>Ga0255204_1000143_pt1 | contig 23793 bp, 17 predicted proteins | sample Miss_Colum_RepC__2_FD_188418 | JGI IMG/M metagenome (GOLD analysis project Ga0255204, IMG submission 188418) | Freshwater microbial communities from Mississippi River, Louisiana, United States - Miss_Colum_RepC_8h | ecosystem: Environmental > Aquatic > Freshwater > River | place: USA: Louisiana... | reverse complement strand
TGCAGGCGTATTTGACCATCTCAGCGGTGGGCCAGTTGACGACGGCGGCCTTCTCGCCAAAGAGGTTCTTCATCAAGTCCGCCGGCGGCGCGGAGCCATCGTGCGAGCCAACGACCGCGAGCGAAGGCGTCTCGAAGTCCGCGACCGCCGTGCTCTCGCGGAGGAACTCGGGATAGTAGAACACGCGCAGCGCGCCGGACTTCTCCAAGTCGCCAAGCAGTTCACCGACGAGCTTCGCCGTGCTGCCGGGGAGCATGGTGCTGCGGAAGACGAGCGTGTGGGGCTTGGGCGACTTGCGGAGCGCCTCGCCAATCTCGCGGGCGACGCCGCGCACGTAGTTCAGGTCGAGACCGCCGGCCGCGTTCGACGGCGTGCCGACGCAGACGATGGACAGCTCGGTGTCGGCGATGGCATCGGCGCAATCTCGCGTGGCCCGCAGCAAACCGCCGGCCTTGGCCGACTTTAACAAGTCTTCCAAGCCCGGCTCGACGATGGGCGGGATGCCCCGGTTAAAATCTTCGACCTTCGCCGGATGCACATCCACGCCGACGATGTGGTGGCCGTGACTGGAGAGACAACCCGCCGTGACCGCGCCCACATATCCCAAACCGAAGATGCTAATTCTCATGTGTCGGCGGGAGGCTAGGAAGCAGGCAGGCAAAAGGCAAGGGTCCAACGCCCGCCGGTGGATTTGCTCCGCTCCGACTTGCGGCGGCCCGCCTCAGGTGAGCTTGGGGAAGAACGCGCGCGCCGTGCGGCAGGTCGCGGCGCTCAGCATCTCCGGCGAAACGCCCTTCAGTTCCGCCACCACGGCCGCCAGCTCACGCACATGGGCCGGCTCACAACGCTTGCCGCGATAGGGCACCGGCGCGAGAAACGGCGCATCGGTCTCCAGCATGAAACTGTCCAGCGGCGTCGCCATGATGGTGTCTCTCACGGTCTGGGCGTTCTTGAAGGTCGCAATCCCCGTGAAACTCACGAGCGAGCTCAGCGCCAGCACGCGTTGCATCTGCTCCGGCGTGCCGACGAAGCAGTGGAACACCCCGCGAAGGCGATTGGCAAAGGGGCCAAGCATCGCGAGTGTTTCTTCAAAACAATCCCCCCGGGTGTGAATGACACAGTTGAGCCCCACCTCGGCGGCCACTTCGAGCTGCTGCTGGAAAGCCGCTGCCTGCCGCGCCTTCACGTGCGCATCCTCTGCCGCCGAACCTCCGCTGGCGCTCGGCAGCCGGAAGTAATCCAGCCCCGTCTCGCCGATCGCCACGACCTTCGGATGCCTCGCCAACCCTCGCAGCTCCGCACGAAAATCCTTCGGCGCCCGCACCGCGTCATTGGGATGCCAGCCCACCACGGCGAACACGGATGCAAACCGCTCGGCCAGTGCCACTGCCCGCGCGCTGCTCTCCAAGTCCGTCCCGATGCTCACCAGCCGCGTGATGCCCGCCGCCGCCGCCCGTTCGACGAGCTGCGGCAATTCGTCGGCAAACTCGGAGTAGTCTAGGTGTGCGTGCGTGTCGTAATATTCAGGCATGAGTGAAGCCAGTGCCGGCTGGCGGGGAGTTCCTTACTGGCGCGCCCAGTTGCGGGCAATCGCAAACACAGAGGCATGGCTTGATTTCTCTTTCCCAGCTCGGTAATCCTCCCCGGTCAACAAACGAAATCACGACTGAACAACTATGGCCCAGCCGATTTACCACCCGAGCCTCGAATGCGCCCAACACGGCGGCAAGTCCCTCGCTGAAGTCCTCGACTTCGCCAAAGCCGCTGGGGCCACCGGCATTCAGCCCAGCAACTACCACCTCAACGGCGGCAAGCTCTTCAAGTCCGCCAAGGAAATCCGCGACACCTTCGAGTCCCGCGGCATGACGCTCGACGGCATCTCCGCCCACTGCCCTTTCTGGGTCCACACCAGCGCGTGGACCGGCACCAAGTCCGGCAATCCCTTCATCGCGCCCGACATCGCCAAGAAGACGCCGCAGGAAATCGAGAAGTGGCACGAGAACTACCTTCTCAAACTCATGGACCTCAGCGCCGAGCTGAACGTGAAAGTCATGCCCATGTTCTGGGGCGTGGCCTTCGGCTGGGAACTCGCCAGCGGCTACCCGTGGGGCTTCTGGGCCGGCGGTGGCTTTGACCTGCTCGCCGAGGGCAAGGAACGCTTCGTCAAGAAGACCGCCAAGCTCCGCAAGCACGCCAACGAACTCGGCATCAAGCTCTGCCACGAAATCCATCCCGGCACCGCCGCCAGCACGGCCGATGACTTCAACATGCTCGTGGACATCTGCGACGGCGACAAAGCCCTCGGGGTGAACGCCGATCCCTCCCACTGCTGGGAAGGCGAGACGTGGGAGAGCCGCTTCCTGAAAGTCGGCAGCCGCATCTACGCCGCCCACGTGAAGAACTTCGTCGTCCGCGGTGGCTTCCCGCTCCGCGCGATGCAGCCGGACTGGGGCAAGCGCGCCATGCAGTTCACCGACCTCGCCAGTGGCGACCTCAACATGCACCGCTACGTCGAGCTCCTCATCCACGTCGGCTACCCGCAACGCTACATGAGCACGATGGGCACGAAGTCCGCGCCCCTCGTCGTCGAAGCCGAGAGCGCCCACAAAGACCTCGACCACTGCTCCGCCGACGGCGTGCGCTACGTGAAGAACGAACTCTGCTTCCCCGCCGCCGCAGGCTCCTTCGAGGACGGCATGGGCGCATAGTCCGGCAAAATTGATTTACGAGCCGAGGGCGCGGAACTTTCCGCGCCCTTTGGCTTTTTGGGGAATCGTAAACAGCAACAAGCTCTTCCCTCCAAAGCGCTGCGTGCTGCTGCGACTCGCCTACTTCGCCGCCATCGCACACACGGCTCGAAAACTCGCCATGGTTTGCGCCGCCGCTGTTTCCGCGTCCGGCAAGGGAAGAATTTCCGCCGAAAGATATCCGGCATAGCCGATGTCCCGCAGGGCCGCCGCAATCGGGGTTGGGTCCGTGTGCCCCAGCCCGATTGCCCGGCGGTTGCTGTCAGCGAAATGCACATGACCAACCAGCGGGCCAGTCTGCCGCAAGGACTCAGCCAGATTCTGCTCCTCAATGTTCATGTGATAGAGGTCACACAGGAGGCGGACATTGCTCAGGCGATGCTCCGTGAGGAACGCTGCGGCCTCCGCATTGCGGTTGAAGAGATTGGTTTCGTAGCGGTTCAGCGGCTCGTAAAGCAGCACCTGCTGATGCGCGGCGGCGCGCTCCGACAGCGCCTTCAATTCCTCCGCCAGCCAAGTCAGGGCCTGCTCGCGCGACACCGCGCCCTCCCAGCGGCCCTGCATGGAGCCGATGATGGTGGGCGCGCCGAGATAGCCCGCGAGGTTGATGATTCCGTAGATGAACTCACGAGCCTTCGCGCGCACCGACGGATCCGGATCGGTCAGGCGCAATTTGTGTTTCACCCACCCTGCCCCGGTGCCCACCGCCGCCACCTTCAACGAATGCTGGCTCATCAACTCGCGGGCCGCACCAATGGAAACCGCGTTGGCCGACGGCGGGAAAATCTCGACCGCGTCGAAGCCATGCCGGGCGGCGGCGGCGAACCCGGCCGCCAGATCATCCCAATACACAAACGGCCCTCCGCGAGCTTCAGAGACGAGCGAGATGGTGACGGCAGACTTCATGTGGTTGAAAAGGGCGGTTTGCGACGACGCAACCGAGTGTGCGGAGAAGGCCGCCGGGCATGAAGCCAAAAAGTGATTCCCGCGCGCGCCAGCATTGGCCCCGGCGTATTCTGCACCTTGCCACCCGCTGGGAACTGCCCTTAACTTGGCGCGCTTGACCGACGGCCATGAACCATCTGCTGCGCCCGACAGCGCCTGCCCGAAGCCCGAGTTGTGCGCCCTCGACTCGGTGCTGCCCGGCGTCTCCGTCCGCATCAAGCAGCTCAACGGCTCCACCGAAGTCACCGCTCGGCTGCGCGAGATGGGCTTTTGCGAGGAGCAGCGCATCCGCCTGCTGATGAAGCACACCAACATCATCTGCCAGGTCTGCAACGCCCGGCTCGGCATCAGCTCCCAGCTCGCCAAAACCATCATGGTCGAGCAAATCCCCGCGCCCGCCGCCAAGCCCAAGCCGACCTGACCCGAGCGCAAGCCACCGGAAACTTTTCGCAAGCCACCGCAAGCCCGCCCCGTCGCCGTTCATTAACTTCACCCCCTGCCCGCGCCATGCCGGACAACCAACCACAACCACTCACGTCCCTCGCCCTCGGGGCCACCGCCAAGGTCGCGGCCATCAACGTCCCGCCCGCTGACAAGGCGCGCCTGATGGAAATGGGCCTGCTCGTCGGCACGCAGATCGAGCTGGTGCGCTTCGCCCCGCTCGGCGACCCGCTCGAAATCAAGGTGCGCGGCTACAACCTCACGCTGCGCAAGCATGAGGCGGAGCTAATTTTGGTGAAGGCCAAGTGAGTGCGACCCTGTTCAACGCAAAGGCGCAAAGGCGCAAAGGCCCTGTGGAGTGCGGTGACTTGTCACCGCTTTCCGCAGGCGACTCGTCGCCGTCAATGGCATTAGACCACCCGTTCGTCCGTGCGTCACCCGGCTGGCGCAAGCCGATTGCGCTTTTCGTCCACGGTGCGTGTGCACACTTCGACGGCGACAAGTCGCCTGCGGAAAGCGGCGAGAACTCGCCGCACTCCAAAGCGTGCCCGGCACTGGCAACCGCCCTAGCCTCTGCCTGCCTTTCCTTGCGTCTTTGCGACCTTGCGACCTTGCGTTAAAAGCAATGCCCGATTCCCCCCAACTCTTCGTCGCGCTGACCGGCAATCCGAACTGCGGCAAGACCACGCTGTTCAACGCGCTCACCGGCCTGCGCGCCAAGGTCGGCAACTACGCCGGCGTCACCGTCGAGCGCAAGGAAGGCGCGCTCAAGGGCGCGGACGGCATCACCATCCTCGACCTGCCGGGCACTTACAGCCTCAGCCCCAAGTCGCTCGATGAGGAAGTCTCGCGTGACATCCTCTTCCACCGGCTCGATGACGTGCCCGCACCGGCGCTCGTGGTCGTGGTCGTGGACGCCTCGAATCTGGAGCGCAACCTCTACTACGCCACGCAGGTCATCGAGCTGGGCTACCCCACGCTCCTCGCGCTCAACATGACCGACGTGGCCGAGCAGAACGGCCATTCCGTGGACGCCACTGCCCTTGCGAAGGAACTCGGCGTGCCCGTCCTCCCGCTCATCGCGAGCGAAGGCACCGGCGTGAAGGAGCTCGCCGAACGCATCGCCACGGAGTGTAGGAGACGAGGTAACGAGTCTCTCACTAACTCGAACCTCGGAACTCCGAACGCTGAATCTAGTCAGAGACTCGTCACCTCGTCTCCTACGACGAAGCTCTTCGCCGCGCCGCTCGCGCCGTTCAGCACGGAGCTTTCCGCCCTCGCTGCCGCGTTGGAGAAAGCCTTCCCCCAGCGCTGGACCTCCCCGCAAGCCGAAGCCCTCCTGCTCCTCTCGGACGAGAAAGTCCTCACCAGCAGCCACTCGCATTACCCCGCCGAGCTGTCCGCCGCCGTCACCGCCGCCCGCGCGCGGCTCGAAGCCGCCGGCGTGGACTGGCGCACCGCCACCATCGAGGCCCGCTACGCGCGCATCGCGGACATCATCGCCGCCTGTGTGACGGAGGAATCGGTCCCGCACGAGACTGTCAGCGACAAGCTCGACCGCGTGTTCACGCACAAGTTCTGGGGCCTCGCCATCTTCGTCGGGCTGATGGCGCTGATGTTTCAAGGCATCTTTAGCTTCGCAGAAATCCCGATGGGCTGGATTGAATCCGCCGTGAACGCCCTCGGCGAATGGGTTGGCGGGCTCCTGCCTCCGGGCGACTTGAACGACCTGCTCGTGAAAGGCGTCATCGCCGGCGTCGGCGCGGTCGTCGTATTCCTGCCGCAGATTCTGCTGCTCTTCCTGTTCATCAGCCTGCTGGAAGACACCGGCTACATGGCGCGCGCGGCCTTCCTCATGGACCGCCTCATGAGCAAGGTCGGCCTGCACGGCAAGAGCTTCATCCCGATGCTGAGTTCCTACGCCTGCGCCATCCCCGGCATCATGGCCACGCGCACCATCGAGACGCCGAAAGACCGCCTCGTGACCATCCTCGTCGCGCCGCTGATGAGCTGCTCCGCGCGCCTGCCGGTCTATGCCGTGCTCATCGCCGCGTGCGTGCCGGACACGAAGCTCGCCGGCGTGGTGGGCCTGCAAGGGCTGACCCTGCTCGCCATGTATCTGCTCGGCACCGTGATGGCGTTGGTGATGGCATGGGTGTTCAAGAAGACGCTGCTCAAGGGCGAGACGCCGATGCTCATCATGGAGCTGCCGCCCTACAAACGCCCCGTGGCCACGACCATCCTGCGCCACATGTGGGACCGCTCGAAACTCTTCCTCCGCCGCGCCGGCACGGTGATTCTGGGCATCAACATCGTGCTGTGGTTCCTGGCGACGTATCCGAAGGACAGCTCACTCGACACGAAGCTGGAAGCCGCCCAAGTCGCCGCCGTGAAAGCCGTCTTCCCCGAAGTCACAAGCGCGGAAGCGGCCACGAAGAAGATTGAGGAACTGAAGCAAGCCGTGGAGAAGGCAAAGCCTGCAAAGCCGCCCGGAGCCCTTACTGGTTTACTCGACCAACTCGACGCCCTCGAAAAGGAAACCCAAGGCGCAAAACTCCGCCATTCCTTCGCCGGCCGCCTCGGCCACTTGATTGAACCCGCCATCGCGCCGCTGGGGTTCGACTGGAAGATGGGCATCGGCATCGTCGCCAGCTTCGCCGCGCGCGAGGTCTTCGTGAGCACCATGTCCGTGGTCTATAACGTCGGTGAGGCAGATGACTCCGAAGCCGGCGTCGCCAGCCTCGCCCAAGTCCTGCAAAGCGAAAAACGCGACGACGGCCAGCCCGCCTACACCCCGCTCGTGGGTGTGACCTTGATGGTCTTCTACGTTTTCGCGCTGCAATGCGTCAGCACCATCGCCGTCGTGCGCCGCGAGACGAACTCGTGGAAGTGGCCGCTCTTCCAGCTCCTCTACATGACCGCGCTGGCGTGGGTGATGGCCTTCCTGACCTACCAAGGCGGCAAGCTGCTGGGCTGGGGTTGACCCCGCTCGCGCGCGGGGCTGGGCTTCCGGCTAGCGCTTCGTGCTCCTGCATTCGCAGACGAAATCCAAGCTTGCCACCCCAAGGCACACCGCTAATGTCTCGCCTCCGCTGCGGCCAGAACTGCCGCAGGCGGCGTTCAATTCCAAACACTTTATGGCAAACGTAACTGAGATCCGCAAAGGCATGGCCATCCGTCAAGGTGGTGACGTGGTCGTCGTGCTCGAAGTCACCCATCGCACCCCCGGCAACTTGCGGGCCTTCGTCCAGATCGCCATGCGCAGCATCAAGACGGGCAAGACCTCGGAGCTGCGCTTCGCCTCGGGTGAAAAAGTGGAGGTCGTCCCCATGATGACCACCAAAATGGAGTTCAGCTACAAGGACGGGGAAGACTACGTTTTCACCAACCCTGAGACTTTTGAGACCGTGACCCTCTCTCCGGAGCTCGTGGGCGACTGCAAGAACTACCTCGTTGAGAATGGCGGCGTCACCATGATCTTCGTCGAGGACAAGGCGGTGTCCATTGAACTGCCTTCCAGCGTCATTCTCACCGTCGCCGATGCGCCTGAAGGCATCCGCGGTGACAGCGCGAACAACATGCAGAAGCCCGCCACGCTCGAGACCGGTGTCGCCATCCAGGTGCCCCTCTTCATCAAGCCCGGCGAGAAGATCAAGGTGGACACCCGCACGGGCAAATACATGGAACGCGCCTGATCCGGCATTCTGCTCCCGTGCAAACAAAGGCCCGCTTGACCGCGGGCCTTTTTTGTTTCCCGAACCCGAACGCCGGAGTTGAACCGCGGATGGACACGGATAAACACGGATAAGCAAGACCCAGCACGGTGGACTGTTCAGCGGTTCACTTGGGGGCTGGGAAAATTGCCAGCATCGGCTCGGTGCCTGCTCCCGTTTGACCGACTTTTACCCGCCAACACTCCAAACGGCTCCCGTTTGGCTAACTTTTGCGCCACCGCACATCAAACGACGCCCGCTTGACCCGCTTTTGACCGCCCGCGCCCTAAACGCCGACAAATTGACCCACTTCAGAACCGCAACGGCCCAAACGCCTCCCGGATACCGTGCTTTTGCTGAAGAACCGAGTTCATGGCTTCATCTGCTTGTAGATTTGCAGTTTCTTGGAATCCGTCTCTGCTTGCTCCAGCGCGGCAATAGTCTGACGGCTCAGGAGTTGATTGTTCTGGGCGGAGATGAGCATGCGGACCAAGGGCAGATGGACTTGGCTGTTCGTGTTGGCGACGAGGAGTTGCTTGGCCCAACCGGCGATGGACTCATTCCCGCGCAGCCAGCGCGCGGCCCGGTTGCCCAGCACCATTTGCTGATACTCCGTGAGGGTGGAGAACTTCTGGAACGCGGCAATGGCCTCGAAGTAATCCAGCGGCTGGGGATTGTCCTGCGCCTCCTTGTAGGCAGTCATTAGGTTGAGCGGGCGTGGGGCCGGCTCATAGACAACTCCGGCACCGTTGGCGGGTTTCTGCGCGGCTGTTTCTAGCAAGGCCACCAGCCGGGCCAGCACCTCCGGAGGACGATTCGTGACGGTGTGCGCATGATCAAGAGCCGTCTTGCCATCGAAGTCTCTGACCCCCACATGGGCTCCCTTTTCTAGGAAATAACCCGCTGCCGGAACATTCCCATCCAACGCAGCCCGCATCAGCCAAGTCAGTCCCTGGTGGTTCACCTTGTTAAAATCCTGCGGCTCACTCTCGAATGCCTTCTTGAGAAACTCCAACTGCCGCTGGTCTTTGCCTTCATCGTGTTGGGGGAATGGGCGGGGTGAAGCTGGGGATGGGGTGCCAGTCGGATTGGCCTTTGAGGCTGGCTTGTCTAGTTGGCGGGCTTCGTCCGGTTTACAGCCATGGTCCAGAAGAAGATTTTTCATCGCTTCCCGAGCTTGCGGGTCTTTGATGGTCGAGGCCGTAAACCAGATCGAGGAGCCAAAAGAGTTCACAACATTCGGGTCAGCGCCCGCTTGAAGCAAGCTGCGAGCCACCTCCAACTTTGCTTGGGCAACTGCGATGGAGAGCGGCGTGCAGTCATATTTATACTTTCGGTTCACCCTCCCTTGCTCCTTTAAGAGTTTAACGACTTGGAGATTCTCACCGGCCAAGATGGCCTCTCGGAGAGTATCGGTTTGAGCGCTTGCACAAGACGTAAGAAGCGTCATGGATGTAGCTATTACAAAGGAGGTGATTAGAGTGCGTTTCATAGGTGTTGATAATTTGGAACCGGTTAGAATCCTTCGACAATGAATAAGTTTAAACGGAAACTAGCGCCAAATGGGTGATCGACGTCAGTCGGGCTGACTCCGCCAGCCTCCGCTGCGGAAATGCTGCTCCCAAGCACGGATGGAGTCGATACGAGCGGACCGGCAGGAACTCCACCGGGCATCTTAACTGGGTGGCTGGCTGCGGCTGGTCGAGGACGACACAGCCGCGCTCCGGCCTTTTCAGCCCGGCTCCTTTTTCCGCCTCCACTCCCGTGCGCGCTTTGTGCCCTTGCGCGGCTGAACTTCGGCCCGCCGCTCTGCCCGTTTTGTGCCCTGGCGTCATTGCGTCCGGGCGTTGATCACGACGGAAAGGCGGCAAGCTGACCGCTGACCGCTGAAGGCTACTCGCTCTATTTCTTTCCCGCCCCACAACCCGCCTATTTTCAGTTAGTTACGACTAAAAAATGCCTTAAACGGCTCCGTTTTGACCGACTTTTGCGCTCCAGCGGGCCAAACGGCTCCCGTTTGCCATACTTTTGGCCTGCAACGGACCAAACGCCGCCTGTTTGAGCGACTTTTGGCCACCAGCAGACCAAACGGCTCCCGTTTGGATCACTTTTGAGCAAAAGCACATCAAACGACGCCCGTTTGACCCGCTTTTGACCGCCAGCGCCCTAAACGCCGCCGAATTAACCCACTTCAGGACCGCAACGACCCAAACGCCGCCCGAACACCCCGCTTGGGCGTGACCGAAGCTCATTTTGGCCCCCCCGATGCTCCCCGCGCTCGCGCCCGCCAGAGCACTAGGAGGATGAGTGTAGCGGCTAAAATCGATAACAGCCAGAGTAACAACTGTCGCGTATTCCGGGCAGGTTCAACCGCGTGCTTCCGTGGTCGTTCCGTTGCAACTCTGAATTCCACAGAGTCTCCACCCATCTGGCTGCGAGCAGGACGATTAGAAAACAGCCTTGACATGTGGCGCGCACCGTCGTTCGTGCTTGCGGCCACCATTTCTCGGTTAGCGCTTGGGCCAGTTGCGTGCGAGCTAGTTGCTCGAGCCAGTCTTAACTCTGCTAGTGACGCTGCGGGGGGAAGTCTATGGACCAGATCCAGAGCCGACTCTTGCTCCCGCGAAGGCAGTCCTTCCGCAACCTTAGTCAGAATTCTACGCACTGCGGGGTGTGTCATTCCAAATCTTTCCTGTAGTAGTTCGGCAAGTTGTGAGAACTGCATCGGCTCCCACGCGTAGGCACGAACAAAGAATTCTTCAGCTGTCCAGATACATTGCTTAAAAGCACGAATAGCATCCGCACGTTCTGAATACTTCGCATTGTGCTGCTCACGCAATTCGCGCTCACGCAAGTATGCAGCTCTCAATATCGGGTCCACTATCGCATCGCCTCCCATGCCCAAAATGCCTACCCCTCCGGGCGTCAAGCTCCTGGTTGTGTCGGGTGCCGAGAAAGAGCCTTCAAATTCGCCGTCGATGCTGTCCGCTGCTCGGGACAAACGCTCCCAGCAATGCAACCACCATTCAGCCTTTTGGTGGCGTAGCATAGCAACCTGCTCAGCAGTCATGTTTCTGGAAAAGCCGGCACCATCGAGATTGGAGGCGACCATCGTCAAAAGCAGGAACTCGGTATTGGGATGAATTGCGTTGGCCTGCTTAAGCGCGTCAGCGGCCAGCAAGAATCCCAGCGCATGCCGCTCGGAAAATGGAACCGCTTTGCTCTCCATAAGCTCCCGCCCAAGATTCAGACAAAGGTAGGAATAGCTGTAGGGCGAGGTATCCTTCCATGCTTCCATGATTTGCTGAACCCTTGGTCCAACATCAGTTCGACCCTCAATAATTGGCTCCAAGGCAGACAAGATATTTGAACGAATAGTCGCATTGAGCAGTAGATTGGTTGTCGGATACCTTAACGCACCAGACGGCCAAGGAGGTGCTTCGGCGGAGGCCATACTCGCCAGTGTAAGCCCGAAGAGGAGGGATATCTGAAGCCGAATCGAGATAAGTATCATAGCTATGGATCCAAGTCGACCAGGGATGGCGCGAGGCGCTGGGAAAACGGTGCGCTGATGTGGCTGTAGACCTTTGCTTCGCCTTTCTCAATCTTTAGCGCACCACTTGCCTCAATTGTGGATATCTGATCCACCTCTCGAATCTTGTTTCCAATCGTCAAAATGATTTTCCGTCGAACATGATACCACCAAGGGATATTCTTCCATCCGACTGTGCCTAACGCTAGCTGCAATGGGGGAAGACCGAACTCGTTCGCTATCCCCGGGATTCCCAACCAAGATTCGACCTGATCGTGAACCTTTCTTACCCAACCACTTGATGTGCGCATGCATCCGTATCTGCCTGCCGTGTTAGTGTGGGCAAGTGGAACTGTATTTGTAATGAATTCATACCAGCCCGTTACAACTGCCGGTTGTTGGCCAATCTCCTCAATTTCGACCCATTTCCATGACACATCGGGTGGACCAACTCTGAGAATCACCCATGCTCCGATCCTAGTCGTGCCAGGAACATGCACTACATTTGTTGAGCCGTCGATGTGAGTCGTATAGGCCTCGAAAGTCAATTGCGGCGCAACAAACTCCAAGTCGAATAGCGGTTTAGTCAACAGTCGGCCCGGGAATAGGTTTGATTCATGGGAGAGTGAGACTTTCGCCGTCCGGGCACTTGCGGGCCCGTGATAAGTCGCTCCTGCTGACGTTGCGCCGTCTAGCTCCCCATCTCCGGCATCTTGAACTTCCCATCCGTAAAAGCCTAATGTCGAAGGTGTCAAGTTAGTCGGAGTGATGGCTGCCGTTAACTTCACAACCTCACCCACACCAAACTTGTTTGTGGCTCTATTCTGAAACTTGTGTTCTGGCTCGTAATGGCGATCGAACTCGTAAACAACCGCTGTATTCGTGACTGAAGTGCCAGATGAAGTGCTAGAGCTTGCGGTGACGAGGCGAAGGTCGCCCAAGTTTGTGGAGACACTACCCCATGCCACTTCCCCGATCTCGTTAGTTCCTGAGGCATCGCCACCCCAAACTGGCTTTCCAGCCGGGAACGTCGCACCAGCCGGTTTGGGGAGGGCCTTGACGCGAAAGCCTACAGCTTTCGGGAAATAGGGCTGTGCTGGCCAATTCGACCAATTGCCGGAGTTTGGCGATGCTTCATACTGTATCGCCAGCACGCCCACGCTGTTGACCGTCAGTTGCGTGGCGCTTTCCGGTGTGCCCAGACTGGCAATCACACTGTGCGTTCCGGCGGCGAAGGCGACCGTTATGCTGAGATTCGTGTCCGCCGTGACATTCCAAATCACTGGCAGCGGGCAACCGGTCGGCTCGGTGGTTACTGAAATCCCCACCGGATCTCCCTCCCCCACGGGATCGGTTAGAGTAGCAATGCGGGCCAGCCGATAGACAAACAAGTTCGTGCTAGCGGCTGAACCACCACACGTGGCGGTGACGGTGAAGACGCCAGCCTGATCGGTGGGGAACTCGACGCTGGCCCCGGAACCGATGGTCAAGGTGGCGTTGGTGCAGTCCCACACCACCAAGTGCTCGCCACCCGTCACGGGCGTCATCTGCGGGGTCAGAGTCAGCGTGTTGGGGCCAATGGCGACGTGATTGGTGGCCACCAGGATGCTGTCGATGCCGAAGACCACCGCCTGCTCCGTCCGGCTGGAGGTGCCGCTGGTGGCGGTCACGCTCTGGTAATCGCTCAAGTTGGTGGAGACGCTCGCAAACGTGGCCGTGGCAATCGGACCGGAGCCGCCGGCCGCTCCGCTCCACACCGGCCAGCCCGCCGGGAACTCCGCGCCCTCCGGCTCCGGCATCGCCTTGACCCGGAAACTGCTCCCCACGGCCACCGCCGCCGTCGTCGGCAGGGGCGGAACGCCGGTCGCCAGTCCCGACCAGGGCAGCCAGTTGTCGGAGTTGGCCGGCCATTCATAGAGGATTTCCTTCACGCCCACACTGACCACATCGAGCGTCTGCGTGATCGTGCCGGCTCCCAGGCTGGCTATCACGGTGTGCGTGCCCGGTCCAAAGGTGTTTGTTATGCTCGCCCCGGTGTTGGTGCTGATGTTCCAGGTGATGGGCAGCGGGCAACCAGCCGGCTCGGTGATGGCCGTGAGCGTGATGGGCTGCCCCGCCACCGCCGGCTGCGGCGTGGCGGTGATGCCGGTGACGCGGTAGATGTGGATGAGCACCTCCCGGCTGCTGGTGCCGCACCGGGCGGCCACCACGTTGCTGCTCCACCCGCCTCCGAAATAGAACAGGGTCGTGAGGCCCCAGTTGGTGGAAAACCCGCCCCCGCCCTGACCGGGCACAATCTCCCAAAAGACCTTGTCCGGCGCGTTCACCGGCGTCATTTGGGCCGTGAGGGTGACTGGGCCTTCGCCTTCCGCCACATGGTAGGCGCTGGCGGTGACGTTCGTGACGTCCACGACAGTAAAGGCGGCAGGGTAAACATTGGTGGTCCGGCACAGCTCCGACGCGATCCCGTCATTCAAGTAGTGGTTGCTCCAGTCCACCACCACGGTGTAGTCGAAGACTCCGGGCGTCACCGCGAGCAGACTGGCCCCAGCCACATAGCCCACGTTGGGATAATAAACTGTGACGACCTCGCCACTGCCCGTCCATGAACTCGTAACGGGGGACTCGGCGAACCAGAAGTCCACCTCGTCAGTGATATAGGTCCCGGCGTATTCGCCGACAGCGATGATGGGGTCCCCGAACTGGACCACGATGGGATGAGTAAAGGCGGCAGCTTGAACCCGATGGGGAAAGGCGAGAAACAGCGAGGCACAAAACACCATCAACACGGAAATGCGTGAAGCCATGGAGCGAGCGTGGTCGAAAAGCAGTGGAGATTGATTGGAGGCAGGCACGGAAAGCACAGATTCGCTCATAGGTTTTCGTTGCCCCTTCAGATGGAGTGCTGCTGAAGTAGCAAATCACCTCGCCTGATGTCAAAGGGGATTTTGCAATGAGAGCGAAAATCCGTGGTTGTGGCTGGTGCGGGCGCCGTAGTTGCTCTGTGCCCAACCCCGCTCCGGGGCAAATGTCAGATGCGCCATCTGCGTCCGGCGGCTCGTTATTGAGTTGCGCGGGCGGCAAGCCTGGGGCCATCTTCGGCCAAGATGCTCTCGTTTTGCGTCATGAAGGCTTCCGGCCCCTGTCTTGCGGAGCGCTGCTTGGACGCGTGGCGGGCGGGCGCGGGCGCGGGGGCGAAATTTCTCGCAGCAGCCCTGGTCGCCGGCCTGGCCTTGCCCGCCGGCAAATTCCGCTGACCTTGCCTCATGGCCACGCTGCTCGTCATCGAAGACAACGAAAGCAACCGCATCCTGCTGGTGCGCCGGCTCAGGCCCCAGGGCCACGAGGTGTTGACGGCCGCAGATGCCGAGGCGGGCCTCGCCTTGGCGCGCACCCGGCAACCACAGCTCATCTTGCTCGATGTCTGGCTCCCCGGGATGGACGGCTGGCAGGCCAGTCGCCTGCTCAAGTCCGACCCGGCCACCCAGCACATCCCCATCATCATCATGACCGCCAACGCGGTCCCGGGAGATCGGGAGAAGGCACTGGACAGCCAGTGCGATGAGTTTGAGACCAAGCCCTTGAACTTCCCCGTCCTGTTCAAGAAGATCGGCGTGCTCCTCGCCCGCAGCCCGGCAGCCCCGCCCGTTCCTCCGGCTGCTTGAAGGGGATCCGCACCGCATGTCGGCCAGCAAATCTTCGCCCCAACCAGTGCCCGCCCGCGTGGCCAAGGCCCGCCATGACCTGCGCAACCCCTTGGGCGAAATCATCGGCTACGCCGAGATCCTGTCCGAGGAAACCGTGGAACTGGGACTGCCCCAACTGCGGCCTGAACTGGCGGACCTGCTGACGGGTGCGAACGCGCTCCTACAACAACTGAACCAGACGCTCGAACTGGATCAACTCCGGGAGCGGCCCGCCTCTGTGGCCGACCTCTGCGCCAGTGTGAACGCCCACGCGGCCCGCTGCGACGCGACGATCAGGAGCCTCTCAACCCAGTGCCGCGCGCTGGCGACCCGCCCGTTCCTGGATGATTTGGAGCGCATCGCCGCCGCCAACCAGCACATGGCAGAGCGCGCGCCGCTGCTGCTGGGGGATCTTTACGAAGGCGAGCATGACGACCTCAGCCGGCACAGCCGGGGGCGGGCGGATTACGCGTTCGCGTCCGGCATCTCCGGCGACACCATCTTCTTCCGCCGGCCCGACGCCGCCTCTGAGTCCGAGGGCGAGGCGGCAAACCCGACGGACACCATCTTCCTCACCCGCCCCACCACCGCCCAAGTCGAGGGCGCTTCAATTCTGGTGGTGGATGACAACCCCGCCAGCCGGGCCTTGCTGACTCGGCGGCTAGCCCGCAGCGGGCACCAGGTGGCCCATGCCGAGGACGGCGAGCACGCCTTGAGCATGGTCCGGCAGCATCCCTTCGACCTGATGCTGCTCGATGTGCTCATGCCACGCGTGACCGGCTATGACGTGCTGAGCGCCATGAAGGCGGATCCCGCCCTGCGGCACCTCCCGGTGATCATGATCACCGGCCTGGACGACCTCGATAGCTTGGTCCGTTGCATCGAGGGCGGGGCAGAGGATTATCTGACCAAACCGTTCGATCCGGTGCTGTTGAAAGCCCGCATCGGTGCGTGCCTGGAAAAGAAACGCCTGCGGGACAAGGAGCAACTGCTGCTCGCGGAGATTCGCAAGGCCAAGGAACAATCCGAAGCCCTCCTGCTGAACATCCTGCCCCGCTCCATCGCCGACCGTCTCAAGGCCGGCGAATCCACGATTGTGGACACCCTGCCCGAGGTCACGGTTCTGTTCGCCGACCTGGCGAACTTCACCGAGTTGAGCGCACACATCTCAGGTGTCGAGATGGTTGGCCTGCTGAACGAGTTGTTCACCACCTTTGATCTGCTCGCCCAGGAACAGGGGTTGGAGAAAATCAAAACCATCGGGGACGCCTACATGGTCGTGGGCGGCCTGCCGACACCGCGCCCGGACCATGCCCACGCCATCGCGGAACTCGCGTTGAACATGATACAGGCGGTGGCGGAGCAGTTCGCGCAGCGCCAGGTGCCGGTGCGGCTCCGCATCGGGATCAACAGCGGCCCGGTCGTCGCGGGCGTCATTGGCCGCCACAAGTTCAGCTACGATCTTTGGGGCGACACAGTCAACACAGCCAGCCGCATGGAATCGCACGGCCAAGTGGGAGCCATCCAGGTGACTGAGGCCACCCGACAGTTGCTGGAGCGGGCCTACACTTTCACCCGCCGGGATTTGACCCAGGTGAAAGGCAAGGGAGATCTCACCGCGTGGCTGCTCACCGGTCGAATCGCTCCGGCTTGAACCGCGCCTACAGGCAGCGCGCCCGATTACTTCGAGTTGCCGTCGGGCGCGGCGGGTGCCGACTGCCGCGGCAGCTTGGGCCGCTGCTTCACCACTTTCGGCACTTGCTCGACCAGCAAGAACAGGAAGAGGGCGAAGGCCCCCGCCATGACGGCAAAACTCATGCCCACCGGCCGGGTCAGCCACTCTCCCGCCGGCCGCAGCAAGTGGGAACCCCAGTCCTGCACCACGAACCCAATGAAGAAGCACATCGCGATCTGAGCCGCGATCAGCGAGCCGAGGCCAAGGTAAACGGTGTTGGCCAGCTTGCAGCGCCATTGATGCAACTGGGCTTCAAACTCCGCCGTGGCCCCGCGTCGCCGGGTCCAGGAGTTGTCGCTGGAAGGCAGCCAGAAGGTTTTGCGCGCCCAACCGTCCCGGAAGCTGTGAATCAGCTCCACCGAGGCGCGGTGCAGGAGGTTTTCCGCAGGTTGCGGAACGAGGCAAATTTGATCAGCACATGGTCGTTGACCCAGAAGCTCGCCCGCACCGCCCGCAGGCCCAGCCAGTAAACCGGCCGCCAGAACCACATCTCCAGCTTGCCCTTGCCCAGCGGCGGATGGCTCCGCTCCTGCCGCACCACGTAGGCCGAGAGCTTCGGCCCGAGCAGCCCCTCGCACAGCAGCGTGGGCAGATGGGTGCGCATGCCGAGGATGGGCGGCAACATGGAGCCGAGCCAGTCGAGGATGCTGTCCGTCAGCAAACAACCCACCTCCGAATGCCCGGCGTGGCGCTCCTGCACGGTGCGGAACAGGTCCTCAGCCACCTGCCTGTCATCCGTGAGGAAGCGCTCCTCCACGCCCATGATGTAACCAATCAACTTCCACTGGTGCAGCGACGCGGTCTTCTCGGCGTCGCTGACCGTGCGCCCGAAGTATTCCAGGCTCCGGTAAAGCACGAGGGAGAAGGTCATGACGGTGTAGGCCAGATCCTCCTGGTTGATGGGCACGCCGTTCTTGGCGACATCGAACGGAGCGGTGGCGTGCTGGTGCGCCTCACGCGGCGAGGCGAACTTCTGCCCGGCCTCGGCGGGCCGGGGCGGCCGCACCGCTCCCGGGTTCATGAGCATGTAACGCATCGTCGCGTGCAGGAAACGCACCTTGCGGGCGGCGATAAAGCCCGGGCCCCAGACATAGCGCCGACGCTGCCGGCGGCGGGCTTTCAACATCTCCTCCGCCCGCGCCTGCACCGCCTGCTGGTTGATTCCGCCACCGGGCCCCGCCGTCCGCACCAACTGCCCCCCGCGCACCTCCCAGCGGCCCTGGGGATCCGCCTCGTTGAGGGCGATGAGCCAGACTTGATCGCCATCAGGGACGAAGTCCTTGAAGACCCGCAGGCCGCCTTCCGACATCACATCGTTCACGAAGATGCCGGTCTCAAAAATGCGCTGATACATGTAGCGCGATTCGGAGAGCTTCTTGGTGTCGTAGAGCGTGGGGATGGCCTTGTCGATCATGTAGCAATACGGGAGGCTGGCCGCCGCCAGCGCCGCGAGCATGAAGATGGAATTGGCCTGCCAGAGCTTGCTGGCCACCGCGAGTTGGTCGGTGTCCACCCATTCGGGCAGCATGATGGGATCGTAATAATTCACATAGTCCAGCGGGAGCTGGTCCAGCAGGCGCTTCAACTCCGAAGTGTCCGTGAAGGCCAGCTCCGGCGCGATGAGCAGGCGGGTGGTGAGATCCATCAGCCGGTTGATGCCCAAGCGCTGAAAATCATAGCTGGCTTGAACTCCCGAGAGCGCCTGGTCAACAGGTCGGGCGCACTTCGGACACGGCGCCGAGGGCACCGGCTTCTGCCCGAACAACTGCGGCATGAAGTCGTCGTCGAGCATGCGGTCGCCCACTTTGCGCGCAGCGTCGAGGTCCTGATTTGTCCAGCGGGGGGTGGGGGTCATAGGGAATTGAAATGCACGGTTGAAACAGCGCCAGCCTGGTTTGGGGATGCGCCGAATGAGCCCACGCGCCGCGAACACAGACGCACGACCGCCAGGCTGACCCTGGTCCAGTCGTTTCGCTTCGTGTCCATACGTGGTTAAATCAGTGCTTCCTTAACCAAGCCGAGCCAAGAGCACTACACGTTAAGAATTCAGGCAAGCGCGACTTGGCATCCGCGCCACCACTCAAGGCCGCAGCACCTGCCGCAGCACCGGCTCGAAAACATCCGCCTGCCGCATGAAACCAAGGTCGCTGGCGTGCGAGGCGTCGGTGGCTCCCTCCGTGTCGTCGCCGTAAAGATGGTCGCCACCGATGTAATGGAGGTTGCCCACGCCCGCCTGCTTGAGCTGCTCATAGGCCTGCCGCAACGCGGCGTGGTTCTCGTCATGGAACTTGGACTTCGCCGGCGTGATCCAGTCGTTGGTGAAGCGGCGGTCCTCCACGAGGACGATGGGCGTGTTGGGCCGCGCGGCGCGGAGCAGCTTCACCAGCGGCACGCACTTGGCCGTCACATCGGCGGGCCCCATGTTCGGCAGGCAATCAATCACATACACGGCGGCGTCCACCTCGGTGAGCAGTTCGCCGACAGCGGTGTCCATGCGGCCGTTGCCGGAGAAACCGATGTTCAACACCGGTCGATCAAACCGCCGTCCGAGAATCGCCGTGTGCACCATGCCGGGCCGCGAAGCGCAGGCGCCGTGCGTGATCGAGGTGCCATAGAAGACGATGGGCTTCTCGGTGCGGGGGGCGAGACCTTCGAACTTCGCGCCCGGAGGCACGCCGATTTCCAGCGATTCGATGCCGTTGTAAAGCGGCAGGTAGGCGGCGTATTCGCGCAGGCCCGGAGCCAGGCCGCTGATCAGTGTGGTTTCCACTTTAGGGGTGGAAGGCCGCGTCACCTGCACCCAGCGCCACTGTCCCTTGTCATTGCGGGCATAGAGGTCGAGGCCGCTGACGCCCGTCGCGGGCATGTGCGGCATGCCGAGGTTGGTCTTCGACAGGACGTAGCGAGTGTAAATCGTCGGCGCATCGGTCTTGAACCGCACCATCATGCCGGCGCTGTCGCGGCTCAGGCTCCAGACGGCGGGCGTGACTTTGCCTTCGGCCTTGGCGGGCAGGCGGTCGAACCAGCGCTTGCGCTCCTGTTCGCCCCAGGCTCGGCCCTCGACACCCCACTTGGTGACATCGTGCCACGCGGTGTCGGCAGGGATCGCCGGGGCGGCCGCTTTCGGGGGCGCGGGCTTGGGCGCAGCTTGCTGAGCGAAGGCGGTGGCGGTGCAGAGCAGGGCCAGGAGGAGTGCGGATTTCATGGGGTGACTAAAGGGCCGGGTTGGCAGAGGAGTGACACATGGTTGACCTCCCCAGTGTCGGAAACCCCGATGCGGCCGTCAACGCAACGTAATCAACGGAATCGCCGCTTGCCCTGCGTCTGTGAAAATCACACGCCATGTAGATGAACAGAACTTCCTGATTTTCACCGGAGCAGGCTCGTGGCAGGCTTGGGCCATGCAAGCCCGTTCTGCTCCCGCACCCATGCCGTGCTCCCGTCGTCGCTTTGCTCAAAACACCCTGGCAGCCGTGGCCGGAGCCTCCTTCGGCTTCCCTGCCCTCCTCAGCGCGCGGAACCCGAATGACAAGCTCTCGGTCGCCATCATCGGCTCCGGTGGCCGCGGCGGGGCGAACATGGGCGGCGTAGCGCAGACCGAATACATCGCCGCGCTATGCGATGTGAACCAACGCAACCTCGATGCCGCAAAGGCCAAGCATCCGCAGGCCGCGACCTTCACCGACTTCCGCAAGCTCTTCGACCACGCGAAGGACTACGACGCCGTGGTCGTGAGCACCTGCGAGCACACGCATGCGTTCGCCACGATGATGGCCCTGAAGGCCGGCAAGCATGTGTATTGCGAAAAGCCCCTCACCTATAACATCTACGAGGCCCGCAAGGTCCGCGAGGCCGCCGCCGCGAATCCCAAGCTCGCCACGCAGATGGGCATCCAAATCCACGCAACTGAAAACTACCGGCGCGTCGTCGAGCTGATTCAGAGCGGGGCCATCGGCGGGGTGCGCGAAGTGCATGTGTGGGTCTCGCGCGCGTGGGGCTTGCAGAGCGCGGAGGCGGCGGCGCGCAACAAGGACATCGTCAACGTCACGGACCGGCCCAAGGAGGCATCGCCCATTCCCGCCGGACTGGACTGGGATTTGTGGCTGGGCCCCGCGCCGGAGCGACCCTTCAACGAAGTCTATTTCCCCGGTCCCAAGTGGTATCGCTGGTGGGACTTCGGCAACGGCACGATGAGCGACCTCGGCTCGCATTGGAACGACCTGCCGTTCTGGGCACTCAAGCTCAAGGCCCCGCTGACGGTCGAGGGCTTCGGCCCGCCGGCGCACAAGGAGATCGCTCCCGCCTCCATGCACGCGACCTACGAATACGCCGCGCGCGATGGCATGCCGCCGGTGAAACTCACCTGGTATCAGGGCGAGGACAAACCGAAGCTCTGGACGGAGAACAAGATTCCGCAGTGGGGCAACGGCCATCTCTTCATCGGCGACAAGGGAATGCTGCTTTCCGACTACGGCAAGCACGTGCTCCTGCCGGAAAAGGACTTCGCCGACTTCAAGCGCCCCGAGCCGACCATTCCGCGCGTGAAGAGCCATTACGATGACTGGCTCACGGCCTGCAAGAACGGCACCCAGCCCAGCGCGAACTTCGAGTATTCCGGCTGGCTCACCGAGGCGAACCATCTCGGCAACGTCGCGTTCCGGGTCGGCAAAAAACTGGAGTGGGACCCGGTGAATCTCCGCGCAAAGAACGCACCCGAAGCGCAGCCCTTCATCCAGCGCGCGTATCGCCAGGGCTGGAGCCTGTAAAGCTGCCCTCGTTGCAGTTGTTCCGAAGCCATCATCCCCATGAAAACCGCCTCTGGCATCACCCTCATCACCCACGGCCAGCTCTTCGACGGCACCGGCGCACCGCCCGTGCCGGATGCCGCGCTGGTCATCACCGACGGCCGCATCACCTACGCCGGCCCCGCCGCTGCCGCCCCGACTGTCCCGCCCGAGGCCCGGCGCATTGACGCGCGCGGCGGCACCATCATGCCCGGCCTCGTCGAGGCACACTACCACGCGACCTATTTCAACATCGAAAAGCTCGAGGACCTCGACATCAAGTATCCCGTCGAATACGTGTCCCTGCTCGCCTCGGTGAACTGCAAGCTCGCGCTCGAATGCGGCTACACGGCCGCCCGCTCGGGCGGTTGCCTCTTCAACTGCGATGTGTGGCTGAAGAAAGCCATCGAGGAAGACCTCATCCCCGGTCCGCGCTTGGTCGCCAGTGGCCGCGAGATTTGCAGCGCGGGCGGGTTGATGGATTGGAACCCGGACTTCCGCAAGATCGGCATGGACGGGCTCGTGTTCTGCATCAACGGCGTCGAGGACGCGCGCAAGGCCGTGCGATCGCTCGTGAAGGATGGCGTCGAGTGGGTGAAGACCTACCCCACCGGCGACGCCGCGTGGCCCGACCAAAACGACCATCACACGCTCTGCATGACTTTCGAGGAGATGCACGCCGTCGTCGCCACCGCGCACAACCACAAGCTCAAGGTCACCGGCCACTGCCGTGCCACCGAGGGCATCAAGAACGCGTTGCGCGCCGGCTACGACAGTATCGAGCACGCGACCTTCATTGATGACGAGGGACTGGAACTGCTGCTGAAACGCGATGTGCCCGTGGTGCCGGGCCTTTACTTCGAGCAGGCCAGCGTTGTGCGCGGCAAGGAGTTTGGCCTGCCGCAGCGCGTGATTGACGGGCATCAGGAAACCCTCGAAGGCGGCGCGGCCAGCTACCAGAAAATCCTCAAGGCGGGTGGCCGCATCGGCATGGGTGGTGATTTTGGCTTCGGCTGGAACCCGCACGGTGACTACGCCAAAGAGTTGAGCTTCTTCGTGAGCTACGTCGGTTTCACGCCGCAGGAAGTCCTCAAGTGCGCCACCAAGACCGGCGCGGAAATCATGGGCCGCAGCGCGGACCTCGGCACGCTGGAGCCCGGCAAATTGGGCGATGTGCTCGTGGTGGCGGGCGATGTGCTGAAGGACATTGCTCTGCTCGAAGACCGGCAGAACCTCCTCGCCGTGCTGCAAGGCGGCGTGCTGAAAGCCGGCCAACTGGCCACGAAGGAGATGGCCCACTAAACACACGAAACACACTAAATCAGAATGAACATCTCACTTTCAGATCAGCTCTTTGCCGCTCTCGCCAGCCACATCTCCACGCGTTTTCACCGCCACTGTCCCCGACTTCTTTTAGTGTGTTTAGCGTGTTTAGTGGGCACCTCTTCGCGAGCCGCCGAGGTCCAACTCTTCGCCCGCACGAACTTGGTGGCGTGGTGCATTGTGCCGTTCGATTCCAAAAAGCGCGGACCCGCCGAGCGCGCGGAGATGGTCGCCAAGCTCGGCTTCACCAAGGTGGCTTACGACTGGCGGCAGGAGCATGTCGCGCAGTTCGAGCAGGAGATTTTGGAATACCGAAAGCACAAGCTGGATTACTTCGCGTTCTGGTCGCAGCACGACGAGGCGTATCGGCTCTTTGAGAAGCACCGGTTGCACCCGCAGATCTGGGTGATGATGGGCTCGCCCGCCGCGCCCACCAACGAGGAGCGCGTCCAGCTTGCCGCCAAGAATTTGCTCCCCGTCGTCGAACGCACGCGCAAGGCCGGCTGCCAGCTCACGCTCTACAACCACGGCAGCTGGGCCGGCGAACCGGAGAACATGGCCGCCGTGGCCAAGGTCCTCCGCGAGCAGCACGGCGCGGCGCATGTGGGCGTCGTTTACAACCTCCACCACGGCCACGACCACCTCGACCGCTTCCCCGCCGCGCTCGCGTTGATGAAGCCTTTCCTCCACTGCCTGAATCTCAACGGCATGGTCGCGGGCGGCGACAAGAAGGGCCAAAAAATCCTGCCGCTTGGCGCGGGCGACCTCGATCTCAAGCTGCTCCAAATCATCCGCGACTCCGGCTATCGCGGCCCCATCGGCATCATCGGCCACACGAACGACGACGTGGAGCAACGCTTGCAGGACAATCTGGACGGGCTCGACTG
>Ga0255204_1000142_pt1 | contig 23805 bp, 23 predicted proteins | sample Miss_Colum_RepC__2_FD_188418 | JGI IMG/M metagenome (GOLD analysis project Ga0255204, IMG submission 188418) | Freshwater microbial communities from Mississippi River, Louisiana, United States - Miss_Colum_RepC_8h | ecosystem: Environmental > Aquatic > Freshwater > River | place: USA: Louisiana... | reverse complement strand
CGGCGCGGGCCTTGTCGCTCGTGCACCACTGGCTCCACGATCAAGCAAACGCTACTGCTTGACTCATTCTACCGGAACCTAATGGGAAATGGTATGACACCTCCCCCTGAACCTCGTAGCAGCCGACGTGAGGAGGCTCAAACTGAAGCCGGAAAAGTCAGAGCCTCCTTACGTCGGCTGCTACGGTTCAGGATCACGCATCGCGGGACTTGGCAGCTCGTGAGGTCTCTCCCCGCGAAAGGCGCGAGCAGCAGACGGGTTCCCGGCTATTGCGGGCGGTAGTTCGCCTTCGCTTCCGGCATCCATTGCTGGAGCTGTTGGACGCGCACGGTATCCAGTGGATGGGTGCGGAGGAATTCCGGTGTGCCGCCGCCGCCCTGCTGGCGGTTGTGCTGGCCGAAGCGTTGCCAGAAGCCGACGGCGGCTTCGGGGTCATAGCCAGCGCGGGCCATGTAAATCAGCCCGATGCGGTCCGCCTCGGATTCTTGTGCCCGGCTGTGCGGCAGCTCGCGCCCCACTTTGGCACCGAGTCCATAGGCCGTCAGCACCAGTGCGCGGGTGCGAGGATCGGAGTTGGCGAGGCCCGCGCCCAGCAAGCCGCCGCCGGTTTGCAGCAGCAGGCCTTCGCTCATCCGTTCCGCGCCATGCCGCGCCACGGCGTGCGCGATTTCGTGGCCGATGACGGTGGCCAGCCCGGCCTCATCCTTGGTGATGGGCAGGATGCCGGTGTAGATGCCGACCTTGCCGCCGGGCAGGCAGAAGGCGTTGGCTTCCTTGCTGTCGAAGACGACAAATTCCCACTGGGCACCGGGCAGCTCCGCCACGGCGGCGATGCGGCGGCCGACGCGCTGGACCATGGCGGTGATGGCGGGATCGCGGCTCACGGGCGTTTCCTTCTTCATCTGCTGGAAGGCGCTGAAGCCGAGCTGCATTTCCTGCTGGGAGGAGATGAGCATGACTTGCCGCCGGCCCGTCTCGGGCACGGTGAGGCAGCCGGTGAAGGCGAGGCAGAGCACGGCTGCGACCGTGACGGCAAGCTGGTTGGAGCGTGCGTGCATAGGAAAACTCAGTTGGCTTCTGGACGTTGAAAGATGTTCGGCCAAATCAGTTGGCAGCAAGCGCCTTACCTTGCCTGAAGTGGCTTGGCTCATGAGCGCCTGGCGCTCCAGGGCCGGGACCGGTTCAGGGTGCCTTCAAATTCTTCAGCGCATCGCGCACGCGCGCAGCCTGTTCGTAGTCCTCGCGCGACACGGCGTCCTGCAACGCGCGTTCCAGCTTCTGCCGCTCGGTGAGCACCAGGGGCGGTTCGCCTTCGGGTTTGTCGGAGCGCTTGTCGCTGTTGTTGCGGAGGTTCTCGAGCCACTGATCGAGGGAGTGGATTTCCCCGGAATGCTCGGCCAGGTCCGGCCGCTCGAAGGCAGTGTAAAACTCGCGCAGGGCAGTGATGCCGGTCTCCACCTCGCGGGCGGCGGCGGCGAACTCCTTCTTCTCCAGCGCGATCATGCCCTTGGCGCGCGTGACCATGAGCAGGAGCTGCGGGCGGAACTGCTGGAGCGCCCAGGACAGCTCGTCGGTCTCGGCAAATTCATCCACGAAGTCGAAGACCTCCAGATTCCGGGTCGTGTCGCGGATGACCGCCGCATAGTCACCAAGCTGGTAAAAGCAGATGTAGCGGTGGTGATACTGGATGGCCTCCTGCTGGAGCCGCGCGCAGTCCTCGGCGCTCAGGGCGAAATCCTCGTCGCTGCCATCGTGCGCCGCGCGGTGCTTCTCCAACTGGCTGACAAAATGGTGGAAGAGCGACTCGTGAGCCAGCGGGCGTTTGCCGTCGGGCCGGCCCTCGGCGTTCATCTGCAGAATGCCGAGATCGAGGCGGAGTTGGATTTTGTGAACCCCATCGCGGCCCTTGAGGCGGCGGACCTGCACCTGCCCGGGTTTGTATTCCCAAGTGTCCAGCAGACGCGAGATGTCGAACTTCACGGAGCAAATATGGCGACTGCCCGGCGAGGCGTCAATGCGGGGAGCGGTGGCGGCCGCGCTGGCTCAGGCATCCACCGGGAAACCCAGTTCGCGCAGGCGCTGCAGCTTGTAGGTCAGCGCGCGGCGGCTGATGCCCAGCGTCCGTGCGGTCTCCGTGCGGTTGAAGTCATGACGCTTGAGCGTCTGCAGGATGGCCTCGCGCTCGATCTCCTCCATGCGTCGGAGCTCGGTGTGGGACAGGGCCGGGCCGGGCTCCTCGCCGCCGCGCACGCGGGCGGGCAGATGCTCCGGCAGTATCACCCCGCCACGGGACAGCAGGGCCGCCCGTTCCATGGCGTTGCGGAACTCCCGGATGTTGCCGGGCCAGGCGTAGCGTTGCAGGCAGCCCGTCACAGCGGGCGTGAACCGCGCCTTGTCCCCGCCGAATTGGGCAAAGAAATGCGCCGCGAGCGCCGGAATGTCCTCCCGCCGCTCGCGCAGCGCCGGGATGTTCAGCTCCACGACCGCCAGCCGGTAGAATAGATCCTCGCGGAAACGCCCTTCCTTGATGAGCCCTTCCAAGTTGCGGTTCGTGGCCGCCAAGATGCGGGCGTCGGTCTGCTGCTCCCGGGTTGAGCCGACGCGTCGGAACCGGCCTTCCTGGGTCACACGCAGCAGCTTGGCCTGGAGCTGGGGGGTCATCTCACTGATCTCGTCCAGGAAGATGGTGCCGCCGTGGGCCTGCTCGAAGCAGCCGGCTCGCTGTTGGTGAGCCCCGGTGAAGGACCCCTTCTCGTGTCCGAACAACTCGCTCTCCAGCAGTGTTTCTGGAATCGCCGCGCAATTGACCTTCACCAGCGGGCCGTTGGCGCGGGGGCTCCAGGTGTGCATCAGGTCGGCGAGCACCTCCTTCCCCACTCCGCTCTCGCCGGTGATCAGCACACGGCTCTCCGAGCGGGCGATCAACGCCACGTCCCGGAGCAGCGCGCGCATCAACGGGCTGTGGGCCACCACGCAGGCGGGCAGCGCGGGCAAAGGCTCTTCGGCGACCGGAGTGCCCGCCGCCGGTTGACCCGTGGCGTGGCGGATCGTGTGGAGGAGTTCGTCGAGGTCAATGGGCTTGGCCAGGTAATTGAGCGCGCCATCCTGCATGGCGCCGACGGCTTCGCGGATGTCGGCATACGCCGTGACCAGCAGCACGGGCAGATGCGGATGGGATTGCCGGGCCTGCCGCAGCGTGTCCAAGCCCGACAGGCCGGGCATGCGCACATCGGAGATCATCATGCTCACCGGTGTGCTGCGCAGGATGCTCAAGGCCGCTGCCCCCGAGTCCGCCACCAGCGGCTTGAACCCGCTGCGCACCAGAAAAGCCTCCAGGAGACTGCGCTGCCCCGCGTCATCATCCACCAGCAGGATGCGCGGAGCGGGGTCATCGTTGGTTGCGGCATTCATGGGGCGGGGGCGGAGGGTATTCCGGTCAAGGCATCGGGTGCTGCGCCAGCTCAGGTCAGGGCCGGGGGTTTGGGCACCACTTTCAAATGGCGCAGGCGGAAGCGTGCGCCGCGCGGCTCGTTGGGGACGCATTCGATTTCCCAGCCGTGTGCCAGCACGATCTGGGACACGACCGCCAGGCCCAGGCCCGTGCCTTTCTGATGCGTGGTGAAGTAGGGCTTGAAGATTTCCTTCCGGTGCTCGGGCGCGACGCCGGGCCCGTTGTCGTGGATGTCGAGCAGGGCGGTGCCGTTCTCGGCCAGCGTGGCCGTCACCCAGATCTCCCCGCCGTGCGCGACCGCCTGGGTGGCATTGAAGAGCAGGTTGAACAAGGCCTGCCGCAGGAGCTGCTCGTCGGCCTCAATCCATGGCAACTCGGGCTGCACATGCAGTTGCACGGCTTTTTCCTCCAGATCGTGGCTCAAGGCCCGCGCCACCTCGCCGACGGCGGTGTTGAGACCCAGCGGCGCGCGCCGCACTTCCCGCGGGCGCGAGTAGTTGATGAACTCGTTCAACTGCGCGGTCACGCGGTCCACCTCGTCCACGATGCCGCGCGACTTCTCGCGAATGGCGGGCGGGGCGTCGTCTTGCTTGCCGATGAGCTGGGCGAGGCCGCGAATGATGTTGAGCGGGTTCTTGGTTTCGTGCGCGAGACCGGCCGCGGCGAGGTTCATCTCGCGCAAGTGAGTGTTCAGCTCGCTGGCGCGGAGCAGGCGGAGCTGGAGGTCGGCGGCGCGCTGGAGGTTGCGCAGGGCCAGGCCCGCACCGGCCGCCGCCACGCCGGCGAAGATGACGATCATCACCCGCATCCAGCCATCGGCTTCCGTGGTGCGCACCAAGGGGGCGGTGGAGAGGGCGATGACAAACCCGTGCAAGCCGCGCTTCTCCAGCATGGCCTTGAACTCCGGCTCGCTCATCCACGGCGGGCGGCCGAACCAGGAGCCGGCGGGCCGGCGTGGCGGCTCCCGGCGCTCGGTGCGGTTGGTGGAAACCAGGTTCGTCGTGCCCGGGGTCGGGGCAGTCAGTGTGCCGGACGAGGCGTTCGTGTCGCTCGAACGGGGCTCACGCGGCTCGCCCGGCGGGCGGGGCGGGAAGCGGAATTCCTCGCGCGGCGGGGCGTTGGTGTCGCGGCGCGGCAGCACGATGGTGGGGGAGCGGTTGGTTTCACCCAGCTCGGAAACCAGATTTGTGCCGAGGTCCACGGAGTTGACCACCGTCAGCGTCCGCACGCCCCAGCGCACGCTGCTGTGCGTCAGACCGGAGGCATCGAAGTCCACCGGCGCGCCCGCCGAGGCGACGACTTCGCCGAGCCGGTTCAACAGCGCCAGCGACTGCAGCTCGCCAGACGTGACCAGCGCTTCCAACGCGACTTCCATCCGCTCCTGTGAGACCACGCCGAAGCGCCGCTGGGACTCGATGAATTTGGCCAGCGTGCCGGTGATGTCCCGCGAGCGGCGGATGAGTGAGTCCCGCGCGGCGGCCTCCACCCGCTGGTGCTCCCCGATCTGCCAGACCACCACCAGCGCCCAGAGGGCTGCCAGCAGGCCGGCGACGAGTCGGGGGTGGCGGACCATGTGCGGGCGAGAGTGGCGGACTATTTGGGAGTGGGCTTGCCGGGAGCGGGCTGGGCCGGCGGGGCCTGCTTCGTGGGCAGGTTGTCGAGGAAGCGGTTCATGTCCTCCTGCGGGAAGGCGCCGGGCGTAATCTTCTGGTTTGCCTTCTCGCCATCCGTCAGCCCGGCCAGTTGTCCGGGGCTGGTGACCACGGTGGGGGTGAGGAAGATCATCAGCTCCCGTTTCACGTTTTCCTTCTGCTTCCGTTTGAAGAGTCCGCCGATCAAGGGGATGTCGCCCAGGCCGGGGATTTTGCTCTCGGAATCGGTCTGGGTGTTCTCCATCAGGCCGCCAATGACCACGGTCTGTCCGCCGGGCACGACGACGGTGGTGGTGGCGGTGCGGGAGTTGATCACGGGCGCGGAGATGGAGTTGGTGCCGCCGGAGATTGCCACCCATTGGGAGCGGTCCGCCAGCGAGGAAATCTCGGGGGTGACGGTCATCTCGACGTTGCCGTCGGACGAGATGAAGGGCGTGACGGTGAGGTTGATGCCCACGTTCTGGTAGCTGACGGTGTTGATCTGGTTGCCGAAGTTGTCGAAGCGCGTGTTCGTGATTAGCGGCACCTGCTGGCCCAGGCTGATGCTGGCGGACTGGTTGTTGCGCGCCAGGATGGACGGGCGGGAGAGCACCTCGGTCTTGCCGGCGGTGGCGATGGCCCGGAGCGTGGCTTGGAAGTCATTGCCGAGAATGGAGTAAATCCCCGCTCCCGGTGAAGCCTGGGAGACGATGCCCGGCAGCGTGGTGATGGGCGCGTTGCCAAAACCCTGGCCCACCACGCCGCTCACGCCCTGCAGCTTGGTGTCATGGTTGTAGCCGCCGGAGAAGCCGATGTCCGAGTCCTTGCGATAAGTGGCTTCCAGAAAGACCACTTTGATCAGCACCTGCGGCGAGGGCCGGTCCAGCCCGGTGACCACGGTCTTGATCTGCTCGGCGGTCTTGTCATCGGTGACCACGATGAGCCGGCGGGTTTCGGGATCGAAGGAGATGTCCGCGCCGCCGACCGGCTGGCCATTGCCGGTGTTGCTGGTGGAGCCGCGGCCGCCCGTGCCGCCCGTTCCACCGCCGCCGAAGCCGCCAAACGGGGTAAATTGCGCGTGGGCCGAAAGTGCGGTGGCACAGGCTGCCAGCCCGGCCAGACCCAACCGCCGCCAAGTGTGAAGTTTCATCATGAAGTTTTCTGGGTGTGTCGTCGTGGACTGAGGAATCACTGGCGGGAAGTGCCGAAGCCGCCGCCGCTGGTGCCAAATCCGGTGCTGTTGCGGCCCGTGCCCGTGCTGTTCCGGCTGTTGCCGCCCGTGCTCAGGCCGCCGTTGTTGCGCGTGGTGGTGCCGGTGCCGAAGCCGCTGCGCCCGGAGTTGTTGCTGCTCTGGGCCGAGCGCCCGTTCTGCGTGGGGAAGAGACTTTGCAGGATCTGCTGCATCTGCGCCGGGTCCGCGTTTTCCACGGGGATGACGAAGACCTTCTGCTGCTTCGAAGGATCGGAGTCGAGCTGCGTGATCATGCCGGTGATTTGCTCCATGAGCGTGGGCGACGCGGTGACGATGACGGACATCGTGCGGTTGTCGGCCACGGCCACGACCCGGTTCTGCTTGAGCAAACGCTCGCTGGTGCCACCGGAGCCGCCGCTGCTCGAGCCGCCTGTCCCCGGCGGGCGGAAGCCGAAGAAGCCGCCGGACCGGCTGCTGGAATTGCGGCTGCCCTGCGTGCTGGTGTCAGGGAACAAGTTCTTGATCAAGGTGGCCGTCTCGTCGGCGTTGGCGTGCTTGAGGCGGAAGACTTTCACCTCGGTGACGTCCTCGACCGGCACGTCCACCTGCTTGACCAGATCCTCGATGATCGGCATCTGCGACTCGGGCGCGCTGACCACGAGCGAATTGCTCAACTCATCCGCGCTGGCGACAACCTTGGGCGTGTTGACGCGGCCACCGCTGGCGCTGCTGCTGTTGCCCGATGTGCTGCCGCCCCCGCCCCCGCCAAAGCGCTGGAAGAACTGCTGGCGCGGATCCACGCCACCCTGCTGGCCGCGGCCGCCGGTGCTGGAAGTGTCGGGGGCAAAGAGCTCCTTCAGCACCGTGGTGAGAGCCTTCGCATCGGCATACTTGAGCGGGAAAACCTTGATGGCGGAGACGCTGGCCACGGGCGTGTCCAGCGCCTTGAGGATCTCGGCGACGCGCCGGATGTTCACCTGCGTGTCCGTCATGACAAGTGCGTTGGCCCCGGCATTGGCGGTGAGCGAGGCGGAGGTGGGCAGGAGCATCTCGAGATTCTTGATGAGCTGTTCGGCGCTGATGAACTTCACCGGGAGGATCTGGGTGACGACGTTTTCCGTGGCGGGGATCTTGTCCGGCTCGGTGCCGGAATTGGTGGGCACGGGGCGCTGGCGGATTTCATCCTTGTTGATGATCTGCAAAGTGCGGTCGGTGCGGAAGGCCGCGTAGCCGCTGCGCGAGAGCACGTTGTTGAGCACGTCCACGGCCTCGTTCTTGGTGAGCGGGTCGTTGCTCCACACGTCCACGCGGCCCCGGATGTCCACCTTGGGCACGATGATGAAGCCGGCGGCCTCGGCGAAGTAATCGAGCACCATCTCCAGCGGCACACCCCGGAAGTTCAGGCGCAAGCCCTTCTCTGTCTCGCTGGTGACGCGCTTCACCGGCTCCCTGGGCGGTGGGGGGAGAGCTGGCAGCACGGCTGCAGGTGGGAGTGACAGAGGGGGAGACGTTGCTGCGGGCGCAGCGGGGGCAACCACGGCGGGGGCAGTCGGCGCTTTGGGGGCTACTGCCGGCGCGGGGACAGTTGCGGGCGGGTTCTGTGCCAGCGCGGTGCCCGCGAGACTGGCGGTGAGGATGAGGGTCAAAGTGGTTTTCATTATCGGTTCTCTCGTGCGCGTTGTTCCATGAGTCTTCGCAAAATGTCGCTTTCCCCGCCGCTCGTTCCGGGCGCGGACGATGTGCCAGTGGAGCTGGGTGGTGGCGGCGGGGTGGTGGCGGGCGCGTTGAAGCTGCTTGAGCTGCTGCCGCCCGGACTGAAGGTGCTCGGGCTGCCGCTGGTCGTGCCCCCGCTCATTCGCGCGGCGTAGTAGGCGGTGTATTCCTCGGCGTCCACGATGTTGTCGCGGTTGCGGTCCATGAGGTCGAAGTTCGGGCGCAGCCGGCTGTCCGCCTCTTCCCGTGAGATCTTCCCGTCGCCGTTGCGGTCCTGATCGCGGATGCGGCGCTGCGCGGACTCGGCGGGGTTTTCATTGCTGCTCGACGATGAACGATAGCGCGAGTCCCGGCTCGAACTGCTGTAACGGGAGTCGCGGCTGTAGCTGCTGCTCGAGCCCGTGAAGGCACCCATCCCGCTGCTGTTGCTGCTCGAAGTGGTCGCGAAGCCGGACCCGTAGTCCGAAGGCCGCTCCGCCTCGCGCATCCGCCACTCGCCCTCGTTCTCCCGGTGCAGCATGTAGCCGACGCGCAGTTCCAAGGGCTTGCCATTGGCCTCGAGCTGGACGCGGCTGGGCTCGATGCTGGTGATTTTGCAGCCGGCGATGCTCTCGTCCAACTTCGCCGCCTTCCGGTGACTGGGGCTGGAGCCCTCGAAGAAGGCCACCGGGCCTTTGGCGGATTCCAAGGTGCCGAGGAGGCTGAAGGATTCCACCACGACGGGTGGCCGCGTGGTCCGGGGCGGCTCCTCCACGCGCCGCGCGGTGACGAAGCGGTTGGCGTTGAAAATGTTGCGGTCGGAGATCTTGCCGAACGACTCCAGGTTGGTGGCGGCGGGCGGTGACGTCGGTGTCGCGGTTGCGGTCGCGGGGCGCGGCGGAACCGGCGCGGCGGAAGCCACGGAAAGACACAGCCACCCGGCCAGCAAGAGCGCGCGCCGGCGGCCTTGCTTCGGGGCCTGCGGAGGCGAACCAGCGGAACTATTTCGCGGCGGTTTCATGGCGTTTCGGGGTGAGCACCAGACCACTGAGTTGAAGGGCCATGGTGAGGTTGCGGCCTTCGGTGTCACGGGTGGTAAGGTCCACCACATCCACCTTCATGGCCAGCGGGTCCTTTTCCACCTGATAGAGGAAGCGGGTGAGGGTGGCCAGGCTACCGGTGGCGTCCGCGCGGCATTCGAGGGTCTGGTAATCATCGTTGATGCGCTTCCACTGCGGCTTGAGGCCGCTGATGCTCACTCCTGCCTCGCGGCCCCAACGCTCGAAGGCCCGCAAGGCCTGGCTCTCCGCCTGGCTGACCTCGTTGGTGAGCGCGGTGAGACGCATGGAATTCCACTTGTCGCGCACGGCGCGGTCGCGTTCGAGCAGCTTCCCGCCGGCGGTCACCTTCTTCTGCAAGTCCTCGATGCGGGCGGCGCGGGCTTTCCACCCATCCACCAGGGGCGTGAGGACGAACTTGTCGCCGACCATGAGCAGCACGGCGCTGATGGCGATCAGACCCAGCAATTGTTCGCGGCTTTTGTTCATCGGTTGAGCGAGGTCGGGTCGCCCCAGTTGAAATGGAAGGTGAATTCGAGCGGCTGTCCGTTGGCTCCGCCCTTGATGTGCTCGACCTTCACGGCGGAGATCTCCTTCACGGCCCGGAGCTGGTCGAGCATCTTGAGCCAGGCGCTGTTGCTGCGGGCGATGCCGCTGCACGTCACGCCGGAGCGCGCGTTGATCTCGACGGATTTGGCGGCGACGGTGCCGTCCTCGGGGAACGCCTCGGTCAGCCGCTTGAGGATGCTCAACGCCCGGAACGAATCGTCATACCACGGGCGGAACTTGCGGATGCGCGCCTGCAAGTCGTCAATCTGGCTGACGCGCGTCTTCATCGCGTTCCACTGAGATTCGAGCTGGGCGAGCTGCCACTGCTGCCAGCCAAACATGCCGCCCACGACCAGCACGACCAGCGCGAGCAGGGCCAGCGCGTAGAATAGCTTCTTCGAGGACTGCTGCGCGGCGAACTGCTTCCACCGGCTGACGTGCGGCGGGAGGAACTCGAAACCGATCTCGCGACCCGTCAGATGCCGTGCTGCCAATGCCAGTGCGGGGGAAGCCGCCGTGCCTGCGGGCAGCGCCACGCCCAACTCCAGCGGCCCGAACTCCTTCACCCGCTGCGGGCGCAGCCCCAGCGCCTCGGCCCGCCGGCTGATCTGCTCGTGGGTTTCCTCGGCCAGCCTGTCCACCCCGAACACCCGGAGCTGCCGAACGCGCGTCCGCACGGCTTCCGGCAACTGGCCCATCGTGATGCGGAGTTCGCGGCCCAGACTCTCCGGCTTCACACGGCGGTCCGTGCCTTCCTGCTCCCAGGCTCCCTCCAGCAGCCGCAACGCGGCCACTCCGCCCGCCGCCGTGACTTGCAGGGCGATGCCCTTTTCCCCCGGCACCAAGACGACACAACCATCCGCGCTCGACGATTCCGCGACGGGTTGCAAGGCCGCAATGCCCAGCGAAAGGCTCATCGGCCGCAGGCCAATGGATTCCAAGGCGCGCTGCAATCGCACCACGTGGTCGCGCGGCACGGCCACGAGCAGCGCGGTCCGCTCACCCTTCGGATCACCCATCAGGGAGTGCGCCAGCATCAAGGCCTCCGGTGGATACAGAAAGCCCCGCTCCGCCTCCATCTGAAGGAGACTTTGCAGATCTTCATCGGCCAGTCCGGCCGGCACCGGCACGGACAGGGTCAACGCCCAGTTTAGCGGCACGCCCACCACGCAACGGCGGTCACGCACGCCGGCGGCTTCGAGGTGCGCCTGGATCTCCGCGCCCACCAGCTCCGGTTCGTTGGTCAGCGGGTCCAGCTTGAGGAGCACGCTCGCGGACTGGCGGACTTCGAGCGAGCCATTGGCGCGCTTGACGCTGACCAGCTCAAGCCGGCTGCCGTCGAGCGCCAGGCCGAGGATGGAGTTCGCGGTTGTTTTGGGAGAACGGGTCATGAGGAAAAATTCCAGGCGATGCCAGGCCGTGCGCCGGATGTGGCCGGCCAGGTGAGCGAAGAAATTTGGGGTGCGCAGTGGTTCATCGCTCCTCCCTCCGTGCTTCCAAGTCGCGCCGCACGTCCGGCCCCAGCGCCCAGCCCAGATGGGTCAGGTCCTGACGCTGCCGGATCTTGGCGCCGCCCTCGCTGGTGTCGAAAATGAACTGCACCCGCTGATACCCGCGCCCGAGCCGGCCGACGGCGGCGATGTCCGCCGAGTAAACATAGCTTTGCCCGGTGATGAAGGGTCCGGCTTGGATGGCGTTGCTGCGGGCCAGCACCTGGGTGATCCAAGCCATCGAGGCCGTGGCGGTGGCGGCGTTCTGCGCGCGATGGGCTACGAGCGCCCCGGCGTTCTCCGCCCCGATGCCGGGAATGCAGGTCAGCACCGTTTCCGTGGCGGTGTTCACGTTCACGAGCCCTTCGACAAACATGTTCGTGGACACGGTCAGGTCCGCCTCGATGAGAGCAAACTCCTGCTCGGTCATGCCGCTGTTCAGGTAGAATTCCAGCACGCTGCCATTAGTGAGTCCGCCGGCGTTGGTAACGCCCGGGAGGCCGGGCGGCAGGTTCGTGGTTCCGCCGGGCGTCGGCGGGGTGGGTAACCCGCCGGCCGCTTGGAAGGGGCGGAGAATCTCCTGCGCCCGCGCGGTCTCGATGCCCGCCGTTGACAACAACTGCTGCAAGGCCTGCGTGTCCACCGTGGCGACGTTCACCTTGGGGTCTCCGTTGGTGCGCGTGTTGGGCTCGCGGCTGTGGACGGTCGCATAGGCCAGCACTCCCCGGTTGAGCACGCCATCGTGATTGTCGGCGGGCAGCGTGACATCCTCGTCGTTTTCATTCTGGTCCAGCACGGCGTTCAGGTTGGCATCCTCATCGAAGAGGATGTCGTGCGTGAACCCGTAAACCAGGCGCAGCTCGGTGATGCTCTCGAACGGTGCGTTCTTGCAGCGATAGGGCGGGTTGAGGCGCGCGTAAGTCTCATCCTCAGCGCCGCCTTCCCGGACGTCGCTGTTGCTGTCGCGCCAGTCCAGCACGGCAGCGGCCAGTTCCGGGGTCATGCGGGGAAGCTTGTCGAGCATCGCGGCAGTGGCGGTGTTCAAGTTGAGCTTGGAGCTTTCATCCACGAGGCCAAAGGTCACGGACAAGTCGTCCTCCTCATCCGGCGACTGGCCGATCAGCCAGAAGGTGGCATTGCCGACCGACACGTTTTCCACCACGAACGTTTGCGGATCGGGCGGCGTCCCGGGGCTGGTGGTGGTGGCCAGCACGTTGCTCACGTAACGGGCCGCCCCGGCGATGGCCTGCTCCGCCTCAATGCTGGCCAGCCGGTTGTCCGCCGCGCGCAGCTCCAACGAGGAGGAGTTTGCGAAGTAAATCGCTAGGCTCACCAAGCCGAACGCGACCCAGAGGACGATGATGAGCACCGAGGCGCGTTCGCCAGGTAGCGCGACATTCCGATGTCGCGACCCCGAATGCCCGCCGGACTCCACAGCCACACGCGCGCGCTGGGTGTCCGCCGACTCGACATCGGAATGTCGAGCTACTGGCTGAGGCAGCAGCTTCATTGCTCACCTCCGCTTACTGAGTTCGTGCTGACCTCGACGACGATGGGCACGATGAGTTCGATGGGCGAGGACTGGCTGGCGCGATCCGCCGCGGCCATGACCAATTGCACCTTGATAGCCCGCGGGAGCTTGCGGGTTTCATCGGCGGTCGAATCCCAGGATTCCAGCCAGTCTGTGCCATCGTGATAGAAGAACAGCACGTCCTCCACCCCCTGTAGCAGCAGTTGCTCCTGCGGCGGATCTTCCACGGCGGAAGGCAGCAGGTTGCGGGTGACGGCGCGGAACAGATCCTTCCCCAGCGCGGCGGTGTTGGTCGCGTCCGCGAGCCGGTAGGAAACGCGCTGGAGACTCGGCCAGGGCGCGTCGGCGTCCACCAGGCCGGACAAGGTGTGAAAGTCCGGGCTGACCGGCGTGGAGGAATCACTCGCGCCACCTATCAAGGAGGCGCTGCCGCTGATCAAGGAGGTTTGCAGCTCGCCGCTGAGCGTGCCGCCGGGGACCGCGAGGTTGGCCAGATCGCGCTTCAGCACGGTCAGCGCCTGCGTGAGCGGGAGGGATTTTTCCAACGAGGCCGCCGCGCGATTGCGCAGTTTCAGGCCGCTGTAGAAAACACTGTTGATGGCGGCCAGCACGATGGCGAAGGCCGCGATGGCGATGAGGATTTCCAGCAGGGTGAAGGCGCGCCGGGAAGCAGCGGAAGTCAAGCGCCCGACCTTCGCATCCGCACAATTCAGGCGCGCAGCTTGGCGGTTGGGCGTTTCGATCTCGATCCTCACAACGTGCCTCCCGCCGTCAGCGTGCTCACCGTCACTTCGTATTCGCGGCCCTGCACTTGATAGGTCACCCGCACGGTGGCGAGCTGCATGGTGCCCTCCGGCCATGCGCCGAGCTCGACCGCCCAGCGGAATTCATGCACCCCCTCCGTCACCGTGCCGGTTTCCCCGCCGGGAAGTTGCCCGATGATGGCCAGCTCGTTGAGGACGCGCTCGGCAATCCGGGCGGCCACGGCCTTCCGTTCGCCGACCTGCCCGGCCAGATTCGCGATGCGCAGACCTTCCACGGCCACCGGGATCACGATGGCCATGAACAGCAGCGCCGCCAGCACCTCGGCCAGCGTGAACGCGGCACATCGCCGCCGCGTAGCTCGGCATTCCAATGCCGAGTCCGCCGCGCCCGTTCCGCCGCCGGGAAGGCGGAAGCCACACAGGTCGCGACATCGGAATGTCGCGCTACTGGCGCTGGAGGGTGCGAATTTCATAGTTCAAGCGCGTGGCGCTCTGGGCAATGGCCACGGCCTCGCCTTCGAGAGAATCATTCACCGGCCGTTGACGGAGGATGATCGCGGCGGGGCTTTTGTCGCCGATGAAGCCGTCGGGGTAAAAGCGGGCGATCTTGATCGGGTTGGTCGTGGTGACGGTGGCCGGGTCGGTGTTCACGTCGCCCAGATTATCCTCGCCAGCGGCGGTCTTGCTGGGCGGGGCCGTGACTTCAAAACTCAAATCCTCGGGCAGCGCGTATTGCACGGACTTGCTATCGGTTTCCAAAAAGCCTGCCTGAGCCCGGAGGCCGTAGCGCTTTTGTTCGATGTCCACGAACAGCTCCATCGGCACGCCCTCGGCCACGGCCCGGCTGGCGGCGTAGCGCGTGAGCGAGAGGAACCGGCGCGCCTCGGAATCGAGGTCGCGGCCCTTGAAGAAGCCTTTGAGCGACGGCAGCGCCACGCTCATGACAATGGTGATGAGCACCATCACCAGGATGAGTTCAATCAGCGTGAACGCGCGATCAAGTAGGTCAGTGCGTCTCGCCTGACCTCCATCTAAAGCAGACCGCTTGAGCGGTGGCTTGAAATTAGAAGGACAGGCGGGACGCGCTGTCCTACTTGAGAAGCACGCTGCCGCGCGTGAAGCAAACGTCCAACGTCCAACGCTCAACGTCGAACGGCCAAAGCGTGCGCTTTGAACGTTGAGCGTTGGACGTTGAGCGTTGGACGTTGAAAACTGCATCACGAGTTCCTTACTTCGCCTTCGACCAGTTGGTCACATCATCCTCGGTGCCCTCGCGGCCGTCCGCGCCGAGTGAGTAGAGGTCATAGCTGCTGGGATTGTTGCGGCCGGGGCTGACGTAAACGTAAGGCCGGCCCCACGGATCCATCGGCACGTCCTTCATGTAGGGGCCCTTCCAGCCTTGGGCCTCACGGGGCTGCTGAACCAAGTCCATCAAGCCCTCGTTGCCCTTCGGGTAGCCGCCCGTGTCCACCTCGAAGGCGTCCAAGGCCGTGCTGAAGCCGGCGATCTGCGTCTTCGCGGCAGTTTCCTTCGCCTGCTCGGTGCGCCCGGAGAACTTCGGCACAACGATGGCCGCGAGGATGCCGAGGATGACCAGCACGAGCAGCAGCTCGATGAGGGTGAAGGCCCGGTTCTGGGTTTTGAGTTTTGGGTTTTGGATTTGGTTAGTGCGGATGTTCATGGTGTTTGAGAGTTAAAGGGTCGGATGGGGGGAAGGCTGGGGAGGATTAAGAGTAAGATTATGATTACGAGTAAGAGCCGAGGCGGCGGATGGCCTCTTAATCTTTCTCTTACTCGTAATCTTAATCTGCGGGTTCATCACTTGATGTGCTCCTGTAGCGTGAAAATCGGGATGACCATGCCGATGAAGATGGTGCCGATGAACGCGGCGATGACGAAGAGCATCAACGGCTCTGCCATCGCCACTGCTGTCTTCAACTGCCGGTCCAGGTCGCCCTCGGTCACGTTGGCAATGCGGATGAGTTCGCCGTCGAGTTTGCCGCTCTCCTCGGCGACGGAAATCATTTCCAGCGTCGAGCCGCTGAAGAGCACGCGGCAGTCGCCGAGGCTCGGGCCAAGCGCCTTGCCTTCCTTCACGCGGTCAATCGAGTGCGCCACGGCGTCCACGAGAATCTGGTTGCCTATGGAGCGGCGCGCGACGTTCAGGCAGGCGATGAGCGGCACACCCGCGCCCAGCAGCGTGCCGAGCATCCGGCAGAAGCGCGACATGGCGAACTGCGCGACCAGCCCGCCGATGGTCGGCACTTTCAAAATGAAACCTTCCCAAGCGCGGCGGCCCGTCGGTGACGTGACCCAGTTTCGCGCGAGGTAACCGCCGATGAAGACGCCGAGCAGCAGCAGCACGCCGTAGCTGCGCAGCACCTCGCTCGCGCCGATAATCATTTGGGTTAGCAGCGGGAGCTTCGCACCGAAGCCCTGGAACACGAGCTGGAAGCGCGGGATGAAGAACACGAGCAGGAAGACCAGCACGCCCAGCGCGAGCACGAGCAGGATGGCCGGATAGAGCATCGCCGTCATCACCTTGCCCTTCATCTCCTTCTCGCTGGCTTGGAAGTCGGCGATTTGCGCGAGCACCACGTCGAGGAAGCCGCCCGTCTCGCCGGCTTCGACCATCGCGACATAGACGCGCGGGAAAACGTCCGGCGACTTCGCCATCGCATCGGCGAGCGTCATGCCGTCCACGACGAGGTCGTGAATCTCCTTCCACTTCGCCTGCGCCACCGGGCTGGCGGCCTCGCGCTGAAGGATGACGAGCGCGCGGCTCAACGGCACGCCGGCCGCGAGCAAACTGGAGAGCAGGCGCGTGAAGTTCTCCAACATCCGCGCAGAAATCTTCGGTGTGCCGAGGCTGAAGCTGGTGGGCGGCGGGACATTCGCAGCGGACGCGGGCGCTTTGGTTTCCTTCGCGGCGGGTTTTGGCGCGGCGGCGGTGACGGTTTTGGTCGAGCCGTTGCGCTCGCTCAAGCTGAGGGGCCGCAGCCCGCGCGCTTCCATTTGCTTGAGTGCGTCCGCGCGTCCGCCCGCCTCCAGCACGCCTTCCGTGACGGAGCCGTTCGCCTGCAACGCGCGATAGTAGAAGGAGGTCATGAGCGAAGCAAAGCCCCGAAGCCCCCAAAGATTTGGGAAAGGCAAACAGGTGCGGAAGCTGAATCCCAACGGGATTCCGTCCCAAAGCCCAGGGTTGCGAGGAACGAGCTACCCTGGGAATGGAGTTGATGGACCCGCCAACCCCAACGGGGTTGTGGCACAGCGCGAAGTCGGACGGGCACAACCCCGTTGGGGTTGCGACCATAACTCGAAGCCAACCCAGGGTAGCTCGTGCCTCGCAACCCTGGGCTGAAGGACACAATCCCTTTGGGATTGGGGGCAGGGCGTTCGGTTGGAAATGGTGCCTTCATTCTCATCGGGCCACGGCCAGTTCCGCTGCCGTCTCTCCGCCGTCGTCCTTCTCGTCCACGCTGGTGCGGGAAACTTCCTTCGCAGTCGTGACGCTGAGAACTTCCTCGACGGTCGTGGCGCCTTGGCGCACGAGCCGCCAGCCGTCCTCGGCCAGCGTGCGCATGCCGTCGCGGATGGCGGCGTCGCGCAGTTTGTCGGCGGAGGTGTTTTGGAGAATGAGCTGCCGGATTTCCACGTTCGTGTCCATCCACTCGAAGATGGCGTTGCGCCCGTGGAACCCTGTGTTGCGGCACTCGCGGCAGCCGACGGACTTGAAAATCTGGTGGTTCAGCGGAATGCCGAGCTTGGCCTTGTAAGCGGCGGCGGTGGGCGTGTCGTCCACGGTCTTGCAATGCGGGCAGAGCACGCGCACAAGGCGCTGCGCCAGCACGGCTTCCAGCGAGCTGGCGACGAGATACGGCTCGACGCCCATGTCCACGAGGCGAGTGAGCGCGCCCGGTGCGTCGTTCGTGTGGAGCGTGGAGAAAACCAAGTGGCCGGTCAGCGACGCCTGCACGGCAATCTGCGCCGTCTCGTGGTCGCGGATTTCGCCGATGAGCACCACGTCGGGGTCGTGGCGCAGGATGGAGCGCAGCCCGCGCGCGAAGGTCAGGCCGGACTTCTCGTTGACCTGAATCTGGTTCACGCCCTTGAGCTGATATTCGACCGGGTCCTCGATGGTGATGATTTTGCGGACGTGGTCGTTGATTTCGTTCAACGCGGTATAAAGCGTCGAGGTCTTGCCGGAGCCGGTGGGGCCGGTGACGAGCACGATGCCGTGCGGGAGCTGGACGACGCGGCGGAAGCATTCCAACTCGCGGTGGCCCATGCCGAGGTCGCCCATGCCGCGCAGCTTGGAGTTCTGGCGCAGCAAACGCATCACGACGGCCTCGCCGTGCAGCATTGGAATGATGGACACACGGATGTCCACCTCGTGCGTGTCCACGCGGATTTTGATGCGACCGTCCTGCGGCACGCGCTTCTCCGCGATGTTCAGGTGTGAAAGGATTTTGACGCGCGAGACGATGGCGGGTTGGAAGCGCTTGAGTGCCGGCGGCACGGGGACTTCCTGCAAATCGCCGTCAATGCGGTAGCGGATGCGGAACTCGTCCTCGAAAGGTTCGAGGTGAACGTCAGACGCGCGCAGCTCGATGGCGTCGCGCAGCACCTGGTTCACGAAGCGGATGATGCTCGCGTCCTCGGCGGCGCTGTCGAGGTCGTCGTCCGCGATGCCTTCCTGCACGACTTCGAGGCCGGCTTCCTCGTTGAGCGTGCCGATGGTGTCCGCGCCGACGCCGAGATGCTTCTTCATCTCGCGCGCGATGGACTCCGTGGGCGCGAGGACGGGCTTGATCGAAAGGCCCGTCATCGCCTTCAGGGCATCGAGGCCCTGCGTGGCAAAGAGCCGGCTGGTGGCGATTTCCACGCAGCCGTTGGTGCGCTTGAGCGGAAGGAGATGCTCCTTCAGCAGCACGCGCGCGGGAAACAGGGAGAGCACCTGACGGTCCGGCTCGACGGCGTCGAGCGCGGTGAACGGCACGTCGTATTCCTTCGCCAGCCAGCGGAGGGCGGCATCCTCGGTGGCGGTGCCGCCTTGCTTGGCGAAAGTCTGCGCGTCGAGCGCGGAGAGCTGCCGGTCGGAAATCATCCGCTCCAGCAGCTCCCGCAACGCCGTGTCCGTGGTGGTCAGTTGACTCATCCGTGTTTCTGGTTGCGAATGCGCTTACTTGAGCAGGCCGATGGCAACGAGCGTGGCCTCTTGGCGCACCGTGAGCACCTGGCGCAAGTCATCGGCGGCCTTGTCATACTTGGCCTCGGCGTTCTTGCGGGCCTCCCGGACGCGGGCCATGCGCTGCTTCAACTCGTCAGTCGGAGCCTTGTTCTGGACGGCCTTGGAGAACGCCTCGGCATCGGGGTTGGGCGTGCCGCCGAAGGGACTGCCGCCAGGACCGCGGGTGCGTCCGCCTTGGTCACCACCGGGCGCGCCGCCCTGCTCGCCACTGCGGCTGAAGAGCAGGCGGAAGTCGCCGTTCAGGCTGCGCACCTCACGTTGGGCTTCCTGGGTCTTTTCGATCCGGGCCTGAATCAGCTTCCACTCGTCGTCATTCTTCACTTCGAGCAGCTCCCGCACGCGCTCGGTCATGCGGGCGCGCATCTCTTCGGGGTTGAAGCCGCCGCGTCCCTTTTGCTCTTGGGCGCTGACGCTGCTGGTGAGTCCGCCGAGGGCGAGGAGCGCGGCGGCGAGGAGGGCTGCATTCTTCATAGGGCTGCTGATGTGGTTTGAGTTTTTACAAAAATGCGCCCGCAACAGCGGAGCGCGGATGTTCACTGAATTGCAACACTCGTGCCAAGACTCGGTTAGCGGATTTGCCTAAGAATCCTCGGTTGCCCGTCCGACAGCCAGGCAATGCGTGCGCAGGTCAGCCTGAAGTGCGCAACTCTTGCGCAATCCGTTGTCCGGACTGCTTGCGGCCGGGACAGCTCACTGACGCCGCGCAGGAAAACCAGATTGTCCAACTTCCTCGTGCGCTCTAGTTTCGCCCCAGACACAAGCACGAGGACCGCCATGAACACCAAAGACCTCATCGCTCTCGGCGTCCCGCCCGGGGAATGCACCCGGCGCGGCATGGAGTTCATCGCCAGCTTCATCCTCCGTGGCGGCGACAAAACCCAGCTCCCCGCCGAAGTCGAAGCCGTCGTGCGCACACCGGGCGACTTCACGACGGACAAGCTGCGCGGCGAGTTCGCCAAAGCCCTTCTTCGCTCGCCCAAGCCCATCACCGCCGCCCCCGCCCCGTGGCAGCAATGGGGCGAAGGCCTTGAGCCCGAGGCCATCAACCAGATGGCCCGCGCCTGCCAGCTCCCCGTGTCCGTCGCCGGCGCGCTCATGCCCGATGCCCATGTCGGCTACGGCCTGCCCATCGGCGGCGTGCTCGCGACCGACAACGCCGTCATCCCCTACGCCGTCGGCGTGGACATCGCGTGCCGGATGAAGATGACCGTGCTCGACCTCCCCGTGCGCCAACTCGACCGCCGGCGCGAGCGCCTCATCAAAGCCATCGAAGACGAGACGCGCTTTGGCGTCGGCGCGCGCTTCGAGAGCGTGCGCCAGCACGAAGTCCTCGACGCCGACTGGTCCGTCAGCCCCGTGACGAAGCAGAACAAAATGCGCGCCTGGTCGCAGCTTGGCACCAGCGGCAGCGGCAACCACTTCGTCGAGTTCGGCACCTTCACCGTGAAAGAAGCGTTTGGAGTCCCGCCTTCAGGCGGCTCGGGCACCCCACCGCCTGAAGGCGGGACTTCGAGCCAACTGCCGCCCGGCCAATACGTTGCCCTCCTCTCGCACAGCGGCAGCCGCGGCACCGGCGCGGCCGTGTGCGACCATTACAGCCAGCTCGCCATTGAACGCCACCCCGAGCTGCCCAAGGAACACAAACACCTCGCCTGGCTCTCGCTCGACTCCGCCGAAGGCCAGGAATATTGGGCCGCCATGGAACTCATGGGCCGCTACGCCGCCGCCAACCACGCCCTCATCCACCGCCACCTCGCCGAGCACCTTCGCCTCGAAGTCCTCCTCGACGTGGAGAACCACCACAACTTCGCTTGGAAGGAACGCCACCTCATCAACGGCGTTGAGCGCGACCTCATCGTCCACCGGAAAGGTGCAACCCCGGCGGGCGCGGGCGTCCTCGGCATCATCCCCGGCTCCATGGCTTCGCCCGGCTTTGTCGTGCGCGGCAAAGGCGGAGCCGGCTCCCTCAACTCCGCCTCGCACGGCGCGGGCCGCGTGATGAGCCGCAAGAAAGCCGCCGCAACCTTCGAGTGGCACAAGGTCAACCGCGTGCTCAAAGAAGCCGGCGTCCACCTCATCAGCGCCGGCCTGGACGAGGTGCCGATGGTCTATAAGAACATCCACCAAGTCATGGCCGCGCAAAGCGACCTCGTGGAAGTCCTCGGCCAGTTCGACCCCAAGCTCGTGAAGATGGCCCCGCACGGCGAGCGCCCGGAGGATTGAGGGACAGCGTCACACAATCATGGCGCACAGAATCATGATTTTGTGGGCCGTGATTCTGTGGCCCTCCGCTTCTTTCCGGTTCCCTGCGACGGTCAGGGAATCCGGTTTGAAGGTCCTTTCGTAGCATGGGCCTTCCGAGCTTGGACAGCTTGGCTCTCCCCATGAACCGGATTTGGTTCAGAAAGATTTGGGTCAGGAAAATTGAACCCGAACTCCGAGGCAGGAATTGAGTAACCACGGATGGACACCGATGAACACGGATGGGAGCGGGGACGAGTCGATGCGCGTGATTTTCCCCGGCTCCAAACGCACTGGCATGACAGTTCCTCGTGCGGTGCGTTGCTTATCCGTGTCCATTCGTGTCCAGCCGTGGGTCAACTCCGGCGTTCGGGCTTATTTTTTGTGCCCAATCCGCGCGGTTCAGGGGCGGAGCGAAATCGTGGTGGTCGGCGGGCCACTGATTCTCGCCACAAACCTCCGGGAAGGGCCACCCCGCGCTGCTGGGGGGGGGAAGGCGTGGCCCCCTCACAGCGGGACGTGCGGCTTCGGGGCATGGCTCAGCCCGGCGGCCAGCCGAGCGCACGGCCGCCCAGAATGTGGCAGTGGAGGTGCGGGACGGATTCGCCGCCGTCGGGACCGTTGTTGATGACGAGGCGGTAGCCGTTGGTGAGGCCGACCTTCGCCGCGACTTCTGCCGCCTTGAGCAACAGGTGGCCGAGCACCGCGTGGTCGGCGGGCGTGGCCTCGGCGATGCGCGGGATGGGCTTGCGCGGCACGATGAGGATGTGCGTGGGCGCCTGCGGGTGGAGGTCGCGGAAGGCGATGACGTGCTCGTCTTCGTAAACGAGGTTGGCCGGAATCTCCTTCGCGGCGATGCGTTCAAAGAGGGTTTTGCTCATGGGGCGATACGGGATGTTGGATGGCTGCGGAAAAGTCGCACTCACAAACCGGCCAACTCAAAGCCAGCCCTCATTTTCCGGACAATGTCCCGCCGCCGCAGTCGGACCTTCGCCACGGTGAAGAACACGTCGCACTGCACGATGGTTTTCCAATCCAGACCGTCCGCCTCGTCCACGATGGCCTCCAAGCCCACGGCTTCGCGGGTCGCCCGCTGCGAGGAGCACTTGAGCACCACGATGTCCGGCTTCAGTTCCACGCGGCGGGAGTGCGACACGATGATGGCCGGATGCACGCCGAAGGGAAACTCGTAGTCCCACACCTCCCACGGCTTCACCGCGGCTCCTCCTTCGGTAGTGCAGCGTGCAACTGCTCCGCAGTCAGCGGCTCGTCCTCGGGCCGGGAGTAATACCGGTCCAGTTCCTCCGCCGGGAAAGGTTCCAGCAGATGCGCCGGAACGCCCAGCCTGCGGGCGCGCACCTGCGGCAGCCCGAGGCGCAGCGCTTGCCGATGCACGTCATCCGGCGAGAGATGCAACGCCTCGGCGACTTCGCGCAGCTCGCGCATCAAGTCCTCTTCGACCGACAGCGATGGGCAGGTCACGGTAGGCATGGGCTGAACCTAGTGAAAACCTTCCTCCGGTCAACCTCTGCCTTGGCGCGGACCCGAGGCGGCTGCGGGTGAAGCAGCCTTTGCGGCGATACGCTCAAAGAGGGTTTTGCTCACATGGACGGTGGGCAAGAATCGCCGCGCCCTTGCGCTGAGCCGTGCCGAAAGTCGAGTCGGTGCAAATGCCTGAGCTTCACTCGACGGCTTGGACCACGGGGATGAGCGCCTGGCGCACCGTTTCGTAGTTCTTGGCGTCCGCCCACCAGCATCGCGCCTAGCTCACCACCAGCGCGCAGTCCGCGCGGTGGTTCTCGTCGAGGCACTGGCGGAGGTAGCCCACAATCTGGTCGCTCATCGCGCGGCAGCGGTCGCACCAGCGGCGCGCGCCCACGAGGCGTTTTACGCAGTCGTGCAGGCCGTTGAAGCGCACGAGGCGCGGGGACTGGCTGAGTTGCTGGCGCATCTCCTCGCGCAGGCGCGGGAAGAAGAGCAGTTCGCCGCCGTCGCCCGATTCCACGGCGAGGCGGGACAGGCTGGTCTCCGCCACCGGCCCGGTCAGTTCGGGCAGGGCGGCGGGCGTGGCATCGGCCGTGGCGGTGATAAAGCCCAGTCCCCGCAGCACTTCCTCCAACGCGGCGGTGAACTCGGCAATGGTGACGATGGTCTGCTTGCGCTCGACCTTGAAGTAGTGGAGCACGGCGGCAGCGGCCTGCCGGACGACCTCATGGTCGAGCTGGTCCACCGCCTCGCCGATGACCTCGACGCTCACATCCTCGACGGAGCAGGGGATGTGCTCGCCATCAGCCGTCTCAAATACCAGGCAGTGGGAATGTAGCTGTATCACTTTTGGCCTCCACTTGTTTGAGCGCGTCCAGGAAGTCCTCCGCCTCCTCGAAGCGCCGGTAGATGCTCGCGTATCGGACGTAGGCGACCTTGTCGAGTTCGCGCAGGCGGCTCATGACCATCTCCCCGATGGCCTTGCTGGGCACTTCGGCGTCGAACTCGTCGGTGATGCGGTCCGTGATGGTTTCGGCCAGCGCCTCGATTTCGCCAGCGGGCACGGGGCGCTTGGCGCAGGCGGCCTTGAGGCTGCCGAGGAGCTTCTCCTTGCTGAACTCCTCACGGCGGCCATCCCGCTTCTCGACCATGAGCCCGGCATGTTCGATCTCCTCGTAGGTGGTGAAGCGATGTTCGCACTTCAGGCACTCGCGGCGTCGGCGGATGGTGGAGCCTTCCCGTGACCCGCGGGAATCAATCACTTTGTCATCAACACATCCACATTTCGGACAACGCATAATACGCCTGACCACCGCAAATAGAGGCTGGTAGGTGCGTAACACACTGCTAATTGTGTAGGCAAGGCTTTTGCGGCCAAAGTGAATAACTTTAGGGGCATGGCGGCCTGAAACACCCTGTTGGGGTCAAAAACAAACTTTTGGTGCCATCCCACTCATACAAGTCTTTATA
>Ga0255204_1000141_pt1 | contig 23844 bp, 16 predicted proteins | sample Miss_Colum_RepC__2_FD_188418 | JGI IMG/M metagenome (GOLD analysis project Ga0255204, IMG submission 188418) | Freshwater microbial communities from Mississippi River, Louisiana, United States - Miss_Colum_RepC_8h | ecosystem: Environmental > Aquatic > Freshwater > River | place: USA: Louisiana... | reverse complement strand
TTCTTGCCATCCCCGAGCTTGCATTGCCGCCTAGGTTTTGACCAGCTTTACTTACCGATTGTTATAAAGACTTGGTATGAGGTGATGGAGAGCGGCCTGTCGCGGCCACCGCCTTTCAACGCAAAGACGCGAAGCCGGAGAGATGCAAAGCGAGTTGCCCCAATCTGGTCCTTCTCCGCGCCTCTGCGTCTTTGCGCCCTTGCGTTAAGCTCGGACGAACGCAGAACTCGCGGTCACCAATCCCAACGGGTTTCTCCTTTGCGCCCTTCGCGCCCTTGGCGTGAGGCCTTTCTCCGAACCTTGGGTCAACGCCGCTCGTTGTAAGCGGCACTAGAGTAACGCTCTTTTGCCAACCCCGTCACTCGGTCCTGCAAATCGGGTGTCACCTTCAACTCGGCGAGACCGGCAATTCCGGCCTCAACCGAAACCATCGCTGCCTCCCAGCCCTTGCGCTCCAAACCCACCGACGGCGGTTGCACCGAGCCTTGGATGAGCAGGCCCAGCTTGTTCCGCCGCTGCGCCGCGCCGGCGATTTTGCGGCCCTGCCAGAGCACGTCGAACTTCTCCCAGCCGAGGAAGCATTGCCCCGGCGCGGACTTGCGACAGCAGTCGGCCAGCTCCGTCGCCACGCCGAGGCGGGCGAAGGCGGCGCGAATCCACTCGTGCATCTGGCGGTAGCTGTCCACCGCGTTGAGCGCGTGCCACGGGTGGCTGGGCGGGATGACGACGCTGTAAGTCCAGTCCGCATCGTGCGGCACGAGACCGCCGCCAGTCGGACGCCGGATGAGCGGGCGCAGGTGCGTGGTGCGCGCAATCTCCGCGTGGTGCTGGAAGTAGCCGAAGGTGGCGGCTGGCTCCGTCCACGAGTAGAAGCGCAGCACCGGCTGCCCGAGGCTGGCGACGGCTTCGAGCAAGGCTTCGTCCATCGCCATGTTGAAGGCGGGAGGGCAGGGGCCGGAGTTGAGGAGGAGCCACGATTCGCCCGGTAGCAGCCGACGTGAGGAGGCTCCATCTAGCAATTCGGAGTGCGGAATGCGGAGTGCGGAATTCAATCAGAGCCTCCTTACGTCGGCTGCTACGGGGTTACTTCACCTTCGGCAACGCATCCACCAGCACCGGGCCGGCCTGTGGTTGCTCGGCCTTGTAGTCCAAGCCCAGCAACGCCGCCGCCGTGGGCGCAACTTGGTTCTGCGTCACAGTCGGCACGTTCGCGCGTTCGCCCAGCGCGGGCGTGTCCGGGCCGAGCACGCCCATCCAGATGAAACGCGAGTCGGCGATGTTCGCACCGTGGCTCTTCCACGACGCGTTGCTCGTGCCGCGCCCGTGGTCGGTCACCAGCAGGATGGACGTGTGGCCGCGCATCTCCGGGTCCGTCTGCGCGGCGGCCCACAGGTCGGACACGAAGCGGTCGAAGTGGCGGATGGCGTGCAGGTAATTGTCGTAGCGGCCCTCGTGCGCCCACTCGTCCGGCTCGCCGTAGCCGACATACATGAGGCGGGGCTTCTTGGTCTTGAGATGCTCCAGCGCGGCGGCGTGGATGAACGTGTCGTAAGTCATCATCGTGCCCCACGTCGGCGTGTGGTCGGCGATGAGCTTCTCCAGCATGGCCCAGTGCGCGTTGAGCTTCGGGTCGGTCTTCTCGAAGCCGGTCCACACGGGCACGTGGCTGCGCTCGCGGTTGATGATGTAGGGAATCACGTCCCAGTTGCCGAAGGCGGCGACGCGTCCGGCGTAGGCGGGTTTCTGGTTCAGCCACTCCAGCACGGTCACGTTGGCGTTGGGCTTCTTCGCATTGCTGTCAATGCGCGGGTCGGAGAAACCGCAGAGAATCTCGCTGTAGCCGGGGTAGGAGAAGTTCTTGCCGTTGGTGACGTGCGCAATGCTGCCCTTGTGCTGGTTGCCGTAGAGCTGGCCTTGCTTGGCGAGCGTGCCCCAGAAGAACGGCATGAGCGCCTCGCGTCGCGCCTCGACTGTATCGCGCCAGAACGCTTTGCGAAGGTCGTTGGTCTTCGTGACGCCGCCGTGCTCCTTGCTGATGAGCTGCTCCTCTGCGCCGGTGAACACCTCCTGCCACCGCACGCCATCGGCCATGACGAGGAGGACGTGGCGGGTCTGAAGCGCGGGGGCGGAGGAGGACAGCGTGGCGCAGGTGAAGAGTGACGCGGCGAGCACTGCGATGCGTAGCGCAGGTTTCCAAACCTGCTGTATCGCCGATTTCCAAATCGGCCGCGCGTCCGGTAGCCGGCCGCGCAACGACTTCGCATGGCACGCGGGTTGGAAAACCCGAGACACAGCAGACTTGGAAGTCTGCGCTACGGGCCGGGAGCAAACTGTTAAAACAGTTTGCCCCGCGTGCGTCGTGGACACCCGGCTGAAGCCGGGTGCTAATGAGAGGGCGGCGGCGGCGGCGGCATCTTGCTTCATAGCATTTCCTTCAGAGCGGGCATTCGCGTTGATTCGCGTGATTCGCGGGCAACTCAATCCATCTTCCCATTCGTCCCCGGCCACTCGAGCTTCGGCCACGCGGGCAATTTCGCAATGCTCCCCAGCGCCGCGTCCGTGACGGGCAGGCCCCACGCCTGGAAGAACGGGCCGAGGTTGCGGTTCACCGTCTTGCTGAAGCGCACCATCCACTGGTCAATGCGCTCGGTCGTGCCCTTGGGCCGCTCGCTGGCGGGCAGCGCGCGATACTCGGCGAACACCTTCTTGTAAGCGTCCCAGCCGAATGCGTGCTGGAGCTGCACATACATTGAGAGCGCGAGGAAGGGGTCGCCCTGCCACTTCGCGAAGTCCGGCTTCCCGCCCGCCGTGTATTTGCGGAAGTGCTCCGCCACCACCGGCAGGCCCACGCGCCCGTTCGCCGGCTTCGTGCCGCCGACGCGGTCAATCACATACATCGTGAACAGGTTGCAGGTCACTTCGCCCGTGCCCTCGAACGTCCAGTCGCCGACCTGGTGATTGTGACCTAGCTCGTGGCCGATGCCCCAATCGCCCTTGCGCATGTGCGCCTCGCTCACGAGCCGCGGCGGCATGTCCATCCACGTCATGATGGGATACCCGCTGTGCATGTAACCGGCGGAAATCTGCTCGTCGCACACGATGCGCTCCGCGCGCTGGCGGTCCTTGGGAATCGTCGCGAGGTCGGCCACGAGGTCGAGTGTCTCGTCCCAAACTTGCATCAGCGCAACGGGGTCTTCGAGATTCCGCAGCACGCTCGACGGCAGCGAGAGGACGACTTTCTTTGTTTCCAGTTCGCCCCAAGGTGCGGGCGCAGCACGCAGTTCCTTCCACTCGGCCAAGGTCGTTCGGCCGTGGACGTAATGCGGTGCGAGCACGGTTCCGGCGAACTCGACTTTCGCTGGCGCGCCGTTGGCAGCCTTCGGCGTCTCGACGAACAGCAACCCGCCAAACGCGCTGGCCACTTGCGTCTCCGCCGCCTTCGCCGGGTAACTGCGCGAGATGTCCGGGAAGCGCTTCCAACTGTCGAGATGCCACAGCCGGTCCGAGTGCGCGCCGATGCGAATCTTCCAGCCGGCACTGGCGGCGTTCGCAGGCACGCGGACGGTCACGACTTCGCCCGGAGCGGCGTAGAGGCCAGTGGAATGCCAGCCGGGAATCTTCGGGTCCACGCTGACCGTGGCGGTCTCGCGCTTCGCATCAGCGGGCACGGGGCCGGGGAACGTGGCCGCCGCCGGATGCGCCTTCAACTTCGCGGGCGGCAACGTCTCCAGCTCGCGGCCATCGAGCGACACCAGCACGCGCGCGGCGAGCTGGTCGGACTTCACTGGCGACTTCGCGGTGGGCGCGGTGTTTACGCCGGGCTGCGAACGGAGCGCCTTGAGCTTGGGGAGAAACGCTTTGTCATCCGCGGGCAAACTCTGTGCGGCGAGCGTGAGCGCGACGCTGGCTTGGGCGAGGTCGTCCTTGGCGAGCTTCGTGCCGGCACGCGCGGCGTCGAGCGCCTTGCCCGCATGGAGGAGCGGTGACAAAGCCCCGATGGCGTAGCCTTTCGCGGTGGTTTTGCCGGCCATGTTGCCACCGAAGACGAGGCCGAACGGGGCGAGGAGTTGGTTGCCCGCAAACTCGTTCGCGAGGCTGCGACCGCCCTGCGCCCAGCCCCAGCCCGTGGAGCAGGTAATGAAGCCGCCACCGTTCTCCAGGAACTTCGCGATGACCGGCACGTCGGCGGCCGTGAGCGCGTGCGCGGAGAGCAGCAGGACCTGGCCGGGCTGAAGTTGCGCGAGCGGCGTGGCGGCGATGGGAAAGCCGCGCTTCGCGAGCGCGTCGGCGAGGGATTTCGAGCGAGGCACGACCAGCGTGGGCTTCGGGGCGTTGCCGGCCCACGTGATGGCGTTGTCCATGAACTTGCCGGTATCGAGCTGACTGAGGAGGTCGGCGTCGAGGTAGCTCGTGTGGCCGAAGGCGACGACACGGCCCCGGCCCGCGCGCGTGGCCGCCACGACGGCGGTCTGCGCGGTCTTGCCCTCTTTGCCCGCGACCACGGCGAAGGCGGAGGGTCCGAAGACGCTGATGTTACCCGGCGCGCCGGGGGCGGCGATTTCCGTCACGCCTTTCGTAAGCGCGGTGAAATCTGCGTCGGCAGCGAAAGCTGTTGACGCTAGCAGAAAGAAGGCGAGCGCCGTGCGCGCCCCATTTGGCAAGCTCAACTTCATGGTCATGTGTAACGGTCGGGAGAAAGCAGCGACAGGTCGAACTGCGGCTTTTCGCCGGAAAGAATTTGGGCGATGAGCTGGCCGGTGATTGGTCCGAGGCTCAGGCCCATCATCGCGTGGCCGGCGGCGAAGGAGAGGTTCGCAAACTTCGCTGTCCGCCCGATGTAGGGCAGGCCGTCCGGCGAGCAGGGACGCAGGCCGCGCCACGGCTGGATGCCGTCGAAATCCGACTCCTTGAACGCGGGGAAATACTGGAGCGCGGACTTGATGATGCCGCGCACGCGCACGGGATTGATGTCCTCGTTGAGGCCGGCGATTTCCATCGTGCCGCCGATGCGGAGCGCGGAGCCCATCGGCGTGACCGCGAGGCGGGCCTCGGTGCAGATGGAGCAGAGCTGCGGGAGCTGCGGGGGCTTGGGCAGCGTGAGGCTGTAGCCTTTGCCGGCCTGGATGGGCAGGTGCAGGCCAAGCTCGTCCGCGAGCAGGGGCGACCACGCGCCGCCGCAAAGCACAACTTCATCCGCCTTGAAATCACCCCGGGTGGTGCGGACGGCTTTGAGTTGGGTGCCTTCGCGCGCGAAGCCGGTGACCTCGGTGTTCCACTTGAAGCGCACGTCGGCTGCCTCGCACTGCGAGCGCAGCGCAGCCATGAAGCGCCCGGGCGTGAGGTGCGCGTCCTTCGGGAAGAGCACGGCCCCGGCGATGTCCATGGTGATGGCTGGGTCGAGGGCAGCGGCGGCCTTCGCGTCGAGAACCTGTGCGGGGACGCCGAGGGCGTTTGCGCGGGCGGCAAACTTGGCTTCGTCATCCAGTCCGTGCTGGGTTTTGCAGAGCATGAGCAAGCCCCGCGTGGTGAGGCCGAAATCCCCCGTAGGTGCCGACGTGAGGAGGCTCTGATTGATTGCCGATTGCCGGTTGCCGATTGCCGATTGGGAGGATGGAGCCTCCTCACGTCGGCACCTACCGGACCACGCGTCCGCCAACTCCTCGAAACACGCTCGGCTGGCGAAGTTCAGGTCCCGCAGCAGCGGGGCGGCGCGTTCGACGCGCGCGGCGCTGGAGGCCTGCCAGAACTTGAACGCCCAGTCGAACAGCCCGAAATCGAGGCGGGGCTTGATGTAGAAGGGCGATTCCGGGTTCCACATCCACTTGAGCCCGAGTGCGACCATGCCGGGCGCGGCGAGCGGGACGAAGTGGCTGGGCACAATCATGCCCGCGTTGCCGAAGGAACAGCCGTCGCGGGCCGGGCTTTCGCGGTCCAACACCGTGACTTCATGTCCGCGCCGGGCGCAGTAGTAAGCCGTGCACAGTCCGATGACGCCGGACCCGATGATGACGATGGATTTTTCTTTAGCCACAGATGGGACACGGATTGAACACAGCGGACGCAACCGAGCGAAGCAAAACTTCTCCGTGGTTCATCCGTTTTCAATCCGTGGCTAGCGAATCCCCCAGCAGAACGGGTCTTTCTCATCCAGCAGCAGCGTGGCCTCGGCGTTGACGGAGGCGGTGCCGGTGATGACGGGGGCGATTTCGCCCTTCGCACGGTCAACCCAATGAAAACGACCGGCGAACTTCGTGCCGAGGATGCTTTCCTGAATCCAGTCCGCGCCCTCCGCGAGCTTCCCGTCGGCGGCGAGGCAGGCGAGCTTGGCGCTGGTGCCCGTGCCGCAGGGAGAGCGGTCGTAGGCTTTGCCAGGACAGAGGACGAAGTTGCGCGAGTGGCCGCCGGATTGCGGCGGGCCGAACAGCTCGACGTGGTCCACTTCGGGGAAGCCCTGTGCGTTCACGGCTTGGCGGATGCGCCACGAGACGTCCGTGAGTTGCTCAACGTTCTTCAGGTCGAGCGCGAGGCCGTGGTTTTCGACCAGGAAGAACCAATTCCCGCCCCACGCGAGGTCGCCGGAAATTTTGCCGAGGCCGGGCACATCCACCGGCGCGGCTTTGGTTTTGCGGTAGCTCGGCACGTTGGCCACGGAGACGGAGCCGTCCGCGTGTAGGGTCGCGGTCACGACGCCCACACAGGTCTCGATGCGGTGTTCGCCGGGGCCGATGCGCCCGAGGTGCGCGAGCGTGACGACGAGGCCGATGGTGCCGTGGCCGCACATGGCGAGCACGCCGACGTTGTTGAAAAAGATGACGCCGGTGACGCAAGACTTGTCAGCGGGCGGGCAGAGCAGTGCGCCTACGAGCACGTCGGAGCCGCGCGGTTCGTTGACGACGGCGGAACGGAACTTGTCGTGCTGGTTGCGGAAGACCTTGAGTTGCTCTGCGACGCTGCCGCCGCCGAGGTCGGGGCCGCCGCTGATGACGATGCGCGTGGGTTCGCCGCCGGTGTGGGAGTCAATAACTTGGATGCGGTGCATGAGAGGGGAGGGCTGGCAGACAGAAAGAAAGAGTCAGAAAAAACTCGGGCAGCACCGAAGCTCACCGTTTGCCCGGCTTCTGAATCAGCGCCAGCACGTCGCGGGCGCTCACGGCTTCGTGCAGCGTGATGAGCGTGCGCTCGGCCCGGGCGCTGCCGGAGTCGCCGGACTTCGTCGCGGGCGCGCTGGGCAAGGTCGTGATGGTGGTGACGTGGCCGATGGCGTTGCCGAACTCATCGAGCACCGCCGAGCCGCTGGAGCCGGGTGCCCAGTCGGTGGTGACGTTCAGGCGCGTGACGGGCGGCAGGTTCGTGCCGCCGGGCTGGCGCGTGAGGAAGCGGTTCACGATGCCGTCGCTGAAGTAGCCGCGTTGCCCGAGCGGGTCGCTGAAGCAGAACGCGCGGTCGCCGGGGGTGACTTCGGTGGCGAGTGGCAGCGGCTTCAAGTCCCGCGCGCCGATGCGGACGATGCACGCATCCGTGCGCGGGTCGGCGGCGAGGATTTCGAGGACGGGGAAGACGTTGCCGGCCTCGTCGGCCGCGACGAGCGAGCCTTCCTTGAAGTTCGCTGGGCGCTTGGTGACGTGCTGGCAGGTGGCGACGGCGCCGTCCTTCGTCAGTGCGTAACCGCCGGCGAGGTCGAGGTGCCAGTTGCTGCAACGGGTGCAGAGGAAACTCCAGCCCACGCGGAGGTGCGCGGCGCGCGCGGCGGCCCACAGCTCGCGGCCGGTGAGGCGGGATTTGCGCGGCGTGGGCAGCGCGAGCACGCAGTTGGTGCGCGAGAGTTGGGCAATGAGCGTGGCCTCGGGCACGAGCGCCCCAGCCTCGCGAATTTTGGTGGCCGCAGCCTTCAGCGTCTCCATCTCGCGCGCGTCCGTTGCGTGAAGCGGGACGCTTGGCAGTTGGGCGGACGCCAACGGGGCAAGGACGAGCCCGGCGGCCAGGAAGAGGCGGCGCAGAGTCATGGTGGTCAACGGCCTTTGGCGGCCTTGGGCAGTTTGGGCCGCTTCGCAATCCCGTCGCGGATGATTTTGAGGACGGCCTTGCGTTCGTCGCCGGCGATGGGCAGGCGCGGGGCACGAACCCACTCGACGCCGAGGCCGGTCTCCTGTTCGCAGAGCTTGATGTATTGGATGAAGTGGACGTGCGTATCGAGCTTGAGGAGCGGTTGGAACCACCGGTAGAGGGCACGCGCCTCGTCCCATTCGCCCGCGCGAGTGAGCTCCCACAGGCGCTGGTTCTCGGCGGGGAACGCGATGCCCGTGCCCGCCACCCAGCCGTCAATGCCGAGGATGGCGGCCTCGAGCAACAGGTCGTCCACCCCGGTGAAGAGGGCGTAGCGATCGCCGACGGCGTTGCGCAGTTCGGTGATGCGCCGGGGATCGCCGGAGCTTTCCTTGATGGCGACGAACTTGGGCTCATCCGCCAGTTCCGCGAAGAGGGCAGGGGTGATGTCGTTCGCGTAGCTCAGGGGGTTGTTGTAAATCATGATGGGCAACCCGCCGTCCTTCGCCACCGTGCGGAGGTAAGTCATGCTCTCGCGTGGGTCGCCCTTGTAACTCATCGGCGGCATGAGCATCACGCCCGCCGCGCCGAGTTGCTTCATGTCGCGCACGTAGCGGACGGCCGCGCGCGTGCTCGACTCGGCAACGCCGCTCAGGACGGGCACGCGGCCCTTCGCGGTCTCGACGGCGCACTTCACGACGGCGCGTTTCTCGTCGGGGTCGATGGTTTGGTTTTCACCAAGCGAGCCGCAGACGATGAGGCCGCTGACGCCGCTCTCGATGAGCACCTCGAAGTGCCGCGCCGTGGCGGGCAGGTCGAGGGATTGGTCCTTCTTGAGTTGAGTTGTGCAGGCGGGGAAGACGCCGGTCCAGTGGGGTTTCATATTTTAGTTGGTCGCAGCCGACGTGAGGATGCTCACTTCAATCGGCACAGTGTTCAGTGTTCAGTAATCAGTCGGAACGAAGGCGAGTCGTCACGCAATTTCCACCACTGGTTTGCCGAGCACATCCATCTTCGGGGTGATGCCCAAGCCGGGCGCAGTGCTGGCGGACATGAAGCCGTTCACTCGCTGCGGCGCGCCGGTGGCGGTGCTGACGGTCACGTAGCTGTTGAAGTCCGTGCTGGTGAAGCGGAATTCCTCGGGCGTGCTTTGCGCGAGGTGGGCGATGGCGGCGGTGGTGATGTCGCCGCCCCACGAATCTTCGAGTGTCATCGCGATGCCCATGCTCACGCAGAGGTCGCGCGCCTGCTTCGTCTTCGTGAGGCCGCCGAGCTTGCTGATCTTGAGGTTCACCACGTCCATCGCGAGGTCAGCTTTGGCGCGCAGGAGCATGTCGAGGTTGTCCACATTCTCGTCGAGCACGAAGGGATGATCGGTGTGCCGGCGGACGGAGAGGCATTCTTCGTAGGTCAGGCACGGTTGCTCGATGTAAACGTCCACGTCGCGCACGGCGCGGACCACGCGCATGGCCTCGTGTTGAGTCCAGCCGGTGTTAGCATCGGCCACGAGGCGGTCAGTGGGCTGGAGCATGGCGCGGACGGCGCGGATGCGCGCGATGTCGGTGTCCGGATCGCCGCCGACCTTGAGTTGGAAGCGCGTGTAGCCGGCGGCGCGATAGCCGGAAACTTTCTTCGCCATGACTTCGGGATCCTCCTGCGAAATGGCGCGGTAGAGCCGCACGCTTTCACCGAAACGCCCGCCCATCAGCACGCACACGGGCAAGCCGCTCGCCTGGCCGAGAATGTCCCAGCACGCGATGTCGATGCCGCTCTTCACATACGGATGCCCTTTCAGGGCGGCGTCCATGCGGTGGTTGAGTTTGGCCAGCTCGCGCGGATCCCAGCCCAGCAAGTGCGGTCCCAGCTCGCGCAGCCCGGCGCGCACGCCGTCGGCATACGCGGGAAGATAAAACGGCCCAAGCGGACAAACTTCTCCGTGGCCGACGAGGCCGGCATCGGTCTCGACGCGGACAATCGTGCTGTCGAACACGGACACCGATTTGCCGCCGCTCCATTTGTAGGTGCCTTCGTGCAACGGCAGTTCAACGCGATAGGCAAGGATACGAGTTATTTTCATTTGGGATTAAGTGCCTGGCTACTTGGTGAAATCAGCAAGGGCATCGGTCAAAACCTATTGGTTCGCCGGCTTCTGCTTCGCCAGCTCCGCTATCGCTTCGGCCAAACCCTTGCCGACGCCGCCGAGAATTTTCGCCGAACCGAGGTAGTGATACTCGGCATTGGAGACGCCCTTTTCCAGCACCTGGCGTTCACGCTCCGACAGACCGGTGACGAGCGCCTTCTCCATCGCCGCCCGCTCCTCCGCTGGCTTTAGCTTGGCGTCCTTCGCCTGCTTCTTCGCCTGGTCCTTGAGCTTGGCTTCTTTCGCCCGCGCCGCCGTCAACTCGAGATCCCAGTATTTCTCCGTCAGCACCGCCGCCACGTTGCCCTTGAACTCGGGCAGCTTCGCCGGTGCGGCCATGGCGTCCCGGATATTTTGATGCGTCGTCTTGTATCGCTGCTGGTCGGGTCCGTAGTCCGAGGTCGGCCCGCCGACGCCGATCACCCCGATGACGAACGGCAGCTTCGGAGCGTTGAGATCCTTGCGCACGTCGCGGATGAAGTGCGCCATCGCCACGCTGTAGGCATCGTAGCCGCCGGGTTGATCGCGTTTCGGATACGTGCCTCCGTCCACCATGTCGTTCCAGCCCTGGAACCATGCGAAGCCCGCCAGTTCATAGCCTTGGGCGGGATCGTATCCGGGCACCACACGCTTCAGGTTTGCGAGCACCTTTCTCACGTGCTCGATCATCAGCCGGTAATAAACGCCCGTGGCCTTGGCCTTCTCCGCTTTCATCGCCGCCAAGTCCTTGCCCTGCTTCTGAAACTGCGCGAGTTGCGTCTCGTTGAACTCATACGGTCCGGCGCTCGGCGAACGGAAGTCAGTGTTCAAACTCTTGCCGCCCCACGAGGTCTTGATGAGCAGGAGCGGCGCGTCGGTGAACTTCTCCATGTAGAGCCCGAAGGTGAACTCGGGGCCGATCTTCTCCGCCGATGCGCCGAAGCCAGCCGTCAGCTTCCCCAGCTGCTCCTCCTGCGGATCCTTCCCGCAGCCGATGGACGAAATCCAGACGCGCTCGCACACCATCGGCTTGCCGTCCTTGCCGAGCATCGCGTCGAGCATCGGCTTGGTCGCCGGGTCCATGCCGATGTGCTCGAACGTGGTGACCTTGGCGTGTCCCTGCATGTTCGACTGCCCGGCGAGGACAAAAACCTTCAACCGCTGCTTCTCCGCCGCCGAGGCGGGGCAGCCCAGGAGCGCCGTGAGTGCGACGAGTGCGATGAGTGAAAGGAAACGTTTCATGGGCGGGATGATGCGGGTGGGCTGTTTGGAAATCAGGCTCTTTTTCCGGACATCGTGCAGGCGGAGATTTCGTGGGCGAGCACGGAGCGTTGACCGTCCTGTTCACTCATTTCGCGCCGGGACGGGCCTTGAATTCCGCGAGGCCGATGACCGTGGGCTTGGCCGTGCTCGATTCGATGGCGGCAATACACTTGTCCAAGGTCACCACCTGCTCGCTTTTCGCCTTCGCTCCCGCAGCACTGGCGAACTGCGCGCGGGCTTCCTTCAATTGCGGCAGGACCGATTTGGCATGGGTGCCGTAGCGTTGGAGGTATTGCAGGCACGGAGCGACCCGTTTGCCAGCGCCCCAACGACTGGGTTCCATCACCGCCACGCACAGGGTCATGCCCTCGCGGATGTGCAGGCGCGAGAGCAGGTCGAGGCCCGCGAGGCGGATGCCGTCGCCGAACATCTCGTTGCTCGGGGCGAGCCGCTCGACTGCCCGGGTGATCGCGGGGAGCAACTGGATCAGATCGTGATCGCTCAGGTCGGTGAAGACTTTCCGCACCGACGCGCGGACAACGCTGTCGTCGTTTTGCAGCAGGGCTTGCACGGCGGGGAGGAGCTGTTTCCGGTCAACGCCAGCAAGGGATTCGGCGAGGATGCTTTTTGGCTCGCGGCGGCCGGGATAGGGCGAGAAGAGCGCGATGGCGGCGGAGCGCTGGGCCATGCGGCGCGGGTCGGCGGGATTCGGACGCAGAATCATGGCAAGCAGATCGCTCACGCTGGCCTTGCGCGCTTCCGCGTCGAGATTCGGCAGGGCTTCGGCGGCGAGACTTTGCAACCACGGGTCTTGGTGTTGGAGCAAGGCGCGCAGTTGCGGCGCGGCCGCATCAGCGCGGGGACCGAGAGCGCCAAGGGCTTCGGCGGCGCCGTAGCGGGCGTTGGGATCCTTCTCGGCGAGCATTCTCAGCAGCGCAGGCAGGTGGTCGCCGTCGCGCTTGCCGAGGGCGGCGGCGCTGCGTTTGCGGACAAAGGGCGACCAGCTTGTGAGGCCGGCGAAGAGTTCGGCAGTGGTGCGCTTCTCGTAGCGGTTCTCGTCGCCCCGGTAGGCATAGTCGCGCCCGGCGGCGATGACCGCATCCACTTGTGCGGGGTTGAAGTCCGGCACGGCGAACGGTTTCTTGCCCGTGAGCCGCAGACTTTTAAGCGGCAGCGCATAGGCCAGCAGATAACCGCCCGTGCAATCCCAGCCAGCGTATTTGCCGTGCTCCTCTTCGCCGACGGGCGAGCCTTGATAGAGGAAGCTCGTGTCCCAGCCGCGCGCGAGATCGTAATACCACGCCTGCTCCTTCAAATAAGCGCCCGTGGCCAGCGGGCCGATGCGCGCCACGCCGGGCAACGCCCAGAGCACGTTGAAATAATTGCCCGTGTGTCCCCGCTCACGTTCGCTGTAAGCGGCGGTGGACATTTTCGCGAAGAACTCCGCCGCCTCGCGGTCGCCGAGCAAGTCGTAGAGCACCGCCGCGCTGGAGCACTTGCCGTTGTCCTCGTGCGCGGGGAATGGCTGGTGGTCGCCGTAGGGCACCGCACCCTTGTTCACATACCAGCGCACGAAGGCCGCCGCCTTGGCGATGGCGCGGTCCAGCTCGGGCTCCTTCACGCCGGCGTCGCGCGCGAGGGCCATGCCGATGGCGAGACTCAGGCCCGGCTGGTTCATGCAGCCGTAGCCATTCAAGTTTCCGTCGGGCCGCGCAAACTTGTGCCCCCAGGTGCCGACGCCGCTCTGGCCGCGCGCCGATTCCAACGCGAGCCGCTTGAGGCCGGCCATCACGGACTGGTCGCTGGTCGTGCTGACATACTCCGCGAGGAACAGGAGGACGTAGCCGTAATGCCACGTCGCGAAACCGTCTGCCGAGTAGTCCGCCGCCCAGCGCGCCTCTTTCTGGAGCAGCGGGAGATACTCCTTGTTGCCGCTGGCCAGCAGCGCGAGTGCGTTGAGCGCGCGGGGAATCGGGTTCATGCCGCGCGCGTAGTCCAGCCCGCTCATCCGCTGCGCGAGCGATTTGCAGCCCAGCTCAAAGATGCGCTTCGACTTCGCGCAATCATACGGCGCGGTGGCGCTGTAGGTGCCGAGCGTGGGCAGCTTGAGCTCCACCGACTCCGTCTTTCCCGCACGCCAGCGCAGCAGACGCAATTTGCCGCCGCCCTGATCGGACTCCGCCGCCGCGATGGCGTTGGCAAACTGAATCCGCGCATCGCCGGAAAAGTTCTTCCCATCCACGCCGAGGATGACATCGCCGACGGCCAGCACGACCGCCGCCGGTGAACCCTTCGCCACCGCCGTCACGAGAATCTGCCGCGCATCACGCGAGTGCCCGTTCGCCGTGAAAATCCAGCCGCGCGCCCCGGTCGGCCCGAGCGTCCAGTCGTGCGGCGCGTCTTTGGCGAGCTTGCTGCCCTTGGTGAAGTCGGGATTCGGATTGTCCTTCGCCGCAGCGAGTGCGGATGAAGCACAGCCGACCAGCGCCGCGCAGGTGAGCGTGAGCAGGGTGATTTGCATTGGAAGTGGTTCAGTGTTTTTGCTCGTTCATCATCTGCAGGGTCGCCTCGGCGAAAGCCTTGCCCATCAGTGCGAAGGTCTTCGCGCAGCCCAGGTAGTGGTAGCCGGCGTTGGACGCGCCGCGTTTCCATTTGGCGGCCTCCTCCGGAGAAATGATCTCGGCCTCATACTTCTTGAGATATTCCTTTTGCTGCGCGTCGCTCACCAGTGCGAGCGCGAGGAGGGTGCAGATGTGTTTCATGGTGTGTTTATTGTCGGGAATTCCCTGCTCGGGATTCCAGCTCAGGGCCGCTTGACCATTTTGAGGTTCGCTTCGGCGAAGGCTTTGCCCATCTGCGCAAAGATCTTCGCGCTGCCAAAATAGTGGTAGCCGCCATTGGAAGCGCCTTTGAGGGCCTCCCTGTCTTTGGGCGAAAGGACTTCCTCCAACGCGAGGTCGAGCTTCTCCTGGTCGGCTTTGGTGATGCCCTCAATCCGCACATCCAGCGCAGCATAGTGTTCCGGGGTTTTAAGGTCATATTGGTCGTTGGCAAAGACCGCCAAGACGTTCTTCCCCTTCTTCAAATGCTTGATCTGTTCCTTTCCGAGAACAATCGAACCGTATTGTGGCCTGTCCTGCCACCAGATGTAGGTGTGGAGCTTGTGTCCGTTCAAATAAACGTGGAATCCTTGTCTGGCCAAAACCGCGATGCGATACGACTCGCAGTTGAGGTCCTCAACTTCAAAAGTTGTCCGCATCAGCAGAAATTCCCCCTCTCCCCAGGTTGAAGGGAATTTGTCCAAGGTGATTCCGCTGTGCTTCCAGATGCCCTTGCCTATGGGGGCCTTGCCTTCGGTCCATTTGCTGTCATCGAAGTCGGGCAGGTGCCAATTTTTCATCCCGGCGGGCAGCGTGATGTCACGGAATCGCCGGTCGGTGTATTTCTCCAACGTGTCCTTCTTATCGGTGGCAGCAACCGTAGCGAAACGCCAGGTCCGCTCCTCTGGCAGAGGCTTGCCAACCGGCTTCCAGTAATGATCCCATTTCCGCTCCCGGTCCAAAGTTCCATCCTTCTTCAAGGTGTGTGCGGTCCCCACGATATTGTTATACTCGCCCTGCTTGGGTTGTGCGGCGGCAATGTCATGGTCCCAGAAGGGTGCGGTATCAACGGCAACGACATTGCCCTTGAACTCGGGCAGGTCGGCCGGTGCGGCCATGGCCTTGCGGAAGTTCACATTTTTATCCCCGTCCACTCCCAGCACGCCGATCACGAAGGGCAGCTTCGGGGCTGACAGCTCTTTGCGAACATCGCGAATGAAGTGTGCCAACAAGCGCGAGTATTCATCATAGTTCCGATTAGGGTAGGTCGTTCCATCGACCAGGTCGTTAAAGCCTTGAAGCCAGACAAAACCGGCCAGTTCGTATCCCTCCTTGGGATCGTAGGCGGGGCAGACGCGCTTGGGATCTGCCAGCACCTTTTTCACATGGTCGATCATCATTCGGTAAAACACACCCGAGGCGGCGTCCTTTTTCTCCTGCCACGCTTTCCGGTCCTCGAGTTTGGGAACCCCGTGGGCACCCTGGGGATGTTTATCCCACACGTCCTGAATCTCCTTGGGCAGCTTGTATTGCCCGGCACTCGGCGGACGGAATTCGGTATTGAGCGACCTGCCGCCCCAGGCGGTCTTGATAATCAAAATGGGCTCCTTCAGCTCCTTCTCCATATAAATTCCGAAGGTGAACTCAGGGCCAATCTTGCCGCCATCTTTGGTGGGGTTACTTCCACGCTCGCCAAAGCCGGCGGTCAATTTTCCCAGCCCCTCGCCATTGGCGCTGCCATCATAAGGGCCGGTCAAATAGGACATCCACACCTTGTCACATACCCGTGGCGTTCCATCGGGATTGCGCATCTCCTTGAGAATGGGCGCGGTCAGCGGATCCTTGCCGAGGTAGTCAAAAGTTTTGACTGAGGCATGTCCCTCCATGTTGGACTGGCCGGCCAGGATGAAAACTTTCAGCGGTTTCTTGCCTGCGGCGAATGCGTGCCCGCAGACCAGCGCGAGCGCGAGGAGTGGGTAGAGGTGTTTCATGGTGTGATTAGAATTTTGGCGCACTTGGGCCGTTGGCGTTTGGCAGGTTCTGACGGAAAAGGATTACTTCAACAGGCTCTTCATTCCCGCACCCAGTGCATCGCCAATCAGAAAGTAGCTTTCCGCATTGCCGAACCAGTGGTGCCCGTGGGTGGGATTGGGCGAGAGTTCCGCCGGGCGTGCAAAGTCGGTGGTCTTGATGAACAGCGCATTCTTGATCTGCTTGGTTCCTTCTTCCTGCGCCTTTCTGAATTCAAACATGGCCCCGCTGGTCACGGGTCCGCCATTACCCAGTTCGCCGACCACCACCGGCATGTGCGGCGTTTTGAACTCCTTGCGAAGGTCCTTCACCAGATTGACGAGATTCTGCGCATATTCGGGAATGGCCGGCTTGGTAACCATGTCGTTCCACCCCTGTTGCCAGACAAAACCGGCAATCTCGTATTTCTGATCCCCAAGATCCGCCAGGGCCGCGCGCACCTCTTCCACCATCTTCGTGTAATAGGGCCCGACCTGGCCGCCGGAACTTGGCGGCCTGAAGTCAACGAACAGGCTCTTGCCGCCCCAAGCCGTCTTGATCAGAAGCACCGGTTCCTCAAAGTGGTCGCCCATGACAAATCCAAACCCCAGCTCGGGTCCGATGTGACTGCTCCCGCCATAGCCGGTAAATCCAACCGTCAGCCCGCCCTTGCGGACCTTGTCGCGAGCCTTGAATGAAATCACCACATCATCCCGGACCACCCACGCGCCGTTGTCGTTCTTGAGGCATTTCATCTTCTCGGCGCTCTTCGAATTCGTCATCGACCAGACTAGGTTGCCCTTGCCGCCATTGTAGTCCCTCGCTCCATCCATGGACACCACCCCCTGACCTTCCATGTTGGACTGCCCGGCGAGGATGAAGACTTTTGTCGGCTTCTTGTCTGCGGCGAACGCGTGCCCGCAGATGAGTGCGAGCGCGAGGAGTGGGTAGATGTGTTTCATGATTTGGTTATTGGAACTTCGGCGCACTTCGGCCGCTGGCTTTAGACTCTTCGAGCAGGGCCTTGAGCTCCATCACAATGTCCGGGCGAGCGGCGTGAAGGTTCCTTGTTTCGCCGGGGTCGGTGTCGAGGTTGTAAAGCGCGACCGGGGCGACGGGAGCGGCGTCGGGCAAGGCGTAACGCTGGAGTTCGCCCTGGTCGTAGCGGTTTCCGCCGGAGCCGGGGTGGTCGAGGTATTTCCAGGGGCCGCGACGGATGGCGAGGGTCTGCGCGCCGCGAAAAGCCTGTGTGAGCAGGTAGGGACGGATGGGGCCCTTGGCTTCGCCGCGCAGTGCGGGAAGCAAGTTGAAACTGTCCTCGGCAGCGTCGTTGGGAAGCTTCGCGCCGATGATGGCGGCGACGGTGGCCATCACGTCGGTGAGGCTGGTGAGTTGCGCGCTGGTCGTGCCGGGCCTCACCTGGCCAGGCCAGCGGACGAGCAACGGGACGCGATGGCCGCCTTCCCAATTGTCGCGCTTGATGCCGCGCCACGGACGCGCGCCGTCGTGCGCGTGGTCGGCGCGCATGTGGATGATGCTGGCGACTTCCGGGCCGTTGTCGCTGGTGAAAATCACAAGCGTGTTGTCGGCGACGCCGAGTTTTTCCAACGTGGCGAGCAGTTCGCCGACGATCCAGTCGAGCTGGTGAATGAAGTCGCCGTGCGGCCCGGCGCCGGACTTTCCTTTGAATTGCGGCGCGGCAAACGACGGCAGATGCACGGCCTGCGCAGCGTGGTAGAGAAAGAACGGTTTTCCCGGCGACTGGCGGACGTGCTGTTCGATGAACTCGCGGCTCCTTTTCAGAAAGACGAGGTCCACCTCCTCCATCGGAAAGTTCGTGGCGATCAAACCCGGGCGGCAATCGTTGGCGTAGGCGTGCTGAGGCAGCTTCGCTTTATCGAGCGGGCCGACGGGCGGCACACGCACGCGGTCGTTTTCGATGAAAGCGTAGAGCCAGTCGGTCGTGGGACAGCACGCGGTGCCGAAGAATCGGTCGAACCCGTGGTCCACCGGCCCGCCCGCGATGCGACGCGAGTAATCCACGCGCTGCACCGCCTCGAGGCCACCGTTGTCAATCGGTTGGCCCTCCCTGTCGAAGAACGTCCAGCCCACATGCCATTTGCCGACCGCCGCCGTCGCATAACCCCTCGCACGCAGCATCGCGGGCAGCGTGAGCCGCCCCGGTGCGATGAGCGACGGCCCGCCAACGCCGGTGAAGACAGTCCCGCCGCGAGGCACGCGAAAGGCCATCTGCCCGGTCATGAGGCTGTAGCGCGTCGGCGTGCAGACCGTGCTGGGACTGTGGGCGTCGGTGAAGCGCATCCCTTCGCGTGCAAGCCGGTCGAGGTGTGGCGTGGCCACCTTCGACTGGTCGTTGTAGCAACGCACATCGCCGTAGCCGAGGTCATCGGCGAGAATGAGAAGGATGTTGGGTTTCGCTGCGGCACCGGCGTGGGCGCAGAGCACCCCAACGAATGTGAACAAGGCAGCGGCCAGTTTCATTCCGGGATTACTTCGCGTCGTGCGGAATCAGCGGCTTCGGATTTTCCACCCGGCCAAGTTCGCGGCAGGCAGGCGTGATGCCGTCGAGACCGAGGTCGTTTTTCGTCGCGGCGATGAGGGCCTGGAGTTGGGCGACGATCTCGGGATTCGCAGCGGCGACATCGTTTGCTTCGCCGATGTCGGTGCGAAGGTTGTAAAGCTTGGGCTGGAACCTCTCATCCCCAGCGCCAGCTTTGTTGCCCATCGCGATTTGCAGTTTCCAATCGCCGTGCCGCACGGCGTTCAGGCGCAGGCCCCAGTAGTAATAGAACGTCTCGTGCGCGGGCTTGGCGTCCGGCGTGCCAGCGAGGTGCGGCCAGATGTTCGCGCCATCGAGTTTGCGGTCAGTGGGCAGCGGCGCACCAGCGAGCGCGGCGAAGGTCGGCAAAATGTCGAACATGCCGGTGATGGCGTCGCTCGCAGTGCCGGCGGGGATCTTCCCGGGCCACCACGCCAGTGTCGGCACGCGCATGCCGCCTTCGAGCGTGCTGCCTTTGTAGCCGCGCAGTGGCGTGTTCACGGCCCGCGGGGTGCCGCCGTTGTCGGTGGTGAAAATGACGAGCGTCTTTTCCGCGAGACCGTTTTCGCGCACGGCATCGAGCACCCGGCCCACGCTCCAGTCCACTTCCTCGCACCAATCCGAGTAGATGCCGTGCGGCGACTTGCCAGCCCATTTTTTGCCGGGATAAATCGGGAAATGCACCGCGTTGTGCGGCAGGTAGAGGAAGAACGGTGCGTCCCTTTTCCCCGCGATGAACCTCACCGCCTCGTCCGTGTAGATCTCCACGAGCGATTGCTGATCATCGGGCAGCACGCGCTTCACGACCGCGCCGTTGCGGAGCAGCGGGAGCGGCGGCTGGCCTTTGCCTTTGGCATTGGGATTCGCGGCGGGAATCGGCTTGCCCAGATCGCTGCGCACGCCGTCGGCGACTGGCCCCATGTCGTTCGAGTAAGGCAGGCCAAAATGCAGGTCGAATCCCTGCGCGTTCGGCAGGAACTCCGGCTGATCGCCGAGGTGCCACTTGCCAATGATTCCCGTCGCGTAGCCTGCGGCTTTGAGCACTTCGGCAACGGTGACTTCTTTCGGCGAAAGCCCGTTCGCGCCCTCGGGAAAAAGAACGTGGGGAATCGGCAACGCGCGTTTCGCGTAGCAACCGGTCATCAGCGACGCACGCGACGGCGAGCAAACGGGCGCGGCGTAAAACGACGTGAGCTTGCGTCCCTCCTTCGCCATTCGGTCGAGATGCGGCGTGCGATTCAACTTCGATCCAAACGGCCCGATATCCGCGTAGCCCATGTCGTCTATGTTGATGACGATGAAGTTCGGCTTGTCTGCGGCTGCGGAAAAACCGCAGAGGACGCAGAGAGCGCAAAGAACCAGCAGCGATGTTTTCATGGATTGGCGAGTTGGTGAATCGTCCCGTGCAACACGCGTTCTCCGATTTTCAATTCGTAGCAGTGCGTGGGGGCGAGGTCGGGGATCTCTAGCGTCACGGTGCGTTGGTCGGCGTTGAGCTTTACGGCGCGGATGGGGAGGGCGCGTTCGTCGTAGTGTTTGGAGCCGTAGTTCTTGCTGCGCAGAAGCGACCACACTTTCATCGCGCAGTCCTTGGCTTCGACGGCGACGGACTCGCTGAAGGTGACGGTCAGCGCGCCCTTCGCGGCATGGATGGCGAGCGGGACTTGCGCGGGCTTATCCGTGCGGCGGATGCGGTGGAAGCCGCCGGGCGCAGTCGCATTTCCCGCCCACGCGAACATGCCGCAGGTGTAGAGCGCGCCGTCGGCGGCGAAGCGTCCGCGCATGATGCCGGTGGCGAAGGCGGGCATGGGCAGTTCGCACACTGCGCCCTGCCACACGCCACCGACTTCCTCGTGCGGCACGATGAACGCACGGCCGGTGCCGTAGCTGAGATTGAGCAGTGCGCCGCCGAGCGTGCCCCACGCGTTGCCCGGCACGCGCAGGAGCTCGGCGGGGCTGCGGTCCTTGGTGTTCGTGATCCAAACCATCGGCGGAGTCATCGCAGCGTCGGCGTTGTCGGTGACGCTGCTGTAGCCGAACAGGTTGCCGTAAAAGCCGCCGGGCTTCACGCGGTTGATACGGTTCTTGGGCGTCCAGTGGCCTTCTTGGTCAGTAACAAAGAATGCTCCGTCGCCATCGAGGCACACGCCGTTCGCGGCGCGAAAGCCGGTCGCGAGGATTTCGGTGCGCGAGCCGTCGGCGCTGATTTTAAGCAAGGTGCCGTGATGCGGCACCACGCTGTCCAGCGCGTGGCGGGCGGACTTGGCGTAGTAGAAATTTCCCGCCGAGTCCGTTTGCAGGCCCATGGCGAATTCGTGGAAGTGCTGCGTCACCTGGGCGTCGGCGTTGAAGCACTCGATGAAGTCGGTCTCGCCGTCCTGGTTCAAATCTACAAGCCGGGCGAGCTGGTCGCGGCAGGTGATGAACAAATCGTCGCCGCGAAACTTCACGCCAAGCGGCTGGAAGAGCCCGCTCGCGATGCGGCGCCACGTCAGGGTCGCGGGCGCTCGCTGCCTGAGGCCGTCCACGCGCCACACGTCGCCGTTCCACATCGCGACGATGGCCGCCTTCCCATCCGGCGTGAAATCGAAGCCGCCGGGCCGCAGCCAGCTTTGGAACGGATTCTCGACGGGCAGTGGAAAATCATCAGAGGCGAACGCGCCGTCGTCTTTGCCAGCGACGGAAGTCGTCTCCACCGTCTGCGCCCACTGCGCCGGGCCGCCGCTCGTGAGCGGCGCAAGGTCGAGCGAGGTGGTGTTTGCCTTCACCAGTGCGTCCAGCGACGCGGCGTCCGCGCGGGAGATGAAGATGCGGGTCTTCGCGCCGCCGGGCAGCGCTGCCACCCAAAAGCCGCCGTCCTTTTTCAAAGTGCCGGCGCCGGTGAGCGCGGCGCTCACGGCATCTGGTGCGACACGCAGCAGCAGGGGCTTCGCGGTCGCGGCGACGTTCAGCGTGCGGATGAACACGGGCGTCGCGCCGTAGTCGAGCCAGCTGGGTGATTCCAGCACGCGCACGCCGCCGATGCTCGCCGCGAGCACTGCGCGCGAACCGTGACGATACAGCCCCTCGAAGCGCGCCCACACCCGCGGCAGCGGGCCGTAGCGTTTGCCGTCCTTGCCTACGACGCGTGCGTCGTCGTCCCATTTGCCCTCGGGCGAAGCCCACCCTGGCGCGAGGGGATTGATGAAATGCCGGTCGCCCGTGAGCGACGTGTGGGTGCCGTGGCTGCCGTCGAAGGCGATGCCCTTCCAATCTAGGAACGAGCCCGTGGTCGCCGCCGCCACGCGCATCGTGTCGTGGTCGTAAACCATCCACGCACGCCCCTTCGTGACGCCGCCGGGGCCATCGTCGAGCCGCACGGCGATGGCCTTCTGCGCGATGTTCTCCGGCGCGACTTCGAGCGTCCAAAACAGCGCGTTGCCCAGTTCCATCCGCCGATACGGCGGCAGCGAGGTGTCCGCTTTCTCCGCCTCCTCGCGCACCAGCCCGCGCGGCAGCGAGGCGACATACGTGGGCGTGAGGTCAGTGTATTGGGATTTATTGTGCGGGCGCAGGAACGTCTCGCGGATGTATTGGATGACCGCGTATTTCTGCGCCGTCGTGTATTGTCCCTGCGGCACCATCTGGCCGAAGCCCTTCGTGAGCGTGAGATACAGCGCAAACGGGTCCGCGCCGTTCTTGAACTGCCCCTCCGTGAACCGCAGCGCCGTCGGCAGTGAGCCGGGCGCGTCCTTCGTGCCGTGGCAGTGGATGCACAGCGCCTTGTAAATCTCCGCGCCCTCCGCAAGCGACTTGTCATTCCACGCCCCGACAATTTCCGCGTGGTCGCTGCGCTCCAGCGCCTGCACCCACCCAGTGCCGCCCTCGATGACCGGGCGCGTGCCGCCCTTCGAGATGTGCGCGAAATCCGGTGTGTTCGCACCTGCGCCGCCGTCCTTGAACAGCAGCGCCAACTCCGCATCCGGCAACGCGCGCTGCCACACGCGCACGGCGTTGATTTTTCCCCTTGTGAAATCGCCCGCGAAGTCTGTCGCGGCGCGGCCGGTTTTGAAAACGTGCTCCTTCTTGTCGGCTCGCGCGAACCCCGCCTTGTCCGCGACGTGCTTCCCATCGAGCCACAGCCGCGCTGTGCCATCACGCAACGTGAGCACCGCCGTGTGCGGTTTGCCATCCGCGACGTTCGGTCCGCCCGTTAGCGCGCCCAGCCAGCCGATGTCATACACGAGTCGCCCGCCACGAATGAACAGCGCCTTCGCATCGGGCGACCACTTGCCCGTCGGCGCGCATTTGGAGAAGAGCGTCCCATCACCGCGCGCCTCAAACGTGGCCATCGCGGTGAAGTCCGCGCCCAGGTCCAGCTTGGCATCGGGAAAATCCCGCGCCCCCGCAGCCGCAAGCGCGGCGACATCCTCCGGGCCGCGCACCAGTTTGCCGCCGCTCCACACGCGCAACACCGGCAGGCCCTTCGCCGGATGCTCCACCGCGAGGTCATGCGGTCCCTTCGCGTCGAGCGAGAGGGTCAGCCCCTCCGCCAGGCGCACCTTTGTCGGCCCAGCGAGGTGCAGACGATAGTTGAGCGGCCACTCCGCAGCATCCAGCGGCAGAGCCTCACGCGGCACTGCGGCGCGGGCGGCGTTGTTCAGGCAGGCAAGGAACGCAACAAGGAAGGTCAGATGTTTCATGGATTTGCGCTGGTGATTTCGGCAAGCAGTTTGAAAAAGCCGCGCTTTCGTCGGGCAACCGCTGGTCCCGGCCGGAATACAAATAGCCCAAGCTGGCGACCATCCCGAGGGCGTCCGCATGATCGAGGAGCGCAAGCGTGCTTGTCATTAGGGTCGCTGGGCAGCCACCAGAGGCCAGGGATTTCGCGCGACTCGCTCATGCTTAGACAGTGCTTACGACAAAGTCAGAATCCAGAAGAGCCTGTCTCAGCACAGGAGTTCATTCATGGCCCCCCCACCTTCTTGTTCTTCTTCCACGGCTGGTCGGGGAATTTTTCGGGGAGCTTGAACGACTGCGGGGCGGGTTTGGCGAGTTCGAGCTCGGGGTCAGCGGGGGCGGCGGGCGTGGTGCCGGGGGCGGCCATGTTGCCTTTCCACGAGGCGATGCGGGCTTGGAGGCCGTGGTGCTCGGCGGTCACTTTGTTGCCGGACCGCATGTAGAAGAGGGAGAGGTTGGTGTGGACGAGCTGCTCGTGCGGGCGCATCTGCTCGGCCTTGTGCCCCTCGGCGATGGCGGTGGCGAAGTCG
>Ga0255204_1000136_pt1 | contig 24148 bp, 17 predicted proteins | sample Miss_Colum_RepC__2_FD_188418 | JGI IMG/M metagenome (GOLD analysis project Ga0255204, IMG submission 188418) | Freshwater microbial communities from Mississippi River, Louisiana, United States - Miss_Colum_RepC_8h | ecosystem: Environmental > Aquatic > Freshwater > River | place: USA: Louisiana... | reverse complement strand
GCTCTCGCGCGGCAAGTCCGGCGAGTTCATCCTCACGGACATCAAGGTGCAGGTGCGCCGGCGTGGCAGCTCGCAAATCCGCGACGTGCTCGTGAGCAGCGCTGTGGCCGACGCCTCCGCCGACCAAAAGGGCGCGCGCGAATACGGCGACATCAAGGGCGTGCTCGACGACGACCCGCGCAACGGCTGGACCACCAAGGGCCTCGACCCCAAGCAGCCGCGCACCGCCGTCTTCGCGCTGGCCGAACCGCTCGTGCTCGACGCGGACGAAGAGCTCATTTTTGAGCTGCGCCATCGCTCGACGCTGGGCGATGCGAACATCGGCCGCTTCCGCGTGTCGGTGACGGACCAAGCGGGCGACGCGATTCGCAGTGTGGAGACCGCTCCGCTGGAGCAGCTTGCCGCCGCGAGGCTGACCGATCTTGCCGCGCTGGACGTCAAGCTCCGCGCCAAGCTGTTCAACCAGTTCCTCGCCGACCACGCACCTTACCAAGTCGCGAAGGCCGCCCTGGACCGGGCCAACCGGCAGTTGAGCGAGGTGAAGGCCGCCGCCGGGAAGTTGAATGTCATGGTCCTCGCCGAGCGCAAGGAATCGCGCGCCACGCACATCCTGCTGCGCGGCGTGTGGGACAAGCATGGCGATAAGGTTGAACGCGGCGTGCCCGGTGCGGTCGCGCCGTGGCCAGTGAAGGAGGACAAAACCCGACTCGGCCTTGCGAACTGGCTGACTTCGCGTGAGAACCCACTCACCGCGCGCGTGGTCGTGAACAACCTTTGGGCGATGCTGTTTGGCAATGGACTGGTGCGGACGCCCGAGGACTTCGGACTGCAAGGCGAGCGGCCCACGCACCCGGAGTTGCTCGACTGGCTGGCGGTCGAGTTCATGGAGAGCGGCTGGGACGTGAAGCACATCCTCAAAGTCATGGCGACCAGCGCCACGTATCGCCAAAGCTCAGTCGTCTCCCCGGCTTTGATCGCGCGTGACCCCGAGAACCGTCTGCTCGCGCGCGCGCCGCGCTTCCGCCTGCCGGCGTGGATGCTGCGCGACGCCGCGCTCCGGAGCAGCGGCGTGATGAACCCGGCGCTCGGCGGTCCGCCGGTGCGCCCGCACCAGCCCGAAGGCGTGTGGGAGGAAATCTTCATGGGCCGCTTCAAATACGAGCCGAGCGAAGGCGCAGCCCAGCACCGCCGCACGCTCTACGCCTTCTGGCGACGCAGCATCGCGCCGACGTTTCTCTTCGACTCCGCCCAACGCCGCGTCTGCGAGGTCCGCACGCCGCGCACGAATACGCCCTTGCAGGCGCTCACCTTGCTCAACGACGAGACCTTCCTCGACGCGTCGCGCTCGCTCGCTGTCGAAGTCACGCGCGTTGCCACCAAGACCGAGGACCGCCTGGCCGAAATCTACCGCCGCATCTTGGCGCGGCCTCCCAGCACAAAGGAAACGGCTGTGCTCAAGCGCGAGTTCGACCGGGCGCTTGCTTCGTATCGCGCAAAACCTGCGGAGGCGGCGGCACTCGTGGCGGGGACACTCTTGTCCCCGATGACGCACTCCTCCCTGCCAGAGCAAGCCGCCTACACGGTGGTGGCGAGCTTGGTGTTCAATTTGGATGAAGCCATCACGCATGAGTGACTTGGAAGACACAGTGAAACGCACCATGGGGGACAGGAGTGTCCCCCCTACGGCGCGTGGCGGGGACACTCTTGTCCCCGATGACGCACTCCTCCCTGCCAGAGCAGGCCGCCTACGCGGTGATGGCGAGCTTGGTGTTCAATCTGGACGAGGCCATCACGCATGAGTGACTTGGAAGACAACGTGAAACGCACCATGGGGGACAGGAGTGTCCCCCCTACGACGCGTGGCGGGGACACTCTTGTCCCCGTTTCCCAAGCTCCGTTGCACAGCATCCCCATTGGCTCCGTCCCGTTCCATCCCTTTGACCAGTTCGCTCCGGTCGCAGTCCACGAAGGCAATCTTCCTCACTGGCAACAGTCTGGCGCGTGCTACTTCGTCACGTTTCGCCTCGCGGACTCCCTGCCTGCGGGCGTCCTCAGCCAGTGGCGCGAGGAACGCACAATTTGGCATCGCTTGAATCCACCGCCGTGGAACTCCCGCCAGCACGCGGAATACGAGCAACGATTCATCGAACGGGAAAACGAATGGCTCGATGCCGGTCACGGCAGTTGTCACCTGCGGGAGCCGCGCCTTCGGGCGCTGGTCCAGCACTCGGTGCGCAAGTTTGACGGCACGCGCTACCATGTGGACGCCTTCGTCATCATGCCAAACCACGTTCACCTGCTGTGGCAACTGGCGGAGGACGGCGAGTTGCCGAAAGAACTCAAAGGCTTGAAAGGAGCCACGGCCCGGGCCTGCAACGTAGAACTTGGCTGCTCCGGTGCTTTCTGGATGGAAGAGTCTTACGACCGCATCGTGCGGAATGCCGCCGAGTTGGCCAGCTTCCGCACTTACATCGCTGAAAATCCGGCGAAAGCGAAGCTGCGGGACGGGGAGTTTCATGTGGAACTAAGGAACAAACTTTATGTCAGAGAGCACGAAGAGCAGTGAGAGCAAAGTCATCGGGGACAGGAGTGTCCCCGCCACGGCGCGTAGGGGGGACACTCCTGTCCCCCGTGCGGCAACTTTCACCACTCCAACTCAAAGGGGACAAGAGTGTCCCCTTTACCTGCCGCGCCGCTACTTCCTCGGCCAATGCACTGGCGTAAGCGTCGGTGCGATGGCGCTGGGGCAATTGCTTGCCCGCGCGGCTGCGCCGACACCCGCGGTTGGCTCGGGCCTCCCGCACTTCGCCGCCAAGGCCAAGCATGTCATCTTCCTCACGCAGTCTGGCGGGCCGTCGCAGTTGGAGCTGTATGACTACAAGCCGCAGTTGGAGAAGTGGGCGGGCATCGAGATTCCCGACTCGGTGCGGCAGGGCCAGCGCGTCACGACGATGACGGCGAACCAGAAGCAGCTCCTGATGCCCGGCCGCACGAAGTTCGAGCGGTGCGGACGCAGCGGCGCGACGATTGGCGAGTGGCTGCCGCACTTGCGCGGCGTGGCGGACGATCTGTGCTTCATCAAGTCCATGCACAGCGACCAAATCAATCACGCGCCGGCCATGACGAAGTTCCTGACCGGCCACCAAATCCCCGGTCGGCCGAGCATGGGCGCGTGGGCGAGCTACGGCCTCGGCAGCGAGAACCAAAACCTGCCGGACTACCTCGTGCTCATCTCGAAGATGCAGCGCCCAAGCGACCAGCCGCTTTATGACCATTACTGGGGCAGCGGCTTCCTGCCCTCGCGCTTCCAAGGCGTGAAGCTCCGCAACTCCCGTGACCCGGTGCTCTACTTGCGCGACCCCGATGGCCTCCCGCGCGAACTCCGGCGCGGGATGCTCGACGGTCTCGGCGAGCTGAACCAAATGCGTCTCGCGGAAACCGGCGACCCCGAAATCGCCACGCGCATCCGCCAATACGAAATGGCCTACCGCATGCAGACCAGCGTGCCGGAGTTGACCGACATGAGCGGCGAGGCGGAATCCACCTTCGAGCTTTACGGCCCGGACTCGCGGCGTGCTGGCAGCTACGCGGCGAACTGCATCCAGGCCCGCCGCCTCGTCGAGCGCGGCGTGCGTTTCATCCAGCTTTTCCACCCCGACTGGGACCACCACAGCCGCCTGCCAAGCTGGTGCGTCGCACGCTGTCGCGACACCGACCAGCCCACTGCCGGCCTCATCCGCGACTTGAAGCAACGCGGTCTTCTGGACGAGACCCTCGTCATCTGGGGCGGCGAGTTCGGGCGCAGCCCCGTGGGGCAGGGCAAGTGGGACAGCATCGAAGCCGGCCGCGACCACCACCCGCGCTGCTTCACCATGTGGATGGCGGGTGCCGGCGTGAAGGCTGGCACGACCTACGGCGCGACGGACGACTTCAGCTTCAGCGTCGCGGAGAACCCCGTCCACGTTCACGACCTGCACGCGACCGCGTTGCACCTGCTGGGCGTGGATCACGAGCGGCTGACCTTCCGCCATCAAGGCCTCGACTTCCGCCTCACGGGTGTCGATCCGAGCCGGGTGGTGAAGGAAATCCTCAGCTAGGTCGTGCTTTGCAGGTGGCGCACCGGAGCGCGGCAAACGCGGTTGCCTCGCTCCGAGCATACCGCCAAGCTCCGCCCATGAAATACCGCCGCTTCGGAAAAACTGAGTTGCAGATGCCCGTCTTCTCCTGCGGTGGGATGCGCTACCAGCACAAGTGGCAAGACGTCGCGCCCGGCGAAGTCCCCAAGGACGGCCAGGCCAACCTCGAAGCCACCATCCACCGCGCCCTCGAGCTCGGCATCAACCACATCGAGACCGCGCGCGGCTACGGCTCCAGCGAGATGCAGCTCGGCTGGGTGCTCCCGCAAATCAAGCGCGACCGCCTCATCGTCCAGACCAAGGTCGCCCCCTTCGCCACGCCCGAGGAATTCCTCCGCACCTTCGACCAGTCCATGAAGTATCTGCGGCTCGACCACGTGGAACTCCTCTCCTTCCACGGCGTCAACCACCGCCAGCACCTCGACTGGACCCTCCGCAAAGGCGGCTGCCTCGAAGCCGCCCGCAAGCTCCAGCGCGCAGGCCGCTGCCGCCACATCGGCTTCAGCACCCACGCCACCACCGACATCATCCTCGACGCCGTCAACTCCGGCGAGTTCGCCTACTTCAACGTCCACTGGTATTTCGTCAACGACCTCAACTGGGCCGCCATCGAAGCCGCCACGCGCCTCGACATGGGCGTCTTCATCATCAGCCCCAACGACAAGGGCGGCAAACTCTACGCCCCGCCGCCCAAGCTCGTGGACCTCTGCGCCCCGCTCACCCCCATGCAGTTCAACTCCCTCTACTGCCTCGCCCGCCCGCAAGTCCACACCCTCAGTTGCGGCGCGGCCAAACCCTCTGACTTCGACGACCACGTCGCCAGCCTCGCGCACTACGACCGCGCGGCGGAAGTCATCGCCCCCATCGAGGCCCGGCTGCGCGCCGAGATGCTCCGCGTGCTGGGCGACGACTGGTGTCGCCGCTGGTCCGAGGGCCTGCCGAGCTACGTGGACGTGCCCGGCGAAATCAACGTGAGCGAAATCCTCCGCCTCTGGACCTACGCCAAGTCCCTCGACCTCGTGGACTGGGGCAAGATGCGCTACAACCTGCTGGGCCAGGCCGACCACTGGTTCCCCGGCCACAACGCCGCGAGCTTCGACGAGCGCAAGCTGCTGGCCACCGTGCAGCGCAGCCCCTTCGCCGCGCGCATCCCGGCCATCCTCCGCGAAGCCCACGCGATGATGTGGGAGGCGCCGGTGAAAAGGCTGAGTCAGAGCTAAACTCAATCCATGCAGGCGGAATCTCCAGAGTGGTATTTGGCACCGCACCTGACTGGCGGAGACAGGAGAAGTTTGGTGTTCGTTTCATGCGGAGGTTGCTCTCGGCTGTTCGCAGCCGAACAGAGCAATCACCACGGCATGCCACGAGTGTTTTACCCTCATCCACGAGAAACCAGCCTAGCTCAGGATTTCCGCCTGATTGCCAGCGACACTTGTCCATTTTGTAAGCATCGAATGTCTGAGTGCCAGCCGTCCGCTTCAGAGGAGATTTTGGCTGCTGGATACAGGCGCACTGATCATGAGTGACCTTGTTGCAATGGCGCTGAACTGAAGCGTCCTGGTCAAGGCTAACGCGTGTGGGGTGCGGTGACTTGTCACCGCTTTTCCCGCTTCGCCGACTTGTCGGCGAAGCAGAGCCGCGCGAAAGCGGCTCGTCGAAGACCGAACGCGTCCCTGCGCAAGACGGCGACCAGTCGCCTGCCGAATGCGGTGACAAGTCACCGCACTCCAAAAGCGCCAAACTCCTTTCCCCGTCTCTCTTCGCTCCGCACTCCCCACGGCTGCCTGCCTCTGCTTGGTGGAACGGGCCACCGGCCCGTTGTGGCGGGCGACCCGCCCGCCGCTTGTGCTGCGCCCAGCGCGCCCCATTTCCTCCGAGCGTTGGCTGTGCCGAAGCTCGGCGGCAGGTTGCCGCCGAGAACGGCCAAGTTGGCCGTTCCACCCAGCAGCGTTCGCGTCGCCCCAGCAGAAGCGGACCGGTGCCGAGTTCTTGAACTGTGCCTGGTATGGCCCAGCCCCGAAGGGGTCGCTGAAGGTAGCCGGTGGGCAGCCTCGACCACAGGGAGAGGCGCAGGAACGCCACCTTGTCCACGCGTGTTTCATGCGTCGCTGCGGGGCCTTTCCGGTGGGTGCGCTGCGCTTCCCACCGGCTACCTTCATCCGCGTCTCCAGCGCGTGCGCGTCGCCGATATTCGAGGCCCCGGTGAAGTGGTTAGCCTAACGACTCAGCTGCGACCCGGGCGCGACGCACCCGCTGCTTCCGAATCACGGGCGGCATCAACGCCCCGCCGGTTGTTTTCAGCGGTTCTTCCGAGCTGGTGGGGAGCTGGTGCTTGGCTTTGCGCTCGGCTGCTTGCTGGCTGCGTGCCCAGGCCCAAAAGCGGGCGCGGTCATGGCCGAAATCTGCCGCGATTTGTGCGCGGGCCTCGCGCACTTCTTGGACGATGCTGTCAATCATGGGGTCAGGGTGCTGAGTGTTTCAGGAGTGCAGACGATGGGGACGTGCAGCTTGTGATACTGACAATACTCCATCAGGTCTTTCTGCAAGGTCGCGTTCGCCAGGTGCGTGCAGTTCCAAGTGAGCAGGTAGTCCATCCGGTGAAGAATCGCCAGCGCCAGATGGCCCGCATCGGCGGCGGCGCGAGGGGGTAGCTGGAACAGGCGAATCAACTCGGCTTCGAGCTTGTCCGTCCCCGGCAAAACGTCCAGCTCGGCCATCCCTTTCAAATACGCCAGGCGCCGCCGGGCAGCAGCCGCATCCCCGCGCGCCGCCTCCTGTCGCACCAAGAGGGAGCTGTAGAGCAAAAACTTGTGCCGCTCGTTCGCCCATCACTCGTGAGTCTGCTTCTGATGCGTCGCCATCGGCTCCTGCCTGCTTGGGTGTGCGCCCAAGTAGCTGGGGATGGTCGTCTCAATGTAAACCGTCTGCATCGGCTGGAGGATACCCGCTGCACATCGCTCGTAAAGGGTGCAAGCGGCGGCTCATTGCCGCTTCAGGGTGGGATTGAGCGGCCCCGAGCTACACATACAGCGACCCTTCGCCGCGCGCATCCCGGCCATCCTCCGCGAAGCCCACGCGATGCGTTCGAGGCCCCGGTGAAGCGGTTGAGTCAGTGCTGAAGCACTATGGAGTGCGGTGACTCGTCACCGCTCCCCAAGAGCGCCGGAGCTTGCCCGTCATTGTCCGCCCCACGCCCTTGCGGGCAGGAACGTGACTTCACGCGCGGTTCAGCGCGCTCAGCACGGCCTTGATGGAGGCCAGCTCGATGTTCGTGTCCACGGCGGCACCCCAGCGGACCTTGCCGTCGGCGAGCTTGATTTGGATGTAGCTGATGGCGCTCGCGCCTTCACCGGCGCTCAAGGCGTGCTCGCGGTAGTTGGTCACTTCGAACTTGGGCGCGCCGCCGTTTTGCAGCGCGTTCACGAAGGCGGCGATGGGGCCGTTGCCTTCGCCGGTGAGTTTCAGTTCGGCACCGTCTTTCCGCAGGCTGGCACGGCAGCGGAAGACGCCGTCCACGCCGTCCGCGTGGAAGTGGATGAGCGACCAGGGGGTCAGGCGCTCGACGTATTCCTTCCAGAACATCGCCTTGAGCTCCTCGCCCTTCACCTCGCGGCCCAGCGCGTCCACGAGGTCGTTGGCGATGGGGCCGAACTCGCGCTGCATGTCCTTGGGCAGTTCGATGCCGAATTCGCTTTCGAGCAGGTAGGCCACGCCGCCCTTGCCGGACTGCGAGTTCACACGGATGACTTCGCGGTATTCGCGGCCGATGTCGCGCGGGTCAATGGTGAGATACGGCACGTCCCAGTGCGTGCGGCCGCCCTTTTCCCACTCGGCAATGCCTTTCTTGATGGCGTCCTGGTGCGAGCCGCTGAAGGCGGTGAAGACGAGTTCGCCGGCGTAAGGCTGGCGCGGCGGAACGGTCATGCCGGTGCAGCGCTCATAGACTTCGCGCAGCGCGTTGAGGTCACTGAAGTCGAGGCGTGGGTCAAGGCCGTGCATGTAGAGGTTCATCGCCACGGTGACGATGTCGAGGTTGCCAGTGCGCTCGCCGTTGCCGAAGAGCGTGCCCTCGACGCGGTCCGCGCCGGCGAGCAAGCCCAGCTCGGTCGCCGCCGTGCCGGTGTTGCGGTCGTTGTGCGTGTGCAAGCTGATGATGAGGGAGTCGCGGTGCTTGATGTTTGTGCAAATCCACTCGATTTGGTCGGCGTAAACATTGGGCATGGCGACCTCGACCGTATCGGGCAGGTTCAGAATCATCTTCCGCTGCGGGGTCGGCTGCCACACGTCCATCACGGCTTCGGAGACTTCCTTGGCGAATTCAACTTCCGTGGCGGAGAAACTCTCGGGCGAATACTGAAGCGTCACATCCGTGCCCGCGAGGCGGTGGAGGCGGTCCTTGATGAGCTTCGCGCCGTGGACGGCGATGGCTTTGATTTCGTCCTTGGACTTGCCGAACACCACGCGGCGCTGCGCGGGCGAGGTCGAGTTATACATGTGGATGACGACGCGCTTCGCACCGACAAGCGACTGGAAGGTCTTCTCGATCAAGTCCTCGCGCGCCTGCACGAGCACCTGGATGGTCACGTCGTCGGGGATGCGGTTCTCCTCGATGAGCCGGCGGTTGAAGGCGAACTCGGTGTTCGACGCGGACGGAAAGCCGACCTCGATTTCCTTGAAGCCGCACTTCACGAGCGCCTGAAACAGCTCGAGCTTCTGCGCCACGTTCATCGGCACGGCGAGGGCCTGGTTGCCATCGCGGAGGTCCACGCTGCACCACATGGGCGCACGGGTGATGGTGCGCGCGGGCCACTGGCGGTTCGGGAGGTGGACGCCGGGGAACGGGCGGTATTTGGTGACGGTGTCTTTCAGCATGGCTCGTGTTCGGTTGTCTCGGTCTCTTACTCTTGCTCGTAATCCTAATCTTAATCCTGCTCCCGCCCTGCCTGCCGACAGAGAGCAGGATTAGGATTAAGATTACGAGCAGGAGCAAAACAAAAACCCCACCGCCGTTGTGGCAGTGGGGTTCTCGAAATCGTGGTGTGTGAATTCAGAACCCGACTGCCGCGCCGGCCAGCAGCGCGCGAAGTGCAAGTCGAAGGTTAAGAATGTCAGTCACGGTGCGAGTTTTAGGCTGCCGGCTGGGCGTGGTCAATGGGTTTGTCCGGAAACGGGCCGGACGGGGCGCAGCCTGCCACGGCCCTGGAGCCGGCGGAGCGTGGGTCGCAGACCCGCCGTAACGACCGACCCATCAGCCCCGCTGGCAGGCTCGAACGGCAGCGGTCTCGGGGCGTTGCTGCGGGTCGCAGACCCGCGCTCCGGGGGCAGGGGCAAGATCCGCCCGGCTGGACGAACCTGACTGGAATGCGATTCCTGTGTGGGCCAGCCGCTCACGCGGTGGGCAGCAACTCGGCAATCGGCTCGCCGTGCGGGAGAATCGGCATGGGCCGGCCAGTGTGGTCGAGCAGGGATTCGGTCCAGTCAATGCCGAGGTGACGATACACCGTGGCCCACAGGTCGTTGGGCGAGAGCGGGCGCTCGGCCGGGCGTTCGCCGCGCTTGTCAGTGGCACCGACGATCTGGCCGGTGCGCATGCTGCCGCCGGCGACGAGCATGGACATGGCTTGCGGCCAGTGGTCGCGGCCGGGTTGGGCAACCTTGGTCTGCGTGCCGGTCTGGACCGAAAGCCGGGGCGTGCGGCCAAATTCACCGGTGACGACGAGGAGGACTTTCTTGTCCAAGCCACGCGCGTAGAGGTCTTCCACAAGGGCGGTGACGGCTTGGTCGTAGAAGGGGAAGCGCCAGCGGGCGTCATCGAAGATGTGGCAGTTCACCGCGTGCGAGTCCCAGTTGTAGGTGCCGTAGGTGGGCATCGGCCCCCCGGGATTTTCCATCACCACGGTGACGAAGCTGGAGCCCGCCTCCACCAGCCGGCGGGCCATGAGCGCGCGCTGGCCAAAGGCGTGGCGGCCGTAGCGGTCGCGCGTGCGGTCGGACTCGCGGGTGAGGTCGAAGGCTTCCGCGGCGCGGGGCGAGGTGAGGATGTCGAGGGCCTGCTGGCTGAACTTGTCCATCGAATCCATGAGCCCGCTGCGATCCACATCGCGGCGCAGCCGGTCCATGCCGCCGAGCAGCGTGGCGCGATCTTCGAGGCGGTTGGCCATCTCCGGAGCCAGACCGATGTTCTCCACTTTGAACCCCGGCTGGGCGGGGTTGCCGACGACGAAGAACGGAGCGGTGCCCTTGTCCAGATACGCGGTGCCGAAGCTGAAGGTGTCAAGGCCCTGCCGGCCAGCGTCCACGATGGAGACGTAGTTGGGCAGGCCGATTTTGAGGCGCTCGCGGTGCTTCGCGACGACGGACCCGCACATCGGATTGTCCACGACAAAGCCGGTGGGTTCCTTGGGATCGTAACCGGTGAGGAAGCGCTTATGCCCGCCGCCGTGGTCGGCGAAGTTGTGCGCGATGGAGCGGATGATGGTGTAGCGGTCGGCGCACTTGGCGTGCAGCGGAAGCAGTTCGCAGACCTGCAACTCGGGGACGTTCGTCCGGATGGGCTGGAAGATGCCGCGATACTCGGCCGGGGCGTCCGGCTTCATGTCGTAGGTCTCCATGTGCGGCGCGCCGCCGGGGAGCCAGACAAAGATGACGGAGGTGTCGGGGGTCTTTTTGCCGGCTTCCTTGGCGAGGGATTGGAGGCGCAGGAAATCGCTGAACCCCAAGGCGGAGGAGGCCAGCGCCCCGACTTGCAGGAAGCCCCGGCGGGAAACCGGGCCGCGACAGTTCTTTTGTCCGGTGATCATGGTGGCAAAGTAGCTGGGCAACCGACGGCAGTCAGCAGGGAAAATTCAGGTCCGGGCCGCCATGACAAAGTCCCCTTGGCATGGCTCTTCGCTGTCATGAATGGAATGAACCGCGAAGCTCCAAGCTCCAAACGGACGCAGCGCGGTTCCTTGCCACCCGATTGAGCGCGTGAGGCGGTCATGGAGTTTGCGGTGACTGGCCGTCTCACTCCACGACGCCACGGCCTCCCTGCGTCCACACCCTCAGCCTGGGAAAGGGGACAGCCGACAACGCAGGGGACATTTCCAGCGCGCTTGGACAGTCCCAAGAACAAGCCGCACCCAACTGGGCGACAACGGCTCAGTAGGGCAGCGGGAATTTCGCCGTCAGCTCACGCACGCGGGTGCGGACCCGGTGCGCGGTCTCGACGTTTTTGATGTCGAGGAGCACCTCGGAGATCATGTCCGCGATGGCGGCCATCTCAGCTTCCTTCATGCCACGCGTGGTGGAGGCTGGCGTGCCCAAGCGAATGCCGCTGGCCTGGAAGGGTGAGCGGGTCTCGAAGGGGATGGTGTTCTTGTTGGTGGTGATGCCGGCCTCGTCGAGGGCGATTTGGCTTTCCTTGCCGGTGATGCCGCGCGCGCCAACGTCCACCAACATGAGGTGGTTGTCCGTGCCGCCGGAGACGAGCCGGAAGCCGTTGCGGAGCATGCCGGCGGCGAGGGCTTTGGCATTCTTAACGATCTGCTCCTGATAGGCCTTGAAGGTGGGCTGGAGCGCCTCGTGGAAGCACACGGCCTTGCCGGCGATGACGTGCATCAACGGGCCACCCTGGATGCCGGGGAAGGCCTGCGAATCAATTTCTTTCGCATACTTCGCCGGGCAGAGGATGAGGCCGCCGCGCGGACCGCGCAGGGTCTTGTGCGTGGTGGTGGTGACGAAGTCCGCATGCGGCACTGGGCTGGGATGGACGCCCGTGGCGACCATGCCGGCGATGTGCGCGATGTCCGCCAACAGCATGGCGCCGACTTCGCGGGCAATCTCGCCCATGCGCTTGAAATCAATGATGCGCGGATAGGCGCTGGCCCCGACGGTGATCATCTTCGGCTTGTGCTCGCGGGCCATGGCGGCGAGCTGATCGTAGTCAATGCGCTCATCCTCCTTGCGCACTCCGTAGTGGACGATCTCGAAAAACTTCCCGGAGAAGTTGGCCTTGTTGCCGTGCGTGAGGTGGCCGCCGTGCGAAAGGTCCATCGTCAGCAGCTTGTCGCCGGGCTTCAGGAAGGCGAAATAGACGGCCATGTTCGCACCGGAGCCGGAGTGCGGCTGGACGTTGGCGTGCTCGGCTCCGAAGAGCTGCTTGGCGCGCTCGATGGCGAGAGATTCCACCACGTCCACGTTTTCACAGCCGCCATACCAGCGCTTGCCGGGATAGCCCTCGGCATACTTGTTGGTGAGGACGGAACCTTGCGCCTCCATCACGGCCGGGCTGGTGAAGTTCTCGCTGGCGATCAGCTCGATGTTTTCCTGCTGCCGCTGGCGTTCCTTGGTGATGGTTTCAGCGATGGCGGGGTCCACCGCCGACAGACGCAATCCGATGTTTTGTTCCATTTTCTTGACTCTCCGTTCATGACGCCCGCCCTCAAACTCGGTGGCGAGAAACGCGTCCACAATTCGTTTGCCCTCCTCGGGCGAAGTCTGGCGCTGGCCCAGGCACAGGACGTTGGCGTCGTTGTGCTGGCGGGTGAGGGTGGCCATCTCCTCGTTGAACACGAGCGCGGCGCGGACCCCGGGCACCTTGTTGGCCGTGATGCTCATGCCCACGCCGCTGGTGCAGCAGAGCAGGCCGAAGTCCGCCTGGCCTTCCGCGACCTGTTCCGCAACGAGCTTGGCGTAGTCCGGATAATCGGTGGACTCGGTGGAGTGCGTGCCGAAGTCCACGACGCGGACATGCCGGTCCTCCAGGTGCTTTTTCAACGCCTCCTTGAGCCGAAGTCCGCCGTGATCGGATCCCAAGGCGAAGGTGATGGCCCGTGCGGTGCCGGGTCCGTCGCCGTTCTGCTCCACGAAACGCAGGACGGACTCGATGCCTTGCTCGATTTGATCACGGCAGTTGAGGTAAACGTCCAGGTTGCCGCCGATGGGATCCGCAATGTCCTTCTCCCAGAAGTCCAAGGTGTCATCGAACTCACGCAGCACGAACGTCTTCTCCTCCGCCTGGGGGTAGAGCAGCGTGACTGCCTCCACGTGGCCGCGGGTCATGCCGAAGATGTAGTCCGCCTCCTGCACCATCGCGCCCGTGAGCATCCGGCTGCGCTGGCCGGTGATGTCGATGCCCAACTGTCTGAGCGCGCTGACCGCATGGGTGCTGGGGGACTGGCCGTTGATGGCTCCGACCCCTGCCGAGATGACGCGGTAGCCGCCGCGGGCTTTTACCGCATGCCGGAACAAGCCCTCCGCCATGGGGCTGCGGCAGATGTTTCCGGTGCAGACAAACAGGATGGTTTTGGTGCGCGCCAAGCGGATTTAAGATGAAGGCGCGAGGGAGCGAGCGTCAACGGTGAAATCCCCGGCGGCAGGCTGCTTCTTGACTCGCTGAAGACCCGGCACCGGCGCAGCTTCAGTTCATGGGATTGGCCGGAATGACTCCCAGTCCACCGATCACTTCCGCCGTCACATGACCGTCAAAGAAGAGGTAGTTCCGCACATTCCCATGCGGTGGTCGGGACGGCAGTTGCCCCTGCCAAGTGTTGGCCGTGTTTGTGACATTCATCTTGTCCGGCTCGGTAATGAACCAGATGCGGGCCGGATTGGCCAACCCCTCCACCGCCGACATGCGCATGGGACCGACTTGCGGTGCGCTGGGATAACCAAAAGGACGGAAAGTCGTGCCGCCTACTGTAAAATTCTGAATCATGTAGTCTTGCCGGTTGGCCATGGTCGTGACTGTTGGGGCGACCCGGTAGAAACCCGGGCAGAAAAAGACCTTGGCCGTGCCCGTGGTCGCTGAAGGCCGGGGCAGCCCCAAGTAGGGTGCGGTGTAATAAATCAACTGGTCTGTTGCACCATTGTTATAGTCGGCCTGCTGGCCGCTCCAAAGCCCGGAGCCATTGGGCAGTCCCGCCCTAGGGGGCTGGCCACACAGCCACTCGTAGTCGCCCGCGTAGAGCTGCACCGCCATGCCCGTCTGACGCAGGTTGGACATGCACTCGGTCTGGGTGGCTTTGGCCTTGGCCTTGGACAAGGCCGGCAAGAGCATCCCCGCCAAAATGGCGATGATGGCGATGACCACGAGGAGTTCGATCAGCGTAAAGGCGCGCGACTTGTCAGAACGGAGCGTCATGGAGGTAGATCTACGCCATCACAGACGATGCGGCAAGGGTTAGCTCGCATCAGCCGGTAGCCACCAGTCCTTACCGGGGCACGGCCCGGAGGTCGAATTCGCTCGCGCCCCCCACCACCGCCCGGCCGGAGATCCGTCCGGGGGGCGATTCTGCGGCCGAACCCTTCGTCGCCGGTCCCGACGGAGCAGCGATGGTTACGCCCGCAGCCTTCTCCTTCAGCATCGCGGACCGCAACTCGGGCTGGGTGGCATCCGCGTGGGCCGCGCGCAATGCCGGCACTTCGGCCGCCGGGGGGACAGCCGGCTGCCACTGGCCGCGAAACTCCACGGACTGGTTCAGCTTGCGGTTCAAACCGCGGGCAACAAACCAATACGTTCCCGCCTGCGGGCCATCCGTCACCGAAGCTTTGGCGCGCTCCTTGAGTTCGCGTCCATCTTCCATTTGAGCTTTCTTCTGGGCATCCCCGACGGCCTCCGGCAAGACGGTGCCCTCATAGGTCGAGCCATCCCCATCCACGATGCGCACCTGGTCCCCGATGCGCTCGAAGGCGAAGTCCTGCAAGACCGGCGGAATCGGCGGGGAGTTGAAGTTCTGCCGGTAGCCCGCCCGTTCGTCCAGTTGCTGAAAGCGCTTCTGCACCGTCGGCATGGGCGCGCTGCTGGCAGCGACAAACGACGTGGCGGTGGCACCCGCAGGGGCGGCCACGCTCCCTCGCAGGTGGGAGGCTGGAGCCGGCGTCCGTGAACGAGCGTCCGCCAACTGGCTCTTGGAGAGTTCCGAAACTTTCTTGTCAGCCAGCGCCACAGTCACCCCGGCCACGGCGGAGGCGGCTGGCGGTGCCAAGGCTTTGTTCACCGGCGCAGCGGCCCCAGCGGTCCTTGCCGCCGCTGCGGGATCGTTCGCCCCAAAGGAAAGTTTGCGCTCCGCAGGGCTGTCGGCCCGGGAAAGGGCTTGTCCGGACTGCGACGCGGAAGCCGCCCCGGTTTCAGCCTTGGCCGGGGCGGTGCCTATCGCCGTCACGGGTTTGTTGGCCACGGCACCGAGGCGTTCCAGCTCGACTGAAGGCACGGCAACCGGGCGTGCCGCCGCTGCCGGGGCCGCTTCACGCCGCACGGCAACCGGTTGGCGCATCAGCTTCTCAGCACTTTCCCTGGACGAAGCGTCCCGGTCCTCGACCAGTTGCTGCCGGTCACCTGTAGCCCGAGCCCCGCGGGCGACCACCACGGGCGTTGGGGCCGGAGCCGCCGGCGCAGCGGGCGGGGGAGGCAGCGCGTCGGAGAAAGCCCGCGCCTGCTCCTGCTGCCGCGGGTCGTCGCGCAACACGGCCAGCACGAGCATCAAGCCGGCGAACATCGCCCCGCCCCAGATGAGCCGGTGCCGGTGCCGGGTGAAGAATCCAAGCTGCTGATGCGACATCGCGAAGGAGCGCACGAAGTTCTTGGCCGCCTCCTCGGAAGTGAGCAACGGGCGACCGACCGAGCGCGCCACCTCGCCCTGCAACATCCGCCGGGTGGCCGGGTGCAGCTCCTGCGGGGCACCCGCCTGCTCGTGGCGGCGCAGCTTGTAAGCCAGCAGATCCTTCTCGATGTCGCGTTGGGGTTCGTTCGACATGCAGCGTCAGTAGAGGGGATTGGGAGTAAGAGTAGGATTAAGACTAAGAAGCCGCCGGTTTTCCCTCATAATCTTACTCATATTCTTAATCCCAATCATCTCTAGTAGGTTAACGGGACCACGGCACCTGCGACCGCGCCGCACCCACGCCTCCGGGTCCAGCCCGCTCCGGGAGACCGCCCGGCGGGCTGCGGCTGAAAATTTGTCAGGCTCGGCTTCATGTTGCTGGCGGGTTAGACGGGGAAACGGGCGGTTTCGCCCCGGCCAATATGGGACGGGCGATTTCCTCGAGCTTGTCGAGGCACTTGCTCAGGCGGGAGGAGACGGTTTTTTCATTCAGGTGCAGCGCCCGGCTGATCTCGTCGTAACTGAGGTCCGCGAAGTAGCGGAGCTCGATGATTTCCTGGCACGGTCCGCCCAGCCGGGCCAGCGCGTGGCCCACGAGCACGGCGCGTTCCGCATTCAACAACGTGCCGTCCGGACCCGGGGCCGGGCTGGGCGCATCCAGGGTGAGCCCGGTTTCCGGATCCTCCGCGTGCAGGGACAGCGGCGTGCGGCCCCCGCCGCGTTTGGCGGCACGCACTTTTTCGAGGTGATCCCGCGCCTTGTTCCCAGCGATGCGGAACAGCCACGTCTGCAACTGGCAGTCGCCGTGAAAGCTGCCGATGTGCTTAATGACGGAGAGAAAGGTCTCCTGCGCCAGCTCGTCCGCGTCCTCGCGGGAAAAATCCGGCGACAACTGAAACACATACCGCGCCACCGCCGCGTAGTGCTGGTCGAACAGCTCGTCCCAAGCCCGCGCGTCGCCACGACGGCAGCGCACGACCAGCTCGGATTCGCCAGCGGAACTCATGGCCGCAGCCTACCAAGCCCGCCCGCGCGCTGGCGAGTCTGCGGTGCCGCGCGAAGCCTGCGCGAAGCCTGCCTTGAGCTTTGGCGTCGCCCCGCTGATACTGCCGCGCGCGTTTTTGCGGCGGGTGGCTGGCCCGCGCCTGACACCAGCCCCCGCGCAGATTGCGCACGCACGCATGAAGATTTTGATCGTAGATGACTCCGCGCCCTTCCGCCAATCGGTGGTGCACCTGCTGACGCTTCGGGGCCATGAAGTCCTCGAGGCGGCCGACGGCCTCTCGGGCGTGAAGATGGCCCGCACCCATCTGCCCGATGTCATTGTCAGCGACATCGTCATGAGCCAGGTGGACGGCTACGCCATGACCGCCGTGCTGCGCCAGCATCCCGCCACCGCCGACATTCCGCTGGTGTTGATGACCGGGGTGGCCGACCTCCAGGGCATGCGCAAAGGCATGACCCTGGGCGCGGATGACTACATCGCCAAGCCGTTCAAGATGGACGAGCTCGTCGCCATCCTGAACCAGCGGGTCCATCGTCGTCAGGCCCTGCTGAAGGAAATGGACCGCAAGCTCTCCGCCTTGGGCAAGGACATCCATGTCGGGCTGCCGTCCGGGCTGCAAATGCAGATCGGTCAAATCCTGCAAGCCGCCCGCGCGCTGGCCAGCACCACCCCGGCCCGGAGCGCCACCGAGACGGCCAGCCTCGCCGAAGCCATCCACTCCGCCGCGAAGCAGGTCGAACGCCTCGCGACGAACTTGTTTCTGCACGCGCAACTGGCGCTCTTCGGCACGGACCCGGAGCAGTTGAAAGCCCTCCGCCAAGTGCAAACCACCGGCGCGGAGAACGTCATTGACACGCAGGCCCGCCGGCAAGCGGACGCCCTCGGCCGGCGGTCGGACCTGAAGCTCAAGCTCACCCCCTGCACCGTGGCCATGGCCGAGCCGCACCTGGCCAAGCTGGTGGCTGAATTGGTCAACAACGCCTTTCAATTCTCGCCCCTCCACACGCCAGTCCACCTCCAGTGCCAGGACGATGGCCACAACTTCCTCCTGACCGTCACGGACCAGGGCCCCGGCATGACCGCCGAGCAAATCAACCAAGCCCTCCAATCGGAAACGCCCCAGATGTCCCCATCCGGCATCGGCTTGGGCCTGCCCATCGTCCGCCGCCTCGTCGAGCTGCACGGAGGCAAACTGCTCATCCATGGCGAACCCACCAAAGGCACCACCCTCCGCGTCAGCCTGCCCGCGAGCCCCCCACCGGCCGTGCCGCCGCCAAGCGCCGCCGAAGCCCCAATCGGGTAAGCCGGCACCGCCTCCCACTGAGATGCACCTCGCGCACCGCGCCGGACTGATTTCTAGTTTGCAAGCCCGGCAAAGCTGCTAGCCTCCACCCGTCGTTTCCACCACGTCATCACTCCTTCACCCATGACTCCGACATCGCTCTTCAACCGCAGCCGAACCCTTGCCATCTGGGCGGTGTGCGCCGCCTGCCTCCCCTTCACCGCCTGCAAGAAGACGGAAGAAGCTGCCCCGGCCGCCGCTCCCACCCCCGAGGCCGCCGCTCCGGCCAGCGCCACCGCACCGGCGGCAGAGCCTCCCGCCAAGCCCGACTCCAAGGTGCCGCTCACCGCCAAATGGCCCGCTGGCAAGCGCCTCGTGGTCCGCACCGAGACACAGACTGAACTCGAAATGGGCGCGCCCGGCACCGCGGTCGCCAGCAAAACCGAAAGCCAGCTCGGGCAGGACATCGCCTTCATCCCGCTCGCCGAGCGGCCCGGCGGCGGTTCCGAAGTGGAAGTGCAAGTCACCGCCGTGACCGTGGAAAACCGCAGCGGCGGCAAAGTCATCTCCAGCTTCGACCCGAAGGCCGATCCCAAAATGGATGCCCGGAACCCACTGGCACCCACCCTCCGCAAACTGGTCGGCACCAAACTCAAGTATCACACCCTGGCCGACGGCAAGATTGAGAAAGTGGACGGCGTGCCACAGCTTTTGAGCCGGCTTAACACCGGAGCAACCCCCCAGGCCATGTTCCTGGTGCGCAGTCTCGTCAACGAGGACGCGATCAAGAGTTGGAACACCCCCCATCAGGGCCTGCCCGCCCAGCCGGTCCAGCCCGGCGAAGCCTGGGAGGTCAAGCGCGACATCCCCTTTGGCCCGACCAAGTTCACCCTGGCCGGCACCAACACCTTCGCGGCTTGGGCCCAGCGCAACAACAAGCGCGTGGCCAAGCTCGTCTTCACCGGCACCATGGCCATGAAGGAAGGCGCCACCGGCCCGGTGACCCTCGGCGAAGGGGCCACCGTCACCGGCACGTCCTGGTATGACCCCGATCTCGGCGTCATCGAGGAAGCCGAATCACTTTCGCAATTCACCGTCAACGTCGCCCAGTCCACCGGCCAGACCATGAGTTCAAAATACAAGGCCAAGCAGACCAGCAAGCTCGTGGAATTCAGCGACTCCGGCTCCGGCACCCCGGCGGTCTCGGAGGCCAACGCCCCGGCCGCCGCCCCCGCGCCCAAAACCGCTGCCCCGAAATAAACCGGTCTCCCACTGCGAGAGCATGAACACCAAAACCTTCCTCGTCCTCTCGCTGATCCTCAACCTCGGCCTCGCCGCCGCGCTGCTCCGGCCCACCACGCCCGCGCCACCGGCGGCGGTGCCTGAGGCCGCCCCCGCTCCCGCCAGCGCGGCATCTGTCAGCCGTCCGCGCACCGTCACCCAAATCGTCACCAACACCGTCAGCCACAAGTTTGACTGGCACGCGGTCGAGTCCGACGACTACAAGAAATACATCGCCAACCTCCGCGCCATCGGCTGCCCCGAGGAGACCATCCGCGACATCATCACCGCCGACGTGAACAAGCTCTTCGAGAGCCGGCGCAAAGCCCTGGCCGGCCCGCCCAAGAAGTTCGAGTTTTGGAAGGCCGGCGTCTTCATGGGGGCCGCCACCGACCCCGAACGCACCGAAAAGGAGCGCGCGCTGAACCTGGAAAAACGCGCCCTGCTCACCGAACTGCTGGGCTCCGCTCCCGATGAAAAGCCCGACCTCATCGCCAGCACCGCCAACCAGTTGGAAGCCATGTTCGATTTTCTTCCCGCCAGCAAGCGCAACAAAGTCTTCGAGACCATGCAGGACATGCAGACGAAGATGCAGAAGGCCATGAAAGGCGGCTCGCCCGACCCCGACGACCTGCGCAAGGTGATGAAGGAATCCGAGGCCGCCCTGGCCGCGCTGCTCACCCCGCAGGAGCTCCTCGACTACAACCTCCGCTTCTCCATCACCGCCAACACCATGCGCATGCAGCTCGCCGGCTTCGAGCCCACCGAGCAGGAGTTCCTGGAAATCTACCAGCGCCGCAAGGCCTACGATGACGAGTTCGGCGGCGGCTTCGGCGGCCCCCTGAACCTCAAAGGCGAGGAAAAGCAACGCCAGCAGGCGGCGGAAAAAGCCCTTGAGGATCAGGTCAAAAACCTCCTCGGCGGCGACCGCTACACCGACTACACCCGCGCCAAGGACTACGCCTACCAGGCCATGTATCGGGTCGCCGACCGCGAAGGCCTCGGCAAGGAGGCCGCGTTGAAAGTCTATGACATGAAGAAGGCCGCCGAGGATCAGGCCAAGCAACTGCGGAACGACAAGAACCTCTCCGCCGACCAGCGCACCGCCGCCCTCCGCGCGATCCGCGATGAAACCGAACGCTCCGTCAAAAATGTCTTCGGCGAAAAGGGCTTCACCGCCTACGAGCGCAACAACGGCACCTTCTGGCTCAAAGGCATCGCTCCTGATGCCGCCGCGCCCAAACCGTGAGCCGCACCGGGACTACTTTGTCCTGAGCCTGCCGCCGCGCGGTGGCCCGCACGCCGGGGAAGCGGGGGGCGAGTAGTCGAGGTTGGCGCACCCGCACCGTCACCACGGCCGGCTCACGCACGATCCAGACACTCAGCCACCGCCTGCCGCAGCTCCTCCAAGGGGAAAGGCTTGGCGAGGGTTTTGACCGCGCCCAGCCGCTCGGCCATGCGCAGGTAAAGGTAGCTTGCAGGTTTGCCCTGCCGGCCGCCGCCGGTCATGGCGATCACCCGCACGGAAGGTTCGCTCGCCAGCAACTTTACGATCAGCTCCATGCCGTCCATCTCCGGCATCAGCAGGTCGGCGATGACCAGCCGCATGGTTTGTGGCTCATACAGCCGCAGCGCCTCCCGGCCATCGGCGGCGAGGACCACCTGGTGTCCGAAGTGGTTGAGGGCGGCGCGAAGCATTGCCGCGCACGCCGTGTCGTCTTCCACGAGGAGGATGTCGTTCATGAGCGTCGGGTGAGAGTGGTTTCGTTGAGCGCGCGATGGATGGTCTCGCCCAGAATGCGCAAATCGTAGGGCTTCGGCAACAACTCACGGAAGCCCAGCTCAGTGATCGCCTCCTCGGTGATGCCCGAGCTGTAACCGGTGGTGAGCACCAACGGGATGTCAGGCCGGATCGCCACCAGCCGGCGGGCGAGCTCGGTGCCGCTGAGGCCGGGCATGTTCAGATCGGTGATCACCAGCTCAAACTCCAGCGGGCTCGCGCTGAACAGGGTGAGCGCCTCCAGCGGGCTGGCCAGCGCCGTCGCCCGGTAGCCCAGCCGTTCCAAGGCCCCCTTGCCCATAACCACCAGCGGCTCCTCGTCATCCACAAACAAGATCCGTTCGCCCCGCCCACGAGGAACTGGCTGCGGCTGAACCGGCAGCGCGACCACCTCCGCCTCGAAGACCGGAAAGTAGAGCGCGAAACTGGTGCCCTGCCCCGGCTGGCTGGCAACCACAATGCCGCCATTGTGGTGCCTGACTATCCCATGCACGACCGCCAGACCGAGTCCGGAGCCTTCGCCCAACGGCTTGGTGGTGAAGAAGGGCTCGAAAATACGCTCCAAGGTGGCCGTGCTCATGCCGCAACCATTGTCCGCCACGACCAGCCGCACGTAGCGCCCGGGGTGCAAGTCAGGGTGTTGCCGCGCCAGTGCCTCGTCCACTTCCGTCTCCGCCAGCTCCACGGTGATGGTGCCGGGCCGGCCCTGTAGCGCGTGCCAGGCGTTGGTGCAGAGGTTCAGCATCACCTGATGCAGCTCCGAGGCGTTGGCCAGCACGCTGGGGACCACGGCGATGTTGCCGCGGAATTCGACGGCGGCCGGCACCGAGGCGCGCAACAAACTCAGGGCCTCGCGCACCAACGAGTGCAATTGCATCGGCTCGCGCTTCTGCTCCTGCCGGCCGCTGAAGGCCAGGATCTGCCGGACCAGATCGCGCGCACGCCGGCTCGCGGCGAGGATGGAATCGAGATGTTCTCCCACCGCCGGGCTGGCCGGCGGCTGGAGCTTGGCCAGTTCCGCGTTGCCCAGGACGGCGCCCAGAATGTTGTTGAAATCATGGGCGATGCCACCGGCGAGCCGGCCCAGCGCCTCCATTTTCTGAGAATGACGGAATTGTTCCTCCAACTGGCTCCGGTCCGTGATGTCCTGGACCACGCCCAACATGCGCTTGGGCCGCTGGTCCGCATCCCGGTCCACATCCGCCACCACCCGCACCCAGCGCTCCTGTCCGCCCCGGCGCCGGATCCGACACTCGAGGTCAAACCGCCCGCAGGTGGCCAGCGTGGTGCTGGCCACCGCCGCCACGCGCTCCCGATCCTCGGGATGCACCTGGTTCCAAATCGTTTCCAGACGCCCGTCGAATTCGTCCGGTTTAACCCCAAAGATGCGGCAGGTCTCCGCCGACCAGATGACTTTGCCCTGGGGATCCCCCGCTGCGGGGATTTCAAAGGCCCAGCTCCCGATGTGGCCGACTTCCAGAGCCTTGTCCAACAGATGCCGGCTTTCGTCACGCACCGCCTCGGCCTGTTTGAGCGCCGTGATGTTGATGTGCATGGCCACCGTGCCCGCGAGCTGGCTGGCCCGGAGCGGCACCACCATGAGTTGGAACCACCGGGGGGCTCCGCCGGCCTGGCACTGATACTCCAGCGTGAACTCGGCGGCTTCGCTGCGGAGCACCCGCTGAATATCTCCTGCGGCGGCTCGCAAGGCGGCGACCGGCTCCCCGTGGGTGTGCTCGCAGACGGCCAGGTAGCTTTGCCCCACGCCGTGGCCTGCGCCCAGCCGCCCATGCGCCCCGACCGCCTGCGACCACGCCCGGTTCACGGCCACAATCGCGCCCGTCGGGCTGATCAGGACGATCTTGGCCGGCAGGGCATCCAGGATCGCCTGGGTTTCCGCCAGTTGCCGGAGCCGCTCCCCGCTCTCGCGCATCACGGCCTCGACCCGTTGCCGCTCCCGGCGCTGGCGGCTCACGAGCCAGGCCCCGACCACCAGCAGAGCCAGCAGAAATGGCCACAGGTATTTCGCCGCGTCCCGCAGTGTGATGGGCCGGACCTCATAGACGCCGAACCACTTTTCATACAACGCGTCGTAAGACCCGTTGCTCTTCGTCAAAGCCAGCCCCTCATTGAGCTGGGCCAGCAGCTCCGCGTCCCCCTTGCGCACGGCAAAGGAAAATTTCTGCGCAAAGCCCGCCCTCTCCCCCAAAGGGATGACGTTGCCGATGCCCAGCTTCCGAAGCGTCTGCAGGCCGGTCAACTGGCTGATGAGCATCGCATCATGCTGGCCGCTGGCCAGCAGCCGGAAACCATCGGCCGCCGTGGGGACCGGCACCAGTTGCCGCTCCCATCCCCGGCTGATCGCATAGTCATGCGCCAGATCGGCGTTGATCACGATGATGGACCGGCCGGCGAGGTCGGCCTCGGTGCGGATGCGCGACTCGCCCCGCCGCACAAACACCGCCCCATGCATGACCACATGCGGCACAGTGAAGTCGGCAAACTCCCGGCGCGCGTCCGACTGGGCGAGATTGATCATCACATCCACCCGCCCGGCCTTGAACTCCTCCAGCGTCTCGCCAAACGACCGGACCCGGATGGTGTAATGCAAACCCAGATCCCGCGCGATGACCCGCCATAACTCGACTGTAAAACCCCCAGCCGTCTCATCCGTCTGCCCCAGTGCGAACGGTGGAAAATCTTGTTCACTCCCCACCACCAGCGCCCTCCCAGAACCCGCTGCCGCTTGCGCATCAACGGTGGCGAGCCACAGTGCCAAACCCATCAGGCAGGCAGCCAACGCCCGCCTCATCCCAGCAGGCAGAAAACTACACCTCTCCAAAAGCTTTCGCTCAATCCACATTTTGTCGGAAAGCGTAGGGAACTCCTCGCCACATATCCACCGTCATCTTCCGCGCGCCAGCGGACGCTGCCATGGGCGCAGCTTGCTTGCCGCCGATCGGGTCGGGTGCCGGGGATTGCGCCCCGGCACCCTCCCACACCACCGGACGTGCGGTTTTCCGCATCCGGCGGTTGAACGCAGCGGCCCTTTACACGGGGGCCGCAAAATCCGATGGCATC
>Ga0255204_1000134_pt1 | contig 24215 bp, 18 predicted proteins | sample Miss_Colum_RepC__2_FD_188418 | JGI IMG/M metagenome (GOLD analysis project Ga0255204, IMG submission 188418) | Freshwater microbial communities from Mississippi River, Louisiana, United States - Miss_Colum_RepC_8h | ecosystem: Environmental > Aquatic > Freshwater > River | place: USA: Louisiana... | reverse complement strand
ATACATGCTTCATGGTTAATGAAGGGGCTGCACTTTTGGACCGCCCTGTCACACTCGTGACCCCGTCTCACTTTTCAACCGGCGTTTACACCCGTGCTTCAAATGGTGGGAAGCGCCCTATTACGGCGTCGGGTTGAAGCTCTACGATTGGTTCGCCGGGGGACTCGGGTTGGAGCCATCGCGCCACCTGTCGCGCGGCGAGACACTGCAGCGTTTGCCCAACCTGAAGTCCGCCGGCCTGCGCGGCGGCATCCGCTACCAGGACGGCCAGTTCGACGACGCGCGCCTCGCCATCGCTCTGGCGCAGACGGCCGCGGCCCTCGGCGCAAGCGTGGCGAACTACGTGCGCGTGGTATCGCTGCTCAAACAAAACGGACGCGTCGTCGGCGCGCGGGTCTGCGACACGGAATCGGACCAAGACTTTCCCGTCCACGCGCGCGTGGTCATCAATGCGACGGGCGTCTTCTCCGACTCAGTCCGGCGCATGGACGCGCCGGACGCGCCGCCGGTCATCGCCGCCAGCCAAGGCGCGCATCTCGTGCTGTCGCGCGAATTCCTCGACGGCAACACCGCCCTCATGGTCCCGCGCACGGATGATGGCCGCGTGCTCTTCGTCATCCCCTGGCACGACCGCGTGCTCGTCGGCACCACGGACACCGCCGTTTCGGAAACATCGCTGGAACCCCGTCCACTCGCAGGAGAAATCCAGTTCCTCCTCGACCACGCCGCACAGTATCTCGCGAAGGCCCCGGCCAAGAGCGACATTCTCAGCGTCACCGCCGGGCTGCGGCCGCTGGTGAAGCTGCCCGGCGCGAAGTCCACCGCCGCCTTGCCGCGCGACCACGTCGTGCTCGTCTCGCCGGGCGGACTCATCACCATCGCGGGGGGCAAGTGGACGACTTACCGGAAGATGGCGGCCGACGCAGTGGACAAGGCGATGGAAGTCGCCGGACTGCCGAAGAAACCCTGCGCGACCGCGAGCCTCCCGCTCGCCGACACCCGGCGCCGCAGTGGCCAGTCGGCGGCAGAGACCTTGCCCAACATCGCCGGCACCGGCCCGCGCTCGCGGCGGCTGCATCCAGACCTCCCCCTGACCGCTGACAATGTGCTCCACGCTGCGCGCCACGAGATGGCGCGGACGGTAGAAGACATTCTCTCCCGCCGCTCGCGCTCGCTGCTGCTCAATGCGCGGGCGGCGATGGAAGCCGCGCCCAGCGTGGCCGCGCTGCTGACCAAAGGCTTCGGTCGCGGCCCGGTCTGGGAGGCGGAGCAAATCGCCGTCTTCCGCGAGCTGGCCAAAGGCTACCTCCCGCCCTGACCCCGTGCCGGCGACTTGCAGTCGCCGTCTGTGGCGAGCAGCAGTTCGAGAACGCCTCGTGTAGTCCACACGTTGGACGGCGATTGCAAATCGCCGGCACGGGAAAAGAAAAAACCCGGCCGCGGGGACAGAGAACGCGACCGGGTGCCGGGCTAGCCGCTCGGCTAGGCTCGCTCACTTTTTGCGAGCGACAATCCCATCCTCCAGCCAGCCGAGCCGGCCGGAGAGAACGCCTTGCGCCAGCTTGTAGCCGGCGCGGTCGGCGTTGTGATCCAAGCCAGCGAAGTGCCGCGCGATGCGCAGGCGCGCTTGCTGGCAGAAGCATTCCACGAGCTGGAGCAACGACTCCTTCTCTTCAAGGCTCTTCGCCTCCTTCAACTTCGCCTCGGCCCGCGCGCAGGTCGCGGTGAGCGCGAAGATTTCCGTGCCGATGTCCACGAAGCGGCCGAGCAAGACTTGTTGTTTCTCCAGCGCCGGGCCGTTGAGAACCATCGCGTGGAAAAGCGAACGCGCGAGCTTCCGCGCCGTGCGGCGGGCGAACTTGAGGTGCTTCGCCAGCGGTGCGCGGGCAGCCACAGAGCCGAAAGACGGCAGCCATTGCTGCGGATACCAACTGGCGTAGAAGAGTCCTGCTTTCATGGCGGCCCCGGCGCGCACGCCCAAGGGCAACTGCGAGTTCAGCACTGCCCCGGCGACTTTCAGGTGCGGGTCCAGCGCCTCGCGGGCGATGAAGAGCCGCATGATTTCGCTGCTGCCCTCGAAGATGGTGTTGATGCGGCAGTCACGCAGGAAGCGTTCGACGGCGATGGGCTCCTCGCCGCGTTCCTTCAGCGACTGCGCGGTCTCATAGCCGCGCCCGCCACGAATCTGCATCGTGTCGTCCACGATTTCCCACGCGCGCTCGCTGCCCCAGAGCTTGCACATCGCGGCTTCGAGTCGGATGTCGGCCTTCTTGTCGCGGTCCACGAGGCTCGCGGTGTAGAGCGTCATCGCCTCCATCGCGAAGATGTTCGCGGCCATGCGCCCGAGCTTGTCGGCGATGGCAGCGTGCTTGCCGATGGGCGCGCCCCACTGCACACGCTCGGCAGCCCACTTGCGCGAGACTTCCAGACACCGCTTCGCCAGGCCCGTGCAAGCGGCGGGCAGGGTGAGCCGGCCCGTGTTGAGCGTGGAGAGCGCGACCTTCAAGCCCTTGCCTTCGCCGAGGATGATGTTCGCGCGCGGCACCTTCACGTCGGTGAAGCGCACGACTCCGTTGTAGAGCGCGCGCAGGCCCATGAAACGGCAGCGGTGTGCGATTTCAATGCCCGGCGTGTCCATGTCCACGATGAAGGCCGTGACCTGCTTGCGTTCCTTGCCGTTGACGAGCTTCGGCGGCGTCTGCGCCATCACAACGAGCACGCCGGCCTTCAAGCCGTTCGTGCACCAGAGCTTCTCGCCGTTGATGACGAAGTGCTCACCGTCCGTCGTGGGTTCAGCGCGCGTTTGCAGCGTCGCTGGGTCGGAGCCCACGCCCGGCTCGGTGAGGGCGAAGGCGGAAATCTCGCCCTTCGCGCAGCGCGGCAGCCACTTCGCCTTCTGCTCGTCAGTGCCGAAGAGAATGAGCGGCTGCGGCACGCCGATGCTTTGGTGTGCGGAGACGAGCGCGGCGAGGTTGCCGCAGTAACTGCCGAGCAACACGGCGGCGCGGCAGTAGTTGGTTTGCGAAAGCCCGAGGCCGCCGAGCGTTGGCGAAATCTTGATGCCGAACGCGCCGAGTTTCGCGAGGCCCTCGATGACCTCGTCGGGAATCTCGCCGGTGCGGTCAATCTCGTCGGGGTCCACGTTGGCGCGGAGAAAGGCGTCGAGCCGCGCGAGGAAGGCATCGCCCTGGTCGCGGTCCTCGTGCGATTGCATGGGATACGGCAACAGGCGGTCCAGTTCGTAGCGGCCCATGAAAAGGTTCGCGGCGAAGCTGCCCTTCTCGGACGCGGCGTCGCGCGCGGACTCGGTCATCTCCAGGGCGGCTCGCTGACCAGCGTTCATCTTCGAGGTGTCAATCACCTGCGCGGCGTCGTCAGCGGGCGGCGTGGGGCGCGGTTCCGCAGGTGGTGTGGCGAGTGCATTCATGGTGTCCTCCGGTGCGTTGTGGGTTGGTGTGTGTGGAACGAAAGGGAAGGTAGGAGCGTGCCAGTCGCGCGCGGGAGACGACGGGGGACCCAAAGATTTGAGGCGGACAAAGATGGGAGGCCTTCCATCTTTGTCTTCCCCAAATCTTTGGGGTCTTCCTCGGAAAGTCTTTGGAGAGGCGAGCGGCGGACGGCGGTTGCAGAAGTGCGGCACGGGCGGGCGAGTGACGCGTTCTCCCTCACCCCGGCCCTCTCCCGCTGGGAGAGGGAGAAAGTCAGGCCGCGCTCGAACTGCTGTGGCGTCCCTGTCGGCCGACGACGGAATGCGTCTCTCCCTACCCATGAACCTTGGAGCGGGCTTGGGGCCTGGGCAGGCTCAAAAGCGGTGCTGAAGCCACCGCAGTCCAAACGCTGGCGCGACCCAGCGAGATCCCCGTGCGGCGCGAAGCGTCTGGACTGCGGCGGCTTCAGCGCCGCTGTTCCCCGGAGCGGGTTCAGGGGGCGAAATCGCGGCAGTTGGCGGGCCGTTGGTTCTCTCCCGGAGGGAGAGGGCCGGGGTGAGGGGGAAGAGCCGCGATAGCTACCGAGCGCGTCCCCTTCGCCGTCACCCCTCTCATTAGCACCCGGCTTCAGCCGGGTGTCCGCCCCGCGCGCCGTGGGAAACTGTTTCAACAGTTTCCCGCCCGTCGGCCAAACCGTTGAAACGGTTTGGCCTCGACCGCTCCCGCCCACACCCGGCTGAAGCCGGGTGCTAATGAGAGCGGCATCCGCCAGCTCATCGCGTGAACAATCCGTCCGCATAAAAGCCCTTTTCCTTCGCCGCCAAATCTTTCAGCAGCGCACAGGGGGCGAAGCGCTCCTCGCCTTCGTCCACCAGCTCGTTCATCGCGCGCACGATGTTCGCCACGCCGACGGTGTCCGCGTGGCGCAGCGGGCCGCCGCGAAATGGCGCGAAGCCCGCGCCCATAATCATCGCGAAGTCCACGTCCTCCGGCCCGCTCACGATGCCTTCCTCTACGCAGCGGGCGGCCTCATTGACCATCAGCAGCACCATGCGGAGTTCGAGGTCCACGCGATCGAGATTGGCGGCGGAATCGTCCTTTACGAACCGCTCGGCAGACTCGCCCACGGAGGCGTCCTTGCCTTGATGAAGATAAAAACCTTCGCCCGACTTTCGTCCGAGATGGCCGCCCTTCACGAGCTTGCCGAGAACTTCCGGCACGACCATGCGCTGGCGGTAGTGACTCGCGAGCGTCTCGGCCACGTGCAGGGAAACGTCCGTGCCGACCTCGTCCACGAGCCGCAGCGGGCCCATCGGCATCCCGAAGTCGAGCATCGCCTCGTCCAGTTCGGCGACCTCTGCGCCGGCCTCGAAGAGCCTCGCCGCCTCGACGAGATACGGCATCAGCACGCGGTTCACGACGAAACCAGGGCTGTCCTTCACGAGCACGGGGAGCTTGCCCATCGCTTGCACGAACCGCAGCGCTCGCCGCACGACCTCCGCGTCCGTGCGCGGCGTGTGGATGACCTCGACGAGCTGCATCCGATGCACCGGGTTGAAGAAGTGAATGCCCACGACGCGCTCGCTGGCGGCTAGGCTCTCGGCCAGCTCGGTGACGGAGAGCGCGGAAGTGTTCGTGGCGAGAATCGTGTCCGGCCCGGCGAGCTGCTCCAGCTTGCGGAAGACGTCCTTCTTCAAGTCCATCTTTTCCACGGCGGCCTCGATGATGACATCGGCGCGCCGGAGTGAAGGCAGCTCGACGACCGGAGAAATCCTGTCCATCGCCGCGCGCGCCTCGACCGGCGTGAACGTGCGGCGCTTGGTGCCGTCGGCGAAGAGCTTGGCGATGGTGCTCATGCCGCGCCCGACGGCGTCGGTGTTGATGTCGCGCAGCAGCACGGAGACGCCGCGCGCCGCGAGCCACTGCGCGATGCCCGCGCCCATGACGCCCGCGCCGATGACGGTGGCGTGTAGTGGGGCAGGCGTCCCGCCTGCCTTAGTCAACTGGGCGTCTCGCCCAGTTGGAGCAGCAGTCGGGACGACTGCTGGACTACCGGCAGCCGGGACGGCTGCCCCACTAGCGGTGCGGCGTTCGCCCGCGAACGCCAGCTTCTTCGCGCGCTCTTGGAGGAAGAATACGCGAATCAAATTCTTCGCCGCCTCGGTCTGCGCGAGCTGGCAAATCGCGTCGGCCTCCAGCTTCAACGCGCGTTCCTCCGAGCGGCCCACGCCGAGCGTCACGACTTCGAGCGCCTTGAGCACGGCGGGGTAATGGCCGCGCGTCTTCTTGAAAAGCTTCGGCTGCGTGAGCATGGAGATGAGGTTGCCCGCGATGGCGTTGTTCGTGGCCTTCACCGCGAAGGGCACGGCGCGATGCGGCTTGCGCCCGGCCTTCGCGACCTTCGCCAGTGCGACGGCGAGCAAGCTCTCGTGCGGCACGAGGTCGTCCACCATGCCGAGCTTGAGCGCCTGCTTCGCGACGACCGTTTTGCCGGCGAGGATGAGGTCGAGCGCCTTGGGCAGGCCGATGAGGCGCGGGAGCCGTGTGCTGCCGCCCCACGCGGGGAGGATGCCGAGTTGGACTTCGGGCAGGCCGAGCTTCGTGGCCTTGTCCGGCGTGGCGAAACGGAAGTCGCATGCGAGGCAGACTTCGAAACCGCCGCCGAGCGCGGCGCCGTGAATCGCGGCGGCGGTCGGCAGCGGCAGCGCGGCGAGCCGGCTGAAGACGCGTTGGCCGAACTCAACGATGTCGCGCAGCGCGTTCATCGGCGCGGTGGAGAGCGAGTGCAGGTCTGCGCCGGCGATGAAGATGCCGGGCTTCGCGCTGGTGAGCACGACGCCGCGCAGGGTGGAGTCGCGCTCGATGGCGTCGAGGTGGGCGTTGAGTTCCTCCAGCGTGGCGCGGTCGAAGATGTTCGCGGCGGAGTCGGGCCGGTCGAAGGTGAGCACGGCGATGGCGTCGGCCGTGACTTCGCGGCGGATGTTGCGGAACTCACGCGGGGCGGGAGATGGCTTGGATTCGTTCATCACGGGAAGAGCGAGTTGAGTTGGGGGAGGCAGGGTGGCAGTGCTCATGGCTGGTCCTCCGGTTGAGTGCTTATGGAGTGCGGTGACTTGTCACCGCTTTTTGGAAGGCGACTTGTCGCCGTGGAAGTCCAAGTGGCTTCTGCTTGGTGGAGCGTGCATTGGCTGGCGCGAGCCGAAGCGGCCTGGGCGAAGTCACGCGCGTCCGACTTCGACGGCGACAAGTCGCCTGCGGAAAGCGGTGACAAGTCACCGCACTCCAAAGCGTCGCCGGCTTCCAGTCGCCGTCCCGAACAGACTGGAGCAGGGAGGCCCACGTCCGTAGCAGCGGGCTGCGGACATGGGCGTCCGCGCTCCATTTCACGCGCTGGACGGCGATTGCAAATCGCCGGCACGGGGTTTGGTTGCAGTCGCGCGCTCATAACGCCTCCAGCCAGATGGCTGCGCCTTGGCCGCCGCCGACGCAGACGGAAACCAACGCGCGCTTCAGGTTTTGCCTCTTGAGTTCGCGCAGGCTCGTCAGGACGAGGCGCGCGCCGGTCGCGCCGACGGGGTGGCCGAGCGCGATGGCCCCGCCGTTCACGTTGAGCCGGTCGCGGCGGATTTCGCCGACGGGATAGGCGCGGCCCAACATCTTCTTCGCGAACTTCTCGGACTCGCAGCACTTCAGCACCGCGAGCGTTTGCGCGGCGAAGGCTTCGTTGATTTCCACGAGGTCGGCGTAGTTCAAGGCCAGGCCAGTCTTCTCCTCCGCCTTCGCGATGGCATACACGGGCCCCAGACCCATGCGCGACGGGTCGCAGCCGGCGTAGGCGTAGCCGAGCAACGCGCCGATGGGCGTGAAGCCCAGCTCGGCGGCGCGCTCCTCGGTCATCACGAGCAAGGCGACCGCGCCGTCGGTGATTTGCGAGGCGTTGCCGGCGGTGACGGTGCCGTGGCGGCGGTCGAAGACGGGGCGGAGCTTCGCGAGGGCTTCCATCGTCTGCGACTCGCGGACGCCGTTGTCAGCGGTGATGGGTTTGGTGCTCTTGCCCGAGGCCAGCGTGGGGAAGACGGGGCAAATTTCCTCGGCCAGCTTGGCTTTTGCGGCGGCGGCGCGCTTGTGGGATTCGAGGGCGAAGGCGTCTTGCTCCTCGCGCGACAGGCCGGACTCGCGGGCGAGCAACTCGGCGGTGTCGCCCATGCCCATGCCGCAGACAGGGTCGGTGAGGCCGAGTTGGAGGGTGATGCGCGGGTTGAAGTCGGCGAAGCGGAACGCGGCGAGGGCGGAGGCTTTTTCGAGGAAGGATTTTGCACGACCGAGCTTGGCGAACTTCTCCGCCGCCGTCTTCGTGTAGAGGAGCGGGTAGTTGCTCATGCTCTCCGTGCCGCCGATGAGGAAGATGGAGCCGCGTCCGGCGGTCATCTTCTCGTAAGCCTGCGTGAGCGCTTCGAGGCCGGAGGCGCAGTTGCGATGCACGGTGATGGCGGGCACGTGCTCGGGAATGCCGGCGCGCAGGGCGATGACACGCGCGACGTTGGCGGCATCGGCGGGCTGGCCGACGCAGCCGAAGATGACCTCGTCAATGAGCGCGGGGTCGAGGCCGGTGCGGGTGAGGAGGGCTTGCGTGGCGATGCGGCCGAGTTCGTCCGCGCCGAGGGCGGCGAGGTCGGAGCCCATTTTGCAGAACGGCGTGCGGAGGCCGTCCACGATGACGAGGCGGGGAGTGGTCATGGTGGAGAGGAGGTTGCCCGCAGATGACGCGGATGACACGGATAAAGGCGGCTGTGGGCGAGCGGGTGCGGGTCGAGTCTGTGCGGGCCGTTCTCCCTCACCCCGGCCCTCTCCCGCTGAGAGAGGGTGAGACGCAGGCCACGTGTGGGTGAGCGAAGCGCGTTCGGGTTGTCGATGCTCTCATTAGCACCTGGCTTCAGCCAGGTGTGAGCGAGCCAGAGCGAGGCGGGAACCGTTTCAACGGTTTCCGCCGGGCGGACGGGCAAACCGTTGAAACGGTTCGCCCTCGTGAGCGAGCGATACACCCGGCTGAAGCCGGGTGCTAATGAGATGGCGGCTCGTGCGCTCATGCGGCCTCCCTCGCGGTGGCGGGTTCGGGACGGCGGTCGCAGACCGCCGTTACAAGCGCTTTCGGTCGATGGTCCACCAGCTTCTGCTCCTTGAGCTGCACGCCGACGCCTTGGAGGTCGCGCATCTGCTCGGCGTTGTGGAACTCGATGCGGTTGGGCGTGATTTCGCAATGAGTCATGAGGCGAGTGCGAAGGTCGTGCGTGAGATGGTCGTCGTCTGCGCCGTTGTTTTTTTGAACGTGCAGGACGAGTTCGTCCACCTCGAGCGGGTCGTCGTGGAGTTTGCGGAGTTCAATCTGCCAAGCACCAACATTCGGGGCGTCGTCCAGGACATGCTCCAGTTCGTTGAAATCCACGAGCGTGCCCTTGATTTTGTCGAGCTGCACTTCCTTGAACGCGGAGCTGCGGGAGATTTTCCCAACGAGGCGTGGCATCTGGCGGCCGCAGTGCGGGCAGGCTTCGTAAGTCAGGCCGCCATCAATGTAATCGCCGGTGCGGTAGCGCAGAACAACCGTTCCGCGCGAATCAAGCGGGGTGAACACAATCTCGCCGGGCTGGCCGTTCGGCACCGGCTCGCCGCTCTTCGGGTCCACGACTTCGACCACGCCAAGGTCGGGGTAGAGGTGGTAGCCGCTGGGCGTTTGGTCCACGGGGACGGGGCATTCAGCGAAGGCCATTTTGGCCTCGGTGAAGCCGTAAGTCGTCACGACGTCGATTTCGCGCGCGCCGAGTTCAAGGGCGAGGTTGCGGAGTTTCAGGCGCATCCCGTCGGGCACCTTCTCGCCGCCGAGCACAATGCGCCGGAGGTTTTCGCAACGGACGCCTTCCTCTGCCGCTTGATGCAAGACGTGATAGACGAAGGTCGGCATCCCGATGAGCACGTCGGGGCGAATCTTGCGGAGGAAACGAAGCTGCCCCTCGGTGCCCATGACCTTCCCGCCGCCCGTGCTCGCGGTGAACACGCCAAACGCCGTGCTGCCGTAGTGCGTGAGCCAGAATGCGAGGTGCGGCGCGTAGGGGAACATGTTGAGCAACTTGTCCTCACGCCGCGCGCCACACACGCCAAAGACGCGCTCGCCGGCGAGTTGAAGATTGGCGAGGTCGTGGTTGGTGTAGAGGAATGGCACCGGGTCGGCACTCCGCCCGGTCGTGCTCGTGAGGAAGATGGGGCGGAACTCGTTTTCAAAACCATCCGCCACCGCTTTGCGCCCGTGCAGCAGCGCGCGGAGAATGGTCGAGGGCCGACGCGAAAGGACGTTGCGGTCGGGCACGAGCAGGAAGTCGCGGGCCTTCTGCGGATTGTCCGGCGTGTTGAGCAGGTCGGCCTTGCTCGTGAACGGGAGGCGACGCAGGTCGTCGAGCGAGCGGAAGTCCGCGGCGGTGAGTTTGAGCTGGCGGAACAGCTCGCGGTAGTGCGCGGAGAAGGGCAGCACGGTGTCGCGCAGCCAGCGATGAAGGCGCTCGGCTTGGAGCGCGCGGACGGTGGCCTCAGGCAGCCGCTGCCAGTTCGTGGTGAGGAGTGTGGTGTTCATGGGTGGGCTCCTTGCGGTTCACGAGTTGTTTGATGTCGGCGAGGTTTTCCTCGGCCACGCGGCGACCGAGGGAGATGTATTTCATGGGGTTCGAGAAATCGTGCCAGCGGGAGTCGCAGGCCAACGGACGGAGGACGACGTCTGCCTGACGGCAAGCATCCTCGGCGGCCCGGATTTGCCCGCCAATGACGGCGCGCTGGGTGACGTCGAGGATGTTGCCGTAGGCGAAATAGTTGATCTGCTGATTGAGCAGGCGCAGGAAGCTGAAGCCCGTGCGCTTCGCGTCCACTTGCTCGCGCTCGTGCTCGCGGGCGCAGCGGAGGAAGGCGGGGGTGGGAATGATGTTCACCGCGATGACGCGCTCGATACCTGCCTCACGCAGCACATCCACGGGCAGCGGGTCGCTCACGCCACCGTCAACGTAGGTCTCGCCGTTGAGCTTCACCGGGACGAAGACGCTGGGAATGGCGCAGCTCGCGTGAACGGCGCGGGAAACCGGGCCCGCGCTGAAAACGACGCGCTCCAAGGTGTCGAAGCGCGTCGCCACGACGTGCAGCGGCCGCGCGAGCTGCTCGAAGCGCACCTCACCGATGCTGCGTTCGAGCCGCTCGCGAATCGCGTGGCCGTGGATGAACCCGCGCCGCGGCGGGAACGCGGGGTCAATGAGCTTGAGCAAACCCCACTTGCCTTCGAGCTCGCGGGCCTTGCGCTCGAGGAACTGGCCGTCATGCCCGAAGGCCCACAACGCGCCGATGTAGGACCCCATGCTCGTGCCCGCGACGACATCCACTTCAACGCCATTTTCTTCGAGCACTTGCAGCACGCCGACGTGCGCGAGGCCCTTTGCGCCGCCGCTGGAGAGCGCGAGCCCGATCCGGCAGCGGCCGATTTCGCGCGCGAGCCGGCGGAGGTCGAACTTGAACGCCACCGGCCAGGGCGCCCCGCAGTGCGCGTGCAAGTCGTCCACGGACACGGGCGACTCGTGGAGGTTCAAGTGCGCGGACTGGCCGATTTGCTTGATGAAATCCTCGGCGGGCTGCGGCAACTCGTCGTGTTTGAGACAGAGGACGAGCTTCAAATCCGTGACCTCGCCCGCGCGGGCGGTGGTGAGCTCCCGGGCGAGTTGGTTGAACTCGAAGAGGCTGTCCACCGTTTGCTGGGCGAGGATGAAAGTGTCAGCCGCGCGATTCACCGCCTCGGCGAGCGCCTGGCGCGGGGCGTCCGCGCTGACGTGGACCAACACGTGGCCGAAGTGCCGCGTGCAGTGACCGAAACAGGCAGAGAGAAACTGCCGCTCGGCTGCATGGTTCGTCACCCGCAGCGTCAGCCGGTCAAAATTGCCGAGATGCTGGAGCTGTTCGGCGAAGGCGAAACCGTTGTTCGGCAGCGAGTGGAGCGGGCTCCAGACCCTGGCCGTCGCCTCGGCTTCCGAGGGGACCAGATGCAGCAGCAGCACGCGCTCGCCAGTGACGGACTCGAGCATTTCTGCGAGTGACTCGGCAATGAGCTTGTCCGGGACGCGGCGGGAAGCGGATGCGAGGGTGGTAAGGCGGCCGGCGTGGTGGAAAGCTGCTTGCGGCGGGCGGGCGAGCGAGGAGAGCAACTCGGACCTTCGTTGGTCCCAGACCGACTTTGGGATTGGATGCGACGCAGGCATTTCCGTCTTCCTGAGCGACGGCTGCCGCGGACTCATCCACGTCCTACCCTAAACGGCCCGCTGGCCGGTCGTCGCTGCCACTGATGGCTGAGTTGTTCGTATTGCCCATTCTTAAACTCTGTCTGAGTCAACGTAGCGCACAACTCGTGCCGGTCAAATTTGAGAAGGTCAGGAAAAGCCCGAGTGAGTGACTTTCCGGAAGGGTCGCTGAACATTCACCAAATTTAAGCCCGACTCGGAGCGTCGTTGGGAGGAAGCCGCCAACACCCGCCACCACCGTCATGCTCAAAATTCTTGCTCCTCCTGATCGGCACCGCCAGTTCTGCGATGGCGTGTCGCGTCGTAACTTCCTCAAGATCGGCGGCCTGGGCGCGGCTGGGCTTTCTCTCCCGCACCTGCTGGCGATCGAAGCGCAGGCGGGCATCCGAAACTCCCACAAGTCGGTCATCCTCATCTACCTCGTCGGGGGACCGCCGCATCAGGATATGTTCGACCTGAAACCGGACGCGCCACGCGAGATCGCGGGGCCACACCGGCCCATCGGCACGAACGTGGACGGCATCCAGATCTGCGAACTGTTCCCGCGCATGGCGAAGATGATGGACAAGTTCGCGCTCATCCGGTCACTCGTCGGCGCGCAGGACGATCACGACGCCTTCCAGTGCTACACCGGTCACGGTCGCCGGGAAATGGCCCCGGCGGGCGGCTGGGCACCGTTTGGCAGCATCGTCAGCCAGGTGCAAGGCCCGGTGAACCCCGCCACCCCGCCGTTCGTGAGCATGTGCTACGAATGCACCCACGGGCCTTACAACGAGCCGGGCTCCGGCATGGTCAACGTGGCGCACTCCGGCTTCCGGCCCGTCGGCCCAACCCGCGCGGATATGAAGCTGCAAGGCATCACCTACGACCGTCTTGCCGACCGCACTCGCTTGCAGGTGAGCGTGGACCAGTTCCGGCGCGACGTGGACGCCAGTGGACAGATGCAGGGTCTTGACGCCTTCACCCAACAAGCGATGGGCATGCTGACGTCCTCGAAGCTCGCCGAGGCGCTGGATTTGTCGAAGGAAGACCCGCGTATCGTCGCGCGCTACGGTCGGGGTGATGAGGTGAAACGCATTGACGGCAACGGCGCGCCGCGCGTCCCGCAGAGCTTCCTCGCCGCCCGCCGCCTGGTGGAAGCCGGCGCGCGGGTTGTCACCGTGAATTACAGCAAGTGGGACTGGCACGGCGGTCCAGGCAACGACATCTTCACCCGCGAGCGCGAGGACTTCCCGATCTTCGACCAGGCCATCACCGCGCTCGTCGAGGATCTCCACCAACGCGGCATGGACAAGGACACCACGGTGCTGGTGTGGGGCGAGTTCGGCCGCACGCCACGCATCAGTGCGCAGGTGGGCCGGGACCACTGGCCGCGCGTGGCGATGGCCCTGCTGGCTGGGGGCGGAATGAACTGCGGACAAGTCATCGGCTCCACCGACCGCCTTGGCGGCGAGGCAAACAGCCGCCCGGTCACCTTCCAGGAAGTCTTCGCGACGCTCTACCACAACCTCGGCATCGACGTGAACACCACGACCATCATGGACCCCAAGGGCCGCCCGCATTACCTCGTGGACGGCGGCGCGCAGCCGATCCGGGAGCTGGTTTGAGCGTCGAGCCGAATCGCCTTTGAATCAGGGCGGCGACACGCGGGCCGTCCAGTTCAGTCCACAAACGCCGCCTCGTTCGACACGAGCAGCGCGTGCGCGAGCTTCTCCCAGGCGTTCAGATCCTTCGATGCTTCCGGGCGCGGCTTGGTGAAGTCTGCCTTCGCGTCCCACTCGGTCTCGAAACCACCGGGTGGCGACTGCTTCGAGCGCTTCAGCGGGTCGGTGAACTTGAGCTTCGGTGCCCAATTGAAGCTGTCGCTGTTGGAGCCGGTGCGGCAGTCGGCGACGAAGTCCAACGTATCACCAGCCTGCACGACGAGGCCCGTGACTTTGAGCTCGGCCGAGCTGTTTTGCGCGGTGGCTTCCGCCATCAGGCCGGTGCGGCTGCTCACGACGCGACCGCGCACGCCGTCGCCCTTGTCACTCGGGTGCGCGAGCGTGCTGGTCATGGTCACCGTGCCGTCGCGCGGCGCGACCCAGCGGCGGATGACGGCGTGCGACTGGCTTTGCCCCGGATGCCCGCCCTCGGCGCGGAGCAGGAGATGGCCGAATTTCTTGTCTGGGAAGTCACGGCCCACCTGCCACTGGCCACCAGTGAAGAAGGCAAATGGAGTGAAGCTCTTCACGCGCTTCGTCGTTTCGTCCAACTCGCCGTAGCCGTAATGCCACCCGGCGTTCGGCGCGGAATCGCCAGCGCCTTCGCCCGGCGCGGCGAGGAACGTCTTTGCCATCGTCACCTCGTCAGCGGCAGGGCGGCGCTGGTAAATCGTCTCGTAAAGGAAGCCAATGCGCGCATCGTCGCTGGTGAACTTCTTGAAGTCCTCGCGGGCGGCGAGAGCTTGCGCCTGTTGCAGCACAAACGGCGCATTCATCAGGTAAAGCGCCTGCTGCGGCACGGTCGTTTGGAAGCGCTGCGACGCGCTCACATCGGGACTCGCGAAGTCAAACGTGCGGAACATCGCCGGGAGGTTCTGCCGGTCAATGTAGCCATAGGCCGTGCGCCGTGTGGCGAAGGGTTGCGCGGTCAGATCCACCGGCAGACCGCCCGGCGTGAGGTCGAGCTTGCCCGCCGCGAACAGGAGTGAGTCGCGGAGCTGCTCGAAGTCGAGGCGCTGGCGGTTAAACTTCCACAGCAGCGTGTTCGCGGGGTCGGCCTTCACGCACTCGGCGCGGTCGTCGCTGGCCTGCTGGTAGGTCGCTGAGAGCATGATGACCTTGTGCAGCTTCTTGATGCTCCAGCCATCGGCGACAAAGCGCGTCGCCAGCCAGTCGAGCAACTCCGGATGCGTCGGCGGGTCGGCGCGCACGCCGAAATCGCTGGGCGTGCGGACGAGACCCGCGCCGAAGTGCCAGGTCCAGACGCGGTTCACAAGCACGCGCGCGGTGAGCGGATTGTCCTTGCTCGCAATGGCTCGCGCCAGTTCGAGGCGGCCGCTGGACTTCGCCGGGAACGGCACGACCTGACCAAGCGACGCGACCTTCGGAAAACCACGTTCAACTTCGGGACCACGATTGCCCGGATTGCCGCGCACAAAGACATAAGGCTTCGTGGGCGAATCGCGGTCCACCAGTGCCATCGCGCGCGGCGGAGCGCCGGGGTGCGTGGCGTCCACTTCGTCCACTTTTGCTTTGAGCTGGCGCAGGCGTGGCCGGGCGTCTTCGAGCAGCGTGTCGTTCTCGGGCGCGGGCAGGTTTGGCGGAGCATCGGCGGAGCGGAGCGCGAGGCGCAGGGCTTCCTTGTCTTTATCAGCATGTGGCGCGGCCGCGTCGGCGTCAGTGAGCAGCTTGCCATAGCGCTCGGCGACCTCCTTCATGGTCTTGGGAGCGGTTTTGAACGCGCCGATCACATTGGGATGAGAACTGGCGGGGACAACAACCTTCGCCGCCTCCTCGGCAAACTTGTCATCCGGCAACTTTGCGTAATCGTGCCACAGCGACCAAATCGGGTCCGGCGTCTTCGCGCTCGCGGACTTGGCGAGGTAATCCTGCCAGCGACGCACGGCGGTGGGGACGAGCTTGCGCTCCTGGAAATACTTGTCGCGGTTTTGGCGGCTTGCAGTGGCGGAGGCACGGGCGACCTTCGGGTCCACCTCGTCAGCGGCGAGCAGGTAATCGGCGGTGCGTTTGCGGAGCAAGGCGATCTGCTTGTCGAGCTGCTCGACGCGGTATTTCTCCAGCTCGTCCTCGCGTTTCTTCTTTTCGGCGAGATAGGCCGCGTGCGAAGCCTCGTCGGGCTTGATGCCCAGCAGCGGTTTCTCCGCCGGCTCCTGGCTGGAGGCGAAGATGCCGTAAAGGCTGTAATACTCCGCCGTCGAGACGGGGTCGTATTTGTGATCGTGGCAGCGGGCACATTGGGCGGTGAGCCCCATCGTGCCGCGCGTCACCACGTCAATGCGGTCGTCAATGATGTCGTTGACGTTGTTGAGAAAGCGGCGTCCCAGCGTGAGAAAGCCAAGGCCCGCGAGCGAGCGCTTGTCCTCACCGAGTTGCAACTGGTCGGCGGCAATCTGCTCGGTGAGGAAGCGGTCGTAAGGCGTGTCCTCATTGAAGCTGCGGATGACATAGTCGCGGTAGGTGTAGCTGAAGGCGAAGCGCCGCTGCTCGTCGCCGGCGAGGTAGCCTTTCGTGTCCGCGTAGCGGGCAACGTCGAGCCAGTGCCGGCCCCAGCGCTCGCCGTAGCGCGGGGAGGCGAGGAGTTTGTCCACGAGCTTCGCGAAAGCGTCGGGTGACTTGTCCGCGACGAACGCCTCGACCTCTGCCATCGAAGGTGGAAGGCCGCGCAGGTCGAAGTAAGCGCGGCGAATGAGTGTGCGCTTGTCGGCGGGCGGGGAGAGCGTCCAGTTCTTTGGCGCGAGCCTGTCGGCCACGAACGCATCAATCGGACTTTGAACCTTGAACTTTGAACCTTGAGCTTGGGGGATCTTCTGCTCCTTGACCGGCTGGAACGCCCAGTGGTTTTTCACCACGTTCGGGTCGGAGAGCGGTGGACCGGAGGGCTTGCCGGTGCGCGGGTCGGGCGCACCCATGCGGACCCATTCCTCGAACAGCGCGATCTGCGACGGAGTGAGTTGCTTGCCCTTCGGCGGCATTTGCAGCTCCTTGTCCGTGTAGCGGATAGACCGAATCAACAGCGACTTGTCCGGCTGCCCAGGGATGATGGCCGGACCACCTTCGCCGCCCTTCTCCCAGCCAGCACGCGTGTCGAGCGCCAGACCGCCCTTGGGCTTGTCCGTCGCCGCGCCGTCGTGGCACTTGAGGCAATGCTCGATGAGCAACGGGCGGATCTTGTTCTCGAAGAAGTCGTGCCCGGAGTCGGCGGCCAGGACGGCGAGGGGCGACAGGGCGAGGATGAAGGTGAGGAAGCGGGCCATGCGGGGAGTTTTCAGTAATCAGTGTTCAGTGGTCAGTTGGCGAGCGCGATTCGAGGCGGAGGTAAACGCCTGTGAATGGCTAGGCCTCGTCGCCTCCGATAAACTCCTCTGGCACGAATCTGTCAGTGCCGGGAACTCGACCGAACGCCGAACCAATTGGTGCGTGGAGGTATGGAATAATGGCTGGGTCGTAATTGCAGATGGTGTTGACCGTGTAGATGGCGAAGTTTTCTGGCGTGTCTGCATACTCCTGTGATTCGTCGCCTGCGAAGAACCGCCAGCCACTATCAACGGGTTTGTAGGGCTCCTCGCGATACATGTAGCCAACGGGTGCCCCATCCACTGTGATGCGGTCCGAAGAGAAGCAGCCTCCCATGTGCGGGATTATCTGCCGGATATGGTCGCCGGGAATCTTGAATGCCTTTTCTCGTGGATCCATTGGGGTTGCCAAACTGATCGTTAACTACTCATTACTGACCACTTCCCCCGCCGAAGATTCGCCCCCATCTTCCGCCGCCACCACCATCTCGCCACTCACCAGCACGACGAACTCCCCTTTCAGCGACCGCTTCGCCACGAGTGCGAGCAGCTCCGCCGGCGTGCCGCGCAGGAACTCCTCGAACTTCTTCGTCAACTCGCGCGCCAGGACGACCGTGCGATCAGGGAAGACTTCGCTGAGTTCGCCGAGCAGTTTCTCAATGCGATATGGCGATTCGTAGAGCGCGAGCGTGCCAGCGAAGGACTTGAGCGCTTCAAGTTGTTTGCGTCGTTGCCCGGACTTGTGCGGCAGAAAGCCGATGAAGTGAAATTCGTCCGTCGGCAGCCCGCTCGCCGTCAGTGCCGCGACCAACGCGCACGGGCCGGGCACGGACTCGACCCGCAGCCCTGCCGCCACCGCCGCCCGCACGACGCGCTCGCCGGGGTCGCTGATGCCCGGCGTGCCGGCGTCGGTCACGAGCGCGACCTTCTCGCCGCGCTGGAGCCGTTCGAGGATTTCCTCGGAGCGTTTCGCCTCGTTGAAGGCGAAGTAGCTGAACATCGGCTTGGAAATCTCGAAGTGTTTGAGCAACTGCCCCGTGCGGCGGGTGTCCTCCGCCGCCACCACGTCGCACTCGCGCAGCACGCGCAGGGCGCGCAGCGTGATGTCCTCCAGGTTGCCGATGGGCGTGGCAACCAGGTAGAGCGTGCCGGGAATCAACGGCGGCGGCGTTTTGTCCATGCCGGCAGCGTGCCAGCGTGGGGAGGCCGAGAGAACTGATTTTTCAGGCCGGCGGCGGCGCGCTGTTCACACAGCCCCAGCCCATTTGAGAATGCCGTAAATCACCACGGCCTCCACGAGCACATAGGCAAGGAAGGCGAGGAACGGCAGCAGGTCATCCATCACTTCCCGCAGCGCTCTCATGCCTGACATTCAGCAACGACGATGCCGTTCGTGGCAGAACTACTCTGAGGGAATCACCTGATCGGTCCCCCTGCCCCGAATGATCCCCCTCACTCGGTCACTTCGTAGAGCACTCCGCCCACGACAAACTGGACGGACTTGCCCAGCGCCAGCCACTGGCGTGCCGCCGGGTGAAGCGTCAGCAGGTCGAAGTATTCCTGCGATCCAAACTTGAGCTGCACCTTCTTGGCGTCGGCCAGTTGCTGCGCGGCCCCGTCAATCCACTGGTCCCCGTTCTGGAAGAAGGTCTTGCCACCAACGAACCGGTTTTGCTGCGCGTATTGGGACACCCGGGTGGCCGCGCTGGCATTGGACTGGCCCAAGGCCGTCGTCGCGGAACCACGGAGCACTGGATTGGCGAGGCTGGGCAAGGCTGGGGTAGCGGCCGGGGCGGCACCGCTATAGCTGCGGGCCACGGATTGATTGGCCTGTTGCTGCGCCAGCACCGGGGCGGTTGCTGCCTTGAGTGCCTGATTGGCCTGGGCGCCGCCTACGGCCACGTCACCGGCCTTCTCGCGCTTGAGGCTGTCGTAGGAGGCCGCCGCCTGCCGGCGGGCATCGCGGTCGGATTCAAGTTGCGGCAGCAAGCGGAGCCGCGAACTCACATTGCGCTTCGCCTCGTCCTCGGTGATGAGCCACGCGGTGTAGGGCGTGACGATGCCATATTTGCGCGCCAGCTCCGTGACCTCTTCCTTCAGTTCAGGGTTCTCGCCGCGCAGCCGGATTTCGTCGAGCAGGTAGCCGACCCGGCGCGTCGCCCAGAGGCGGGGGATGAAGTCGTGTTCGCGCGAATCGCTGCGGAAGTTCACGTCGTAGGTGAACTTCCGCTCTTCGCCCGCGACACTGCCCGTGATGGTCAGCTTGCCTTTGGCCTCTCCAGTGAAGCGGCCGGCCAGCACGAGCTGCTCGCCCTTGAACAAGTCGGGCAGCGGCGACGGATAAAGCTTCGTGATGCGGACACCGTCCGGAAACGTGAGATGCAAGTTGGCCAGCGCGGGCTCCTTAATCTTGGAGAAGAACGCCGAGAGCTTCACTTCGAGGTCTTCCTCCGGCAGCACGTAGGTGCTGAAGGCCTTGGTTTCGTCTGCCATCTTGTCCAGCAGGTGCGTGTTCACGTCCGTGCCGATGCCGAAGCAGAAGATGCGGGTCAGCCCGCTGTTCACTTCCTTGACGTTGCGCAAGATGCTGCCCTCGTCGGTCACGCCGATGGTGGGCCGGCCGTCCGTGAGAAAGACCACAACGTATTGGCGGTCGAGCTTCGCGGGCCGCGTGGCAAGGGCTTTGCGCAGCGCGTCGTCGATGGCAGTGGAGCCCAGCGGCTTCAGCCCTTTGATGAAGTCCTGAGCACGCTTGCGGTTCGCCCCGTCGGCCTCGACCAGTTTCTCGAAAAGCGGTTCCACCTCGGTTGAGAAACGCAGCACTTCAAAGCGATCGTTGTCGTTCAAATTCTCGACGCAGAACGCAACCGCCTTCCTGGCCTGGTCCAGCTTGCCGCCGGCCATCGAGCCGGAGGTGTCGATCACGAAGCAAACATCCTTGGGCACGGACTTGCCGCCCTTGACCGCCGCATCGGGCGAGGCGAGCAGGAGAAACCAGCCGTCCTCACCCGCCACCTTGTGCGTGAGCAGGTTGGCGCCGAGCTCCCCGGCCTCGAAGGAGAAGAAGAGCTGGAAATCCGTGTCTGGCCTCACGTCGCGGGCCTCGAACCCAACCGTGGCCTTGCCGCCGGTGCGCTTCACTTCCACGGCGTGGCTCGGCGACCACACGGCCTTTAGCGGACGCGCCCCGGCGAGCTCGATCTTGAGGCTGACGTTCTTGAGCGGCTTGGCGGAGAATTTGGCGGTGTTCAGCGGCGCGACGTAGCCGAGCAGGCCACCGTCGGCTTTGAGCACCTGTGTGTAGCTGAGGGTGACACGCTTCTTGCCGTGCGGCTCGAAGGGAAAGATGCGCACACGGAAGACGTCCTGGCCGAGATATTCCAGCAGCGCGGGATCGCGCATGGAGCGGACGATGTCCTCGTAGATGCGCCGGGCCTTGTCCGCCGGCAGCAGTTCGGCCTCCGCCTGCTTGCCGTCGATTTCCATCGTGAAGCGATTGAGCTGCGCACCGCGTGGGACGGGCAGCAGGAACGTGCCTTCCAGCCGCGTGGGGTTCGGGTTGTAAAACTCCTGCTCGATGGTGGTGGTCGCGATCTGGTCGGTGATGCGCGCCGTGAATTGGTGGTGGTTGATCTCGATGGGCGCAAACACCCGCATCGGCGGCGGCATGGGCCGGGGCGGGATGATGATGGGCGGTCGGGGCGGCGGGGGAAAACGTCCCGGTGGCTCCGGTGCCACGACAGGCTCGGCACCGTTGGTCACCACGATGAAGCCGGCCGCGCAGGCCGGGATGTGAAGGAAAATCAAACCGACGAGGGCGAAGAAAGTGAGCGCGCGCTTCATGGCAGGTTAGACGGCGAGTGCTTCAGAAGCCTCCCTGGCTTCCGCAGCATGACTGTAGCCGCCGACGTGAGGAGTCGGAGTTTACGGTGAACCAAGGATTCCGCCTCCTCACGTCGGCGGCTACGAAGGGACAACTGAAGCGCGCGCCTACTTCTTTTCTTTGGCATACCGCTCGAAGGCGGCGGCGATGTTGCCGGCCTTTTCATCACCCTTGTGGAAGACGAAACGATGGCGGAGGTAAAGCTTCTCACCCTTCTTCAACGTGTGCGGTCCATTCGGGTCATTCTTGTCCAGCGTGCCGAAGCAGTTGGCCGTGAAGAGGCCGTAAGTGCGGACGTGCCAGCTCGTCGGGTAGCGGAAGCTGGTGGGATGGTTGAGCATCGCCACGCCGAGGGTCTCGCCTTCGACGGGACCGGAGTAATCCACCCACGGAGCGCGCTTGCTCCAGGCATCCTTGTCGGCAATGCCGGTGCTGGTGATGATGCGACCGCCCTTCTTGGAATCCACGGCCATGGTGCTGGGCACGCGAATGCTGAGGCCGGCGTCCTTCTTGTCACCGAAATTCACCTCGCCCTCGGTGGCGATGAACTCCTGATCCCAATCAATGAGGCGGGTATCGCCCTCGACCCGAAAAGTGAGGGTGCGAATTTCCGTGACCGACTTCTTGCCATCGCCACCGATGTAATGGTTTTCGCTCACGATGACCGCGCGGTTGGCGTCAGCGGAAACTTCCTTGAAGACGATGTGCTTGGCGCTGCCCATCCGGGCAAGGGAGGTCTTTTGCTTGTCGGTCAACTTGTCGTCCGGCAGGAGTGAGATGCTGCCGCGCTCCATCCAGGAGTCGAACCCGTTGATGTCCTGATGCCCGAAGCAGATGCCGCGGTGGTGGTAGTGATCGGTCGCCTCGCCTTCGACTTTTTGCATCGGGAAGGCACGGGTCATGGATTTGCCGGTCGGACCGTAAACGGGGAAAAGGTAAGACTTGTTGGCGTCACCGATGACGTAAGTGGCGAAGGGCTGGCCGTCCACTTTGACGGTCACGCCCTTGTCGGACTTGTCAACGGTGAAGCCTTTTCCGGCCGCGAACGACGGGAGCGACGTCCCCAGGCAAAGGGCAGCGGCAGCAAAGGCGAAATGACGACGGGAGGCGGGGACAAATGTGTGCATGACGGGAATAATGTCGGCGTTGGACGGCGGGGGGGAGGAAAAAGTTCGCGGAACCTTCGAGGCCCGTCACCCTGCCAAGGGAGGTCAGAACCGACGCGAAGCACCCTGCGGGTGAGCTACTTCTTCCCGAACAGGCCGCTCCAGAAGGACTGACCTTCCAGCTCCTTTTGTTTGACCTTGAGCTGGCCGAGGATGCCTTGCCAGCCGAGGAAAATCTTGTGCCACTGGTTCTCGATGCTGCGCAGGGAGTTGTCCGCCAGCTCGCTCATGTAACGGATGGAAGGAGCATTGGTCAGCAGCGCGTGGATTTCCTCGCGCGGGGGCGAACCGCCGCCTTCGACCTGGCTCATGAGCATTTCGAGTCCTTGAGCGATGTTGCTTTTGACCTCGAGGAACTGCGACTCGTCATCCGGGGTGAAGTTCTTGGTGCGGGCCAGCGCCAGAAAATGGTTGAACTGCTTCCAGCACTCGACGTGGCTTTCGAGTTCGAGGATGAGTTGGTCCAGTTTCTTGTTACGCATAGGCCGCTACAACTTGCGGCGATATAGGGCGGCTCAGTGCAACGGAGCAAGGAAAATCATGACCCCGCCGCGTTGCTCACGGGCGGTGATGCGCAGGGCGCTGTAGTGGATGGTGAACTCGCCAAGGGGCAGGTTCGCATCCCGGGCGGCGCTCATCGCATCCATCACTGTGCGGCCGATCTCCCGCACGCTGGCCTCGGGAACGGAGCGCGGCAGGGTGGAGGTCAGGACGTTGCCTTCCCGGTCCACAGTGAAGCTGCCGCTGGGCAGGCGGTCCAAAAGCGGAGCATCCTTCTTGCTGGAAAAGAAATCTAGGAGACCCATTGGGCAGCGATGGTTTTGAGCGTTTCGAGAATCTGGGCGGCGGTCTTGCCACGCTGGAACCCCACACACAGCACTTTCTCCCCCTTGGAGGCAAGGCCCACCCCGCGCTGTGAGCCGCTGGCCACAATCTGCTGGAAGGTGCCGGCCTTGAGCTTGTCCCCAAGCTGGTTGAACCGCTCGACGGTGCTGGCGGCCCACGCGGCCGTCTTGTCCGGCGTTTCGCAGCCGTAATGCTCGAACTCCTTGGCCTTGCCCAACGGAACCGTCAGAAGGAACTCGACCCCGGGATTCCGGGCCAGACCGGCCAGCGGGGAAACCGCCTGCGCCTTGGCCCCACCAGAGCCTGGCACCTCGCCGGCGGCCATCTCATCCAGCATCTGCGCGGAGTCGAGCAACAGCCCCTGCACGGAGTTCATGATCCGGCGCGCGCGCTCCGGGTCGGCAGGCAAGCTCTCAAAGGTGCCGGACTTCCAGGAAATGACCTTCTTGAAGGCGTCCTCGCCCACCAACTCGCCCATTTCGGCATCAATCAGATCGCCGTTCACCAGCCAGATCTTCCCGACAAACGGACCGTTGGTGAACTTGAGCGTCACCGAGCTTTGGGACAGGCTCTCCATCTGCACGATGTCGGTGATCGTCTTGTTCTGCACCCCGCGGAAGCCCCCCTGCTCCTCGCGGACCACGAGTGACTCGACGCAATCCACGAACATCTTGATGTCCTGCGGGGTCTTCGGCTTCTCGAGATACAGGTCAATGCCCATGGCATAGGCCCGCGTGCGGTAGGCATCCTCGGCGACGCCGGTCATCACCACGGTGCGCAGCCCCGGAAAGCGGCGGCGCACGATGGCCAGCACTTGGAAGCCGTCCATGTTCGGCATCCGCAAGTCCGTGAGCAACAGCGAATACGGCTCGGCCTCCAGCAAGGCGATGGCATGGGCACCGGAAGAGGCCGTGCGGACTTCCGGCTTCATGGGCAGGGTGGACAGCAACTCACGGCACAACTCCAGAAACGAGTCGTCGTCATCCAACACCAAGATTTTGTGCTGCGGTCCCACGCGCGCAGAGTTTGCGCTTTTTGTTTGCCACTTCAAGCGATTTGGGCGGACACTTGCGCCGCATTTCCGGGCGAAACAAAAGCGTTTCGCCGCAACACCCGGACGTTTACAAGCTCACATGCTGGACTCCATCAAACTGTCATCGGCGGGGCCGACCGGAGCAACGACCGAGCACGCGGAACCATCGGCGGCCGCCCCCGAGACGCTGGCCCTGTCCCTCAAGAGTGTTCTGGATCGCCTGCCCGCCACACTCAAACCACTCGTGAGCCGCGTCCCCGGCGCGGACGAGAAAGTCAACGTGGTGACCGCCCGAGTGCTGCCCCAACTCTCCGCCGGAGCCGTGCGCATCACCTTTGATGAACTCCGGCAGGGAGCCCCGGGAGATTTGTTCACGGCCGGAGCCGGGCAGGGCGGGATCATGGTGGACCTGCCCTTGCCCGAGATCCTGCGGGTGGCGGGCCCGGCGTTACTCAAACGCAAGGCCGGCCCCAAGGCCGAACCGACGGGCGGCATGGTCTTCCCTGGCATCAAACCCGCGACAGCCC
>Ga0255204_1000126_pt1 | contig 25264 bp, 24 predicted proteins | sample Miss_Colum_RepC__2_FD_188418 | JGI IMG/M metagenome (GOLD analysis project Ga0255204, IMG submission 188418) | Freshwater microbial communities from Mississippi River, Louisiana, United States - Miss_Colum_RepC_8h | ecosystem: Environmental > Aquatic > Freshwater > River | place: USA: Louisiana... | reverse complement strand
AGCACGTGCTTTATTTTGATCGGCATGAATTGAGGGATCAGCCATTTGCGCTTCAAGTGATTCATACTCAGCCAACAACTCATTAACCTTGGCAAACCGTTCCATCTGATCCTCCTTTCAAAATAATGTCTTAAGAAATTAAAAAAGAGAGCACACCACATCTTTCGATGTTTAGGTGCGCTCTCTTAAAGAAAACTACTTAGTGCCGCTTTTGTCAGCCTTTCCGAAACGCTCTTGGAATTTAGCTACGCGACCGCCGGTATCAAGAATTCTCTGCTTACCAGTGTAAAAAGGATGGCATACAGAACATACTTCAACATAAATTGAGCCATTCTCTTTTGTGCTGCGGGTAGTAAAAACTTCACCGCAACCACAAGTTACCTTGGTCTCGACATACTGTGGGTGGATTTCGTTCTTCATATTTCTCCTTGATTATTACTGGATCAAATCTTCTGTAAAGAACATTTGTGAACCAGTAGGACTAGTGAAGTACTAGAGGGGTAAAGAATAACTGCTCGGGCAGAGCAGTCAAAATTTAGGCACTAATTAAGCCTGATCACTCTCCTGCTTGTTAGATCCATTTCCAGTTGGCATATCCCCGCCGGTAGTGGTCTTTTGGATTTGAAGAAGGAACTCAACATTTGATTTGGTTCCCTTCATCTTCTCTAGAAGTAATTCAAGTGCTTGTTGTGGTTCAAGAGCATGTAGTACTCGGCGCAAACGCCAAACAATGCTCAACTCTTCAGTTCCCATAAGAATTTCTTCCTTACGAGTTCCAGATGCAACCACATCAACTGCTGGGAAAATTCGCTTATCAGCAAACTTACGGTTAAGGATGAGTTCCATATTTCCAGTTCCTTTAAACTCTTCGAAAATAACTTCATCCATCTTTGATCCAGTATCAATCAAAGCAGTTGCCAAAATAGTTAAGGAGCCGCCATTTTCTATATTTCTAGCGGCACCGAAGAATTTCTTTGGTGGATAAAGTGCAGCTGAATCAACACCACCGGAGAGAATTCGACCCGATGCAGGTGCTGCGATGTTATATGCGCGTCCAAGTCGCGTAATTGAATCTAGTAACACCACAACATCATGTCCTAGCTCAACTAATCTTTTTGCACGTTCAATTGCAAGCTCAGCCACTGTGGTGTGATCATCTGCTGGGCGATCAAATGTTGAGGCAATTACCTCACCCTTTACTGATCGCTGCATATCAGTTACTTCTTCAGGACGCTCATCAACTAAGACAACCATTAAATGACACTCTGGATTATTTGTTGTGATGGCATTCGCAATTGATTGCAGAACCATTGTTTTACCAGCCTTAGGAGGTGAAACAATCAATCCACGTTGGCCTTTACCAATTGGTGAAATTAAGTCAATAATTCTGGTGGTTAGAACATTTGGTTCAGTCTCTAGCCGTAATCTTTCCTGCGGATAAAGTGGAACTAACTTTGAAAATTCAACTCGCTCTTTTGCATTCTCAGGCTCAACCCCATTTACAGTTTCTACTCTGACAAGTGCGTTAAATTTTTCACGACGTTCACCCTCTTTAGGTTCACGCACAGATCCAGTAATTACATCACCTTTACGCAAGCCATACTTTCTTACCTGTTGCAGTGAGACATAAACATCGTTAGGTGATGGCAAATATCCACCAGTTCTAATAAATGCAAAGCTATCTAATATATCTAGTAAGCCACCGACCGGTAGTAAAACATCATCTGGGCCAATTACGATTTCGCGCTCTTCACGATTCCCGCGATCTCTATTTCGATCTCGATTTCGGTCACGTCCACGATCTCGTCGATTATGGTCTCGATTACCAAATCTACGATTATTATCGCCGCGGTCAGAATCTCCATAACCGCCTGAGGAGTTGTTGCTTGAATTATTAGTTGAGCTATCTTGGCTAGATTCGTTTTCCTCTGCCTCGGCAAGATTATTTTTATTATTTCGATTGTTCTGTCGTTCCATACGACGAGCCTCTCGTTCATTTTTAGCGGCTTCGCGATTCGCGGCCTGCAGGTCACCAATAGATTGGACTAACTCTGCTTTCTTAAGTGTGGAGGCATTTTCAATTCCAAGTTGAACAGCAACCTTTTTAAGGTCACTAAGTGCCATATCCACTAACTCAACCGCATCTGTGCGGTTGGTTGTTTTTTTCTCTGCCATTTATATATTGCCATTCTTTCTTTTTATTTTTTATTTCCCGTATGAGGGTAATCCCGCGAAAAAAAGTATTTTTATTTTGGGATTTTTATTCTTATTTATCTGTCGCACTTTCCGACAGAGGTAAATCTACCACACCCTAGATAAATAGGGAAAATCGGCTATTGAACCCCTGCTTTTGCAATCGCTAACTTCATGGCAGTAAAGCCTGGGGCAATAGACTGCAACTGGTCAATCTCATCCTCACTACCTGCGTAAAGAACCATAACTGAAGGCCCTGCACCGGAGACAACTGCTGCAAGTCCTGCTCCTCTTAATTTATTAACTAGTGCAATCGTTTTTGGCATGGCTTGTGCTCGATAACTTTGATGCAATAAATCTTCAGTGGCGGTAAACAATAAGTCAGGACGTTCAGCTAATGCATGCACAAGCAATGCCGTTCTAGATGAGTTTAAAACTGCATCTTGATGAGAGATACTCTCTGGCAATAACTTTCTAGCCTTAGCGGTAGCCAATTGGTTATCTGGAACCAATAGAAGTGCTTTGATTCGATCATCGACTTTTAAACTAACAGCTTTGCCAACACTTGTATTTGAGCCATCATGATTAATCTTTGATTCAACCCAAGCAATTGTGGCACCGCCATAAAAGGCAGCTGCAACATTATCTGGATGTCCTTCTAATTCAGTTGCTAATGTAATCAAGTCATCATCACTCATATATTGCTCACCAGTTAAAACCAAAGATCTTGCTAGTGCTAATCCTCCAACAATCGCACTTGCTGATGATCCAAGTCCTCTGCCATGTGGAATAACATTTAATGCTCGAAGTGCAATACCTCTTGGTTTACCACCCATATGTTCAAATCCACGCAGCATAGATTTAATAACTAAGTTTTTGGAATCCTTTTTTACTTCATCTGCGCCTTCACCAGTGACATCAACATCAAAGGTCTCATCATCTAAAACCTGAGCGGCATAACGATCTCTTAGCTCTAGTGCTAATCCAAAGCAATCAAATCCTGGACCAATATTTGCACTTGTTGCCGGCACGCTGATCTGCGCCATCGTTGCTTTAAAGGTGAGACCGCTTGCATTACGTTTGGCTGCCATTATTTAAGTCCAATTACTTTAGCTGCTTTTTTAACATCAACCGGAATAACAATAGGTTTGGCTGTGGAGTTTAAAACCCATTGAACATCCTTTAAGCCATTGCCAGTCACAGTAACCACGATAGTTTTATCCTTTGGCAGTTTTTTTAGGGCTTTCAATTTAATTAAGCCTGCAATTCCCGCAGCACTTGATGGCTCAACAAATATGCCCTCTTTTGCTGCTACCAAACGATATGCACTTAGAATTTCTTTATCAGTCACTGAATCAATTAATCCCTTTGAAGCAACCTGAGCGGCAACTGCTTGATCCCAAGACGCAGGATTTCCAATTCGAATTGCAGTTGCAATAGTTTCTGGTTTCTTAACGATTTTATTTTTCACAATAGGTGCAGCCCCTGCTGCTTGAAACCCCCACATCATCGGAAGTGTTCTAGACATTCCCGCCTTTTTGTACTCTTGATAGCCTTTCCAGTAGGCGGTTATATTTCCGGCATTACCCACTGGCATTGCATGAATATCTGGTGCAAATCCCAACATATCTACTACTTCAAAGGCTGCGGTTTTTTGTCCTTCAATTCGATATGGATTTACTGAGTTAACTAGTGAAACCGGGTAATTTTCAGATAACTGTCTAGCCAGAAGTAAACAATCATCAAAATTTCCTTTTACCTGTAACAAAATTGCACCGTGTGCAATAGCTTGGGCTAATTTGCCCATTGCGATTTTCCCCTGTGGAACTAAAACAACTGGTTTCATCTCGGCTTTACTTGCATAAGCCGCTGCACTTGCACTTGTGTTTCCAGTTGATGCGCAAATTACCGCCTTAGCTCCTTCTTCGGCCGCTTTAGATATCGCCATTGTCATACCGCGATCTTTAAAAGAGCCAGTCGGATTAGTGCCTTCAACCTTTAACCAAACTTGATTGCCTAACATTTCAGATAAAACACATGCATATACAAGTGGTGTTCCACCTTCGCGCAGCGAGATAACTGGCGTTTGTTCAGTTACAGGTAGCCATTGACGATACTCATCAATCACTCCTCGCCATTGATGGGCACCTTTTTTTCCAAATAATCCCATTACATCGCACCTTCAACTCTAAGCACACTTGCAACATCAGTTACCGCAGGAAGATTGCTCAAATCTTTAACTGTGGCAGAAAGTGCTGATTCTGTTGAACTATGAGTCATAACAATTAATTCGGCCTTATCGCCCGCGCCTGTTTGTCGAACAGTTTGAATTGACACACTATGGGCGGCAAAGACATGGGCAACTGACTCTAAAACACCTGGTTTATCAGCCACATTTAATCTAATTAAATACTTGGTCTTTGTTTGGCCAATCGGTGCAATTTTTAATGATGCGTAATCACTTTCTTTTGGACCGATTCCACCCGAAACTTTATGACGGGCGATAGCAACCAAATCACCTAGTACCGCACTTGCAGTTGGTTCACCACCAGCACCTCTGCCATAAAACATCATCTGACCAGCAGATTTTGCCTCTACAAATACTGCGTTATACGAATCTCTAACCGATGCAAGTGGATGATTGCGAGAAATTAAAGCTGGGTGAACTCTTACTGAAATTTCACCAGCGGCTGTTAGCTCTGTAATTGCTAATAACTTAATTACCATGTCCATAGCTTTGGCTACTTTTACATCAGTTGCAGTTATTTTTGAAATTCCTTCACGATATACATCTTTATCTGTAACTCTAGAGTGAAATGCTAAGCCAGCTAAAATTGCTGCTTTATCAGCTGCATCAAAACCTTCAACATCAGCGGTTGGATCTGCTTCTGCAAAACCTAAATCTTGTGCCTGCTTTAATGCATCAGCAAATGCAGTGCCACTTTCATCCATTTTGGTGAGAATGTAATTTGTAGTTCCATTCACAATTCCCATTATTCGAACAACTTGATCGCCAACTAATGATTCACGAAGTGGTCGCAAGATTGGAATCGCGCCAGCAACCGCTGCTTCATAATATAAATCAACATTTGCCTTACTTGCTGCCTCATAAAGCTCTGCACCATCTTTTGCGAGTAATGCTTTATTCGCGGTAACAACTGATTTACCATTTTTTAATGCAGTTAAAATCAATTCTTTGGCAGGTGAAATACCACCAATAACTTCAATTATTAAATCAATGCTTGGATCATTAACAATTGAGTCAGCATCGGTGGTAATTAGATTTTCTGGGACTGAATCGCGCTTTACTTTGGTATCTCTTACTGCAACCTTTACCAATTCAATTTGCGCTCCAGCACGTGAAGTAAGGTCGGCCTTATTCGCGACCAGTAAGCGGGCAATCTGAGAGCCAACTGTGCCGCAGCCAAGCATGCCGACTTTAAGAGATTTCATTGGAGAAGTATCTCAAACTTATGACAGTTGCCGTGGCGCTTGAATTACATCCAGATTTAGCAAATCATCCTCATTTTCTCTGCGTAATATCTCTCGAGCGGTGCCATTTATTACTGCAATTACTGATGGCCTTGGCATATGGTTGTAATTGCTCGCCATGCTTCGACCATATGCACCAGTTGCAGGAATCGCCAATAGGTCACCAGCTTTTACATCCGCTGGCATATCAATTTCAGAAATCAATATATCCCCACTCTCGCAGTGCTTTCCAACAATTCGAGAGTTGATCGCCGCAGCTGATGAATTTCTATTTGCTAAAAATGCCGAGTAAGTCGCACCATAAAGTGCTGGTCTGATGTTCTCACTCATTCCACCATCTACTGAAATATAACGGCGCGTGCCACCATTTTCTAAGGTTACAGACTTAGTTGTTCCCACTAAATATATGGTTGTCGTTGTTGGGCCAACAATGGCGCGTCCTGGCTCAATGGAAACTTTAGGAACAGAAAGTTTTGCTTTTGCGCACTCTGATTTAATCACATGCGCCATTGCAGGAATAACTTGAGCTGGTGATATTGCACTTTCACTTTTTGTGTAAGCAATTCCATATCCGCCACCTAGATTTAATTCAGCCAACTCCTTTGAATACTTATCTCTAAACGCAGCAAGTACAGCAACCAATCTTTGTGCAGCTAACTCAAATCCTGAAACTTCAAATATTTGTGAGCCAATATGGCAGTGAATACCGGCTAAATTTAAAGAGCTCTCTGCCATGCATTTATCTATGGCAATTTGAGCATCCCCTGATGCAATTGAAAATCCAAACTTTACATCCTCATGCGCTGTTGAGATGAACTCATGGGTATGTGCATCAATGCCTGGTGTAAGTCTTAAATAAACTTTCTGAATCTTCTTGCATTCAGTTGCGATTTTTGCAACCCGTGATAATTCATCAAATGAATCAATTACAATAGTGCCTACGCCCTTTTTAATCGCACTAGTTATCTCATCTTCAGACTTATTATTTCCATGAAATTCAATATCACTTGCCGGAAAATCTGCTGCAAGTGCAACAGCTAATTCCCCACCACTACAAACATCTAAGCCAACCTTTAACTCCTTTAGCCATTTTGCAATCTCAACGCAGATAAAGGATTTAGCTGCGTAATATAGCTTGCCCGTTCCAAAAGATTCATTTAGGGCTGCTTGCCAAGCTTTGGTTCGCATAAAAAAATCTTCTTGGTCCAATACAAATATCGGAGATCCAAACTCTTTTACTAATTTTTCAGCAGAACAGCCAGCTATTGAAAGTGCGCCACCATATTGATTTTCGCTAGTAAATTTTAGGTTTGATGAAAAAAGTGAGGTCGAATAATCAGTTGGCATTACATTCTCTCCGGCGCATTAACACCAAGTAAATCTAAACCATTACTGATTACTTGCGCAGTTGCCATGGAAAGGCAGGCGCGAGCTGAGTTTAATTTCGTTGGTTTTTCTTCACCTAATGGCAGTACTCGACAATCGTTGTAAAAGCGGTGGTATTGCGCAGCTAAATCTTCAATGTATCTCGAAACTCGATGAGGTTGGCGCGCGAAGGCAGCAGCGGCAACAATTCTTGGATACTCAGCAAGTAAGCCAATTAATTCCCGCTCTCGCTCGTGCACTAGTAACTCTGGTGAATAAAAATTTAAGCCATAATCAATTCCAAGATCTTTAGCATTTCGTAGCACTGCGCAAATTCGAGCGTGGGCGTATTGAACGTAATAGACCGGATTATCGTTAGTATTTTTCTTTAGTAGATCCACATCCATAACCATTGGCGTATCAGTTGGATATCTAATTAATGTATAACGAGCAGCATCAATTCCAACTTTTTCTACTAGCTCCTCCAATGTAATAATTGTGCCTGCTCGCTTGGAAAGCTTTAACTCCTGACCACCCTCGATGATTTTTACCATCTGGCCAATTAAAGCTTCGATATTTTGCTCCGGATCATCTCCAGCACATGCTGCAATAGCTTTTATTCGACCAACATATCCATGATGATCTGCTCCTAACATGTATATACATAAATTAAATCCACGCTCTCGCTTACTAATATAGTAAGCAGAGTCAGATGCAAAATAGGCAAATGAGCCATCTGACTTAATCATTACTCGATCTTTATCATCGCCAAAATCTGTCGTGCGCAGCCAGACTGCACCCTCTTCTTCATATACATGTCCATTAGATTTCAATTTCTCTAATGTGTGGTTAAAAAAGTTATTTTCATACAAACTTCGTTCCGAAAACCAGGTATCAAAGTGTGTGCCAAAATTTTCTAATACCTCTCGTTGCAGATTCAGTTGCAATTTATAGCCAGCTTCTCTAAAAGCAACAATTCCTGCTTCTTCATCTAACTTAGTAAATTCTGGATTTGCCTTAGTAATCTCATTTGCTAAATCTGCAATGTACTCACCGTGGTAGCCATTTTCGGGCCGATCAATGCCGAGTGCGGCTGCCCGCAGGGATTGGCCAAATAAATCCATCTGATTTCCACGATCATTTATATAAAACTCTCGACTTACTTGCGCACCCGCTGCTGATAAAACTCGACCAAGTGAGTCACCGACCGCTGCCCATCTTGTGTGACCAAGATGAATTGGCCCTGTTGGGTTTGCGCTGACAAATTCAAGATTTATCTTTTTTCCAGCAAGTGATTGACCTTGGCCATACTTTTTACCTGCACTTAAAATCTCGATGACCACGCTGGCTTGGCTAGCACCTTCTAAAGTTATATTTATAAAACCAGGACCGGCAATTTCAACTTTACTAATTCCGGCTGGTTCTAAAAGATTATTTTCATTGAGAGTTTTAATAATCATCTCTGCAATCACCCGTGGTTGAAGATTGGCAGCTTTGGCCAGCGTTAACGCAATCGAGGTTGCATAATCTCCATGGTCACGATTTTTTGGTCGATCTAAAATAATTTGTCCTGGAGTCTGACAGTTAATTAACCCTGACTTTTTGGCTAACTCCAGCGCATTTAAGATTGCCGAAGCGACCTTACTTTGCACTGAATCCGCACTCATTTGAGCAAGGCTACCCGCTTACGGTTGCTAAAGGTCGTTGGGTTTTGGTGATGCCGCCACTTACGCCGTAATCTTTCCCCCTCACTCAAGTAATAAATGCGGGAGTGGTGAAATGGCAGACACGCAGGTCTTAGGAACCTGTGCTTCGGCGTGTGGGTTCAAGTCCCACCTCCCGCACCAGTTGTAATTAATTTGTAGGTAGGGAAGGCTAAGGACATGGCTGAAAAGAATTTTCTTAGTTGGGTTGGCTTTAAATCTGAGGATGAAAATAAAGCTGCTCCCACACAAAATGCACTTGAGCGAATTCGTGAACTTGAAACTCAATTAAATGATTTGCGTTCGCGCCGAGATATCACGGGCTTAAGCCGCGAAGAGTTTGAAATTCTGGCAACAGAGACCGCTATGAGCATGATCAAATCTGCTCAGCAACGAGAAGCTAGAGCAAATTCAGCCGCACAAAAGATAATCACTGAGACCAACCGAAGTACCAAAGAAAAGTTAGAAGCGGCAGAAACTAAAGCCAAAAGTATTTTATCGTCAGCTGAATCACGAGGTCGAAAGTACATAACAGCAGCTGAAAATGACGCTGCCGATTTAGTACTAGCCGCTGAAGGTGAGGCTGAAAAACTACTCAATCAATCTGCGCGAGATGCATCTCAAATAACATCAGCAGCAAAGCGAGATGCACAGAAATTAATTTCTGACGCCGAAAGAAATATTGTTGATTACCGCTCTTGGTTATCTTCGGCAATCTCAGAAGCTGAGCGCTTGCATCGTGCCCAAAACTCATCTTTAAATGCTGCAGAACAAGCAATTCAAGAATCACGCCAAAAATTACGCCACGCGTTTGATCGCCTTTCTCAGTTACAGGCAGATATCAACGCAAATCTAGATAGTGAAAGTAAACCGGCTGGCAAAGTTTTTGTCGCAGGTGCTGGTAAAAAAGCAGCTCAAGCTGCAGCAAGAAAACAAAAGGCTGCAAATCGCAAAAAGCCAGCCAGCAAAAAGAAATCTAAGTAACTCTTAAACTAGGGTTAACAATGCTTAATCTTTTGGCATTGGAGAATTTAAAATGAGTTCAAAAAATTCCACGGGCAAAATAGGCATTAAACATATCTCATCTATTGATGGCTTGCGAGCTATTGCCGTCACAGCTGTTGTTATGTATCACTTGGGAATTTCCTGGATACCTGGTGGATTCTTAGGTGTAGATCTTTTTTTTGTTATCTCTGGTTATGTAATAACACGTTTAATATTAGATTCAATAAATCAATCTAGTGCCCTTGATCTTCGAGCTTTTTATGCAGCAAGACTTAGAAGAATATATCCGGGTTTTCTATTTATGGTTATCTGCACCATTATTTTTATTGGCGTATGGGCACCAGAGGCTATTAAGAGATTTCTATCCGATCTACCTTACGCATTAACTGGCACCATAAATTGGCTGCTCGTTGCTCGCCATCAGGATTACTTTGAAACAGTAGGTCGGCCACCGCTATTACAACACACTTGGTCGTTGGCTGTTGAACTGCAATTTTATTTAATCTGGCCAATCATTTTATTAACGGTTCTAAAGTACTTTGGAAAGAAAAACATTGCCAGAATTGCCTTAATAATCGCTATGGTTTCAGGAACAACATTATTTTTTGTTTCACTGCAATTAGATCAATCTAATGCCCAACAAATCAGTCATATTTACTTTGGAACAGATACTCACTCACTGGGACTTTTCTTAGGTTCAGCCCTGGCTGTCTCATGGATTCCGCAAAACTTAAGTGCTGATATTGAAAAACGTGCACAAGATGTAATTGATGGCATCGGTGTTGTTGGCCTACTTGGATTAATATCTACGTTTTTATTTATTGATGAATCCAATGCAGGTTTGTATCGGATCGCATTCCCGTTAGCAGGCATTTTTGGCTGTTTAGTAATTATTTCGCTAGTCCATCCAGCTTCAAGATTTGCGCCAATTATTAGCACCGCACCTTTTCGTTGGATAGGGCAACGCAGTTACGGCATTTACATATGGCACTGGGTAATCTTTCAAGTCACTAGACCATCTGTGGATTTGTCAGGACAAACATGGGCATTATATCTTGCAAGAGTTTTATTAGTTTTAGCCTTAGCTGATATTTCACTCCGCTGGGTTGAAATTCCCTTTAGACAAGGGTTAGTTCAAAACTGGTTTAGAGGTATGAAGTACAGGTCGGCCAAAGTGCAACTGCGACAAAAGATTTCGGTAATCTCTTCAATAATTATTGTGCTGGCCATAACCTCATCTATCTCTGTTCAGGCAATAAATAAATCTGATGAGATTGCTAACCAAATTTCACAACAAAGTAATCAAGACCAACAAACTCAAGGTGATTTAGGAAGTACTACAGGATTATGGGTTACCGGCGATAGCGTTATTTTAGGAATTAGAAGTAAGTTGGAAGCAAAAGAGCATATTTCACTCATCAATGCTCGAGTCGGCCGACAGGCGCCAGAATTATTAGCTGTAATGCGAGTTGATCAAAGCTCTGTTCCATCCTCACCAGTGGTCTTTAACTTAGGTAATAACAATGCATTATCTGAAGATACAGTTATTGATATCTTTGAGATTGTAAAAAATCAACCACAGATTATTGTCGTAAATACAGCTGTGCCTAGGGCTTGGAAAGATTCAAACAATGCAATTATTTCTAAGGTTGCATCAAGATATCCCAATGTAAAGGTTGTTGATTGGGATCGTATTTCAAAAGGTCGACCTGAGTTATTTGCACCCGACGGCGTACATTTAAGTCCGGCAGGCTCAGATGTTTATGTTGATTTAGTTTTGAGCGTATTAGATAAAACTTCTGCCTAAATAAAAACGGCCCTTAAAATAAATTAAGGGCCGTTAGAAATTTGTTATGAATTAAGACCAGCTACCTGGCAATCCATGAACTTTTCCTTCTACAACAACACCATCTGAGTACACAGTTGAAACTTTAACTTGTACCCAACCTGTTGAATCATTCTTAGTGATTTGTTGTTTAAATTGAGTTGCTGGAACTGTTGCAACTAACTTCCACTCGCCTACGCCATTATCGCGAAGTTCGATGTTGTAGCCAGTAATTCCTTCAGAAGCGGCAGGTGCCTTCCAATTAACAGTTGCACCTGTTGCGTTATAAAGTGAAACGATCCCTACTGGTGCCTCATGTGCAGCAAGGGGAGCACTGCTTGGTTCTGCGCTTGGTTGCTCAGTTGGTGCGGCACTCTCTGATGCTGCAGGAGTAGGTGTAACTGTTGTTGATTCAGAGGATGAATTCTTTGAAATTACAGCTACTGCCAAAATAACAATTCCCAATACAACAGCGATCATTATTCCTTTTGAAGAACCGGTGTCATTACTCTTACTTGCTTTTGCAGAGTATGAAGAGCTAGATGCTGGCTTTGGAGTTGTTGAAATTGTTGATACTGAAGATCGAGATGATCCGCTTACCGGTACTGCTGGAATTGAGTAGCGAACCTTTGCGCGAGATGATTTCTTTGCAGCTTTCTTCTTTGCGCTTGGCTTTGCAGTTGTACGCTTTGCGCTCTTTTTTACACTGCGCTTAGCAGAGCTTTTCTTTGCTGCAGATTTCTTTGCAGCTTTCTTCTTTGCGGCCACTTAAAACTCCTTAAATTTCGGTACTAGCTAAATCTTGCTTACTAGCAGAGTGAGGTTTGATGTTATTTCCTTAGGGAAGGATGCGATAAGGATACAACACTCAGATTGCCAATTATTGAGATGAATTGCCAACAACTAAAGGTTTGAAAGCAAAAAAGGGGTAATAGCACGAAAGGCAATTCCACGATGGCTAACCTCATCCTTCACCCCTGGAGGCAGTTGTGCCAAAGTTTGCTCGAAACCAGTTGGTTTAAATATTGGGTCATAACCAAATCCGCCATCACCTATTGGCGCCAAAACTATCTCACCAGGCATAACACCTAACTCCTCTTTTTCTATCGCTAACCCATCTGCGGTTGGTTTATAGAAAGCAACGACCGCCTTAAATTGTGCTCCGCGTTTTTGCACCGGCACATCCTTTAATTGCGTTAAAACTTTTTCAATATTCATCCGATCTCGCTCATGAGAATCTGTACCCTCATATCCAGCCCACCTGGCTGAATAAACACCAGGATCCCCTGCTAAGGCATCAATAAATAAACCACTGTCATCAGCTAGGCATGGGAGTTTGGTAAAAATCGAGATGGATTTTGCTTTTAACTTAGCATTCTCACTTAAGGTTTTACCAATCTCTTGCACCTCTGGCATTTCTGGAAAATCAGCTAATCCTAAAACTTTTATTGATTGTGCATGTTGGTTAAGTAGGCGTTCAAACTCAACAATCTTTCCCTTATTTTTTGTCGCTAATACCAGCCGGCGCATCTGTTAAAAAGTTACTTAGCTAGTGCTGCTATTTGTAATTTCGTAAGTTGGGCACAACCAGCTGCACCAAGATCTAGCAGTTGATTTAAAAGGGAACGATCAAAGGGTGCACCTTCTGCTGTTCCTTGCACCTCAATAAAATTACCATCGCCAGTGCAGACAATATTCATATCTGTTTCAGCACTTACATCCTCCTCATAACATAGATCTAAGGTTGGTTTGCCATTAACAATTCCAACTGAAACCGCTGCCACAGATTGGCTAAGTGGCTTAGCGCTTTGTGCAATATGACCCTTGCCTTGTGCCCAAGCAATTGCATCGGCGAGTGCAACATAAGCACCAGTAATTGCAGCTGTTCTAGTCCCACCATCTGCTTGCAGCACATCACAATCAATCACAATGGTGTTTTCACCTAATGCTTTCATATCAACAATTCCGCGTAATGATCTGCCAACTAATCTTGAGATCTCTTGAGTTCGACCTCCTAATTTTCCCTTAACACTCTCTCGATCAGATCTAGTGTGGGTAGCTCTTGGCAACATTGCATACTCACTTGTTACCCAACCCTCACCCTTACCGACTAACCATCTTGGAACACCTGGGGTAAATGAGGCAACACATAAAACTCTGGTGTTTCCAAACTCAACTAATACTGATCCTTCAGCATTATTGAGCCAATTACGAGTGAATTTAATTGCTCGCAGCTGATCATTACTTCGTCCATCTGCTCTACTCATATTCACTCCCTTTGATTTATTAAAACTAGATCTTATTTGTAACAGTTACTACCTCAGGGCCTAAGAATCGTTTAGCCAAGGTGGCAAACTTATCTGGATCTCCAGTTGCTACAAACCTATGACTCACCTTGCCAGATTGATCATTTAATAAATTTGTTTCAACCAGGGTGCGGTACAGATCTTTTGCTGTCTCCTCTGCACTTGAAACTAGAGTGACATCATTTCCCATCACATAAGAGATAACTCCGGTTAATAATGGGTAGTGAGTACAACCTAAAACCAAGGTATCGATCTGAGCGGTTTTCATCTGAGATAAGTAATCTTGCGCAATCTTTGTAATCTCATGCCCGGTAGTTTTGCCATTTTCAACAAATTCAACAAATAATGGACAAGCCTTTGAGGTAATACTTAATTGTGGTGCGGCAGCAAAAGCATCTAGATAAGCCTTTGAATCGATGGTGGCATTTGTGCCAATCACACCAACCTTGCCACTTCTAGTTGCCGATACTGCTCGCCTTACCGCAGGTTGAATTACCTCAATAACTGGAATCTGATATCTCTCTCTGGCATCTCGCAACATGGCAGCGCTGGCTGTGTTGCATGCAATCACAATTGCTTTCACACCAGCTGCAACTAATTGATCCATAATCTCAAGCGCGTAGCTTCTAACTTGGGCGAGAGGCCGCACTCCATAGGGGCCGCGGGCGGTATCGCCTAAATAAAGAATTGACTCACCTGGCAGTTGATCAATGATTGCCCTAGCTACCGTTAACCCACCGACGCCTGAGTCAAAGATTCCAATAGGGGCGCTCTTATTCGGTATTTCAGAGGTGGCCATTTGTGTAAGTGTAAATGGCGAGCCTGGATAACTTCTTACACCTACCTTTCCACGAATAAATGTCCGATTTGCCCATTTTTGGCATAAAAAATACTTAAAAATCCGGGTGAAATAAGGGTGGATTGTCTTGCTGGACTGGCAAGTAACAGCCACCCTATACCCAGGCAGTTGGTCGTAGCTTACATATGGGGTTACGAAAAATTGCTCGCTTGTGCCCATAAGGGTGTGAGCAACCTAAATGCCTATGGAGGCTTATTTAGATGAACTCAATCGCGCTATCTGCAGATCAGTTCGGGATTGTTTACAACGTTCTTTCATTTGGACTTGTATCAATGCTTGCCTGCACTATCTACACATTAGTTTCACAATCACGTGTACTACCTAAATACCGCGTTGCATTAGTTATGTCATCAATGGTTACATTCATTGCGGCATACCATTACATGAGAATTTTCAATTCATTTGATGATTCATTTGTTGATGGCGCTGTAAAGGTAGGAACCGGACACGGAACATTCAACGAGGGTTACCGATATGTTGACTGGATTCTGACAGTACCTCTACTACTAGTTGAGGTAGTAGCAGTTCTTGCTCTTGCTAAGGCAGCGGCTTCTTCATTGATCACCCGCTTAGTTCCAGCATCAGCAGCGATGATCGCACTTGGATACCCAGGTGAGATTTCAACTGACAACAACACCAAAGTTCTTTGGGGTGTTCTTTCAACAATACCTTTCCTATACATCTTGTATGTATTGTTCGTAGAGCTTTCAAAGTCTCTAGATCGTCAACCAGCAGGTGTTGCAGCAACCGTTGGTCGCTTGCGCTTGCTATTGATCGCAACTTGGGGCGTTTATCCAATCGCATACTTGCTTCCAATCTTGGGACAAGACGCATTGGACCCAGCTGCATTTGTTAATCGTCAAATCGGTTACACGATTGCTGACGTTTTGGCGAAGTGCGTATTTGGTCTAACAATCCTAAAGATTGCAAAGATGAAATCCGTAGCAGAGGGAATGAAGGACGATCACTAAGCAGTTGATCTGAATTAGAAAGTGGGGCCAAGAAATTGGCCCCACTTTTTTTCATCTAAAGGTGGCTAATCAGACTCTCTTGAATTGCACCAAGCCAGTAGTAAACCGCATGCAAATGCTTTTGTGGATCAGAGTCCTTCATTAATTCATACTTCTCAAATCCGTCCTGACCAATATCTAACCTAACTGCAAGTGCTATTCGCAAATCATTAATTGCAATCAGCCATTGAGTTGGATCAGTTACCGCAATATCTGCCTTCGGTAATTCATGATCTACTGGAAAAACTAGTTGTTCGCGCAGATAAAGCAGGTGCTTTTGCTTAACCATACGCAGTGAGCCTTCAGTGTATTTACGAAACTCAGCTGCACTCTCTGGATCTGCATAACCATTGGGTAACAATCTTCTTAACACTGGATCCTCTGGTTGCTCTATTGGTGATTCAAGATTCCCTAGAGTTGCCGCCATAAGTTGAGCAAAAGGGTCATCTGATTGATAGTGGTGCGTGAAATTACGTTCACCAAGTAGTTCCAATAATTGTTCAACTAAATTAATAAGAATGTGTAACTCATCATTGCTTAACGCAACTGATAAATCATTAGCGGCCGCAGATCCCTTAAACTCGCCCATGATCATCTCTTTGTAAGGTGGCCCATAAGCCATGCTCATGTAATTGCTGCACGGCTCGTTCCATTTCTTCTCGTGTACCAGATGCAACCACCGCTTTTCCTTCGGTGTGAACCTGCATCATTAATTTATGTGCTTTCTCTTTTGAAAAGCCGAAAAGTTTTATGAAAACATAAGTAACATAATTCATTAAATTAACTGGGTCATCCCACACAATAGTTACCCAAAGATTGTCGAAAAACTTGCTTAAATCTAAACTCTCTTCAACTTGGGTTTGAGAACTCATGTCCTAATTATCTAACTAAAACAGTTATCTCATCACTAATGCCGGCGGTATTTTTGCTGCTAGCGGCGATAACCACCTGATATGTGGCAAGGCCGGGCTCTGTCACTTTAGTGTTAAAGGTAAATAAGCCATTGACATCTGTTGAGAACTCACCGATCGCCTTGCCGCCTTGCTTAACTGTTAACTTGATATCAGCACTTTTTGGCGATACCTGTCCAATGACTGCATATGTTGTATTAACTTTGAGCGAAGATGGTAGATCCAACCTAACTTTTGGAATAACAGAAATAGTTTTTTCTAAAGTCTTTCCCTCTGATCTTTCCCAACTGCCTTCCGAAACTAATCGAATTTCACTTTTTTGACCCACAATGACTGGCACTGCAATCACGCCGGCAGCATCAGTGACCCCGGCAGCTAAAGTTCGCCAACTATTATCTGAACTGTTTTTGATCTCAAATCTGACATTAAGGGATGGAATTGGAGTTTTATCAGGTAATTTGAAGGTGCCCGTTAAGTTAAAGATTGAACCGTAGGCAATCTGCTCTAAATCTGTTGCAATCGTGCCAATAACTTGATCTGGGGCAATAGATTTTGCAATATCTCTAACTGCAGTAATTGCTGCAGTATTTTCCATACCAAAGGTCCAAACCGCGATTCCGCCTAGTCGGTATTTGCCAACTAAATTAGTTCTGGCAGCATAACTTTTCTCATCTGGGAACCAGACCGTCCTAGTTGCAGTGCAAAAGCTGGCAGAGTTTGTTGGATCTACATATGTCTTCTTATAGGTAAAAGTTGATTCCGCATGAGTTGGGTTATACGTAATGGCTGCATTGTTAGTTGTAGCAAGTGTTACCGCCTCACGCATTACCACCGCTGCTTTTGCACCAACTACAACTGAGGTGGCAAAATCTTTTGGACAAACTCCTTCAACCTTTGTAATCCAATCTCGGCCATATCCTGGTATTCCAAGAAATACTTTTGAAGCTGGCATTTGTGTTGATGCATACTTAACAGCATCTTCACTCCAAGGAAGTGGACCAATTGGGCCAGGATTTACCGTTGAAAAGTCATAAGCCATTATTCGAAGGCGATCAATATGCGGTCCAATTTCTGCCCAAGAAAAAACCCAGTTACCAGCTCGTTTAGTTTCCGGAGCAAAATCTGGTGGGGTAGTTACCGATAACAATTTTCCTTGCTCATGCAAAGCTGTAGATAACTCTTTTATAAATGCAATCCAATTTGGTTTTGTCGTCGGCCAAGATGATCTGCCATCTTGGGTATAAAAAACCTCAAAATCTAAATCAATACCATCGTAATTATGTTTAAGTACTAGAGCCTTTATTGTTTGAACAATATTGGAACGCGATGCTGGATTTGCAAGTAAGTTGGCTAGGACTAATTTTTTTGTATCATCTGTAATGGTAGGTAGCAAAAGCAATCCGTTGGCTTTTAATCTAGCAATTACCGCCTCTTTAGATGTTGTGTACCTGCCTAAGGCATATTTATCTTTGATGCTTGTTTCACCAGTTAAGCCATACCAAAATGGTGAGATATCTCTAATTAAATCTAAATTGCCTTCAACGGTTGGCAGATTACGAGCTAGAGAATAATCTGGTAACCAGCCAGACAAAATTCTTCTAGGAGGGTTATCGGCACTGGCCGGAGTCAATGTTGAGAGCGTAAATGAGAAAGTAACTGCAAGGATTAATAATTTGCGCGATCTCATGAATTTTAGAGTATCGGTTTTAACTGAGAATTTACTTTAAGCGGGCGTGAATCTCTTTACATGTTGGACATACTGGGAATTTTTGCGGATCACGATTAGGTATCCACTTCTTGCCACATAAAGCTCGCACAGGTTTTCCAGTTACAGCAGATTCTGTGATCTTATTTTTATCAACGTAGTGGGCAAAACGTTCATGGTCACCTTCATCAGTTGGCGATAAATCTTCCTTCTCCAATAAGTCAGTCTTACCTGATTTACCGCGTAAATCATCTAAAAATCCCATACCCAAATCTTAATCCAAATTTATCGCCTACCATTTACCAATGAGCCGGCCATTAAAAGATCTCCTACGCACCTCTGATCTGTCTAAGGCAGATATTGAATTGCTTTTAAATACCGCTAGTAAATTTGCCAAAAAACCCCTGCACGCTAAAAAGACCTTCGCCAATAAGACAGTGGCTATATATATGACTAAATCTTCAACTCGAACAAGGTTGGCATCTGAAACTGCAGTTGCTCATTTAGGGGGCTCACCAATCTTCTTGCGAGCTGATGATTTACAAATAGGTCGCGGTGAAACAATCTCTGATACTGCAAAGATAATTTCTGGATTTTGTAGTGCTCTTATAGTTAGAACTTTTGCTCAGTCAGATGTTGATGAATTAGGAAAACATGCTTCGATCCCAGTAATCAATGCTTTAACGGATGATGATCACCCAACACAATTACTTGCTGATTGGCTAACTATTTATGAAAAATTTGGTAAAGATATAAAGGGACGTAAGTTTTCTTATATCGGTGATGGCAATAATGTTGCTGCTGCCTGGTTGATTATGGGCGCCACCATGGGAGCACATGTTGTTGTTGCAACCCCAGGTGGTAAATGGGCGCCAAAGGCAAGTGTTGTTAATCAAGCACTTGAAATTGCTAAACGATCTGGCGCACAAATTGAGGTTACCTTCGATGCTAAAGCTGCTGCCACCGGTGCCAGTGCCATCTACACCGATGTTTGGATGTCCATGGGAGATTCTGAATCTGATCGAGCAGAAAAAATCGCAGCGTTGACTCCATTTGCAGTCACAGCTGATTTGATGAAGTTAACCGCTAGGGACTCCATATTTATGCACTGCTTGCCAGCTCACCGCGGTGAAGAGGTTTCAGCAGAAGTAATCGATGGCGAGAAATCTGTTGTCTGGCGCCAAGCGTTTCATCGAAGAACCACAATTCAAGCACTGCTATATCACCTAACTAAAGGTGATTTAATGGGTAATAAGTAAAGTTAAGGTTGGGTAAAGTAAGCAGATGCGAATTGCAGTACCAAAGGAAAGTAAATCTGGTGAACTACGGGTTGCCTTGGTACCAGATATTATTTCTAAACTAACAAAAGCAGGCTTAGAAGTAGTTATTGAATCAAATGCTGGCCTTGCTGCTGAGTATTCAGATCAGCAATTTAGAGATGCCGGAGCTGAAGTTAAAAGCGGTGATGTATTAGCCGGAAGTGATGTGGTTTTATCAGTTCAGCCACTTACTGCTAATCAAATGAAAACTCTGAAAAAAGGCGCAATAACTATCTCATTTCTATCACCATCAACTGCCCAAGATTCAATTGATGCAGCCCTAAGTGCTGGTGTTACCGCTATTTCACTGGAAATGGTTCCAAGAATTTCTAGAGCACAATCAATGGACGCCCTTACCTCGCAAGCGCTTTGCGCCGGATACAAAGCATCATTAGTTGCAGCTGAGCTATCCCCTAAATTTTTCCCACTACTTATGACTGCAGCTGGCACAGTAACACCGGCAAAAGTTGTTGTACTAGGTGCGGGTGTTGCTGGCTTACAAGCAATTGCAACTGCAAAAAGATTAGGCGCTGTGGTCTCTGCCTATGATGTTCGACCAGCATCTGCTGATGAAGTTAAATCAATGGGCGCAAAATTTATTAACCTAGAACTTGAAGCACTTGAAGGTGCCGGTGGTTACGCAAGAGAGATGACTGAAGAGCGAGCAAACAAACAACGTGAATTGCTTACGCCATATATTGCCGCTGCTGACGTACTCATCACTACCGCTGCGGTTCCTGGGCGAACAGCGCCAAGATTGGTAACTGCGCAGATGGTTTCACAAATGATGCCTGGCTCAGTTGTAGTTGATTTAGCATCTGAAAGTGGCGGAAATGTTGAAGGTTCGGTTGCTGGTGAAATTGTTACAACAAGTGGCGGAATTAAAATCTGGGGTGGCAAAGATGTTCCAAGCCAATTAGCCTTTCACGCTTCCATGCTCTTCTCACGAAATGTTGTGAATCTGCTTTTGCTTATGACAAAAACAGTTGATGGAAAGCCGACAGGAACTATCGAGCCAGATTTTAGCGATGAGATTATTGATTCAGCGACCCTTACGCATAACGGAGCTAGACGAGAGAAGGGTAAGTAATGGCATCTGAATTAATGAGCAATGAGATTGCATTACTTGCAATATTTATTCTTTCAGTATTTGTTGGTTTCGAGGTGGTTTCAAAAGTTTCAACAACCCTACACACTCCTTTAATGAGTGGTGCAAATGCAATTCATGGCGTGATTTTGGTAGGTGCAATTGTTGTAGCAGATCATGCAAAAACTACACTTGAAATATCACTAGCAATTGCAGCAGTAATTCTGGCAACTATAAATATGGTTGGTGGCTTTGTCGTAACTGATCGAATGCTGCAGATGTTTAAAGGTAAAGGCAAGCCAAAAAAGGAAAAAGGTGATGACAAATGAGTCGCAACCTATATGACCTTATTGGATTAGCCGCAGGAATATGTTTCATTCTTGCCCTAAAAGGTTTGTCCTCTCCAAAAACAGCTCGCAGAGGTAACTTAATTGGTGCACTGGGTGCAACCATTGCAACTGTCATTGTTTTCTTTTATGCAAATGATGGAAAAGCATTACACAATCAAAATTTGATCCTGGCAGCGATTGCATTTGGTGTGATAGTTGGAGTGCCAGCTGCTCGTAAGGTTCAAATGACCCAAATGCCACAACTAGTTGCACTCTTTAACGGTGTTGGTGGTGGTGCGGCAGCATTGGTTGCAATTGTTGAGTATTTAAAGCTTGGCAGTGATGCAACAACCCCTGTAGTTATCGCAACTGTATTCACTGTAATCGTTGGTTGCGTATCATTTTCAGGTTCGATTATCACCTTCTTAAAGTTGCAAGAGTTAATGACAACTAGGCCAGTGATTTTTCCCTTTGGGCGCCAGATTATTGCTTTAACTTTAATTGGCGTCTTAGCAAGTGGAGGCTGGGTAATTTCTAGTGGTGGCACTACTCCACTTCTTATTAATGGACTACTTTCTTTGTTATTTGGAATCTTGTTTGTCTTGCCGGTTGGTGGCGCAGATGTTCCTATCGTTATTTCACTTTTGAATGCATTTACCGGATTAACTGTTGCTGCATCTGGTTATGTACTAGAAACTACTTTATTAATCGTGGCTGGAACATTAGTTGGCGCATCTGGAACCATTCTGACCCGCTTGATGGCAGATGCCATGGGTAGATCTTTGTTTGGAACTTTATTTGGTGCTTTTACTGCAAAAGCTAGCGCCGCTACAGGATCAGTTGATACCCGCCCAGTTAAATCAGGATCTGCTGATGATGTTGCAATCTTGCTTAACTACGCACAACGCGTTGTCATCGTGCCTGGTTTTGGATTAGCTGTTGCTCAAGCTCAGCACACAGTTCGAGAGTTGGCTGATTTGCTAGCCGCAAAAGGTGTTGAAGTTGCCTACGGAATTCATCCAGTTGCTGGCCGAATGCCAGGACATATGAATGTGTTACTTGCTGAAGCAAATGTTCCGTATGAACAATTAGTTGAGATGGAAGAGATTAATCCAACATTTCCACAAACAGATGTTGTCTTAGTTGTTGGCGCAAATGATGTAGTTAACCCTGCTGCTAAAACTACCCCGGGTTGTCCTATCTATGGCATGCCAATTTTGGATGTGGCGTTAGCGGCAAATGTTATTTTCCTCAAGAGATCAATGCGTCCAGGCTTTGCTGGCATTGAGAATGAATTGTTGTATGAACCAAAAACTACATTACTTTTTGGAGATGCAAAGGATTCGCTTACAAAAGTAGTTAGCGCGTTAAAGGCGTTATAGGGAATATTTACAGTCATAATTTAGTTGTAGTATTTACCACTATTAAAAATCATTGGAGACACTTTGCCAGCAGTAACTGTTAAAGATATAACGCTTCTTCCTAGAGTTGTTGGTGATCCATCTACGCCGTCTAGGCGAGTTAAAAGCATCACTACCGCGCCACAAGGACATGAAGGTGAAGGCTTTCCAGTTAGAAGAGCATTTGCAGGTGTTGATTTAGCAGATTTAGATCCATTTATTCATTTAGATCAAATGGGTGAGGTTGAGTATGCACCAGGTGAACCAAAAGGTACGCCTTGGCACCCGCATCGAGGATTTGAAACAGTTACATACATCATTGATGGGATTTTTGATCATTATGACAATCATGGTGGCGGTGGAACGATTTCCAATGGTGATACTCAGTGGATGACAGCTGGTGCAGGTATTTTGCATATTGAAACTCCACCAGAACATTTAGTTATGAGTGGTGGTTTATTTCACGGTTTCCAACTTTGGGTGAACCTACCTGCGACTAAGAAATGGTCACCACCTGCCTACCAAGATTTAAGAGCTTCAGATGTGGCATTGCTATCTTCAAGTGATGGTGGCGCACTGTTGCGCGTGATTGCCGGTGAAGTAGCAGGTTATAAAGGTCCTGGCTCAACACAAACACCAATAACTTTAGTGCATGCAACTTTGCAACCAGGTGCTGAATTAAGAATTCCTTGGAACCCTTCTTACAATGCATTGGCTTATATATTGAATGGATTTGGAACTGTTGGTGATGAAAAGCATGCGATAAAAACTGGTCAGCTTGTTACTTACCGAGATGGTGATCAAATCGTTATTACTGCTGATCTAAACCAAGAATCACGTTCGCCAACTATGGATGTTTTACTCCTTGGTGGATTGCCAATCAAAGAACCGGTGGCCTGGATGGGTCCATTTGTTATGAATACTAAATCTGAAGTTTTGAAAGCTTTTGATGATTTCCAAAAAGGAGTGCTTGGAGTTGTCCCACCTGACTGGAGCAAAGCAAAAAGACCAATGCAGCGAGATGGTATTGGATATAAATTAAGCGGTGACTTAAAGGGTGTTCACGGAACCCCTGAGGAGCTGCAGGAGCGTTAAAAAAAGGACCGAGAATTATCTCGGTCCTTTTTTATTACTTTTAGTTAGGATCTTACTTTTTCTTTCTTTGAGATCTTTAGCCAAGAAATAAAGCCCCAGATAACAAATGGTAAATAGATTGCATACAAAGTTCCAGTTGGGTAGTAACCATTGCTAAATGCAAATGGCACGCCAACTAAATCAACTGCAACCCAGACTAACCAGAATTCAACATAGCCACGGCTCATACCAAATGTTGCCAAAGCGGTTCCGGTAAATATCCAGGTATCGACTGCTAACCAGGTTCCAGTTTGACCTAAAGATTTAAACAATTGATATGCGAGTGTGTAAAAAATTATGATGGCAGGTACTAAGACCATCTTCTCTTTGGTGGTTGTCCAACGTGGGACAACCGCAGGAGTTCCTGGAGCACCGGATTTACGGTGTTGATTCCAACGAATCCAGCCATAAACACTGACAAAGATTAAAAGCAGATTACGTCCGGCTTGGCCGTAAAAAGTCTTTTCATCACCATCGGCGCCAAATGAAAACACGGCACCAAGAAATACGGTGAATAAAAGTGCATCACCTGTAATTCCGACTGGCCATGCTAGAACTTTTCTTTTTAATCCAAGGACAGCACTGGTAAGACCTAAGAGTCCACCAATGATCTCTCGGTAAGTAATTGATTTACTACCAAATTGGATTTGAGCTTCAAATAGCCATTCCAAAATAGACATGCGTTATCTCCTAGATGTTCCTTTATCCAGACTTTAACTGTCGGTCTTGGAATTTCACCAAGTCAACCAAATGAATTTCATTTGGGTCGCGGACTTTGACCGCCGGTTCGGAATTACACCGACCCCCGGAAACATCAAGACCGATACTACTTTATGGATCAACTACTTTTTATCGTTACCAATTTCCTTTATCAGTTCAAAGTCAGCACTACCCAATTGACCTTGTGATGCATACAACTCTAATTTGGATCTGGTATCGGCAATATCTAGATTTCGCATCGTTAATTGGCCAATTCGATCCGCTGGCCCAAAGGCTGCATCCTCAGTTCGCTCCATTGATAATTTCTCAGGTGAGTAGGAAAGATTTTTACCTTGGGTATTAATGATTGAATAATCATCGCCTCGGCGCAATCTAATGGTTACCTTTCCAGTAATGGCTGATGCCACCCAAGAGGTTAATGATTGACGCAGCATTAATGATTGTGGATCAAACCAACGTCCTTCATAAAGTAGGCGACCCAATTTGCGTCCCTGCTCATGGTAAGTAGCAATTGTGTCTTCATTATGAATTGCACTAACCAATCTTTCATACGCAATGAACAACAAAGCTAAGCCAGGTGCTTCATAGATTCCACGGCTTTTAGCTTCAATAATTCGGTTTTCGATCTGATCACTCATTCCAAGACCATGTCGGCCGCCAATGGCATTTACTTCTTTGATCAAGGCCACTGCATCCTTAAACTCTTTGCCATTTACTGCTGTTGGCTTGCCCTGGCTAAATTCAATAGTTACATCTTCGCTTTCAATTTTCACAGAGGGATCCCAAAACTTAACTCCCATAATTGGTTCCACAATTTCAATATTTGAATCTAAATTCTCTAATAATTTTGCTTCATGTGTGGCACCTAAAATATTTGCATCAGTACTATATGCCTTCTCCG
>Ga0255204_1000122_pt1 | contig 25424 bp, 19 predicted proteins | sample Miss_Colum_RepC__2_FD_188418 | JGI IMG/M metagenome (GOLD analysis project Ga0255204, IMG submission 188418) | Freshwater microbial communities from Mississippi River, Louisiana, United States - Miss_Colum_RepC_8h | ecosystem: Environmental > Aquatic > Freshwater > River | place: USA: Louisiana... | reverse complement strand
CCGCCGCCACGCGCGCGAGGCCAGCCGCGTCAGGCACGCGCGGGCCTCGGCAAGCTCGCCGTCCTTCTTCGGCACCAGCCCGTCGCGTTTCTTCAAATCCGCCGCGCTGACCAGCGGGCCCTCCCATTCCACCCAGTCCACGACCAGCATCGGGTAAATTGGCTGCCGCTCGTCGTCGAAGAGCTTGTAGCCGGTCGGGTTCAGCGTGCTCATGTCACGCGTGGATGTGAAGACGCTCCCGCCGCCATTGAGCACGTTCAGCGTGTGGTTGCCGACCTCGCTGAAGACGCGCGGCACCTCGTGCTGGAGCGAGTAACTCCCGGGTGACAAATCCAGCTCGAACTCGAGGACCGTGGGCGCGTCCTCTGGCGCAACGATGTCCTGGTCGAACACCGAGCGCTTCAACTGCTGGTGCCAGAGCGAGAGGTGCGGCGTGCGTCCGCCCGGCGGCCGCAGCCCGCTTAACTGAATCCGCACGCGATACGTCCCCGGCACGGTCGTGTTCAGCGCGCCCCGGCTGTTGCCCGGCCACATCGCCCAGCGCACGCGGTTGGTGATGCCCCGCTCGGCCAGCATGGCCGGGCGTTTCTCATCGGCGTCGCGGCGCTGCTTGGTTGCCTTGACGGGTTGCTCAGGGAACGCCCGGTCCAGGACCACTTCCGCCGCCTTCAAATACCGGTCCACGTGCGACGGCGAGAGCGACAGCATCGAGCCGATGCGTTCGAAGCCGTGCCAGCGCGGGTCTTCGTTGAACGCGCCGGGCAGGTTCACATCGAAATAAACGCCCAACAGGTCCTGCACGGTGTTCGCATACTCCTCGCGGCTCAGGCGGTAGTGGGAGACCGGGCTGCGCCGGGCCATGCGCGCCGCCTCGCCCTCCTTGATGCGCTGGGAGAGCCAGTCCACGACCTTGCCCAGCTCGGTGGCCGTGGGCTGCGGCTCCTTCTTGGGCGGCATCTCGCCTTTGTTGATGCGGAAGAGCACCTCGGCCCAGCGCTGGGCGTTCGCCAGGTCGCTGAATTCGGGCGGCAAGCTGTCGAGGCGAAACTCGCCCTTGGCCTGCTTCGCCCCGTGGCAGCGGTCGCAGTGCTCGGTGAAGAAGGCCTTGGTGGGGAATTCGGCGGCGGAGACCGTGCCCACCGCGAGACACGCCATCCAGGCCAGCAGGCAGCGGGAAAACAATCTTCGCGTCGTAGCCATGATCAAAACAGCAAGTCGGTTTTGGACTGTGGTTGGCGAACGCACTTCAACTGATTTCGCCGCGACCACGGCACGGGGCTGAGGCCGCTCAAGGTGTGGCGGTGAGGGTCGTCAGCCATTGGCGGGCCTGTGCGCGGGCTGGGCTGGGCCGGAGAATCCAGGCGTCGTTGTGATTACGGAAGCCGGTGCTGGCGAAGGTGAGTTTCGCGTCGGGCAGCAGGGGGCGGAGATACTTCTCCGTCTCGGCTGCGTTTGCGCCCTCGCCGCAGATGAACTGCGGCCGGCTGCCCAGCCGTTGCAACCGGCCAAGCGCGGCGGCCCGGTCCGAACCGGGATACGGCCACGGGCGCACGCCATCGTAGTGGCTGTAGGCGAAGAAGCCCCGCCAAAGCCCGGTGGTGGCCGTGTCGTGGAGGCCGAGGTAATTGCAGGCAATCGCGCCGCGCGAGAAGCCGCAAAGCACCACGCGCGTCTCGTCCCCGCCGAAGTCGCGGCAGACGGCCCGGACCGTGTCGCGGAGATACTTTAAGGTCGGCTGGGGGTCGTGCACGGGCTTGTCGCCCCACCAGGTCAATGCGAGGTCATCACCCGCCGCGTTGAGATAGGGCACGCACAGCCAGATGAAACCGCGTCCGCCTGAGAGCCCATAACCCAGGTTGCTACCCTCGGGCCGGCCGGTGCTGATGTCGCCGAACTGGTTGGTGTAGCCGCCATTGCCGGCCAGCTCCACCAGCACGGGCAGCTTCGCGTCCGGCTTCCAGTCGGGCGGCAAATACAACACATGATAAACCCGCTCGTTCAACGAGGCGGGGAGGACGCGCTTGACCCGCTTGCCGGGTGCGGGGGGGCCGTTGCTCAGCGCGGGCACGGTGAGGTCGGCTGGGACGGTTCGGATGTCCGGCAGCTCGGCGGCGGGAGCCGCAATGGCAAACAGCAGCAGACCGGCGATCAAATGAGATTTCATAGGCAAGTGAGACACTTACTTCCACTCCGGCTGTAGGAAATCGGGCTCTTTGTGCGGGTTGAAATCAGCCCACAGAAATGTGCCGCGCACTTTAGGTCATGGCAGCGTTTACTTCTTCGGTGCCTTCAGCGTCGCGATGAGAAAGTCCTGCGCGGTCGCGTGCTTCACGCCGGGCGCGCCGGAGTAAACCAGTTCGCAGGCCACGCCGTTCTTCTGGCAGTGCTCCTTTAGCTTCAGGCCGAAGTTCGCGGTGTGGGTCGGGTCCTTCTGTTCCTTGCCAAGTTCGGGCGGCGCGCCGTAGCCGAGCCAGATGGGCGGATCGTCGCTCGTGACAAGGGCGTAGGGGGAATACTCCGCAATCCACGGCAGGATGGTGTCGCGCTTGGCGAGGAACTCATCGAACTGCGAGAGCTGCTTGGCCGGGTCGCCCTTGAAGCCGAACGCGTGGCCGCCGTATTTGCTGTTGGGCGTCCACTCCTTCATCTGCTGCGGGTCCAGCGTCGTCTGCGCGCCGTTCACCGCCGCGCACCAGAGCCGCGTGGACTCGCGCGCGATCGGGTCCGCACTCTGCGCGTCCGCGAGGTCGGGATGAAACGCGAGCCACAAGCTGGAGCACGCTCCGGCGCTGCCGCCGCTCGCGCCAATGCGCGCCTTGTCGATGTTCCACTCCTTCGCCTTGCTGCGAACGAACTGAAGTGCCCGCGCGGCGTCATGAAGCGGGCCTTTCACGGGCGGCACCACGCCGTCGGCGGTGGCCTGCGGGATGAAGCGGTAGTTGATGGCCACGACCGAGATGCCCGACTTCAAGTAGCCCTCAATGCCGCCCGTGCGGTTCTTGTCGCCGGCCTGCCAGCCGCCGCCGTGGATGTAGAAGAGCAGGGGAGTGGGCGACGCCGACTCGGCCTGCCAGAAGTCGAGCACCTGCCGCTCGTGCTTGCCGTAGGGGACATTCGCAGCGGTGGGCTTGGGCTGCGGGACCGGGGCTGTCTTCTTGGCAGCCGCCTCGGCTTTGGCCTTGGCCGTGTCGCCGGGCTTCTTTGCCGGGGCATCGGCGGCGAAGGTATGGCAGCCCAGCCCGCAGAGCAGGGCTAGGAAATGGAGTCGGGAGTTTTTCATAACTAGGGGGTATTGGGATTAAGAGTAAGAGTAGGAGCGAGAGTAAGAAGCCGCCGGTTTTCCCTCATACTCCTACTCATATTCTTAATCCCAATCATCTCAGGTGTTTTGTTGACGGCGAACCGGCTCCGCCTCAGGGCTTCCAATCCGGCGGGAGGTGCAGGGACCAGACTTCGCTGTTCAGCGGCGGGGACATGCCGCCCGCGATCCACAGCTTGTCCTTGAACACGAAAGCGGAATGCTCGTGGCGTTCTTTCCACTGGGTCTTGGTCACGAGCCGCTCCCATTTCCGGCCGTCCTGCGAATGCCACACGTCGGCCCAGTTCTTGGAGGGGTTGTTGGACCAGCCGCCCAGCAACCACATGCGGCCGCGATACACCGTGGCGGAAAACCACAGGCGCGGGCTCCACGGGGCGGCCTCGGTTTCACGAACCCACTTCACGCCGTCGCTGGAGGACCACACGTCGTTGGTCGCCTGGTAAGCGGGGACATAGTTGCCCCCGCCAAAGACATAGATCCGGTCATTGAGCACGACGGCCTGATGATAGGCACGGGGCGACCAGCCGGCCGCGGCGGTTTCCAGCTTCCAATCTCGGCCATTGGCGGAGGACCAGACGTCGCTCTTCAGGCTGTTCGTGTCGCCAAAGTAATAGTTCTCCGTGCCACCGAGAATCCACATGCGGCCGCGGAATTCCACCAGACCGGAAGTGATGCGCGGCGACCATCCCGCGTTGGTGGTGACCTGCTGCCAGTTCGCGCCGTCCGTGGAGGACCACACCTGGCTGCTGGCGGAATGCCCCGGCAAACGGCCGTTATACCAGCCACCCATGATCCACATCTTGTCCTGGAAAACGATGTTCATGGGCAGGTCGCTGTGAAGCCACGGGGCATTCGTGGTGACCAGCTTCCAAGTGCGGCCGTCCGCCGAGGACCAGACATCCCGCGGCGGCGCGGCGTAGGATTGAAACCAGCCGCCACCAATCCATAGCTGGTCGCGAAAGACCCATTCTGCCTGGGAATCACGCGCCTGCCACTGGGCCTTCTCCGTCTCCCGCACCCAGTCGGGCGCAGGACGCTCCTGTGCCGCGAGCGGTGCGGCGAGCAGGCCGAGCAGGACGGACCAGAGAGACAATAAGTGCGCTTTCATGCAGGGGCGGTAGCTGTTCTGCGCACTCTGTGCAGGCCGGCCGGTCGAATCAACCGGGAACTTGCCCCTGCACCAGCCCGGAGGCATTCCCCGCCGCTGATCGGATAACGATCAGCTCGGGCGGGGCAATGAAGCTGGATCAGGCGGCCGGTTGCGCCGGCAGCGGCTTATAGACCTTGTGGACGATGACGCCGAGCACGAGCGCCTGAAGGATGTAGGCGACGCACCACTTCACGACCAGCGTGCCCGGATACGGTGCCACGGCATACATGATGATCTGGTTGGCGGCGGCGATGACGCCCATGCAACCGGCATACTTGAGCGAGCAACTCAGGCAGCGCTTCTCCGCGACACACGCAGCGAAGATCATGGTGAACGCGGCGGCGACGAGGAGCTGGCCAAGGAACATGAAGGGCATCTTCGACATCATCTCGGCCTCCGGACGCCAGAGCTGTTGCGTGGCCTTGTAGGTGGAACCCAGCCAGACGGCGTGGATGAGGAAGTCCGTCGCCCACACGGAGACGAAGGTGACAACGATGGTGATGAGGATGCTTTTTGGGTTCATGGGGTGGAGAGTGGTGCTCAGTGCTGTAACGTGGGCAAGATTGTCAGATGGCAGGTGCCAGAAAAGTTCAATCGAGGCGGTTCAGCAACTTCATCATTTTCACCGAGGCGTCGGTTTGGACGAGGCCGGGTGACGGGGCGGGTGGTTCACTTGAGGATTTCCGCCAGCCACTCGTAGGCCGCCTGCCGCTCCGCCTCGGGGAAGTCATGCGGCGCGTCCGGCGTGACGAGCTTAAGCCGCGCGGACGCGTCGTGGATCGCGTAGATGGCCGCCGCCTTCGCGAAGGCCTTGCGCACGCCGCCGATGTCGAAGTTGCTGTCGCGCACCGGCGAGTTCGAGAAGAAGCCGCGCGGCGCGAGCGCACCGAGGATTTCGTAGAAGTCGAACGGCAGCCGGTCCGCGTTGTTCCCGTAAACGTCCCGGATGCGCGGCATGTAACGGTCGCTCGTCCAGCCGGCGACCTTGCCGCCGTAGTAGTCGTGGAAGGGCGTGAAGCCGCAGCTCGACACCACCGCCTTGAGCCGCTCGTCGAACACGGCGGTGAAGAGCGAGTTGTGCCCGCCGAGCGAGTGGCCGATGACGCCGAGGCGACGCGCGTCCACCTGCGGCAGGGCTTCGAGCAGGTCCACGGCGCGGAGGTTGTTCCAGATGGCCTTCATCGAGCCGCTGGCGTAGTGCGCCCCTTGCTTCTTGAAGTCGTAGGGATACTCGCCGAAGGACGGGTAATCCGGCACGAGACAGACGTAGCCGCGCTCGGCCAACTCGTGCGCGTAGTGCAGCGACTTCAACCCGCCCAAGCCCGCCGGCTCGTTCTTTCCGATGCCCGTGGTCTGGTGGAGGCAGAGCATCGCCGGCGCTTTGCCACCTGCGGGCAAGGCGTGTGGAATCAGCAGCCAGGCCGGCACGCGGTCGCCCGGCTCGGGCGTGAAACGCACCTTGCGTCGCAGATACTTCTCGGTGCGCTCTTCGGCGACGACCTCTACTTCGAGCGGCACGCGCCGCGCCGCCTCGGGCAACGGCCCCATCGCCTGCTGCATCCCGGCGCGGATGTGCGCGACGCGCTCGGCCCAATCCGCCTTCGTCTTCACCGGGCGCTCGGCTCCGCTCGCGTCCTTCACGACGAGCAAATTCGAGTGGTCCGCATACGCAGTCGGCGGACTTGGCTCGAAGCTGCCGACCGGGAAGCCCGCCGCATACGAAATCACAAACTCACCGCCCTGCGTGCGGTAGCGCACCGCGTCGCGTCGCGCGAAGTCGCTCGGGCCCGCGCGTCGCCGCGCGTCCGCACCGTCGGGCCGCAGATACTTCTCCGCCGCCCCCAGCACGATGTCTGTGGTGCCGAAGAAGTGGCCGGCGGTTTTGTGAACCTTGCCGTCAAGGTCCGCCTTGCCGATGAACTTCGCCTCCACGTCGAGGCCAGCGCGCTTCATCGCATCCACCATTTCCACCGCGTCGGCGTAAGGGCAAAGCGTGTCTTCCATGCCATGAATCACCACGACTTTGCTCGTCGCACCGAGCTGCTTCATCGCTGCGAGATGCGCCGGGTGGCCGACGTAGCGCAGCGCCTGTGCGTCGGGGGTGAGGAAGTTCCGGCTGCGCGGGTCGCGGCTCCAGCGGGCGTTGAGCGAACTGCCGCCGGGGAGGTTGAGCGCGATGTTGTCCGAGAGCTTCTTCATGCCACACATGTCCACCACGCAGGCGAACGTGCGCGGTGCGAGCTTGTTGGCCATCAGGGTCACGTTGCCCCCGCCGGAACCGCCGCAGCAGAAGAGCCGGTCGTCGGCGAAAGGCTTGCCCAGCGTCGTGAGCTGCTCGCGCACCCACCACAGCGCGCGCAACGCGTCGAGCGCCTGGAGGTAGCCGAAGTCATACGGCTCCGGCGCGTCCACCGAGTCCGCCTTGCCGCTCTGAAGATAGTTCACGCAGACCGCGACGACGTTGAGCCGCTGCGCCAGCACGCGCGGGTCCGCCGTGCCCACGCAATCGCTTCCGCCCCAGTTGTGCAGTGTGAGCATGATGCCCGTCTGGGCGTTCACGCCGTCCAGCGCGCCACCGGGGTAATGCACCTGCACGCGAAAGCGCCGCGCTCCGGGCCGCTGTGGCCACTCCTGCGCGGGGAGTTCAGCGGGCGAATCTTTCGCCGGCAGTGGCGGCCAGTCGGCGGCGAACACTGTGGTTTGCAGCAGGAAGGCCAGCAACCAAGTGCCCAGGTTCACAGTGGAAAGTCGCAGGGATTTCATGGCCGGAGGTTGCCAAGCCAAGCGTGGAATGAACACGAGGAAATCTCGGGAAGTTCAGTTCGCCGGGTTGTCACAGTGGCGTCTTGGACTGCGGTGGCAGAGCACTGCGGCGGCACCGCTTTGACTTCCCGCGAAGCGGAATTTCCCTCGCCCAAATCGCTCCGCTGGAACTGAAAGCGGCGTGGCGCTTCGCTTCCCGCCGCAGTCCAAGACATTGCGGGCTCACGAGGGCCACTTACTTCCCTTCGCCGGTGCGCTGCCACTCGTCGAACGCTTTGGCCATCGTCTGCACCCGCTGGGGTTGCTGCGATGCAAGGTCGTTCAACTCCGTGCGGTCGGTGGCGAGGTCGTAGAGTTCCCACGGCGCGCTCTTAAGCGAGACGAGCTTCATCGAGCCGACACGCACCGCCCGCGCGCCGGATGTGGCCCAGCACAATGAAGCGTGGCCCTCGCGCTGACCGCCCTTCAGCACCGGCAGCAGGCTGCGGCCCGCCAGCGGCTGGACTGTCCGCCCAGCGAATTGTGCTGGATACGCCACGCCCGCCACGTCCAGACAAGTCGCCGTGATGTCGGTGATGTGGGACAACTCGGCGGAAATGCCGTTCGTCCGTGTGACCACGCCCGGCCACCAGATGATGAGCGGCGAGGCGATGCCGCCTTCGTGGTTCGTGTTCTTGTGCTGGCGGAACGGCGTATTGGACACGTTGGCCCACGCCGGACCGGCGGTGACGAAGTTGTCTGCCGGGCCGGGCTGGATGTCGGGCTTGCTGCCCACCCTCGTTGGCGTGCCGTCTGTCCGCCAGGTTTGGCCCGGTTTGTCCAAGGCTCCGATCATCGGCGTGTCCGACGCGCCGTTGTCGGAGAGGAACATGACGAGCGTTTTCCGGTCCGCGCCGGTGCGGCGGAGCGTCTCCATCACACGGCCTACGCTCTGGTCCAGCGAATCCACCTGCGCGGCGTAGGTCGCCATGCGCTCGGCCTCCCAGTCCTTGTCCTTCGCACCCGCCCACGGCGTCGCGCGTGCGTCGCGTGGGGACAGCTTCGCGCTCGCCGGCAGCAATCCCTCCTCGACCAGCCGCTGGTGCCGCTGCGCCCGCGCCTCGTCCCAGCCGAGCTGGCGGTAAAGCGCGCGATACTTCGCGATGTCCGCCGGCTTCGCGTGCAGCGGCCAGTGCGGCGCGTAATGCGCGAAGTAGAGGAAGAACGGTTTGTCCTTCCCCGCCGCCTCGGTGATGAACTGCGTCGCAAAGTCCGTGATGAGGTCGGTCTTGTAACTGCTCTCCGCCGGCAGCGTGAACGGCTGGCCGTCGCGGAAGAACTGCGTGTTGCGCACCGCCTTGAAGTAATTGCCCGGTCCCGCGTGCCCGGTGCTGCCGAGGAAGCGGTCCACGAACTTGTGGATGCTCGCCGGGTCATGCCAGTTCTCCGCCGTCACCATGTCGAGCCGGCCCACGGCGGCGGTGGCGTAGCCTGCGCGCTTGAGCAGCTCGAACGCGGTGACGCAGCGGTCGTTCAGCAAGCCGGTCCACGTCGTGATGCCGACCTGATGCGGATGCAGGCCCGTCATCAGCGCCGCGCGCGAGGGGCCGCACAGCGCGCAGTTGTAGAACTGCGAGAAGCGCATCCCGCCGCGCGCCAGCCGGTCCAGATTGGGTGTCTGAATCTCGCCGCCATAACAGCCGAGGTCCGAGAAACCCATGTCATCGGCGAGGATGACGATGATGTTGGGGCGCACGGTAGGTTTAGTCGTCGCCGCGCCCAGACCAAGGCCGGGCAAGGCGAGCAGCAGCAAGAGCAGGGCAAGGGCGTGCTTCATGGATTGTGTTTGCTTCACTGACTGACGATTCGTTCGTCGGGTCCGCTCACGAAGGATTTCCGTTTTTCCCCTAACGGGAGAGAACCCACGGCCCTTCCGCAGAGGTGGTGTCGCATCGGTAAATTGTTCATATCATTAACAAAAGTGTTGACGTTGGATTCGCTCATTGCTTCCCTTACCCCATCAAGCCAATGAATGGACTGCGGGGACAGCCATTATTATCTGCTGCGCTTGGGCACTCGTCTGCCAGTGCGGTTAAGCTTCGCTTTTGCGCGCACCCGTCCGGTTCCCGTTACTCCCAGCCATTCACAACAGTAGGAGAAGTCCGTTCTTTCGTAGTGGGTTGGCAGGAGCCTGCTGGTCATGCCTTGGAAGTTCCAACGCCCATGATTTCCGGTCGGGATAAGGTGTTTTCCGCCGCTGTCTTAGGGTCTTCCGCTCCACCTGACTCGATTTCCGCTGCATCTAAACCGTCTTCCGCTGCTGCTGAATGGATTTCCGGTGTAGTTCAAGCGTCTTCCGCTGCGGAAGATGCCTCCCCTACAGAGGAAGACACCTCGCTGGCATCGGAATGCTGCAAGTCCGCAGCGGAAATCACAAATCCAGCGACGGAAGACCGTTCACCGGCAGCGGAATTTAGTTTCAAGAGCCGGAAATCGCGTTCTAAGCACCGGAAATCCGATTGCCAGCACCGGAAATCAATTCTTCAACCGTGTCAGTCCGTGTCCCACATCAAGAACCAGTAAAACCTCCACCTCCACAACCTAAAACCTCCATCACCACCACTGCCATGCTCGAAGATTACGACTTCCACATCCTCCAGCTCCGCTACATCCGCGAAGCCATGAACGACTTCGTCAACTACCGGCCTGACGACCTCACCGTCGCGCTGGTGGATGCGATCATCGCGGGCGCGAAGACCACCCGCGCTGACTTCCTCAGTGCCAAAACCGATTTCGACCTCGCCATGGGCGGGCGCAACTCCAGCCACGCGAACCTGCACGACGCCTGTGTCTCGGTCTATGGCATCATGAAGACCCGGTTCCGCAAGGACGTGGTGAGCAGCGAAGTCATCAGCAAGCTGCCCACCGTGGACAAGACGCCCGCTGAAACCCTGCGCCGCGGCCAGTCCATCAGCGTGCTCTGGGGCAAGCTGCCCAACCCGCCCGGCAGCGCCACCGCGTTCAAGGCGTGGGACACCATGGACAAAACCGCCTTCGACCTCCTCGTTGCCGCGCTGGACACCAAGCTGGACACCTTCACCAACGAGACCGACGACTACGAGGAAGCGCAAGGCAACCTGCACAAGAAGGACGCCGAGATGACCGACTTCATCAGCGCCGCCCTCGCGCAGGGTCGGCACCAATTTGCGGAAGGCACCCCGCAACGCGATGTGATTGACCACATCCCCACCACGCCTGCCCAGCAAGCCCCGGCCAAGGCCGTCATCGCCGTGGCCACCAGCCCCGCCGCCGGCGAGGCTCACCTGGAGTTCAGCGCGAACCACGCGACCAGCTACGACGTGCTCCACAAAGGCCCGGCGATGCCGACTTCGTCGTGGTCGCCGACGACATCATTCAGACCGTTTACAACGCCACCGGCCTCGCCGCTGGCGCGCACGAATACAAAGTCCTCGGCCGCAACTCCCGTGGCACCGGGCCGGAGAGCGATGTGAGTGTGGTCAATGTGGCGTGAGCCGATGTCAGGCAGGACGCTTCAAAACCTCGTGGCCCTTCTCCCTCACCCTCACCCTCTCCCGCTGGGAGAGGGGACAGCCGGGCACGCGCGCCGAGACACCCGGCGCAATGCTCTGAGCCCATCGCGGGCGAACGCCCGCCCTCTCCCAGCGGGAGAGGGCGGGGTGAGGGAGAAATGCGGCGGCGCTTCCGCGAACCAGCGCAACCCCGCACGCCTGATTGAGGAAGACTAAATCCGTGCGCTACGACATCGAATTCCTCCCCGTGGCCTTGCAGCAACTGCGGGCGTTGCCCAAGGAAGCGCGCCGGCTTATCGGTGGAAAGATTGAACACCTGCAAGACGGCCTGACCGGCGACGTGAAGAAGCTGAAGGGCTTCAAACACAAATACCGGCTGCGCGCCGGCAACTACCGCGTGCTTTTTGAGTTGGAGGGTTCCACCGTCGTCATCTACGATGTTGGAGACCGGAAGGATATTTATGAGTAACGCAACGCTTACCCGGACCAAGCCCGAGGGCAACTGGACCCAGCTCAACAAGCAGGTCACGCAGGCCAAAACCCTGCTCCGCCAGATGCGGGAAACCGTGGCGGACATCGAGGACGCCCGCACCATCGAGCGCGCGAAGAAGGCCCACGGCAAACAGCCGCGCATCCCCTGGGCGCAGGCCAAGAAGGAACTGGGCCTGCCATGAGCCAGATTCCCCTCGAATACCTCGACTTCGTGGCGGGCTCCAAGAATCGCAAACTCATCCGCAACCCCGAGCACGGCGACAAGCAGATGACCGAGAAATACTGAAAACGAATGGAACCAAATGAGTGAGTTACGATACCGAGTAGGGATTGATGCCAAGGAAAACGCCAATCGTATCAAGGAGAAGGAGCCCAGTAAGGGCCGTGGCTCAGGCCAATGGCAGTCACGTTATTGCACCGAACCCAAGGCAATCTCCGCTCTGGCTGCGCAAATCAAAAAGGACTTAAGAACATATCGCATTGACCGGCCTGAGCACGGTTCTGGAAAAACCCCGTATCAGCGGCTGGTTCCAGTCGAGGAACGCAAACGAATCATCCACAAGGCGCTGCTACTTCTGGCCAAAGAATTTGGGACGTGTTCCACGCCCACCTAGATGAAGGACGGCACGTCGCGCCTAAACAAGTGAGTGTGCCTACGCCGATGTCGTCAATGGCTAACGTGTGGAATTACTGCCGAGTTGGAGGTTTTCTTGCGCTTTGCTTGTGGCTGCGCCCTGCCGCCAGCCAAGGCGCGGTCCCAGCAGGTCGAGTTGTGGCATGGGGACACAACGAATACGGTCAAGCCACCGTGCCTGCCGCAGCGCAGAGCGGGGTGACGGCGGTCGCCGTGGGCTTGCAGCATTCGATAGCATTAAGAGTTGATGGCACGATCGTGGGATGGGGCGAGCCGAGTTTCGGCAAAACAATCGCACCTCCTACTCTTGGGACTGTAAAGTCAGTTGCAGCAGGTCATGTCTACACAGTGGCGTTGCGGCATGATGGCACTGTGATGGCGTGGGGAGAGGGGAGTAGGGGACAAACTACTGTTCCTTTTGCGGCTCAAAGTGGTGTGGCTGCGATTGCAGCAGGCTATGAGCACGCCGCAGCCTTAAAGACCAATGGAGTAGTTGTGGCATGGGGACGAAACTTAGAAGGTCAAACGACGGTGCCAGCCGGTTTGATTGGGGTTACTGCAATCGCGGCAGGAGGTAGCCACACCGTCGCCTTAAAGGACGACGGAACAGTCGTGGTTTGGGGCGCAAGCGGCCTTGGGCCGCCAGCAGGCTTATCGGGAGTTGTGGCGATTGCAGCGGGAGGTAGTCACACCGTCGCCATTAAAAATGACGGAACTGTAGTGGCATGGGGAGGAAACTCAGATGGTCAAGTGACAGGAACGCCAACGCTAAGTAGTCCATATACAGCGATTGCGTCTCCGGTCATCTTTGGGGGCAAAGTTTTAGCTGACGTAGTTGCTGTTGCGGCTGGCGGGTGGCACACGGTGGCTTTGAAGAATGACGGAACAGTGGTTGCTTGGGGACGGAACAGTTCGGGTCAGGCTACGGCACCGCTTGGCTTGAAGGGCGTGCTCGCTATTGGCCCGGGTTCTCAAGCTTCTCATACAGTCGCTATTGCCAGCATTGCTCCCTTCATCACTTCGCAACCAGCAAGCCAGACTGTAGTTGTCGGCCAGAACATTGGCCTTTCTGTAGCGGTTTCCGGCACGGCTCCTTTCAGTTACCTGTGGCGAAAAGACGGCACGAATATTGCCAGTGCTACGAATGCCTCTTACAGCTTAGTTGGCGTTCAGACCAACCAAGCCGGCAGCTATACAGTGGAGGTGAGTAATGCCGGCGGTTCAATCACCAGCGCGCCACCAGCCGTCCTGACTGTGAATCGCCTGATCCAAACCATCTCTTTCGGCGCGCTGTCAGGCAAGCCCGTAGGCAGTGCGCCGTTCGTTGTTAGTGCGACCGCCAGTTCTGGCTTGCCGGTCAGCTACTCCAGCTCAAATCCCACAGTGGCCACGGTAAGCGGGGACACCGTTACAATCGTCGGGGCGGGGACGACCACCATCACTTCCAGCCAAGCCGGAGATTCGACCTATCTTGCCGCGACTCCCGTCAGCCAAACGCTGGTCGTTAGTCGTTTAAGCCAATCGATTTCGTTCGGGGCTTTGCCGACCAGATTTGCAGGCGATGCGCCGTTCACTCTGGGAGCTACTGCCAGCTCCAGTCTGCCCGTCAGCTACACCACTTCAAACCCCGGAGTTGCCACGGTCAGCGGAAACACCGTCACGATTGTCGGCGTGGGGTCCACGGTGATTACGGCAACTCAAGCAGGCGATGCCACCTACCAACCGGCAAATGCTGTGCCCCAAACACTCATGGTCAACCCCGTCGGAGCTTCCATCTCAACACCGCCAGAAAGCCAAACGGTGAACAGCGGAGCCACGGTCTTCTTCACAGTGTCCGCCTCCGGCACCGCACCGCTCACCTACCAGTGGCGCACGAACGGCGTTGACCTCGCTGGAGCTACGAACCAATTGCTCACGCTAACGAACGTCACGACGGCCAATTCAGGCAGCTACAGCATCAGAGTGAGCAATGCCGGCGGGAGCGAGACGCGCACGGTGAACCTCGCGGTCTTCAACATCACGGTGGATGGGCTGGCGGCAGGCTCTTCCGTCTTTCGCCCCGGCCCGGCAGTGGTGGCGGTGAGCAGTTACTTCCCCGGCGGGTTCACTTTCTACACGCTGGACGGGAGCGCGCCCACGACCAGTTCCACGCTCTACAGCGGGCCGTTCACGCTCACCAACTCCGCCACGGTGCGGGTGCTGGCCTTGAGCAGTGATTTCCTGCAAAGCGTTCCCGGCCCAGCGGTGGCGGTGCAAATCGTGCCGTTCTACTCCGTGAGCCTCACGACGCCGGGCGGCGGCAGCGCGTCCGTCTCGCCCGCGCAGGCGTCGTATCCCAGCAACTCGGTGGTGACGCTCACGGCCACGCCCGACCCCGGCTGGACCTTCCTCCGCTGGGAAGGCGATGCCACCAGCACGAACAATCCGCTCGCACTCACGTTGAACGCCGCGAAGACGGTGCGCGCCATCTTCGGAACGCCCGTGGCCCGCAGCGCCGTGGGCGGTGGGGCGGTGGAGTTTGAACCGGAGCGGGCGGCTTATGACTTTGGGATCAGGCTCCGCGCGAAGGCGCTGCCGAACGCGGGCAACAAGTTTGTGGTGTGGAGCGGGGCGTTGAGCGGCATCACCAACGGGCTGGACCTGACGGTGACGCAGCCGGGGCAGACGGTGTCCGCACTGTTCACGGCGCTCGCGGGGAACGAGGTCAGCCTGGTGGCGCTCCCGGTCGGTCCCGGCAGCGTGACGCTCAATCCCCACAAGAACGCCTACACGCTGGGCGAGTTGGTGCAACTCACCGCAACCGCTGACGGCACGAATCAATTCCTTGGCTGGACGGGTGACTTGAGCGGGACGACTTCACCGGTGGACGTGACCATGAACGCGACCAAGCGCGTGACGGGGTTCTTCGGTCAGCCGGTGCCGCCGGCCATCCTCACGCAGCCGCAGGGCGCAACGGTCCTCGCCGGAACGAACCTGACGCTGACGGTGGAGGCGTCCGGGCCACCGCTGGGCTTCCAGTGGTTCCATCGTGGGCAATCGCTGGCGGGAGCGACGAACACCATACTGAGCTTGCCGAACATCGCGCGGGCGCAGGGCGGCGCTTACTACGTGGTCATCACGAACCTGAATGGCTCAACGAACAGCAGCAACGCCGTGGTGCGCGTGCTGGCCCCGACGCTGTTCCTCGCGCCGGAGTTTACCGCTGGCACTCCGCTGCGGATGCGCTTCGGTGACAACGGAATCGGCGGCGTGTTGAGCACGAACGAGACAGGGAACTTCGAGGTTCACGTCAGCACGAATCTCGCGGGCACCAACTGGCTGCGGCTGAACGTGCCGTTCACGGTGACGAACGGGCAGATTGTTTTCGAGGACGGGGAGAGCGGCAGTTTGCCACGGCGGTTTTACCGGGTGATTGAGAGGTAGTTGCTGAGAATTCTAGAAGTCAGGCTGGAAGCACTGGCCTACCCAATCTTCGGCAGCTCAAACCCCTTCCGGTGCTCGCGGCCGACGAGCTTGTTCGCTTCCGCGTCATCGAAGGTCTCGGTCTTGGGGTCAATGCGCAGGCGCTTGTGGGTGCGCCAGGCAATGTTGCCGGCGTGGCACATCAGGGTGCTGACGTGGCCGGAGTAGATTTCCTGGTTCAGCGTCTCGCGCTTCCGGTTCTTCACGGCGTCGAGGAAGTTGCGGATGTGCTGCTGCTGGCCGGCGTCGCCACGGCCCTCCTTCATCACCTTGCCGGTGGGGTCGAAGGCTTTCCAGGAGGTGTTCGTGACCAGCATCCAGCCGTTCTCGCCGTGGATGACCGCGCCCTCGCCGGCGTCGTGGAGGCGGGGCTTGGACCAGAGGCGCATCTCGTATTGGAGCACGGCCTTGGGATACTCGAAGGTGACAAACTGCGTGTCCGGCCATTGCTGGTCGTCGTCGTGGAAGAACTTGCCGCCGGCGCAGCTCACGGCGTCGGGCAAAGCGTCGAGGCCCATGACATAGCGGCAGTAGTCAATGCGGTGGACGCCGTCGTTGCCGAGGTCGCCGGTGCCGTAGTTGAACATCCAGCGCCACGCGCTGGTGACGATGGTGTCATTGTAGCGGCGCTCGGGCGCAGGGCCTTGCCAGATGTTGTAATCGAAGCCCGCCGGCGGCTGGCCATCGGGCGCGAGCTTCACCGCCCCGGTGCGCTCGGTCTCCCACGCGCGGCCGGAGATGACCTTGCCCAGCGCACCGCTCTGGACGAACTCCCGCGCCTCGCGCAGCCACGGGGCGCTGCGAATCTGCGTGCCCATCTGCACCATGCGGTCGCGCTTGCGGGCGGCGGCCACGGCCACGCGGCCTTCCGCGATGTTGTGGCTGGCGGGCTTCTCCACATACACGTCCTTGCCCGCGAGGCAGCCCTCGATGGTCAGCAGGGCGTGCCAATGGTCCGGGGTGGCGACCATGAAGGCGTCAATGCTTGGGTCGGCAAGGAGGTCACGGTAGTTCTCGACGAGCTTGGGCTTGCGGCCCGTGCGCTTCTCGACTTCCGCGCCGCGCTGCTCGCGGACGTTGGCGCGGAGGTCGCAGATGTGCGTGACTTCGCAGTCCGGCTCGGCGAGGAAGCTGCCCATCACCGAGTTTCCGCGTCCACGCACGCCAATGCAGGCGACGCCGATCTTGCTGTTGGGACTGGCGGCGGTGAGCAGGGCCGGGAAGCCGAGGACAGTGGCGGTGGCGGCAGTGGACTTGAGAAAGCTGCGGCGGGAGGAGGATGTGGGGTTCATGCAGGAGGAGTGGGTAATGCTGGTCTTGTCGAAGTGGCGAGCGGGAGGTTGGGGTGCAGGGCGGTGCATGCTTATTTCGGCTGGGCGACGGTTGCTCCGACCCCGTTCTTGGTGACGGTGTTCAATACCTTGCCGAGGTCGTCACGGTGTTCGAGGACGAGCTGGGCGGGGTTGCGTGGGTCAGTCCCCAAGGTGACATGGAGAAAACCACCGGTGGGTCGGTCGTAGAGATACGGCTGCTTGATGCGTCCGTCGGGGTCGGTGCTGCCTTTGCCACCGGGGCGGACGCCGGCGATCGCATTCTCGTCGTTCAGCGCGCCGACGGAGAACTCCTCCACCCCGAGCGGGTGGATGCTGTGATATTGCCAGTGGCGGTCACCGCAGAAGGTCAGGACGTTGGCAATGCGGTGCTCGCGCAGCCATTGGAAGAAGCTGTCGGCCTCGTGCCGGAAGCCGGCGAGATTCACGTGGTTGTCGGTCTTGCTGTTGCGGTCCGGGCCGACCATCGGGGTGGGGGTGATGATGACCTTCCAGGTCGCGTCGCTGGCTTGGAGCGTGCGCTGGAGCCAGTCGCGCTGTTCGCGGCCCCAGATGCTCTTCTCCGGGCCGTCGGGCAGCTTGTTCGGCGAACGGAAGTCGCGCCCCTCCATGAACCAGAGCTGGAGATGCCGGTGGACACGGTGGGTGCGGTAGGTCGGCGAGGTGCGGTCGCCAGCCGGATGGATGGGCATCTGTTCGCGGAAGATTTCAATGCCCGTGGTGGGTGCGGGCAGCTTGGCCCCGCCGAGGTCGGCGTCATTGAAGCGGAAGTCGTGGTCGTCCTTCGACCAGTAGGCCGGCGTGCGCGCGAAGAACTCGATGAGGCGCGGGAAGCGGAACTGCTCGTGCCACTTGCGCCGCAGCTCCGGCAGCGACTGCGCGGCCGTTGCAGCCGGGTGGTCGTAATACACGATGTCCCCGGTGCCGATGAAGAAGTCAGGGCGCAACGCGTGCATCGCGGCGAAAGCGGGGAAGCCAAGCCGTTTGTCCTCCCCCGTGGCTGTGACGGGTCCGCCGCCGTTGGCCTTGCCCGCCATGAACGAGTGGTAGTTCATGCAACTGCCCATGCAGAAAGCCAGCCGCCCCGTGAAATTCGCCGCCGGCAGCGTCTTGAACTGCCGCGCCGGGCCGGGGCGCGTCTGCGTGCGGTCCGCGCCGGAGACCAGCCGGTAGTGATGCACTGTTCCCGGCCTCAGTCCCTCCAGCCGCGCGCGCACGATGAAGTCGCCTTCCGCCGCGGCCGTGAGCCACGCGGTGCGCTGCGCGCCGCTGAAGTCGGGCGCTTCGCTCCACTCGAAGCATGCCACCCCCGCCGCGCCGGGCACGTCCCCGGACGCATCGAGCGCCGGGCCGGGAATCGCCGTGAGCCGGGATTGCAGCAGGACGGCAGTGGCCGTGGCTTCGCCGGCGAATTCGCCTTGGGCATGGTGAACCTCGGCGAACGCGTCCTGCGCGGCGGCGAACAGAAGGGATGCGGCCAGCGACGCGCAGGCGCGCCGGACACGGAGGTGGCAAATCATGGATAGCAGACGCGAGGGCACCACGGTGGCATCACGGCGACTGCCGCTTGAGGATGACGAGGAAGCTGACTTGGACCCTCGTCCGGCACCTCGTCGAGGGCGCATCTCAGTTTCGTTCACCCTCTCATTAGCACCGGGCTTCAGCCCGGTGAAATGGCCCGGTGAGGCAGGAGCCGTTTCAACGGCTTTCTGCCGAACGGTCGGCCCTTGCCGTCCGGGCACAAACCGTTGAAACGGTTTATGCCATATCCGCCCTGCCACACCCGGCTGAAGCCGGGTGCTAATGAGAGGTCTCTCCCGCCCCTACAAGAAATTGCGATGCGCCCTCTCGTCCACGCAAGAAATAGTTCCGATTGACCGGTTACATCCCGCGTCCAAACTCCCGCTGATGACCCTGAGTCTGCGTTCAATTTTGTGCCTGCTGGCGGTGCTGGTGCTTGCTTGCACGGCCTTTGCGGCGGAACTCAAACCCTACTCCGGCTCCGGCTGCTCCGTCATTGACGACCACTTCGTCAACGAGGTCTGGGCGAAGGTCGCCGCCGAGTCCTGCCTGAAGTGCCACAAGGCAGGTGGTGATGCCGAGGACAGCAAGCTCGTCCTGCTCGACCCGGCGCGGCTGACCGGGGCCAAGCGCACCGAGGCGCTGCGGGCGAATCGCGCTGCGTTTGCCGCGATGGCGCAGGTGAAGGAGGGCAACTCGACGCGCCTCATCCTCAAGTCCACGGGCAAGGTAAAGCATGGCGGGAAGGAAGCTTTGAAAGCCGGCTCAGCTGGCGAGCGTGTGCTTGCCGAGTTCGTGCGACTGGTAAACGCGCCGGATGCTGCCGCGCTCGCTAGGGCCTCGGCAGCGGCCGGAAAGAACGCCCCGCCGTTTTTCAGTGGCGTGGCGATGCTCGATGACCGCCAACTTCTTCGTCGCGTGACGCTCCAGCTCGGCGCGCGCTTGCCCACGGATGCCGAGCAGTCCGCCGTCGCCAGCCAAGGGCTTAAGGCGATGCCGCCCATTCTCGACGCGCTGATGAAGGAGGACGCCTTCTACACGCGGCTTCGCGAGGCATTCAACGACATCTTCCTCACCATCGGCCTCGATGACAGCGCGGAGACGGTCCTGTCCTACGACCACTTCAGCACCACGCGCGGGTGGTATCAGAACACTAACCTGAACAAGGAATTCCTCGGTCACTTCACGGACGAGAAGGAGCGCCGTCAAGCCGGCTACAAGCTCGCCGACGACTACCGCAAGGCGCCCCAGTGGGAGCCGATGCGCTTGGTCGAGCACATCGTGCGGAACGACAAGCCCTTCACCGAAATCGTCACGGCGGACTACATCATGGTCACGCCCTACTCGTCGCGCGGCTACGGCATCTACGAGGAAATCAAAGACCGCTTCAAAGACGCCAAGGACCCGTTCGAATACATCCCGGTCAAGCTCAAGGCGCTCGTCGGGCGCAACAAGGACCAGAACCAAGAATCCACCACCGGCTTCTACCCGCACGCGGGCCTGCTCTCCAATTTCCAATACCTCCGCCGCTACCCGACAACCGAGACCAACCGCAATCGCCAGCGCGGCCGCGTCTTCTACCAGCACTTTCTAGGCGTGGACGTGCTTGAGCTCGCGGCGCGCGTGAGCGACGCGGCGGCGGTGTCGGCGAAGTTCGAGAATCCCACGATGCAGGCCAGCGAATGCGTCGTGTGCCACAAGACCCTCGACCCGGTGTCCGGCCTCTTTCAGGACTACTGGCGCTTCGCCGACCAGGGCATCTACGGCCGGCGCAAGGGCGGCTGGTTCACCGACATGTTCGCCGCTGGCTACGAGGGGGAGGACTTGCCGGCGACCGAACGCTGGCGCGCGTTGCAATGGCTCGGTGAGCGCACCGCGAAGGACCCGCGCTTCGCCGTCGCGATGACCGAGCACGCCTGGTATCTCCTTACGGGCCGCAAGCCGCTGCTCGCGCCCAAGGATTTGGAAGACCCGCTCTTCGCCGCGAAGCGCCGCGCCTACGCCGAGCAGCGCAAGCAAATCGAGGCCATCGCCACACGCTTCGCCGCGACAGGCTTCAACTTCAAGCAGGTCCTGAAGGATTTGGTGCTGACGGAATTTTACCGCGCCGACGGTGTCGCCACGGCCATCGCCAGCCCCGCGCGCCGCGCCGAGCTGGACGACCTCGGCCTCGTGCGGATGCTCGCGCCGGAGCAGGTCGAGCGGAAGGTCGCCGCCATCTTTGGCAAGGGCTGGGGCCGCCTGACGCCCGGCGATGGCAAGCTCGACATGCTCTACGGCGGCATTGACTCGAAGGAAGTGACCGAACGCGCCGCCGACCCGAGCGGCGCGATGGGCGCGATCCAGCGCATCCTCGCCAACGACGTCGCCTGCAAGCAGACCGCGCTGGACTTCAGCCGCGCGCCCAGCGACCGCCGCCTCTTCCCGCACATCGAGCCGGACGTGGTGCCCGGCAGCGCCGACGCCGACGCCCAGATTCGCCGCGCGATTGTGCATCTGCACCAGCGCGTGCTCGGTCGCTTCGACAAGCCGGAGTCGCCGGAAGTCGAGCGCACGTTCCAGCTCTTCGCCGGCATCGTCAGCGACGCGGCGGGGAAGAAAGGCTTCGAGAAACAGGAGATTTACTCCTGCCGCCAAAACCTCGTGCAGCCCGTGCCCGACCCGAACTACACGGTGCGCGCTTGGCGGGCGGTGGTGACATATCTGATGCGGAGGCAGGAGTTCTTGTATGAGTGATGACCCGCGAAACACGCGAATGGACGCGAATGCGAAACGCATGTTGCGCCGACGCGCGTTCGGCCTGGGCCTGGGTGGAACGGGCCACCGGCCCGTTGCGGCGGGCGACCCGCCCGCCGCGGGTTGGTGCGCCAAGAACGCTTCTGTCAGTTCGAGGATTTACTGTGCCGAAGCTCGGCGGCAGGTTGCCGCCGAGAACGGGCCGGTGGCCCGTTCCACCCGGAGCAGTTCGAGTGCGTCGGTGCGTCAATTTTCCCTTCCCGTTCCTTCGCGTGTTTCGCGGGCACAACCTTTCCCATCTGAATCATGAGACGTGATTTCCTCAAACTCTGCGCCCTCACCGGGCTCGGCTTCGCCTGCCCCGGTGGCATGACCTCGCTGCTGCGCGCGGCGGTGAAGGAAGAGCCGCCTTACGAGGGGCCGTTCTACATCGTCTTCAACGCCTCCGGTGGCTGGGACACGACCTACTTGATGGACCCCAAGGGCGTGAACGAAATCAACCGACTCTTCAAGGAGAGCGACATCGTAACCAAGGGCGCGCACAAGTTCGCGCCGACGGACAAGCACAAGACCGGCGGCATGAGCAACGAGGAGTTTTATGCGGAGTTCGGCTCCGAACTGCTCACGTTCAACGGCCTCGACTACTCGGTGAACAATCACGCGCCCGGCGCGCGCTACATGGCCACGGGCAAGCTCGACAGCCTCGCCTACCCGACCTTCGCCGCGCTCGTGGCCGCCGCGAAGGGGCCGACCTGCCCGCTCTCCTTCCTCACCTTCGGCAACTACTCGGCCACGGGCAACGTCGTCGCGATGTCGCGCGTGCCCTACCTGCCGTCGCTCCAGAAAATCGCGAACGCCGACCACATCGAGGGCAGCCTGCGCTCGCCCTACCACGAGGAGTTCGCGCTCACGCGCATCGAGAAGGCGCTCGCGGAACAGCTCGAGATGCGGAGCGCGCTGCCGTTGCTCCCGCGTCAGGAGCGCGCCGAGTCCATGCTCTACGCCGCGCAGGTGAACTCGAAGACGATGGCGCGCGTGACGCCGCACATTCCCGCCAGCGTGCCGAAGGAGCGGCTCGCGCAGCAGGCGGAGATTGCGCTGGCGTCGTTCAAGGCGGGCGTGTGCGTCTCGGCGAACCTGAGCATCGGCCAGTTCGACAGCCACGCGAACAACGACGTGGACCAGATGAAGCTCCTGCCCGAGCTGCTCGCGGGCATCGCCTACACCATCCGGCGCGCGGAGGCGCTGAAGATTCGCGACCGGTTGGTGGTGGTGATGCAGAGCGAGATGGGCCGCACGCCGACTTACAACAAGGGCAACGGCAAGGACCACTGGTCCATCGGCTCCATCATGTTCCTCGGCCCCGGCATCAAGGGCAACCGCGTCATCGGCGCGACGGACGACAAGCAGTTCGGCGTGAACCTGAACCCCGCCACGCTCGCGCTCGTCAAGGACAAGGGCATCAAGGTCCGCCCCGAGCACATTCACGAAGCGCTGCGGGAGTTCGCCGGCATCGCCACGCACCCGCACGCGAAGAAGTTCCCGCTGGGGTTGGCCGACAAGGAAAAGCTCACGGGGTTGTGGGGGTGACTGCCCGTGCCGGCGGCTTCCAGCCGCCGCGTTGCTCGTCGAGAGCGTGTGCAGGCACGAACTACTGTGGCCCACGGACGGCGACTGCAAGTCGCCGGCACGAGGTCAGGGCGCGAGCTGCGTGTCTGGGTGGCTCAATCCTGCTCGCCCCACACCTTCGGCACCTTGAAGCCGGCGGCTTTCGGGGCGCTCTTGGGCGGGACGGCTTGCTGGGCGAAGGCTTGGAGGCGGGCGCGGAGTTCCTTCACTTTCTCCGGGTGCTTCTCAGCAAGGTTGTTCTTCTCGGAAAGGTCCTCGGTGAGGTTGAACAGCTCAACGCGAGGAGCGTCGCCGGCACCGGCCTGTTTGCCCTTTTTGCCTTTCTTTGCTGCGTCTGTCGCTGCTGGAGCCTCGTCGCTGTCGGCGAGATTGCCGCCCAGCACGAGCTTCCAGTCGCCCATGCGGATGGCCCCGTTGCGCGGTGTGGTGTTCAGCAGGATCGCGTCGTGCGGTGACTTCGCACCAGCTGTGAGCACGGGCCAGAGGTCGAGGCCGTCGGGTGTGTGCTTCTGCTCGGTGGTCGCGCCGGCGAGCTTCAGCAGCGTGGGATACCACTCCACGATGTGCAGCGGCTCATGGATGACAGTGCCGGGCTTGATTTGGCCGGCCCAGGTGGCGAAGGCGGAGACGCGCACGCCGCCTTCGTAGAGCGTGCCCTTCGCCGCGCGGAGCTTGCCGTTGGTCGCGCCTTGGGCGATGGGGCCGCCGTTGTCGCTGGAGAAGATGAAGAGGGTGTTGCCGGTGCGGCCGCGCTGCTCGATGGCGGCGGTGATGCGGCCAATCTGCTCGTCCACGGCGTGGACCATCGCGCAGTAGGTGCGGCGCTGCTGGTCCGCGATGTGCTCGTAGAGCTTGAGGTGCTCGGGCAAGGCTTGGAGCGGCGTGTGGGGTGCGTTGAAGGGCACGTAGAGAAAGAGCGGCTTCGCGGAATCCTGCTTCTCGATGAGCCGCACGGCTTCGTTCCCCAGCAAGACGGTGGAATAGCCTTCGTCGCGGTTGACCTTGTCATCGCGATGCCAGTCGAAGCCGCCGTCGCGAGAGTGCTCGAAGTAATCAATCATGCCGTTGTAGTGACCGTATTGGTGCGTAAAGCCGCGTCGCGTGGGCAGATACTCGGGCGTGAAATGACCGAGGTGCCACTTGCCGCAAATCGCGGTGACGTAGCCCGCCGACTGCAAGCCCTGCGCCAGCGTGCGCTCGTCGAGCGGCAGGCCGTATTTCGCCCATGGACGCACGACATTGACCTGCAAACCATGCCGCATCGGATAACGCCCCGTCATCAAAGCCGCCCGCGTGGGCGAGCAGACGGGCTGCACGTAGAAGGCCTCGAGCTTCGCACCTGCCGCCGCGAGCCGGTCAATGTTCGGCGTCTTGATTTCGCCACCGTGATAGCCCACGTCCGTGTAGCCGAGGTCATCAATGAGAAAGAAAACGATGTTTGGTCGCGGGGCGGTCGCGGCGGGGCAGGGGAGGGAGAGGAGCCAGGTGAGGATCAGCAGGCCGGCGACAAGGAGGAGGCGAAGCGAGCGCGAGGCGGACATTTGCATCGTCCGGACAGACGCGGGAAGGGGTGCGTTGGCTACGCGCCAAGATGCGGCTGCGCGTGCAGGGTGCGGAGGAGCCGGTATTTCAAGGCGACTTCCCGCGCGCAGAAGGCGGCGATGCGCCAGCCTTGCGGGCCGTCGAGGAAGCCGCGCTTGAGCACGTAGCCACGGAACCAGCGGAAGGCCGCGTGCGTGAACGGGGCGAGCGGACCGGCGGTTTTGCCCAGTTCGTGCTGCGTCTCGGCCCAGAGGCGGGCGTATTTCTCGCAGCGCGCCCAGTGGTCGGCGCGGTCCTTGAAGGAGTGGTGATAGAGGTCGCTGCTCAGGCGTTCGATGGGGCCGGTGAGTTCGAGGCGTTCGTGGACGCGGCCGCCCGCGAAGTGGGCGCGGTCACGGCGGAAGAGGCGAACGAGCCGGTCGGGATACCAGTCGCCATGGCGAATCCAGCGGCCTTCGTAGAGCACGCAGCGAGGCATGGACCAGCCGCTGAGAACGTCGGGTGGCTCGGTTTGTTTGAGGCGGCGGATGTCCTGGCGCAGCTCGGGCGAAAGTTCCTCATCCGCGTCGAGGCTGAACACCCACGGGTGCGTGGCGAGGGAAAGCACCCTGTTCTTCTGTCCCACGTAGCCGAGCCAGTCCTGATGCGCGAAGCGTGCGCCAAACTCCATCGCGATGCGCTCCGTGCCATCCGTGCTGCCGGAGTCGAGGATGACAATCTCGTCCGCCAAGTCGGCGCAACTGCGGAGGCAGCGTGCGAGGTTGGACGCTTCGTTGAGCGTGATGAGGCAGAAGGAGAGTTTCATCAAGCAAGGTCAGCGCCGCTTCTCTTTCGCTGCCATTTCCAGCACGGCGAGCGTCTCCTCGACGTTGCGCTCCAGGCTCAACTGCTCCTTGGGTGGCATCTCTGCGAGGCCGCGTTGGAGGATCCAGAAGCGGATCGCCTCCGCCACGGCGTCGGTGTCGCGCGGGTCGGGGATGATCGTGCCATTTTTGCCCGGGGTGATGATCTCGCTCGCGCCGTTGAGCGAGCTGGTGATGACCGGCAGATCGGAGGCCAGCGCCTCGGCGACGACGTTGGAGGACGGTTCGTAGATGGGGAGAAAGACCAGCAGATCGGCGGCGGCGTAGGCGTTCTCCACATCGCTCATCGGCCCGGCGAAAATGGTGCCCTCCGGGACGGCAAAGGGTGGCTGGCCCTTGCCGACCACGAGCAGCTTCACACGCGGGGCCTTGAGCCGGTGGAAGGCGCGGAGCACGAAGCGCAGGCCCTTGCGTTCCCAGCCGGAGCCGACGAAGAGCAGCAGGGTGTCGTC
>Ga0255204_1000121_pt1 | contig 25701 bp, 27 predicted proteins | sample Miss_Colum_RepC__2_FD_188418 | JGI IMG/M metagenome (GOLD analysis project Ga0255204, IMG submission 188418) | Freshwater microbial communities from Mississippi River, Louisiana, United States - Miss_Colum_RepC_8h | ecosystem: Environmental > Aquatic > Freshwater > River | place: USA: Louisiana... | reverse complement strand
AACTACATCATCCAAACCAATGCGCTCGAGCTGGCCAATCGCCGCGTGGCCGTCTCCGACATGCTGCTCCAGGCGGGCCGCGCGCAGACCCGCGATCAACTCGAAGCCCAGACCGCGCAGCTCCAGGCGCAGAACGCCGTGACGCAGGTGCTCGTGGACCATCTCACGGCCCGGCTGCGCTTCCTCGTGGATGTGGGCGCCCTGCGCATTGACGGGGAACAGTGGTGGTTGCGGCCTCAGATCCTCCCCGCATCCGGCACCCCCAACCAGCGGCCCAGACCAGCCATTGGCGATCAAGCGGTCGCCCCACCCAATCAAGTCTTCGGAAATTAGCTCATGTTCGCCCGCTGTCTCCAATTCATCCGGCAACGCCCGGCCTGGCTGCTCCTGTTGCTCCTCGCGGTGGTGGGCGGCGCGACCCTGGCGGCGCGGAGCCGCAAGCCAGTCACCACCGTCAACAGCTACTACACCGTCAAGCGGGGCGACTTTCTCGTGTCCCTCGTCGAAGGCGGCACCTTGCGGGCCGTGCAAGAACTCGTCATCCGCAATGAGCTGGAAGGTGCCACCACCATCGTCAGTGTCGTGCCCGAGGGCACTTCGGTGAAGAAGGGTGAGCTGCTCGTGGAGCTCGATGCCTCCAGCCTCAAGGAGAAAATCTCCAACCAGGAAGTCACCGTGCAAAACGCGGACGGTGCCTACGGCAAGGCCAAGGAGGATCTGCAGATTCAAAAGCTGACCATGGACGCCTCGGTGCAGGACGCCATCCTCAAGGTCGAGTTCGCCGAGTCCGACCTGGAAAAATACAAGGAAGGCGACTGGCCTCAGCAGAAGCGAGCCATCGAAGCCCGCGTGACCATTTCCCAGGAGGAAATCCAGCGCGCCCAGGACCGCCTGAACTGGACGCGCAAACTCGAAGCCACCGGCTACGCCACCAAGGACGAGCTTAAGGCCGACCAGCTCACCGTGAAGCGGCAGGAGATCACCATCTCCCAGGCGGAGGAGGAGCTGAAGATTGCCACCCGCTACGAGTTTCCCAAACGCGTGCGCATTCTCGAAGCCGCCGTCGATTCCGCCAAGCTGGGCCTGCTTCAGGCCAAGCAGAAGGCCTCCTCCACCATCAAGAGCTACGAGAGTGATGTCACCACCAAGCTCACGACCTTGGAGCTCCAACGGGAGCGCCTCGCCGAAATGAAGAAACAGTTGGAACTCACCAAGATTTACGCCCCCCAAGACGGTCTGGTCGTCTATGCCACCGGCAGTTCCAGCAGCACCGGCATTCTCATCGAGCAGGGCGCTTCCATCCGTCAGAAGCAGGATTTGATCAAGCTCCCCGACGTGACGCAGATGATGATCGAGGTGAAGGTCCACGAATCCCATGTCCGTCAGGTGAAGCCCAATCTCGGGGCCTACGTGACCATTGATTCCCTGCCCGACAAGCAGTTTACCGGCGTCGTGCGCAAGGTGGCCGTGCTGCCCGACACTACCAGCCGCTACTACAACCCCAACATGAAGGTTTATTCCACCGAGGTGTGGATCAACGAAAGCCTCACCGACATCAAGCCCGGCGTCTCCGGCCGCGCGGAAATCGTGGTCACCAACCTCCCCGCCGTCCTCACCATCCCCATCCAGGCCGTCACCACCGTCAAGGGCCAGCAGGTCTGCTTCGTCCTGCGCGACGGCAAGGACACGCCCGTCCCCGTCGAGGTGGGCCTGTTCAACGACCGCATGATCGAAATCCGCAAAGGCCTCAAGGAAGGCGACCAAGTGCTCCTCTCCGCCCTGGGCAACAGCGACTCCATCTCGCTGGATGGCTCGGTGCTGAACCGCGAGGAGGACGGCACCAACCGCCCGCTGCCGCAGCTTCCACCGCCCACCGAATTCAAGCCGACGAAGGAATCCTCCTTGCCCCCCGGCGTCCGGCAATCCTCCGGCACCAGCTCCACCAAGACCACCGGCGTCAGCCGGTCCGAGAAGCCCGAGAAGCCCGCCAAGCCCGTCAGTCCGACGGCGTCCGACAAGCCCGCCCGCACCGCCGAACGTCCCGCGCGTGGCACCTCCGGTCCATGAGCGAGCGCGCCATCATCCGCATCGAGCGGCTGGAGAAAATTTACCGGATGGGAGATGTCGAAGTGCGCGCGTTGCGGGGCGTGGACCTCACCATCAACCCCGGCGAATACGTCGCCATCATGGGCGCGTCCGGCTCCGGCAAGTCCACCCTCCTGAACGTGCTGGGCTGCCTCGACCGCCCCAGCGGCGGCAAGTATTTCCTCGGTGGCCAGGACGTGGCGACCATGGACGATGATTCCCTCTCGGCCTTCCGCGGCCGCACGCTGGGCTTCGTCTTCCAGAGCTACAACCTGATCCAGCAGCTCACCGTCATCGAGAACATCCACGTCCCGCTCTTCTATCAGGGCCGCGATCTCTCCGAATGCCAGGAACACTGTGAACGCCTCGCTCGCATGGTTGGCCTGGGCGAGCGTCTCGACCACCGACCCAAGCAGCTCTCCGGCGGCCAGCAGCAGCGCGTCGCCATCGCCCGCTCCCTGGTGAACGACCCGCTCCTCATCCTCGCGGACGAGCCCACCGGCAACCTCGATTCCAAGACCGGTCTCGAAATCCTCGACACCTTCGACCGCCTCAACGCCGGCGGCAAAACCATCGTCCTCGTCACGCACGGCAATGAAGTGGCCGAGCGCGCCCAGCGCGTCATCCACATGAAGGACGGCGTCATCGCCCGCGAAGTGATCAACCGCCCTGCCCCGCCGGTGTTGAACGGCACCCCAGCGATCCGGGCCTGAGCCGAACGGCGCTGCCGCGTGCCCCCCTGCCCCGCCTACGGCACCGTGATCTGCTTCGTCTCACTGGGGCCGCTCTCGCCCGCGTCGTTCACCGCTGTGACCCGCACCCGCACCGTGGCCCCGCTGGGCACTCCCCCGAGGGTGAAATCACTGTCCGTGGGCGAACCGGCCGCGATGAACTCCGCATCCACGCCACCACCCGCAGCAAAGGGCATCACAACACCGTACTCAGACGCTTGAGCAATCCTGCGGTGCTCTCCAGCCACCATCCCAGCACCGTCAGCAACCGGGCATTGCCCGTGAGCAACGGGATGCCCAGCAGCAGCACCAGCACGTTGCCCAGGAAGATCACCACCCCGCTGAACAGATAGCCCTGCCCCGTGATGTCCGACTGCTCCGTCTTCAGAATCTCCCAGGTGAGCGTGAGGTGAAACGCATACGCCGCACCCAGCAGAATGTGAAATAACGGAGCCCACCGCGCCCATCCCCAGATGAGATGGCCGGTCAGGAACACCGTCACCACCAGCACCGCGTAGAGCGGAAAGAAATACGGTGCCAGCGCGACGAGGAAATTCGACTTGGTTAGCACCACTTCTCCGCCCCGGGAGGTGGCTTTGAACTTCTTCACCTTCCCGCCGAACAGCCAGGACCACACCACATGCGTCAGCTCGTGGCCGACCACATACACCCACATGGGCTTGGGCAGGCACGCAAACACCACCAGCCAGCAGGCCGCGCCAGCCCCCAGCGGCACCCAGACCTCCACCGCCCCGCCGCTGGCGCGCACGACCTTCGCCAAGGCCGGCATCGCCCCCGCGCAGGCCGGCAGCATGAGCAGGCCGAGGATGAACTTGAGCCATTTGGGCACGCGGGAAAGTGCGGGGAAGCGCAGGGGAGAATCCAGTTCAAAGCGGGCGCTTCAAAGGCGTGGTTTGACAAATGCGCATGATGAACGCATTAGATGTTCGCCGTCTGTAACCTATGAAGCTTGCCCGCATCACTCGTCAGCCAGGGTTCACCCTCATCGAACTCCTCGTCGTCATCGCCATCATCGCAATCCTCGCGGGGATGCTGCTGCCGGCCTTGGCGAAGGCCAAAGAGAAGGCGAGCGGCACCAAGTGCATGAGCAACTCGCGTCAGATCGCCTTCGCCTACAAGTTTTACAGCGATGATTCTGACGGAAAACTCGTGGAACTGGCGCGCGCCAACGATCTCGCGCTGAACCCCATTCCCAATCCCATTATCCCCAATGCCAGCAACCACAAATGGTGGCCCGATTTACTCTTCAAATATGTCGGCAGCGCTGACATCTACAAGTGTCCGAGTGTCAAGATAGGGACCACGGGCATTGGGATTGGGATGAACCACAGCGAACTTGGGCGATGGATTCCTGGCCCCAACACGTCCTACAAGGAGCATGAGATTGCCAAGCCCGAGGAGACGATTGTGCTGGCCGATGCCGCGCAGATGGATTTGAACTCCGTTCCTTCCCCTACTCTGAGCCCGGACAATTGGAAGCAACAAACGCCTTTCTCGGGAACGCTACTCTGGCGCACCCCATCCAATTCCCCTTACTACGAACGCACCGGCGTCGGCATCACCAACGGAGAGCGTGTAACCAACCGCCACAATGGACGAGCTGCAGCCGTCTTCGTCAATGGGCGCTGCGACTTCTTGCCTGCCAGCAAGTTTGGGTTCCAAGACCCGGTTACAGGCGCCACGCTACCCGTAGGCCATCCCCTCGCACTCTGGGACCGCCAGTAGCCGCGACTACTGGCTGACCAGCACCACGCGTCCCAGTTTTTGGTCAATGGCGAATCGCTTGCCCGGCGGCGGCTGGGGCAGCCGGAGAAGCATTTTCGCCTTCACAAAATCCTCAAGATCCTTCGGTGGAGCGCCTTGCGACATGTTCCAAGCCTGAAGCAAATCATCCAGCACCTGCAATTGAAGCTGGGGATTACCGCTGGCCAGCTTCTTCTCCAGCTCACTTTGGGCTACCGCCGCCGGTGAATTGGCTGGTCCGGCCACGGGTGGGACAAACGCCGCCCTAGGCTGACCTCCCGCCACCACCGAACCCGGCGCACCGGCAGCCTCCCCGCCTCCTGGTGATGACACTGCCTCACCATTCTTCTTACATGATGTGAGGAGGAGGGCAGAAATCGAAAGGCAAAGGACGGCGCGCTTCATGCAGTAGTTGTTATTTGTCCTGCGAGTCTGGCACAGCGGCGTCAGAATTCAAGTCTGCACAAACTTACCACACCACGCAGCAGTCAAATGGATTGTATTTAGAATAGTTCTAAATCTTGACGCCTACCTTCTTCTCCGCCAGCGTTTCGCCAATGGAAACACATTCCAAGAGCGCAAAATCGGATGGGCCGCTTACTGAAGCTCTCGCCCACAGCGGGCTGCGCGTAACGCCTCAGCGCCAGAAAGTCCACGAGGTGCTCCGCGAGAAGATGGACCACCCGACCGCCGACCAAGTCTTCATGCGGGCCAAAGCCAAGATGCCCGAGATTTCCATGGCCACGGTTTACAACTGCCTCGATGCCCTCGTGCAGTGCGGCATGGTCCGGCAGGTCACGCTCGACCGCGGCGCGACCCGCTATTGCCCGAACATGCAGGACCACTCGCATTTCTACTGCGACGCGTGCGGCAGTGTTTACGACATCCTCCAGACCATCACGCCGGAAGACGCGGACATCAAACTCCCGCGCGGCTTCCGGCTGAAGCTGATCGAAACCAACCTCCACGGCCTCTGCCCCGACTGCGCCGCCAAAGCCAAATAGTTTCAACCACGAATGAACACGAAGAGACACGAATTGAAGAGCCGCGTGGCGAGCCAAAGCCACCGAGGTGCAGTCTTCCTTTCGCGTGCATTCGCGTGTTTCGCGGGCAGCTCTCTCCGTAGCAATTCCCATTCGTGTTCCTTCGTGTTCATTCGTGGTTAACCCCCTTTCCTCATGAGCGAATCCACCAATACCATCGAAGCCTTCGTCGCGTCCGACTACAAATACGGCTTCGTCACGAACATCGAGTCCGACACCGTCCCGCCGGGCTTGAGCGAGGACACCATCCGCTTCATCTCGGCCAAGAAGAACGAGCCAGCGTGGCTCACCGAGTGGCGGCTGAAGGCCTTCCGTCACTGGCAGACGATGACCGAGCCGAAGTGGCCGAACGTCCACTACACGCAGCCGGATTACCAAGCCATCAGCTACTACTCCGCACCCAAGCAGAAGAAGAAGCTCAACTCGCTCGACGAGGTTGACCCCGAGTTGCGCAAGACCTTCGACAAGCTCGGCATCTCGCTCAATGAGCAGAAGCGCCTATCCGGCGTCGCGGTGGACGCCGTCGTGGACAGCGTGTCCGTCGCGACAACCTTCAAGGGCGAGCTCGCGAAGCAGGGCATCATCTTCTGCTCCTTCTCCGAGGCCGTTCACACGCACCCGGAACTCGTGCAGAAGTATCTCGGCTCCGTCGTGCCGCACACGGACAACTTCTACGCCGCGCTGAACTCCGCCGTCTTCACCGATGGCTCCTTCTGCTACATCCCCAAGGGCGTCCGCTGCCCGATGGAGCTGTCCACCTACTTCCGCATCGAGGCCGCGAACACCGGCCAGTTCGAGCGCACGCTCATCGTCGCGGACGAGGGCGCTTACGTCAGCTACCTCGAAGGTTGCACCGCCCCGATGCGCGATGAAAACCAGCTCCACGCCGCCGTCGTGGAACTCATCGCGATGGACAACGCGCAAATCAAATACAGCACCGTCCAGAACTGGTATCCCGGCGACAAGGACGGCAAGGGCGGCATCTACAACTTCGTCACCAAGCGCGGCCTCTGCAAAGGCGCGAACTCGAAGATTTCCTGGACGCAAGTCGAGACCGGCTCGGCCATCACGTGGAAGTATCCGAGCTGCATTTTGCAGGGCGACAACTCACAGGGCGAGTTCTACTCCGTTGCGCTGACGAACCACATGCAGCAGGCCGACACCGGCACGAAGATGATTCACATCGGTAAGAACACCCGCAGCACCATCGTCAGCAAGGGCATCAGCGCCGGACGCGGGCAGAACAGCTACCGCGGCCAGGTGAAGGTGATGAAGGGCGCGACGAACGCCCGCAACTTCTCGCAGTGCGACTCCCTGCTGCTCGGCGACAAGTGCGGCGCGCACACCTTCCCCTACATTGACGTGCAGAACCCGACCGCCCAGGTCGAGCACGAGGCCAGCACGTCGAAGATTGGTGAGGACCAGATTTTCTACCTCAACCAGCGCGGCATCGAGACACAGGACGCCGTGAACATGATTGTGAACGGCTTCTGCAAGGAAGTCTTCCGTGAGCTGCCGATGGAGTTCGCCGTCGAAGCGCAGAAGCTGCTGGGCGTGAGCTTGGATGGCAGCGTGGGATAGCCGGTAAGCGGAGGATTCTATGGAAAACAACCAAAACACGGAAGCCATGCTGAAGCTGCTCACGACGGGCAGCCAAAAGCCCCCCACAGCGGATGAATTCAAGCAACTCATCCTTAAACTCGACAATCATCGTGTCTTGGCAAAGGTCTTTCTCCTCGAAGGAACACCACATGTTTTCGCAAACAGCCCGATGAAATACGTCATCTTTCGGGAACAGGTCGGTGACAAATTCAATGTCGGTTCGCAGGATGTCTGTATCGTTGGAAGCGCCAAATTGGGTTTCAGCCATTCGCCACACAAATTCGGCGTTTCGTTTAGTGAGAAATCAGACGTTGACGTTGTGGTGATTTCGGAGCCGATGTTTTACGAAGGCTCACGTGCCTTGTTTGGCACGTTGAATCGGCTGGAGCCGGCTGTTTACAAGATTCGCCCCCATCTTGAGAACAACAACAATGTTCCGGCAGGGGATAAGCCGGTCGTGAAATTGGAAGACTGGAAAGACGTAAAGGAGGCAATGAGGAACTACGTGTTCGACAACTTTAATCCAGGATTGCTGCCAGATGACCATCCGTTGAAGCGCGATGTTTTCGAGAAGATTAGTTCGACTGCCGGACTGTTCCTAGCACTCCATCCTCAAGTCTTCGTCTCCCGAATTCGGGCGCGGTTTTTCCGCACGTGGAAGGCGGCGGAGGATTACTACTCGAATACGCTCAAAGAGGTTAAGAGTGCTTCGCACCAGCGGGAACCGGTTGTTGACCTAGGAGACGAAGACGATGGAGAGCCTCTGGTTAGTAGTTCAGAGGGCAACAATCGCCTTGTAACGAAGTGAAAGCCCGCCTCTACCTCGAAACCACCATCGTCAGCTACTTGGTCGCCCGACCCAGTCGCGATGTGGTGTTGGCTGCACACCAGGCCATGACGCATGACTGGTGGCAGAAACGCCTCAAGGATTTCGACGTGTTCATCTCCGAAGTCGTCCTCAACGAATCCGGCGCGGGCGATGCCACCTTCGCCAGCAAGCGGCTGGAGTGGCTCGCGCCGTTCCCTGTCCTCCGCGCGACGGCTGATGTGCAAGCGCTGACCAATGCGCTCCTGAAGTCAGGCGTGGTGCCCCAGAAAGCCGCCGGTGACGCAGCGCACATAGCGCACGCCGCTGTCCACGGAATGCATTTCCTGATGACTTGGAACTGCCGCCACATCGCCAACGCGGAAATCCTCCGGCAAGTAGAGAAGGTCTGCCAAACGCATGGACACAAGTGCCCCGTGGTTTGCACCCCGCACGAACTGATGGGAACCTGAAGCCCTATGAAAGACGAAATCCTCGAAGAAGTCTGGCGCACGAAAGATGCGCTGGCCGCCAAATACAACTACAGCGTCGCCGCCATGTTCGCCGACCTGCGCGAGCGGGAGAAGACTTCCGGCCGCCACTACGTTGACTTGAGCAAGCCAGGCAAGCGCGCTGCCAAACCCAAGCGCCCGGCCGCCACCAAGCACTGAAAACTGATTACTGAACACTTTCCAAATGAGCCAACCACTAATCGAAATCAAAAACCTCAGCGCCGGCATCAACGGCAAGCAAATCCTCAAGGGCATCAATCTCACCGTCCGCCCCGGCGAAGTCCACGCCATCATGGGACCGAACGGCTCCGGCAAGAGCACGCTCGGCTACGTCCTCGCCGGCCGCAAAGGCTACGATGTTACCGGCGGCTCCGTGACCTACGACGGCAAGGACTTGATTGAGCTGCCGCCCGAGGACCGCGCGCGCGAAGGGCTGTTCCTCGCCTTCCAGTATCCCGTCGAGATTCCCGGCGTGAACAACACCTACTTCCTCCGCGCCGCCTACAACGAGCAGCGCAAGCACCGCGGCCAGGAGGAAGTGGACGCCGTGGACTTCCTCGCCATCGTGCGCGAGAAGATGAAGCTCCTCGAACTCCCCGAGGGCATGCTCAAGCGCTCCGTCAACGAGGGCTTCTCCGGCGGCGAAAAGAAGCGCAACGAAATCTTCCAGATGGCCGTCCTCGACCCGAAGCTCGCCGTCCTCGACGAGACCGATTCCGGCCTGGACATCGACGCCCTGCGCATCGTCGCCGAGGGCGTGAACAAGCTGAAGCGCCCCGACAACGCCGCCATCGTCATCACGCACTACCAGCGCCTGCTCAACTACATCGTCCCCGACTTTGTGCATGTGCTCTGGAACGGCCAAATCATCAAGTCCGGCGGCAAGGATCTCGCGCTGGAGCTGGAAGAAAAGGGCTACGACTGGCTCATCGGCAAGAACGGTAAATGACGGAGCGCCGGCCTCCGAGCCGGCGTGAAGCGACACCGAATGCAACCCCACGAACAACTCGCCCGGAGCGCGGCTGTGTGCGCAGCACCAGCCGCAGCAACGTGCGCCCTGCTGCGGCTGGGTCTTCGACCACAGCCGCGCTCCAAATCCGACTTCGCCCAATGACCGCCACCAAGACCAAATCCGATCCCACGCCCCAACTCGCCGCCGCCGAGGCCTTCGCCAAAAGCGCTCCCGGCCCGGAGTGGCTCCGCACCCTACGCCGCAACGGCGTCACGCACTTCACCGAACTCGGCTTCCCCACCACGAAGCTGGAGGACTGGATTTACTGCAACGTCGCGCCGGTCACAAAGCTCACCTTCAAGCCTGCCGCCTCCGCTGACGCTGGCGTGACTGCGAAGCAGCTCGCGCCCTTCGCCTTCCCCGGCTGGACCGGCTCGCGGCTTGTATTCGTGAACGGCCACTTCTCCCTTGCCCTCTCGACGCTGCCCGCACCGCAGAAAGGCGTGACCATCACGAATCTCGCCGCCGCCCTCACCAGCGGCGACAAGCTCGTCGAAGCTCACCTCGCCCACCACGCCAGCGTGGACGGCAGCGGCTTCTCCGCGCTGAACACCGCGTTCATCGCCGACGGCGCGTTCATCGCGCTCGCGCCGAATGCCGTCGCTGCCGAGCCGGTTCACCTGCTCTTCGTCAGCGCGCCCGGCGATGCGGCGAACACCGCGCAGCCGCGCAACCTCATCGCCGCCGGCGCGAACAGCTCGGCGAAAATCGTCGAGCACTACGTCAGCCTCGGCGGCGCGGCGCACTTCACCAATGCCGTCACGGAGATTGCCATCGGCGAGGGCGCGCACATTGAGCACGCCAAGTTTCAGGAGGAGAACCTGGAGGCGTTCCACATCGCCACCGTGCAGGCCACGCTCGCGCGCGACAGCCGGTTCCTCTCGCACAGCATCAGCACCGGCGCGCGGCTGGCGCGGCACAATATCAACCTCGTCATGACCGGCCAGGGCGTGGATTGCGTGATGAACGGCCTCTACGCCGTCGGCGGCAAACAGCTCGTGGACCACCATACTGTGGCCGACCACGCGCAGCCGCACTGCGGCAGCCACGAGTTTTACCACGGCATCCTCGGCGGCAGATCGCGCGGCGTGTTCAATGGCAAAATCTTCGTCCGCAAAGACGCGCAGAAGACCGACGCCAAGCAGACCAGCCGCAACCTCCTGCTCACCGACACCGCGACGGTGAACTCCAAGCCGCAGCTCGAAATCCTCGCCGACGACGTGAAATGCACGCACGGCGCGACCGTGGGCCAACTCAACGACGAGGCACTTTTCTACTGCCGCACGCGGGGCATCGCCGAGGTGAACGCCCGCCGCCTGCTCACCCACGCCTTCGCCAGCGAAATCGTGAACCGCATCACCGTCGAGCCGGTGCGCGAGCATCTGGAGCAGGTGCTCTGGGCGCGGCTGGAAGAGTTGATTGAGAAGAAGTGACAACACCTACTCCAACTAAAGACACGACAGCCTCTTGGGAAAAGTTTCTGAACCCGAAGACGCTCCGGCAGAACCTCGTAGCTGCTTCTGTGTATCTGGCTGCCTACGAAATGTTGAAGCAGGCGTTGATTGACCAGCTTCGAGGTTTCTACTCGAACAGTTGGAGCGCTGAGGATGGATGGATTGTCTCCGAATCCTACGGAAAAAAAGTCCTGTCGCTCGACAAGAAGGAGATGGTCGCTTGTGCCAAGTGGTTCAGAAACAGCGGCGCGCTTACGGACGACGACCTGCTGGTTTTGAGCGACATAGCGAAGCACCGCAATACAGTGGCTCACGAATTGCCATCGCTTCTGAGCTCCGTAGAACAAGAGGTGTCACTAACGCATCTGCGCTGCATCTTTGCGCTGACCATCAAGATTGATAAGTGGTGGCTCCGAGAAGTTGAACTTTCAATCAATCCTGCCTTCGATGAGCGGCAACCCACCGACGAAGAGTTGGAGCAGAGTTGCAGTATGCGGATGTTGTTCATGTCACTCCTTGTCCAGGTGGCAGAAGGTGATGATTCCAAGCTGGCCGAGCTTTACGAAGAGTGGAGAAAGCAATCCAACACGGCCAAGCAGCGTTCTTCTGACACAGCCGAGCAAATTGGGAAGACGCGCTAACTAGGCCATGAAAACTGCGTTCACTCTGCTGTTCACCCTGCTCCTGTCGCTCCTCGCGACTTCGTCCGCTTCCGCCGCCCAACTCCTCGCTGGCGTCGCGAAGGTGGACATCACGGACCGCGCGGCGGGGGCGGTGAACGACCCTTCCTACGTGAAGGCGCTCGTGCTCAAGGACGGCTCCACCACCGTCGTGCTGGTCACGGTGGACGTGGTGGCCATCGGCGGCATCGGGCGGATTGGGAATGATTTCCTCGGCAAGGTGCGCGCGGAGTTGCAGCGCGAGCTGGGCATCCCGCCCGCGAGCGTGGTGGTCAACGCCAGCCATTGCCACAGCGTCGTGCGCGCGGACACCGACGCGCTCACGGTGCAAGCGGTGAAGGAGGCGGCTAAGAATCTCGTGCCCGTGCGCGCCGGGGCGGGGCGCGGGCGCGAGGACCGCATCATGGAGAACCGCCGGCTCAAGCTGAAGGATGGCACCGAGCTGGACCTCCGCCGCGCTTACGCGACGCCGCGCGACGAGGACGTGGCCAGCGTCGGCCCCGTGGACGCGGAGATTGGCCTGCTGCGCCTCGACCGCGCGGATGGCCGGCCTTTCGGGCTGGTTTACAACTTTGCCTGTCATCCCATCCACGGCGTGCCGGCGGGCGGGAACACGGCGGATTTCCCCGGCTTCGCGTCCAAGGTCATCGAGGAGAATTTCGGCGAGGGCGTGATGGCGTTCTTCGTGCAGGGCTGCGCGGGCGACATCAACCCGTTGCTCTACAAGGCCACGCAGCACCCGCACGACGCGGAGGCTTACGGCAATCTGCTCGGCCTGAGCGCGCTGCGGGCGGCGCGTGGCATCAAGACGGTCGAGGCCAGCCCGTTGCGCATCGTGCGCGAGGCGGTGTCGCTGCCGCGCGCGGCGGACTATGAGAAGCGCATCGCGGCGATTGAGGCGGAGCAGGCGCGACTGCTGAAGTCGTTTCGCGGCACGAGCCTGAACTTCAAGGCGTTCCTCCCGCTGTTCCTTCAGCACAAGCTCTCGCCCGATTTCCCCGGCTATCACAACTACGGCTACCTCCACGAGAAGGCGCAGGGCCGCGACGCCTTGGCGAAGCTCGACGCCGAGAATCGCGCGAACATCGAGGCCTACCTGCAAAACATCCAGGCGATGGAGCGGCTGCAGCATTTGCAGGTGAACCTCGCGCTGCTCAAGATGCATCAGGCCAAAGCCGTCGCCGCCGGGAACGCCGCGCTGGAGACGGAGATGTCCGGCCTGCGCGTGGGCGACTTCGTGCTGGTGACGTTCCCCGGCGAGCTGACGGTGGAGCTGGGCCTCGCGGTGAAGCGGCGCGCGGCGGGGAAGTTCACCTTCGTGGCCGGCTACACCAACGGCTACCTCTTTTACCTGCCCACCGAGGCGCAGCGCGGGAACAAGGGTTACGCGCAGGAAGATTGCGACTGCCAGGTGGCGCCCGAGTGGCGGAAGATTTTTGACGAGCGGACGGATGCGGTGCTGAAGAAGCTGAACCAGTAGCTCGACATTCCGATGTCGAGTCCGGCGCGATGAACGAAGAACGGCGTAAGAAAATTGGGAACGGGGAACTCGACATCGGAATGTCGAGCTACTCGGGGGTGTCGCGCGCGTGCGTTGAACCATGAAGAAGCTCTCGCCGCCAACGAGCATTCCCGAGCGCCCGACCTTCCGTGGCGTGAAGGTGGAAGAACTGTGGCCGGTGCCGGGCTATCGGCGAAACCTGCCGCACCTCCGTGTTGAAGGGGCGACTTACTTCGTGACCTTCAGGCTCGCGGATTCCATTCCAGCCCCCCTCGCTGAGCAGTGGCAGGAGGAGCGCGAGTTCTGGCTCCGGGCGCATGGCGTTGACCCCGCATGGGCGGAACTCGACCCGAAGCGTTGGAACGATGCCTATCTGGCCATCTCTGCTGGCGAGCGCCGAGCATTCGAGCGTGAACAGCAGCGCCAGTTCCTGGTGGAGTTGGATAAGTGCCACGGTAGTTGTGCGCTGAGGGAAGCCCACGGCATCGTTGCGCAGGCGCTGGAGTTCTTCGACGGCGAGCGCCTGTGGGTGGGCGACTACGTCGTGATGCCCAACCATGTCCATGTGCTGGCGCAGCCGTTTCCGGGCGTGCAATTGGAGGACTGGTTGTATTCGGTGAAGCGCTTTTCGAGCGCGGAAATCTGCCGCAAGCTCCCACCCGAAGCCCCGGAGACGACGCGCGCCGGGCACTTGTGGCAGACGGAATCCTTCGACCGCATCGTGCGCGGGGTGGAGGAACTGGCCCGCACGCGGCGATACATCGCCGACAATCCAGCCAAGCTACGGGCGGGCACGTTCGTCTTGAAGCAGGCGGGCTGGTTGGACGAATTCGCGGCGCGCGATGGTAGCTCGACATTCCAATGTCGAGTTCAGGAGCAACGAGCATGAAACGATTGGGCCATCTGAGGCGGTGGACACTCGACATCGGAATGTCGAGCTACGTGGGCGGCCAGATTTCATTCGCCCTGCGCCGCCCGGCATTCGACACTTTCCCGCCATGAACGACGACCTCAACGACCTGTATCAGGAAGTCATCTTGGAGCACGCGAAAAGCCCGCGGAACTTCAAGGTGCTGCCCGACGCCAACCGCGTCGCCCACGGCACCAACCCGCTCTGCGGCGACAACTACACCGTCTATCTCGTCATGGATGGCGACGTGGTGCGGGACGCGAGCTTCCAAGGCTCCGGCTGCGCCATCTCGAAGGCGTCGGCGTCGCTGCTTACCAGCACCATCAAGGGCAAGACGCGCGCGGACGTGGAGATGCTCTTTGGCAAGGTGCATGACATGGTCACCACCGGCCACGCGGACGACAGCATGGGCAAGCTCGCGGCGTTCGCGGGCGTGCACAAATTCCCGGCGCGCGTGAAGTGCGCCATCCTCTCCTGGCACGCGGCCAAGGCGGCGGTGGCGGGCGGCGGAACGGTTTCGACAGAAGGCGAAGAACCGAAGCCTTGAACGACTTGATTCAAATGCAAACGTCCAACGCTCAACTTTCAACGCTCAACGTCCACAGCGGCTGCCGTTCGATGCCGCCAGTTGAAAGTTGGATGTTGAGCGTTGGACGTTGAACGTTTTCCCATTCCCATCATGCACTCCTACGAAACCGTCACCCTCACCCGCGATGTGGACGCCACGCGCATTCCGTCCGGCGAGAAGGGTTTTATCCCCAAGGGCACCGAGGTCACCATCACGCAGGTGCTCGGCGGCACTTACACCGTGCAGTTCATCGGCGGCCTCGCGCGCATCGAGGGCAAGGACGCCGACGCGCTGGGCAAGACGCCCGAGGCCGCGCCTGCGCCCGCCGCCACGCCCGCGCCCGCCGGGCCGGTCACCAAGGAGTCGCTCTCCGCACAGGTCTGGACGCAGCTCCGCACCTGTTACGACCCGGAAATCCCCGTCAACATCGCCGACCTCGGCCTCATCTATAACTGCGACCTCACCGAGTTGGGCAGCAACAGCTACAAGGCCGACGTGAAGATGACGCTCACCGCGCCCGGTTGCGGCATGGGCCCCGTGCTCGTGCAGGACGTGCAGAACAAGCTCCTCTGCCTCGAAGGCATTGACGACGTGAACGTGGAGCTGGTCTGGGACCCGCCGTGGAACCAAGGCATGATGACCGAGGCGGCGCGGCTGCAACTCGGCCTCATGTAGGTGCCGACGTGAGGAGGCTCTATTCCGATGAAGCAGGTGAGAAAGTGGGAAAGTGAGAAAGTGGGCGTGGGCGCTGGCGGCGTGCTGGGGGCAGCTCGTGTCTGGGCACCGCGTTCTCCCTCACCCCTGCCCTCTCCCGCTGGGAGAGGGGGAAAGTCAGTCAGCGCTCGAAGTGCTGCGGCGTCCCTGTCCACTGGAAGCGGAATGCGTCCCTCCCTCTCCCGGCGGGAGAGGGCCGGGGTGAGGGGGAAGAGCCTGTCCATCTCGCCCCGTTTTAGTTTCACCGACGCATTTTCAGCCGCTCTGTCCCCGAACCGGAGCGCGACTGTGCTGAAAGCCAGTCGCAGCATTATCCTTCACGCTGCGGCTGGTCTGCGACACAGCCGCGCTCCGATTCAGGGGCTGAAATCGCGGAGCCTCGGCCTGTGGGTTCTCTCACTTTTCCGCTTTCCCACTTTCCCACTTTCCCCGCTCCCAACTCGATGACTCCCTCCCCCACAGACTGGTCCGCCCTCCGCGCTGACTTCCCTATCCTGGACCAACAAGTCCACGGCCACCCCCTCGTTTACTTCGACAACGCCGCGACTTCACAGAAGCCGCGCGCCGTCGTGGACGCGCTCGTGCGTTACTACGAGCGCGACAACGCCAACGTCCACCGCGGCATCCACGAGTTGAGCAACCGCTCGACGAACGCCTTCGAGGCCGCGCGCGAGCGAACGCGGAAATTCCTCAACGCCCGCAGCACGGAGGAAATCATCTTCACGCGCGGCACGACCGAGGGCATCAACCTCATCGCCAACGCGTGGGGCAACAAGTTCATCAAGGCGGGCGACGTCATCCTCCTCACCGAGATGGAGCACCACAGCAACATCGTGCCGTGGCAGATGCTCGCCGAGCGCACGGGCGCAAAGCTCCGCTACATCCCCATCACTGGCGACGAGGGTTTGCTGGACCTCGACAAGCTCGACTCCCTGCTCACGCCCGAGGTGAAGCTCTTCGCGATGGTCCACATCTCGAACGCCCTCGGCACGCTCAATCCCGTCGCCGACCTCTGCGCCCGTGCGCGGCGGCTCGGCATCACGACACTCGTGGACGGCGCGCAAAGCGCGGGCCATCTGCCCGTGGACGTGCAAGCCATCGGTTGTGACTTCTACGCGTTCAGCGGCCACAAGATTTGCGGCCCCACCGGCATCGGCGCGCTCTACGGGCGGAAGGAAGTTCTGGAGAACACGCCCCCGTGGCACGGTGGCGGCGAGATGATTGCCACGGTGGATTACTTCAAAAGCACCTGGAACACGCTTCCGCATAAGTTCGAGGCCGGCACGCCGGACATCTCCGGTCCCATCGGCCTACACGCGGCGCTGGACTACCTCGACGCCATCGGCCGCGAAAACATCTTCCGCCACGACCTCGAACTGGCGACCTACGCGTATCAGCGCTTAAGCGAGCTGAAAGGCGTCCGCTTGTTTGGTCCCAAGGGCGAGCGCGGTGGTCTCGTGAGCTTCCTGCTCGACGATGTCCATGCGCACGACGTCGTGACCATCGCGGACCGCTACGGCGTGGCTTTGCGCGGCGGGCACCACTGCACCCAGCCGTTGATGAAGAAGCTCGGCGTCCCGTCAACGGCTCGCGCCAGCTTCTACTTCTACAACACCCGTGCCGAAGTGGACCGCTTCATCGAGGTGGTGCAGGAGATCCAGAAGTTCTTCGCGGTCTGAGTCGAGACTTCGCGCTGCCAGTTGGCGCGAACCTCCTGCTTGGAATGTGCTGGAGCCAGTGGAGCTGCTTCAGCAACCATCTGCGTGATGAGAACTGTCGCCTTCTACGACACGAAGCCCTACGACCGGGACTACTTCCAGCGGACTGAACACGCGAACGATCTCGCGTGGCGTTTTCACGAGTTTCGCCTCAACGCCGCCACGGCCGCCTCGGCCAGCGGTGCGCGCTCCGTCTGCGTGTTCGTCAATGACCGCGTGGACCGCGCCTGCCTGAAGCTGCTGGTGGAACTGGGAGTGCGGCACGTCGCCCTGCGTTGCGCGGGTTTCAACAACGTGGATCTCGTGGCCGCCCGTGAACTCGGTCTGGCGGTGACGCGCGTGCCGGCCTACTCGCCGCACGCGGTGGCCGAGCACACGCTGGCCCTGCTGCTGGCGTTGAACCGCAAGGTGCACCGCGCCTACAACCGCGTGCGCGAGCTGAACTTCTCGCTCAACGGCCTGGTGGGCTTCGACCTGCACGGGAAGACGGCGGGCGTGGTGGGCACGGGGAAAATTGGCCGCCTCACCGCCGGTATCCTGCGCGGATTTGGCATGAACGTGCTCGCTTATGACCCCTTCCCCTCGCCCGACTGGGCGTGTGACGCGGGCGTGACCTACACGGACTTCGACACGTTGCTGGGCGCCAGCGACGTGGTGACGCTCCATCTGCCGCTCACCCCGCAATCGCACCATCTCATCAGCGCCGCGTCCATCGCCCGTATGCGGCCGGGCGCGGTGCTGGTCAACACGAGCCGGGGCAAGCTGGTGGACACCACCGCCGTGATCGAGGCGCTCAAGAGCGGCCAGCTCGGCGGGGTGGCGCTGGATGTGTATGAGGAGGAGGAAGGCATCTTCTTCGAGGACCACTCGGGCGAGGTGTTGCAGGACGATGAGCTGTCGCGCCTCCTGACTTTTCCCAACGTGCTGATCACCGCGCACCAGGCGTTTCTCACGCGTGAGGCGCTGGGGGAAATTGCGCGTGTCACCACGACCAACATTTACCGGCAAGAGGCAGGTGAAGCCTTTCTGGAAGGAACGGTGCTCTAGCCATCTGGCCATGCTCAGCAGTCACTCCGACCGCAACTGGGTCTTCGGCCAAAGCGTGCTGATGCTGGCGGTGGTCATTCTCGGCGTGACGCAGCGAGGTGCGTGGCACAGCGAGGCGGGGTTTGCGTTCGGCGCAGTGTGCTTTGTGCTGGGCGCGGTGACGGGCATCTGGGGGGTGCGTTCGCTGGGCCGGAGCCGCACGCCGAATCCGACGCCTCGACCCGATTCAGAGCTGGTGCAGCACGGCATCTATCGTCACTTGCGGCATCCGCTCTATAGCAGCGTGCTGCTGGCGTCGCTGGGCTGGGCGCTGCTGTGGGCCAGCATCGCGGCCGCCGTGATGACCGTGGTGCTTTGCGTGTTCTTCGACGCCAAGGCGCGACTGGAGGAGCGGCTGATGCAGACGCGATTTCCCGAGTATGCGGCGTATCGCCAGGGGACATGGCGGTTCCTGCCGGGAGTTTATTGATCGGCATGCGCGCCGGTTGACCCTGCCCGCGCCGGTCGTTAGCCTCGCGCCCATGATTATCGCACCGTCGCTGCTGGCGGCGAATTTCGGGCGCTTTGCGGCCGACACCAAACGCTTCGACCAATCCGGGGCGGAGTGGCTGCACCTCGACATCATGGACGGCAACTTTGTGCCGAACATCTCCTTCGGGCCGCAGGTGGTGAAGACGCTCCGTCCGCTGACCAAGCGGTTCTTCGACGTGCATCTCATGTGCGCGAAGCCGGAGATACTCTTCGACCCCTTCGTAAAGGCCGGCGCGGACCAGATCATCGTCCACGTGGAGCTGGGCGACCGCGTGGAAGGTCTCCTGTGGAAGATCAAATCGTTGGGTAAGAAAGTCGGACTGGCGGTGAACCCGCCCACGGCCATCGAGAACGCCCGGCCTTATCTGGACCACATTGACCTGCTGCTGGTGATGACGGTGAACCCCGGCTTCGGCGGCCAGCCGTTCATCCACGAATGCGTGCCCAAGATCCAGCAGGCGGCGGCGTGGAAGCGTGAGCTGGGGCTGAACTATCACATCGAAGTGGACGGCGGCATCACCTTCGACACCGTGGGCGAGTGCGCCCGCGCGGGTGCGAATGTCTTCGTGAGCGGCACCGGCATTTTTGGCCAGCGCAGCCTGAAGGCGGCGGTGAAGAAGATGCGCGCCCTCGCGGAGCGGAACGACCCTGCCCTGGCTGACTTGCAGTGGAAGTGATGCTGCCGGTCAGACCGCCAGTTCGTTGAACGAAAGCTTGAAACCCGGCAGCAACTTGGAGCGGGCGGACTCCGTCTCCTCCGCGCGGCTGTGGAGGTGAAACGCCCCCTTCACGAGCGAAAAGACTTCGATCGTCTGCGCGTCCGGGTCGAGAATCCAATACTCCTTCACGCTCGCCTGCTCGTAGAGCGCCTTTTTGTCCACGCGGTCGCGCCGCCAGCTTCCCGGCGAGATGACCTCCGCCACAAGGTCCGGCGCGCCAGCGATGTGGTCGCCAATGATGGCCGTCCGGTCACGCGCGATGAACAGCACGTCCGGCTGCACCACGCGGCGGGGACCGAGGACGACATCCAGCGGAGCCGCGAAGACCCGACCCAGCACCGGGCGCTCCGTGAACTCGGCGAGCCGGCGGGCGAACGAAAGGACGGCGGTCTGATGGGTGGGTTTGGGCGCGGGTGACATGATGATTTCCCCGTCCCACAGCTCGACGGGCAGGTTGGTTTCCTCGAACTCGGCGCACATCTCCGCGTAGGTCCAGAGTCGCCTCGGTTTGGGGCGTTCGAGCGGGCTGGGGGCGGTCGCAGTTGCCATGCTCGAAGTAAGCGCCAGCCGGAGTGGAATTGCAACCCAGCCGCGCCCGCCCCTTACCGTCGCCGCCTCCGTCAACGGGATTTCTTCGTGTCCATCCGTGTCCATTCGTGGTTCACTCCCGCGACCTAACTATGGCAAAAATCAAATTCGGAACCGACGGCTGGCGGGCCGTCATCGCGGAGGATTTCACCTTCGAGAACGTCAGCCGCGTGGCCCAGGCCACGGCGACTTATTGGAAGGCCAATCCCGTGGCCGGCACCAACCAGCAGGCGGTTGTCGGCTATGACCGGCGGTTCCTCTCCAACGAGTTCGCCCAGCGCACGGCGGAAATCCTCGCCGGCAACGGCTTCACCGTCACGCTGACCGACCGGCCCACGCCCACGCCCGCCGTGTCCTGGGCGGTCAAAAAGCAACGCGGCATCGGCGGCGTCATGCTCACCGCGAGCCACAATCCGCCCATCTTCAACGGCTTCAAGCTCAAGGCGTATTTCGGCGGTTCCGCACCGCCCGAGGTCTGCTCCGCCGTCGAGGCGCAACTCGACCGGGAGCCGGTCAAGTCCATGCCATTCGCCGACGCATTGAAGGCCGGGCAGGTGGTGGTGAAGGACATCTGCCCGCCCTATTACGCCGCGCTCAAGAAGCTCGTGGACTTCAAGCTCATCGCTCAGTCGAAGCTGAAGTTCGCCCACGAAGCGCTCTTTGGCGTCGGAGCCGGCTGCTTCGACCGTTTGCTGGCCGGCACGACGTGCAAGGTGACGACGCTCAACGCTGCGCACGATCCGTTCTTCGGCGGCATCAATCCGGAGCCGATCGCGAAGAACTACGGCCGCAGCATGGCGTATCTCGCCAAGCACCCGCACGATCTCTGCCTGGTCACGGACGGCGATGCCGACCGCGTGGGCGGGATGGACGGACGCGGCAATCCGCTGTCCACCCACCAGCTCATCTGCCTGCTGTTGCATCACTACGCCGACAACAAACGCCAGCGGGGCCGCGTTGTGAAAGCCCTCACGACCACCTCGATGGTGGACAAGTTCTGCGCCGCGCGCGGTCTGGAGCTAGTCGAGACCGGCGTGGGCTTCAAATACATTGCCGCCGAGATGATCAAGGGCGGCGTGATGCTCGGCTTCGAGGAGAGCGGCGGCATCGGCTTCCCCGGCCACGTGCCGGAGCGTGATGGCATTCTGGCCGGCTTGATGCTCCTGGAAATGCTGGCCACGGAGCGCAAGCCGTTGACCAAGCTGCTGGCCGGTTTGGAGAAAGAGTTCGGCCCGCATCGCTACGGCCGCATTGACACGCACTTCCCGCTGGAGAAGCGCGCCGCGCTGATGGAGTTCTGCAAAACCAACCCGCCCGCGAAGCTGCTCAAGTCCCCGCTCAAGGACGTGAAGAGCTACGACGGGGTGAAGTTCTGCGCGGAGGACGGCTCGTGGCTCATGCTGCGCGGCTCCGGCACGGAACCCATCCTCCGCATCTACGCCGAGGCGCAGTCGGATGCCGACGCGCAGAAACTGCTGAAGCTGGGCGTCAGCCTGACGAAGCTGGTTTAGGCCGGTCCCCCCATTGTGGCGGCACCTGTGAGCAGCGGGCCAGCCGCTACAGCGGCTTGGGCTGAATCTGCTTCAGCATGGTCTCGACCGCCTTTGCCGGAGCCAGTTCACCCGCAGGGAACTGCACGAAGGCCGTGGCCGTGGCCAGGCCTTGCCGCAGCCATTCAATCGGCGGCGTGCCCTGCCGGATCTGTTGCGCCACGGCGGCGAGCAGCGCATCCCCTGCCCCGACGGTGTTGCAGGCGCGCACCTTCGGCACAACGGCCTGCCAGCCCACACCCGATTCCGCATGCAGAAGCAGCCCGCCCTGCGCATCGCGGGAGACCAGCACCCAGCCGCCGGTGGCACGGGACAAATCCTCGGCTGCCTGCACCACGGCGGGGAATGAACCCAGTTTGCGCCCGGCCCATTGCGCCAGTTCAAACTCATTTGGCTTCACCAACATGGGGCCGGCATCGGCCCCGGCGGCGAACGCAGGGCCATCGCAATCCAGCACACATGGCACCTTGAGCCGGCGGGCCAGTCGAATCAGGTCGCGATAGATCGTGGCCCGCGCGTCCCGGCACAATGCACCCGACAAAATCACCAAGGCGCTGCGCTGCATCTCCGCCTCCGCCTGCGTGAAGAACCTCCGCCACTCCTCGCCGGACAATTTCGGCCCCTTCGGATTGAACCGCAGTTGGGGACCGGCCTCCTGAGTCACCATCACGTTCGCCCGGGTTGGCTCCGCCACCGGCAGCGCGCAGAGCGGCACCCGTTCCCCGCGCAACTGGCGTTTCAACTCCGCGCCAGTGGTTCCGCCCAAGGGCACCAGCAGCCGCACCGGGCCGCCCAAATGCCGCAGCCAGCGCGCCACGTTCACGGATTTGCCGCCCGCCCAGCGGCGTTCGCCCTGCACCACGTTCTTCTCGTCCCAGTGGATGGCGTTCACGCGCCACTCCACGTCCACGGCGGGATTCAGTCCAATGACCAGCGTTTGCATGTGATTGCGAAGGGGCGGAGAGAAACCCGCTGGCGGCAGCCGGCCAAGCCCTGCGGAAGGCCGCGGCTCACGGCACCACTTGGATGCGATAGTAGAGGTTCCGGTTCGAGAGCGCTCCGGAGTGCAGGAAGTTCACAACGCCCTCCGGCGAGGCGACCAGATTGGTCAGCACGAGCCAGTTGGCCGAGCCCAAGTTGGTGGAATACTGCACCTGATACTTCTCCCCCGGCACCACTTCGAGGTCGAAGCCGAAGCCCTGCCCGCCCGGCAGCAAGCCGGCCGGAGGCCGCACAATCTGGATGGGGCTGGAGCCCAGCAACACGCCGTTGCTGGGCTGACGCGCAATCACGGTGTAGCTGATGTGCGTATTGCCCGGGTTCAACACGCCGAAATACCAGTCGCCCACCACGCTCGGCAGCCCGGCGTTGGTGCGCACCGCCACGACCTCGCTCCGGCGGCCGACCCGGAAGCCGCCGGCATCGTAGGATGTGGCCAGCGGAGCGACGGAGCGGCGCACAATCAAATCGCCGGGCCCGGTCAGGCCGTTCAGTTCAAAGAGCAGCCCCTTGTGCGCGACGGACACCGGGAGATGGAACAAGGTGTTGGGCGCATTGCCCGGGCTGGTCATGGCTGAACTGACCTGTCCATCAGCGACGGTCACGAATTGATACGGCGCTCCCGTGGTGGTCGTCGCGCGGATGGTGAAGCTGACCGGTCCGTTGTCCGCATTTTCCACGGACACAAACCACGTTCCCGGCGCAAGCGCGGCCGCGGAAGCCGAGTTGGTGACCAGGAAGATCTGCTCGGACAACGTGCCCAGATTCGCGCTGCGGTAGTCGTAAGTCGTGGTGGTAGGCAGGGAATCAACGCCGTTGGAACGCCGGACGTAGAGCTGTGCGTTGCCCGTGAGGTTGAGCAGCTCGAACAACGCGCCCGAGGCGTCCGCCGGAACCTCGAAGCGATAATGGCTCAAGGCCTTGGTGCGCGGGATGAAGCTGTCCAGCGGCGTCGCGTTGGCCAGCGCAGTCACCACCGGCTCCGCCACTGTCCGGTCGAAGTCCACACGGATGTCCACGCTCACGTTGGTCGCGGCCCCCAAAGGTTCCACGGAGAGATAATACTTCCGGCCGGGCACCAGCGTCGCCCCCGCGAGAGTGTTCGTGGAGATGACGAAGGAGCCGCTGGTGCCGCTGAAGAGCACCTGGTTGCCCACGGCTCCGGGCAACGGAGCACCCAAGGCGTTGAACGTGACCTGCACCGGGGCGGTGGCGTTGATGTAGTTGGTGACGCTCGTGGCCGCGCCCGGGACGCTGACGTTGAAGTAGTTCGGCTGGGCCAGCAGCACGAAGGTGTTGTTCAGGCTGGCCGCCAAGGGGATCGCCACCGCGTTGCTGGGGGCGTAGGAGAAGTTCAGGTTCCACGAGACCACCTGCGCCGGGCCGTTGGTGCCGCCCACCCGGGTGTCGGTGATTTGCAGCCGCCACTGATTGGAGAGCGGGCCAGTGCCCCAGGTGGACTCACCGATGAAGACATTGAGCGACTCCTCGGCCAGATAGAAGTTCTTGGCGCGATAGCGGAACAAACCAGCCTGCCGGTCGCTGGCGAGGACATCGGACGGACCGTCCATGGCGACGTAGATTTCCGTGCCGTCCGAGGCGATGCCGCGCCCGTAGTTGAAACCAGCGTTCAGGTTGTTGGTGACCGCAGAAAGCACCGTGAGGTTCACCAAGTCGAGTTCCAGCATCACAGCATCCGAGCTCGCCACGTTGTTGCTGACCGTCCCCACGGCATAGGCGCGATCCAGCGCATCCACCACAACGACCCCGCTCAGGGCGCTCGGGCGGGTGGCGGGCGTGAACGTGTGAGTCACGTTCGTCACGAAGGTTCCGTCCAGCCTCCAGCTCTCAATGAGGCAGTTGCTGTTGCCCACGGAGCCGGCAATGTAGGTGGCCCCGACGGCGATGATGTTGGAACCGCTGATGGCGACGCCGTTGTAGTGGCCGTCGCTGGGCGACTTGCGCACCCAGTTGATGGAGCCGTCAACCGGGTTCAACGACATCAGGAACGGGGAGTTGTTCGTGAACATGCCCGTGATGGTGTTCGTGTAGCCCGCCACAATCACATTGGTCCCATACGCCACGGCAATGGCATTGCCGGGCATGTCCGGCGTGATGGGAGCCTCGATGTAAACGCGCGGGGAAACAAACGGGCCGGCATCACTGAAGGCCGGAACAGACGGAATCACCCCGCCCACCGGGGCTGGGAGGGTGATGGGGATGTTCCGTTTGGCCGGGTTCACGTTGAGTGGGTCATGGAGGCAGGCCACCGGAGTGCCCGTGTAGCCCTCACCGCCGAAGTCCAGCACCAGGCTGGTGATGGCACCCAGACCGTTCGTAACCGCGTGGGCCACCGCCGTGGCTTTGTAGCCGCGTGTCCAGATGGCCCGGCCGTTGGTGTCAAACTTGGTGGCAAAGATGCGGTTGAGATCCGACAAACCACCGGCGGCGTTGGTGCTGAACTGCGCCCCGCCGACGGCGTAGAAGAAGTTGGTCCCATTCTCCACGCTCGCAGCCACTCCCTTGAAGGTTTCGCGGCTGGCCGTGAGCGAGCCACCGCTGAGTTCCAGGCCGAAGACCGAGTTGGTGATGCCCCGCGCCACGATCAACGACGAACCGCCCACCGGTTGGGTGTTCGTGGCCGGTCCGGTGAACGGCGCGATGACCACGAAGGAGTTGGTGGGCGTGCTGGTTTGATACGGCGCGACGAGCCGCACGGAGTTGTTGGCCGAGCCCTCAGCGAAGAAGACCGCTCCATACGCATCCGCAGCCAGCGCACGCGGCGTGTCCAGCCGGGCGCTGGTGCCAATGTCATTGTTCACATTGCCAGCCACGCTGCCCGCAATGGTTTGCACCTCACCAAACGGAGTCACGCGCCGGATGAGATGGCTGCCGGCGTCCGAGACATACAGGTTGCCGTAGCCGTCCTGAGTGATGCCGGAAGGTTCATTGAAGCTGGCCAGCACGCCGATGCCATCCGCCGAGCCCGCGACACCGGTCCCGGCGAGCACAGCACCAAAGGCACCCGACATGACCACGAGCCGGTGATTGTCGGTGTCCGCCACCACAAGGTTCGTGCCACCGATCGTCGTCACTCCGCGAGGCCGGTTCAGCGGGGCAATCGCCGCCGGTGTGCCGAGGGTGGTCAGGATCGTGCCGCTGATCTGG
>Ga0255204_1000119_pt1 | contig 25829 bp, 22 predicted proteins | sample Miss_Colum_RepC__2_FD_188418 | JGI IMG/M metagenome (GOLD analysis project Ga0255204, IMG submission 188418) | Freshwater microbial communities from Mississippi River, Louisiana, United States - Miss_Colum_RepC_8h | ecosystem: Environmental > Aquatic > Freshwater > River | place: USA: Louisiana... | reverse complement strand
CCGGCGCGGGCCTTGTCGCTCGTGCACCACTGGCTCCACGATCAAGCAAACGCTACTGCTTGACTAATTCTACCGGAACCTAATGGGAAATGGTATGATTGCCGGGATTCCGCTCACGGGGCAAGCCAGTGACCCCACTTCTCCGTCTCAACGGATTTACTACAATCTGACCGTCCCGGCTGGGGCCACCCGGCTGGTGGTGACCACCTCGGGAGGGACCGGGGACGCAGACTTGCGGGTGAAACGAGGTGCGGTGCCGCAACTCTTCGTCAACGATGGAGCATCCGCAACTGCGGGAAACTCCGAAAGCATTACCATCAACAATCCTGTTGCCGGGGAGTGGTTCATCAGCCTCTCCGGCTCCAGCTACGTGGGTGTGACCGTGCTGGCGACGATCACCGCGCCCCTCGCCATCACCACCCATCCGCAGAGCCAGGTGGCTATTGCCACGAGCAACGTCACCTTCACCGTCGCCGCCAGCGGCAGCGGGTTGACCTACCAGTGGCGCAAGGGCGTCGTGAACATCGGCGGCGCGACCAGCGCAACGCTTACGCTCAACACTGTGACTCGCGCGGACAACGGCCTGTATTCCGTCTTCGTGACCAGCGGCGGGAGCAGCACCACGAGCAGCGACGCCACGCTGCGCGTCATCGTGCCGCAGCAGTTGACCACCCAGCGCGGCGGCGGCGGGCAGTTCCAACTCCTCTTCACGGACCCGGACAACACGGCGGCCACCGATCTCACCCGCTTCGAGGTGCATCACACCACCAATTTCATCGGTGCCAGCACCGTGTGGGTGACCAACAGCGGGAACTTCACCCTCAGCAACGGGAAGATTCTCTTCGACGACACCGGGAGCACCGGCGTCGCCCGGCGATTTTACCGCGTGATCGAAAGGTGATGGTTTTTGCCCGCCTGAGTGGGCGGGCACGCTGGTGGGAGGGCGTTTCCCGCGTTTCCTCCTGCCAGCGAGATTTGAGCCCGAACTTGTATCTTGATGTTCATCTTCTCCGCCCGTGCTCGCGGAGCAAGCCTTGGTTGATGCGGGTCGCGGCTCAGTTACTTGCACCCTCTCATTGGCACCGGGCTTCAGCCCGGTGAGGTGCCTCGATGAGGCAGGAGCCGTTTCAACGGCTTCCTGCTGGCCGGTCGGCCCTCGCCGTCCGGGCCCTGCCACACCCGGCTGAAGCCGGGTGCCAATGGGAGTTCTCTCCGGCCCCTGCAAGAATCTGAGATGCGCCCCGCGACCCGCAGCCGCTAGGAAGGCTTTCGCCGTTTCCACCCGCGCTGGCCGTTGCTACCGTCCGCGCGTGTCTGCTTCTGACTACGTTCTCGTCACGCTTGCCAACGGGGTCCGCAGCGTCCGCTCGCTGGCGGAGGCGGAGACCTTTCATCCGGTCATCGGCCCGGTGGCGGAGGCGGAGGCGCTTTATGTGCGCCAGCTCCGGCTGCGCGAGCGGTTCGCAGCGCACGCAGGCGAGTTCGTCATCTGGGACATCGGTCTGGGGGCGGCGGCCAACAGCCTGACGGTGCTGCGGGCGCTCCGCGACTTGCCGGGGGCGGTGCGGCTCGTGAGCTTCGACCACACGTTGGAACCGCTCCGTTTCGCGCTCGAACATGCGGCGGAGCTGGGCTACTTCGGCGGCTTTGAAGCACTGGTGGGCACGTTGCTGGCCGAGGGGCAGGTCGAGTGGCAAACCGGCGGGCAAACACTGCGCTGGGACACGCACGTCGGGGATTTTCCGACCTGGCTGCACGCGGCCAACCACGCGTTTCCCGCGCCGCACGCCATCCTCTTCGACGCCTTCTCGCCGGCAAAGAACGCGGCGATGTGGACGCTGCCGCTCTTCACCAATCTCTTCCGCCAACTGGACCCAGCGCGGCCTTGTGCCATGCCCACCTATTCACGGGCGACGTTGTTGCGGGTGACGTGGCTGCTGGCGGGATTTTACGTGGGCGTGGGCCATGCAACGGGCGAGAAGGAGGAAACCACGCTCGCGGCGAACACGCTCGCGCTCCTAGACGAGCCGCTGGATCGCAGATGGCTGGACCGGGCGCGACGCTCCACCAGTGCCGAGCCGCTGCACACCCCCGTCTATCGGCAGTCTCCACTGACGGAGGAGACCTGGGAGCGATTGGTGAACCACCCGCAATTCCGCTGACCAGCGCTCCGCAACGACTTCACTTCTGCGCAAAGGTCTCGGCCAGCGCCACGGCCTTACGCATGGCCTTGGACTTGTTCACCGTCTCCTGGAACTCCGCCTCGGGGTCGCTGTCTGTCACCCAGCCGCCGCCCGCCTGCACGAAGACCCGGCCGTCCTTCACCAGCGCGGTGCGGATGGTGATGGCGGTGTCGCAGTTGCCGTTGAAGCTGAAGTAGCCCACGCAGCCGGCGTAGGGTCCGCGCGTGGTGCCCTCCAGCTCGGAGATGATTTGCATCGCGCGAATCTTGGGCGCGCCGCTTACCGTGCCCGCGGGGAAAGTGGCCCGCATCAGATCGAAGGCGGTCTGGTTTGCCGAGAGGTGCCCCTCCACCTGCGACACGATGTGCATGACGTGGCTGTAGCGCTCGATGATCATCAGTTCCTTGACCTGCACCGAACCGTAGTCGCACACGCGGCCGATGTCGTTGCGCGCGAGGTCCACGAGCATGACGTGCTCGGCGCGTTCCTTTGGATCGGCGAGCAACTCCTTCTCCATCGCCAAATCCTCGTCGTGCGTTGAGCCGCGCGGGCGGGTGCCGGCGATGGGCCGGATTTCCACCAGCCGGTCCTCGCAGCGCACGTGAATCTCCGGCGAGACGCCCACGAGCGCGAAGCCTTCCAGCTCCAGCAGGAACATGTAGGGCGAGGGATTGATGCTGCGGGCGGCGCGGTAGAGATCCAGCGGGCTGGCCTTCACCGGCGCGCTGAAGCGCTGCGAGCCGACCACCTGGATGATGTCCCCGGCGGTGATGTGCTTTTGCGCCTCAATCACGTTGGCGATGAACTGCTGCTTGGCGGTGTTGGACTCAAAGGGGGCGGGTGCGACCTCGGCGGGCAGCGTGGCGGGAATGTGCTCGATGGGCTGCTCCAGCAGGGAGATGAGCCGGTCAATCTCCGCCACCGCATTCTCATAGGCCTCGGTGGGCGAGGCGAAGTCTTCGAGCACGGCGTTCACCAGAATCGTGATGGTCTGCTGCGCGCGGTCGAAGATGAGCAGCTCATCCGCGATCAGGAAATAGAGCGTCGGCGTGCCCAGTTCGTCTTTCGGCGGGCGCGGCACGATGGGTTCCACATCGTGAATGAACTCGTAGCCGATGAAGCCCACCGCGCCGCCGGTGAACCGGGGCAGGCCGGGGACATTGACGGGCCGGTAGCGCCCCAGCACGCGCTCGACCACTTCGAGGCCGTCGCGCACGCATTGCTCGCAGGGCTCCTTGCCGGGGGCGGGGATGGCGAACTTCTCGACCACCTTGCCGTCCGCCAGGACTTCGATCCGGCTGGCCGTCTGCTTGATGACCGTGCGGGGGTTGCAACCCACGAAGGAGTAGCGTCCCAGGTGTTCGCCGCCCTCGACCGACTCGAAGAGGAATGATTCGCCCTGCCCGCGAATCTTTTTGTAGGCGGAGAGCGGCGTCTCAAAGTCCGCGAGAATACGGCGCGTGACCGGGATGAGGTTCCCTTGCGTCGCTAGCTTCAGAAAGTCATCCAGCTTCGGCGAATACATATCGTGTTGGACAGCCTACCTGAAACGGGTTGCACGGCGGAAGCCCCAACCGCTGGTGACAAAGCGGTTCGCGGCAAATGCACCGTTGCCAGACGCAGGCTCGTCGCTACAATATCGCACCATGAAAATCGCATTGCGCGCACACGCTCAAACTTCGTTCTTCATCGCCCTTGCGGCCGTCTCTCTCCTGCTGGCTGGTTGTGAAACCCCCACCGGCGGCGCGGCGGGCGGCGCAGCAAGCATCGAGGCCCTCCGCTCCGCTGCCGAGGGCGGCGATGCCGATTCCGCCTACAAGCTGGGCGAGGCTTACTTCCATGGCCGTGGAGTGCCGAAGAACTTTGTCGAGGCGGACACCTGGTATAAGAAGGCCGCCGAGCTCTACCAGAAGAAGTAAGGCTGCCGGCCCTGGCTGCGGTGATTTCCCCGCCCCGCGCTCTGGTTGTTTCGACCAGCAGTTGAGGTTTCCCTTGTCCTCCAATCGCGGGCGCTGGTTGCGGTGTCCACCGACGCGTCGCTGAGCTTGGGCGCGTATTTCCTACCAAGTGTGCTCGGCTTCTGGGGGAACCCGGCCCGGACTCCGGGACACGCCTTTCCCCTACCCCTTGAACCTCGTAGCAGCCGACGTGAGGAGGCTCTAACTCTTCCGGCTTCAGCGTGAGCCTCCTCACGTCGGCTGCTACGGTTCAGGGTCACACATCGCGAGCCTCGGCGGCTCGTGGGTTCTCTCCCCGCTCCTGCGGCGCAGGGCGAGGGAGTTCACCCGCCGTGGTGCGTCTGCCAAGCTGCGTCCCGGGCCTACTTGAGCTCCAAGCTGATGTTGCTCTTCTCCAGGGTCGTGCCTTCGCTCAGGGCCAGGTTGGCGAGGGTCTTGTTGTAGTCCGCGAGCGCCCGGATTTCGGCGGAGCGGGCGGCGGTGAGGTCGCGTTGGAGTTGGAGGACGAAGAAGCTCGTGCTACGGCCGTTCTCCAGTTTCTTCTGCTCGGCATCCAGGGCGGACTCGGCGTAAAGGCGCGCCTGGCGGGTGGACTCGATTTTCTCGAAGGCGGTGCGCGCCTGCCGCACGGCGTTGTCGATCTCGACGATGATGCGCTGCTCAACTTGCTTGAGCTGGAGGAGCAACACTTCCTTCTGCACCTTGCTGGCCTTGAGGTCGTTTTTTGCCTTGGTGTTGCTGAGGGGGAAACTCAACACGATGCCGTAGGAATAAAACTGGTTGTCCCCGCGCTGGAGGCCGTTGAGGCCGGTGGGGAGGGTCTGGCCGATGCCGTTGTGGCCGTAGGTGAGCGTGAGGTCGAGCGCGGGGAAGAGCTGGTTGTAGTTGTAACGCAGGACGATGTTCTGCCGCTCGACGGCCTCCTTGGAGGCTTGCAAATCGGGCCGGGCCGCCATGCCGGAGCGCCAGCTCTCTTGGGCGTCGAGCGTTTGCGGCAGCGCCAGCAGCCGGTCCGCCGGCTCCAGCGTCACCGTTGCCCATGAGCCGAAGTCGTCGCTGAGCAAGGCCTTGAGCGCGTTGACTTGGATTTCCAGATCCCGTCGCGCGGAGAGCAGGTCCGCGCGGCGGGCGGCCACTTGGGATTCCGATTGCTTCTCATCCAGCGGCGCCAGCGCCCCGACCTGGACGCGGCGTTGATTGTCCGCGAGGAGCTTCTCCGCCAGGCCGAGGGAAGCCTCCTGCACGAGCACGTTGTCCCGGGCGTAGATGAGCTCGTAGTAAGCCTGCTGCACGTTGTTGATGGTGGTCATGAGCTGGCCGCGCAGGGCCAGTTCATCAATCTTCAACGTGCGCTTGTTGATGAGGATGGTCTGGCGCGTCGCGTCGATCCACAGGTTCTTCAGCAACGGCTGGGTCAGGCTGATCCCGGCGTCCGTGGAGTAGGTGAAGCTGGTGAACTGGTTGCCGCTGCGCCGGATGACGTCGGCGTTCAACGTCACGCGGCCGCCGGAAGACAACTGCTGGGTGAGGCTGGGGCCGTAGCTCTCGGTGTTCACTTCGTTGGGGACGTTGAACAACCGGCTCGACGGGTCGGCGGCACCGGGGGAGGCGTTGAACCGGTGCACGGCATTCAGATTCACCGTCAGATCGTAAAAGCCCCGCGCCGAGTCCACGTTGTAAAGGTCAATGGTGGGCTGGAGGCGGCGGATCTGGATGTCCAAGTTGCGCTGCAGCGCCAGCGCGATGCACTCGGCCAGCGAGAGCCGCTGCGCGGCCGGCGAAACGGGCTGCCCCGGAGCGGTCACAGCCAGGCCGAGGGCCACCAAGCAGAAGAGCAGTCGGGTTCGCATGAAGGCGCGAGTCTGCGGAATGCCAAGGGGCGCGTCAAACCGACAACTCCGGTCAGGGCGTGGCCGGACTGGCCGCGCGGCGCAACCGGTCGGCAATCCCCTGCCATTCCGGCCCGGCGGGCGGAGCTTCCACGATGATGCAGTGCGCGCCTTCCGCATCGCAGCGGTGCAGTTCGGCATACAGCGCACGGGCATAAGCTTCCGCATCGTGGGGAATCACGGAGACCGCGCCCCAGCCAGCCCCCAGCGGGATGTGCGAATGAGCCAGCACCCATGCTTGGGCCACGCCGAGGCGCAAGCGGGCGAGTTGCGCCCGCAAGTCCGCCTCGTCCCGCCAGTCCAGCACCAGCAGCCGGGCGTTGGGGGAGTAGTGCTTGGCCAACTGTCCGGGGCTGCGCAAAACGCCGGCCGCCACGGCCTGTCCGGCGGCGAGCGGACCGACGGCGTCTCCGAGCGCGGCCGCCAGCGACTCGGCGTGGATCATGCCGGGCCGCAACACCTGCGGCGGCGCGCTCGTCAGGTCCACGACGGTGGATTCGATGCCCACGTTGGAGTGGCCGCCATCCACGATCAGCTTGAGCTGGTCACCGAGTTGGAGCCGCACATGTTCGGCACTGGTGGGCGAGAGCTGGTTGGAACGATTGGCGCTCGGGGCGGCCAGCGGGAACCCGCACACCCGGATGACCTCGCGCATGAACGGATGCTGTGGCCAGCGCACCCCCACGGTGTCGCCGCCGGCCGTGACCACGTCGGGAATCACGGCCGCGCGCGGCAAAACGATTGTCAGCGGTCCGGGCCAGAAGGCACCCGCCAGCCGCTGGGCTGCAACGGGCCAGACGCGCACGCAACGCTGCGCCATGTCGAGTCCATCCACGTGGATGATGATGGGGTTGTGCGCCGGGCGGCCTTTGAACTGGTAAATTTTCGCGACCGCCTGCGGATCGAGCGCATTCGCCGCCAGCCCGTAAACCGTCTCGGTGGGCAGCGCCACGGCATCCCCCGCGCGCAGTCGTTCCGCCGCCCGCTGGACGGCGGCCGCAAAGAGCGCGGGCGTGTGCGTCGGCAGGATTTCAGCGGTGGCGGGCAGGCTCATGCAGGACGGGGCGAGCTTGCGAAGTTGCCGCGCCGGACGCAACAACTTCACCGCAGTAGAGATGATTGGGCTTAAGCCTAAATTCCGCAGTGGGAGCCCACGAAACACACCAACCACACGAAAGGACAGGGCGTTGGCAAATTCCCCCCGTTCACCCACTCGGTGAAAGCCCGCTTGCTTGCAACCGCCTCTCCTTTCGTGGGTTTCGTGGGCTCAACCGCCGTTTTTAGATTAAGCCCGAACACCGAAGTTGAACCACGGATGGACACGAATAAAGACGGATAACCAAGAGCCAGCCCGGTGAACTGTTCAGCGGCTGACTTTGGGGCTGGGCAAATTTCCAACCCCGGCGCGGGGTTCGCTCCCATCCGTGTTCATCGGGGTCCATCCGTGGTTGCTCAATTCCTGCCTCGGACTTCGGGTTAAGAATAGGAGTAAGATTATGAGGGAAAACCGGCGGCTTCATACTCTGACTCCTACTCTTACTCTTAATCCCAATCCCAATCCCCTCTAGTGCGCGCGCGCCGGTGGAGATTCAGCTTTCCGGAGTGCCGTGCGCTGATACTTTGCGGGTGTGCCTCTGATCCGCATTCTCGTGGATGGCTACAGCCTCCTGCACGCCTGGCCGGAACTGGCTCCGGGGCGGGCCCGGCATTCGGCGGCGGCTCGTGAGGCACTCATCCAGCAGCTCACGCATTACCGTGATGCCACGGGCACGCCGATCACGATTTTCTTTGATGGCGCGGGCGCGCCCAAGGGCACCCCGCAGGCGCACTCCACGCGCGAGGTCGAGGTGCTTTACTCCCGGGCGGGGCAGACGGCGGACGACTTGATCGAGCGCGCGGCGTATCGCCTCAGCCAATACGGGGAAGTGCTGGTGATCACCAACGACTTCGCCGAGCGGGACACGGTGAATTCCTTTGGCGGCATGGCGCAAAGCTGCGAGAACTTCCTCCGCATGATGGGTGAAGCCAACCGTGACCTGACTCTGGACTTGAAGGAGCACAACCGCCGCGAACGCAGCCGGTTCAAACAGCCGCGTTAAGATGCACCCGCGCGCCGCCATCTTCGCCGTCTCGCTGGGCCTGCTCTGGCTGCTCGCTGGTCGGGGGAGCGCGGCACCGGCCCGGGCGGTGGCACCGATCCGTCCCATCCCGCCCGTGGGCCCTTCGCCCATCACGGCGGACTGTCGCTATCTCTTCGTGGTGGACACCTCGGCCGCGATGCAGCGTTACGCCGACGGGCTTTACCGCACCGTGCACCGGCACATCGCGACGGGCCTCGGGGGCCGCATGCAGGAGGGCGACATCTTCACCGTCTGGACGTATGCCGACGCCGTCTTGACCCGGGAATTTCCGCTCAACGCCTGGACGGCGGACCTCAACATCGCGCTGGCCAACCGCACTTACGAATATCTCGCGGCCCGGAAGTTCGCCGGCAAATCCAACCTCCGCCCCGTGTTCGCCGAGCTGGGCCAGGCGCTCGCCATTTCCACCAACCTCACCCTCATCCTGATCTCCGACGGCACGGACGTGGTGGTGGGCACGCCGTTCGACCGGCCCATCAATGTCATCTACGGCAAGCGCGCCAGTGAACTGCGCGCCGCCAAGATGCCCTTCGTCACCGCGCTGGTGACGCAGGCCGGCGAGTTCACCCACTGGTCGGTGCGCGGCGGGGTGGAGGACATCAATCTGCCCCTGCCCGTGCGGAACCCTTTTCCGATGCCGGTGCCCGCGTTAGCTCAAGTGCCGCCGCAACCAACCCCCGCCCCAGTCCCCAGCCCGCCACCACCCGCGCCGGTAATCGTTGTCCCTCCCCCGCCCGCTCCCGCTCCCGTGGCAACCGTTACGCCACCGACCAACTCGCCGCCCCCCAAGCCCGCGCCAACCCCGGCGCCAACGCCCGCGCCAGCCGCGCTAGCCGTGCCGCCACCCAAGGCACCCACGCCCACCCCGCCTCAACCACCGTCGGTCGTGGCGAACACCCATCGCCACACCGCCCCGGTCCCCGCAGTCAAACCGTCGGACGTTCCACCGCCCACGCCAGCACCGGTCGCCACTCCCGCACCCAAGCCAGTGACCAACGTGGTGGCAGTGGTTTCCCCGGTTCCAAAAGCGCCTGCCCCACCTGCCCCGGTCAAGCCGCCCGCGCCCCCGCCCACCCCGCCAACCGAGACCAAAGCCAGTCCAGTTCCCAAGCCCACACCCACCCCGGTGCCTGTCCCTCCGAAGGCCCCAACCCTCATCCCTCCTGCGCCAACCACGACGGCTCAACCCTCGGTCCAACCCGCTCCACCACCCGCCGTCACCAATGCTGCCAAAGTGGCCGCAGCCACCCCGCCGCCCAAACCCGCCCTCGTGCCTGAGCCCAAGCCTGCTCCCGCACCGGTGATCACACCGAAGGAAACCTTGATCCTGCCGGCGCTTCCGCTCCCGCCACTGCCGGTCGTTCCGCCCGCACGGCGGCAGCCCAAGAGCTTGACCGACACCTCCAACACACTCGCCAAGATTGAACTGCTGCGGCCCCCCAGTGTGGCCTCGACCGCCGCTCCCCCCGCGCGGCCACTGGAGGCGCGCGTGCCCGCGCCCGCGCCCGCACCAAAGACGACTCCGCCCCCGCCCCCGATCCCGGCTGCCAAACCGACGACGAATGCCGCAGTGACTCCGCCACCGCAGCCGAAAGCGGTTGCCGTCCCCATTCCCCCTGCCCCGGTGATTCCCGCCATTACGAACGTCTTGAAACAGCCCGCCAATACTTCCAGTAACTCCACCATCCGTCCTCCCGCGCGAGAGTCCGTCAGCAAGGTTTCCACGAACCCGCCCACACCAGTGGTCGTCACCCACCGCATGGTAACGACGAACACTGCCCCCGCCGCGACTCGCCCACCCGTGCAGGCAGAGGGAACGGGAAAAGGAAAATCCAGTGCGGCCACCAACGCCCCGGCCATCGCAGCGCCAAAACCCGTGGCGTCCGCCGCAGTGAAAGCATCGCCGGCCACCAACCAGCCAGCCAAGCCCAAGGGTGCCCTGGCGGTCGCGTCACCTCGGGCCCAGACGGGCGGCTGGGTGTATCTGGGTGCAGCCGTCGGGTTGCTGCTCCTGGCCGGTGTCATCATCGCCTACCTGCTGCGACCGCAGCCGCATCCGAGCGCCATTTCCCAGTCCATTGATAGCCACCCTGGTTTCCCGAGGGAGTGATCAGCCAGCGGTCCGGCAAGGCGGTGTCGTGCCTTTCTGAGCCGCGAGTTTGCCCCTGGATTCAGGGTTGAAACACAAAAAAGGCGGGCCACCCGAGGCGGCCCGCCTTGAAACCGGAAATCTCGCTCAAGCCTCGACGAACTTGATCACGCGGGTTTTTGCGGAACGCTTGCGGGCGTTCTCATCCAGCACCTTCTTGCGGAGGCGGAGGTGCTTGGGCGTGGCTTCGACGTATTCGTCCACGTCGATGTATTCCAGCGCGCGTTCGAGGCTGAGCTTCATCGGCGGCGCGAGCTGGATGCCCTTGCCATCGCCCTGTGAACGCATGTTGGTGAGCTTCTTTTCCTTCACCGGGTTGACGGCGAGGTCGGTGTCGCGGGCGTTTTCGCCCACGATCATGCCCACGTAAATCTGGTCGCCCGGCTCGATGAGCAAGCGGCCGCGCTCCTGCACCATGTTCAGCGCGTAAGGGGTCGCCTCGCCGTTGTCCATGGAGACCAGCGAGCCGTTCTTGCGCGCGGCGATCTCGCCACGATCCTCGCCGTATTCGTGGAAGAGGTGGCTCATCACGCCCATGCCCTTGGTCATGTTCACGAGGTCGGTCTCGAAGCCGATGAGGCCGCGCATGGGCACCAGCGCCTCGACCGACACCGTGTCGGCGACGTGGTTCATGTTCGTGATCTGCGCCTTGCGGTTGGCGAGGTTTTCCATGACCGAGCCGAGGTTTTCGCTGGGGACTTCCACGAAGAGTTTTTCGATGGGTTCCAGCGCGGTGTCGTTCGGACCCTTCTTCCACAGCACTTCCGGGCGGGACACCAGCACTTCGTGACCTTCGCGGCGCATTTGCTCGACGAGGATGGCGATCTGCATTTCGCCACGGCCGCTGACGGCGAAGATCTTCGGGTCGCTGGTCTGCGCGATGCGCAGGGCGACGTTGGTGCGGGTTTCCTTCACCAGCCGGTCCCAAATGTGGCGGGCGGTGACGAGCTTGCCGTCTTGACCGGCGAGCGGGCCGTCGTTGACGGCGAATTCCATCTGAATGGTCGGCGGGTCAATCGGGATGTAGGGCAGCGCCGGGCGCGCTTCGCTGTCGCAAATCGTCTCGCCGATGAACACGTCCTCGAAGCCGGTGAGGCCGACGATGTCGCCGGCGTGGGCCTCCTGCACCTCGATGCGCTTCATGCCCTCGAAGTGGTAGATGGCGGTGATCTTGCCCTTGGTGATGCGGCCGTCGCCGTGGCGGCAGATGGCGGGTTCGCCCACCTTGACTTTGCCTTCGACGATTTTGCCGAAGGCGATGCGGCCGAGGTAATCGGAGTAATCGAGGTTGGCCACGAGCACCTGGAAGCCCTCGCCAGCCTTGGCGCGCGGGGGCGGGATGTGCTTCACGATGGCGTCGAAGAGCGGCTCCATGGTGCCGGAGACATGTTCGAGCTCGGTCTTGGCGTAGCCAGCCTTGGCGGAGCAGTAGATGAACGGGAAGTCGAGCTGCTCGTCCGTCGCGTTGAGCGACATGAAAAGCTCAAACACGAGGTCGAGCACCTTCTTGGGCGTGGCGTTGTCGCGGTCAATCTTGTTGATGACCACGATGGGCTTGGCCCCGGCCTCGAGCGCCTTGCGCAGCACGAAGCGCGTTTGCGCCTGCGGGCCGTCGGTGGAGTCCACCACGAGGAGCACGCCGTCGATCATGTTCATGATGCGCTCCACCTCGCCGCCGAAGTCGGCGTGGCCGGGAGTGTCCACGATGTTGATGTGGTAGTTCTTGTATTTGAACGCGGCGTTCTTGGCGCGGATGGTGATGCCCTTTTCGCGTTCGAGGTCCATCGAGTCCATCAGGCGTTCGACCTGCGTCTCAGCCTGGTTGGCGCGGAAGGTGCCAGACTGTTTGAGGAGGCAGTCCACGAGCGTGGTCTTGCCGTGGTCCACGTGGGCGATGATGGCGATGTTGCGGATGTGCTGCATATCAAAAATGTTTGCCGGCGTGTCCATAGAGCAAGTGACCAACCCACGCAGCGAAAGCCAACGGAAATGGAGGCGACCACCGGGCGCGGGAATCTGCCGGGCCGCGCACTATGCCGGTCGGTCAGCAAAGGTCAAGCGGCGGTTCTGCGTCGGGGCGGCCTTCGCTCTGCGCCAAAAGTTTTGTTGCCCGGGGCGGGTTGACCGGATCGTGTGAACCGGTCGTTGCCCCAAAAATCGGTGGTGCCCGCTAGTTGCGGGACGTGGAGGCGAGCCTGCCTTTCCCGCTGCGCGGGCTCGCCAGCGACCACGGCGGGGAGTTCATCAACCCCCACGTCGTGGCCTGGCGGCCACCGCTGCCCCAAAGACGGGACGCGGGAGGCGGGCCGGACCTGGCTGGCGTCCCCGGCTTCCTTCGTTTCCGAGGGGGAGAAATGGATAACACCCATTTTGGCGCAACGAAGCTCTCTTCGCCCGCCTTGCGGGTAACTGTGATTTTTGGCTCACTACGCATTTGCCAGCACCAAATACTGCCGCCATGTCCGTCACGCCTCACCCCTCGTCCCGCCGCGACTTCCTCTGCCGCGCGGGCACGGGCCTGGGCGCGGTGGCGTTGAACGCACTGCTTCAGGAAGTGGCCCGGGCGGACCGCGCGAGCGCGATGCCGGTGATTGATCCGTTGAATCCCTTCGCGCCCCGGCGTCCGCATTTTCGGCCGCGCGCGAAGTCGGTCATCTTCCTGTTCATGGTCGGCGGGCCGTCGCAGGTGGACACGTTCGACTACAAGCCTGAGCTGCAGAAGCTCAACGGCAAGCCGGTTCCCGCCGCCATCCGCAAGGCGCTCGAAGCCACCAAGCACGCGAATGTCTTCCACGGCTGCAAGGACGAGCTGATGGGCAGCCCTTACCAGTGGTCGCAGCACGGCCAGTCCGGCATGTGGGTGAGTGATCTGATGCCGCGGGTCGCCCGCCATGTGGATGACCTGTGCTTCATCCACTCGCTCCAGGCGGACTCGAACAACCACGCGCCCGCGAGCTACCAGCTTCACACCGGCGATATCCGGTCCGGCAAGGCGAGCCTTGGCTCGTGGGTCACCTACGGCCTCGGCTCCGAGAGCCAGAACCTGCCCGGTTACGTGACGCTCTTCGACGCCGGTCCGCTGGGTGGGGCGGCGAACTACGCGAACGGCTTCCTGCCTGCCGCGTTCCAACCGACGCGGCTCCGCGATCTGGGCACCCCGGTGCTCGACCTCTTGCCGCCGACGGAGTTCGCCGACGGGCAACGCGCGTCGCTCGACTTGATCCGGGACCTGAACCTCAAGCACCGTGCCACCCGGCCAGCCTTCACGGACTTCGATGCCCGCATCGCCAGCTACGAACTCGCCTACCGGATGCAGGCCGCCGCGCTGGAAGTAGGCGATCTCAAGGGCGAGCCGGGCTACATGCGCGCGGCCTACGGTGTGGACGACGCCGACAAGCGCACGGCCAGCTTCGCGCGCAAATGCCTGCTGGCGCGTCGGCTCGTGGCGCGTGGTGTGCGCTTCGTGCAGGTGTATGACATGCCGGACAAGGACGGCTGGGACGCGCACGGCAACCTCCGCGGCAACCACGACCCGCGCGCCCGCTGGACTGACCGCGCGGTGGCAGCACTGCTCGATGACCTCAAGCAGCAGGGCCTGCTCGACGAAACGCTGGTCATCTGGGCGAGCGAGTTTGGGCGCACGCCGATGATGCAGGGGGACAAGGGCCGCCAGCACAACGCCGCCGGCTTCACCATCTGGCTCGCGGGCGGCGGCACGTGCCCCGGGGTGCGGATCGGCGCGACGGATGAAATCGGCCTGATGGCGGTCGAGCGTCCGCTGCCGCTGATGGACCTGCACGCGACCATCCTCCATGCGTTGGGCCTACGGCACGAAGACCTGTTCTTCAGAGCCAACGGACGACAGGAACGCCTCACGGGCATTGCGGGCGGCGCAAAGGTCATCGAGGGCGTGCTGGCTTGAGGCGATGGAGCGCAGCCTTCAGGCCGCAGAAAGCCACGTTGACCATCAAGTGAATCGGACATTTCTTGCTCCGCAAGGTTCAGCGGCACGAACGCCGCGCTCCAAACTGGCCCGCCCTTGCGCGCTGGCGACTCGTGCCCATCTTCCCCGCACCCTGAAGCGATTTGACCTTGCCTTCGCGCTGACGCGCCCGCTGGCGCTTGCGCGCGAAGCGCAGCTCGCGGGAAAGTTTTCAGTGTTCATGCAGGCGACTGAGCTGTGGTGCTCAAAGCCGGTTGGCCTTGCCCTCCGGCGGCGTCCTGTTATTGAAGCCCCAACCCGTTGCCAGCGTGCGGATCAGCCCGACTTGATTCGGCCGTTCAGTCCTTGCCCTCAACCGACTATGAAACCGTTCCACTACCTGGGCGTTCTCCTCGCCCTTCTGCCGATCCTGGCATCGGCGCAAACCACCTCGACGAATGAGCCCGCCGCCTTTCGCGACCTGTTCAACGGCAAGGATCTCACCGGCTGGGTGGACGTGAACACCAGCAAGGACACCTGGACCGTGCGGGATGGCCTGCTCGTGTGCACCGGCCGGCCCATCGGCGTGATGCGGTCGGCCAGGCAGTATGAGAACTTCATCCTGCACATCGAATGGCGGCACATGCAGGCCGGCGGCAACTCCGGCGTGTTCATCTGGAGCGAGGGTTCGGTGCCGCCGGGGCGGAACCTGCCCAAGGGCATGGAGGTGCAGATGCTCGAATTGCAATGGCCGTTCCTCAACCCGGAGAAGGACGGCAAACCGCGTCCGCTGGGCTACGTCTCCGGCGAACTGTTTGGCGCGAACGGATTGGAGACGACGCCGGACAACCCGCGCGGCCGCCGCAGCCAGTCCGTCGAGATGCGCTGCAAGGGCAAGGGCGAATGGAACACCTACGACGTGGTGGCCGTGGACGGCGTGGTCAAGCTGGCCATCAACGGCAAGTTCGTGAACGGCGTGAGCAAGGCGTCCGTAAAGAAGGGCTACCTGTGCCTCGAGTCCGAAGGCGCGGAGATCCACTTCCGCAACCTCCGCATCCTCGAACTCCCGCCCGGAATCACCACGCCGGAGCAAACCGCGCCGGAAGTTGGGAAATAGCTGACGGAACTCGTCTTCTCACCTCATCGACCTGCGGGAATTCCGCCTCCTCACCTCGGCGGCTACACCATCCCCGCCAGCTTGCGGCTCACCCAATAGACCGTCAGCAGGAGGAGAATGCTGCCGGCCCACCACGGGTTGGCCCAGAGGCGGCTTGGCAACCGCCAGTGCGGACGGTAGGTTTCCGCCATGAGCTACCAAAATGTCATCACCCTTGAACCGGGCAAGCGTGGTGGCAAGCCGTGCGTGCGCGGGATGCGCATCACGGTAGCGGATGTGCTGGGCTGGCTGGCGAGCGGCATGTCGCACGCGGAGGTTATCGCCGACTTTCCCGAGTTGAATGAGGCGGACATCCGCGCCTGTCTCGCCTACGCCGCCGACCGCGAGCACAAGGCACAGTTCGTGACGGCCCCGCATGAAGCTGCTGTTTGACCAGAACCTGAGCTTCCGGCTCAGTCAGCGGCTTCAGGATATTTTCCCCGGCTCGAACCAAGTCCGCGTGCTTGGCATGGACCAGACCGACGACCGCGAAGTCTGGGCATACGCGAAGGCAAATGACTTCACCATCGTGACTCAGGACGCGGACTTCGCCGACCTGTCGCTTCTACTCGGCCCGCCGCCCAAGGTCGTCTGGCTCCGCTGCGGGAACCAGCCGACTCCAGCCATTGAGAAGCGATTGAGGGACAGTTTGCCGGATATTGCAGCCTTGGGTAGCAGCGCTACGGCGGGGTGGTTGGAGATTTATTGAATCCCCCGCCTGACCTCGGCGGCTACGTCCTGTCATCCCCGCCAGCTTGCGGCTCAATACTCCTCGCTCATCTGCTTGTCGCCGTGTTCGGGGTTGGGGACCAACTTCTGCGCCTGGGGGTGAACCACGAAATCCAGATACTCCAGCGGGATTTGCCCGAGAAGGTTCGGCACGTCGTCGTCCACTTCCACGACCTCGAAGATGCCGCGCCGGCCCATCAACTCCAGCCGCACCGGCTCATACACCGCCCGCCGCCGGACGCCATTGGTGGTCTTGGATTGAATCTCGCTGTCGCGCCCGAGGCCCAGCGCCTTGATGACCCCGGCCTGCAAGTAAAGCCGCGTCGCCCCGGTGTCCACCAAGGCCTCGGCCTCCACCGTGCGCGGGCGATGTTTCAACACCTTCGCCGCGTGCAGCACCAAGTCGGCTTGGTTGGTCAGCTTCATCTGCACAATGACTTTTCCCATAGGGTGAAACTGCCAGTTTCGACCTCGCCACTCAAGCGGGGAATCGGCTCAAGTCACCATGCCGCCGAGAAAAATGGGGGCGTTGCAAGCCAGACACAATGCCTCAAGGAACGGGCCACAATCGAACCGCCAGATCCGCAAACCTGAGGGAGCGTTGCTCGATGTGCTCAAATCGAAACTCGGGATACTCAGCAGGGAGGGATTTTGTCAGTTTTATTGCTGAGTTGAGGTAACAGGTCTTTTTTCTGTGATAGGGGTTGTTCGAAGCACCGATGTTCAACGAGCCGGCGAAGAGCGTCAGGTTCCCGATTTTTGACACAAAGTGCGGGTGCTTCGTTTCAGAACCAGATCCCAAATATGCGGGCCAGTCCCCAAACTCGTCCTTAGCTCTCTTCGTTTTAATTTTGACTGGCATAATGTGCTCGACATGAACCGACTCCGGCCCGGCCACCAACAATTCTGCAAACCCACCTTGATCGTTGATTTCGAACTGCTCCAGACAATACCTGGCACGCTCTCGAAGGCTTGTGGTGAAATCGAAGGATGCGAACTCATGGCGGAACTTCTCATCGCTCGGACTCATTTTGCGGAACTCATCTACGACTGCTGGCAGTGGATTTGTCGGCGAAACTCCGCACAAGCGAGCAAACAGTGTTTCATTGTCGTTCGCTCGCTCACGGCAAATGTGCCGTCGGATCAGCAACGCTTCGGTCAGTTGTAGAACCCTCACGAACACTTCGTTGGGACAGCCGCCCGTCCGCAAGGCCATCAAGAAGCCGTAGGTCTGAATGGATTTGATCATCCGCAAATTCCGTAAATGTCGGTCGATGGTTGAGTGCCCTGTCTTGGCTTTTACAAGCTGCCCATAAACCTTCGCGCCAGAGATAAGCTCTTCCAAAAAGTCGGCGAAAGGCATGGTTGGAGCAGGAGGCAACTCGAGCAGCGAATGCTCCTCAGCGGGCTCGCATTCGGCTTCTGCACCCTCAGCTTCCTCCTCCTCCGTTTGCGCGACGTCAGAATACCAATGTCGGTCAGGCAGTTTGGCGGCCTCCCGAACTTGCCGCATGAACACCTGCTTGAAGTTGGGGATGACGAAAGAAATCGTGATCCGACGTTTGAACCGCGCACAAAGGAAGTGTCGAAAAAAAGACTCGATACTTGTGCCGTCTAAATGCTGTAGCAATTCAGCCCACTTGGTGCGCGCCAGTTTGAGCGGTTCCGGCCCGAAACGCGCAGCGTTGCCAAGGATGAAGTTCTTGATGATGTCTGTAGGGCTGAGTCGAAGACCTCGGTTGTTGATCGTTTCAAACAGCTTGAAAGCATCCTTGGCATCGCTGACGTCCAGTCGGATAACGATGCACTGGTTCTTCAGGTGATAGAGAAACGTCCCCAGATCTTTGAGAGCCTTCTTTCCAACCCATTCTCGAAAAATCGTGAACGCCAGGGCCAAATTATCGTTGTCCGAAAGGGCGGGTGATTTGTTGGCCAGATGCTTTTCAAAATCGCCGGCATCAAGCGAATCCAACAGGATTTTTCGCACTGAAGGCTCACCCAACGCTCGCGCTTGTAACAAACGATCCACATCCTGAGCCGCACTCATCTCCCCATCCGCCTTCAACCTCTCAGCAATGCAGTGCAGAAGAATGCAGACGGTGGTTAAACGCTGCTGGCCATCCACCAATTCCAGCTCATTGATCCCAGCTTTATGATAACCGGTCAGGCAGACGATGCTCCCCAGCAAGTGCGTGTCAGCGCCCTCCAGCAAACTGACGTCATCCAGCAGCTCCCACAACTGCTTCTCATGCCAAGAGTATCGGCGCTGGTAGGCCGGCACCACATACTGTTCGCTCTCTGCGCTCAAGAGCTGAGTGATCGTAAGTGATTTCGGGGTAATGACCATGATTCAGTCTCTCTGTTGGGTGACAAAACAATCAAGGCATTTGGTGCTCAACCACCCTCAAATCATCCCTGCCAGCTTGCGGCTCACCCAATAGACCGTCAGCAGGAAGAGGATGCTGCCGGCCCACCACGGGTCGGCCCAGAGGCGGATGCGTTGCTCCAAGGGCTTCGGCTCAGGCAGCAGGCTGATTTGCTCGATGACCTTGGCGAGGTCGGCGGTCGGGCCGATGGTGCCGCCGGTGAGGGAGGCGAGTTCGCGCAGCACGGTGAAGTTTGCGGGCTGGCCGACTTTCTCGCGCACGGGTTGCGTGACGGTGATTTCGGTTTCCAGCTTGCGACCGGCGCTGTCGGCGGTGAGGAGGATTTTGTGCGGGCCGCCTTGCTTGGGCACGAAGCTGGACTTGAACACGCCCCAGCCGCCGTCGAGCGCGGCGAAGTCGAGCTTCTCGGTGCGGCCGCCGGGCGTGGTGATTTTGCCCTCCACCTTGCCCTTCTCCAGCGGGAAGCCGCTCGCGTCGAGCACGGTGGCCTGGAGGAAGACGGTGTCGCCGGCGTTCGGCGTCTCGGGGCTGAAGGTGAGCCGCACGCCCGCGCGCTCGGCGAGGTGCCGCTGGTGCGACATCCAGCGCACGACCTGGCTCCAGAAGCGGTAATGCCACTTGTCCTCGACGCCGCGCCGCCAACGCCACGCGCTGTCCGTGCCCATGAAGAGCACCTTGCCGCTGCCCGCCGGGCGCGTGACGAGGAGCGGCACGCGGCCCCAGGCGTTGCGCATCGAGGCGTGGACGGCGAGCACCTCGCTGCCGGGGCGGCTCTTTTCCACGGCGGCGCTCCAGTAAAAGCCGGGCAGGTTTTTCCAGATGTCGTCGTTGCGGTTTTCGTCGCCGTCGAAGCGCGTGAGCAAGTGGCCTTTGCCGACGGATGACAGCAGGAGCGGCACTTCGTTTTGCAGCGCGACGCCGTCGGGGCGCTTGTCGTCGAGCTGCACGGGCATGAGGTCAGCGAGCGGGCCGTTGAGGAAGGACATCTGGCGACCGCGCCGGCCCGGCAGGAAGATGAGGCCGCTGCCCTGTTGCTCGACGAGGCCGCGAATCAGCGCGACGTCCGACTCCTTCAGCTCGCCTTCGCCCACGCCCACGTCGCCGAGGAAAATCACGTCGTAGCGCTGGAGCTGTTCCTTCGTGCCGGGGAAAGACGAGAGGTAGTTGCGCCCGCCGCCGGGGCCGAGCGACGGATGGAACAGCACGCAATGCGACTCGACGCCGGGGTCGCGTTCGAGGGCGTTGCGGAGGTAGCGGTATTCCCAGCGCGGCAGCGAATCCACCACGAGCACCTTGAGCGTCTCCGCGCGCACGGCGATGCGGAACTGCTGCGCGTTGTTGTCCGTGAGCGCCTCGTCGGCCTCCGGCGGCAGGCGCAGCGCGACGGTCTGCTCGCCGACGTTGCGCGGCGACCAGACAATGGCGTCCTGCAACTGCCCGCCGGCCGGGATGGTGATGTCCTTCTTCACTTCCTCGCCGTCGCCCGCGTCAATGATGAGCTGCGTCTTCACCTCGCGCGGCAGATGGCTCGCGATCCGGAACGGGATGGAAATCTGCTCCCCGATAAGCCCGTAGCTCGGCACCGTGGCGCGCTCCAAAACCAAGTCCGGCAACGGCTGCTCCGCGCCCACGCCGACGGCGAAGATGGGCGTGTCCGTCTCGCGGAACCGCGCGGCGGCGAGCAACGGCGGCTTGCCGGCGTTCCAGTCGCCGTCGGTCAGCACGAGCACGGCGCGGAGGTTTTTGTGGCGTTGGAGCGACGCCTCAAGCGCGGCGCTCAAGTCCGTGCCGGCCTCGGCCTGCGCGTTGAAATTCGTGTCTGCCGGCGGCGCGGAGAAGTCCTCGATGATGACCTTACCGGACTTTTCCAGCGGCCTCCAAAAGTTCGTCGCGCGTCGCGCCGCGAGCCACTCCGCGCGCGTGAGGACGTTCGAGCCGCCGCGCACATCGCGCGTGGCCATGCTGCCGGAGGCGTCGAGCAGCAAGGCGATTTGCGGCGACTCCTTGCGCTCGATGCGCCGCACTAGCTCAGGCCGGAACAGCGTGAAGACCAGCAGTGTCATGATGACCAGCCGCAGCGACTCCATGAAGATGGCCGCCTTGCCCCCGCGCCGCGTGGCATTCTGCCAGCACAGCCAAGCCGCGCCGCCCCACACGGCTGCGCCGAGCAGGATGAGCCACGGAGAAGAGGCGAAGGACCAGGTGGTCAAGCCGCGTCCTCCCCGGTAGGTGCCGACGTGAGGAGGCTCTGACTAATGCGGAATGCGAAATGCGGAATGCGGAACGGAGTGAGAGACTCCTCACGTCGTCTCCAACAAAAGCCGCTGCTCACCAGCAGGACGCCTGGCGTCACAAGATGCCGGTCGAACTTCATGACGCCGCACGCTTTAGCAGCGCTTCTCGGACACGGTTCAACCCCTCCGGGCCGGGAACCGGTTGCACACGCCCCGCTTCCAAGTCAGCACTGCGTCGTCTCGCGACCTCCATCTGCTCGGCCACAACCTGCGTTGCGGGTGCCACGCTCTCGACAAGACGCTCCGCCAGCGCAACGCGGCTGTCTTCCAAGAGCGTCCGGGCTTCCTCGAAGACCATTTGGACTGTGGATGTCACGCAAGATTTGTCTGCGAACCTAGTGTTGAAGTCAATGCGACACCCCCAAAACTGTGCCAAATCTCTCTGCTCCCGGCACAAACTGAGCGGACGTATGAACCGCCGCCACGCCACCACGTTCTCGACGCCGCTGACATGCTCGGAACGGGCGAGGAATTACTCACCGGGACCACGCTATGAAGCTCTTGTAACGCCTTCACTCCCGGAGTGCCTTCAGTGGGGCGAAGGCTTCGCCATGTCAAAATCCGCATCTCCAACTAAACTTGCGGGAATCCGCGTCTCCTTGGGTAGCACCCGCGCTATCAGCCCAGAAGACAGAGCGTATGGCAGTTCGGCCTTACAACGCCGCCCGAGCTTTCGATGTGATGGCGAGCACCGCCGGGTGGGTCAGCTTGCGTTCGGAGCTGATGGCGTAGAATTGCTGGCGGCAATCGTCGGTGCGCCCGAGGATCTGGAAGCCGTAGCGTGCGACTGCTTCGTTCACTACCAAGGTCGGCAAGGCGAAGAAGCCCAACCCGTCCCCAGCGGCCACTTTCATCAAGGCCGCGTCGTCGAACTCCGCCACCAAGCGCGGTCGAATTTCCTCGGCTTGAAACCATTTCTCCAGCGATTGACGCAGGGCGGAGTTGCTCGCGGGCAGCAGGACGGGCGCGTCGGTCAGTGACTTTGGGAACTTGCGCTTGAGGACAGCGGCCAGTTTCGGCTCGGCGCAGAATGCCACGCCACATTCGTCGAGCAGGTGGTTGAAAACCTTAATGGGGAGCGAGCTGGGCGCGGGTTCGTCTGCCAGCACAATGTCCAGTCGGTAGGCCGCCAGTTGGGAAAGGAGGTCGGCGGCTTTGCCTTCGCGGCAAATCGCCTGGACGGGTTGCGCCAGTTTGAAGATCGGTTTGATGATTTCGTAAGTCGCCAGTTTGGGCAGGGAGTCGGTGATGCCGATGTGGACACGCAACGGGCGCGCACCGGGCCGTTGCTGGGCGTCATCGAGCAATTCCTGCCCGAGCGAAAAAATCTCCTCCGCATAGCTCAAGACGCGATGACCGGCCTCGGTCAGGGCCAGCGCGCGCCCGCCGCGCCGAAAGAGCTTTTCCTCCAACACGCCTTCCAACGAAGCAATCTGCGCGCTGATGGTGGGCTGCGAGACGTGCAGCTTCTCCGCCGCTTTGCGCAAGCCGCCTTCCTTGGCGACGACCCAGAAGTATCGCAGGTGGTGGTAGTTCAAGAAATCCACTCAGACACCGTATTAGCTATAACCTAAGAGTCCATTATAAAAGTCGTAATAGGTTAAGTGCTGTGACGCCCTCATTGTGTCGCCATGAAAACGATAATCGCATTGAAGGAGTTCAGTTATTCGCCGGCGTGCGCGGTCCAGATCACACACGCACCCGCGCCGGCAATCGCCAAGTCGTCGCCGCAGGCCGCGCCGAAAGTGTCCGGGGTTTCCATGTCCCGCCGGAGAAAATGACGAAAGCCTTCGCAACATGCTGCCCCACCGCGACAACGCGCTGTTCGTGAGCGCTAATCCTTATGACCGCTGGGGGATAAACGAGTGACTGGACTAACGGCGGCAATGCAACGCATCAAGCGCATCGCGACCACTATCCTCGGCGGCTCGGTGCTGGCACTGGGCATTGCGATGCTGCTGCTGCCCGGCCCGGCCTTCCTCGTGATACCCGCCGGGTTGGCGATTCTGGCGATTGAATTTGCCTGGGCCAGACGTTGGCTGCGCTCGGCACGCGCGCTCTTGCCGCAGCCTTACAAACGGGACTCTGCGGTGACGAAGAAGTTGACCATGAAATCACTTTGGCGGAGTGCGGGCTTCCTGCTTCGGCAGGTGCGCCGGACTCTGCTGCCGCAAAGAAGGAACACATGATACAAATCCTTCTGCTACTCACTCTGGCCGTTGGCCTGCTGACTCAATGGCACGTCAAGCGCACCTACGCCCGGCACAGCCGCACACCCGTCCAATCCGGTCACCCTGGCGCGGAAGCAGCGCGTGAGATTCTACGGCAGGCGGGCCTCACCAACGTCACCCTTTTCAGCATCGAGCACGAACGTGATGCGGCAGCCGAGGATCGAGAGTTCCAATTGAAGTGGAAGGCGAATGGCAAAGCCCCGGCCCGACCTACCGCTCAGCCAAACGAAGGATTTAGAAAGGCCAAAGCATGAAAAATGAAACGAGAATGAAGAAGAGGAACAGAGGCAATGGTGGTCAGCACGAAGCGAAGTGGATTCATTTTGAATTCACTTCTCTCACCGCTGAGTCGGTGGCCATCGCCGGCTCCTTTAATGACTGGCAGCCGAACGCCACACCGATGACCGCGCTGGGGCAGGGCCGCTGGGCGAAGGACTTGGCGTTGCCACCCGGCGACTACGAGTATCGCCTGGTGGTGGACGGCCAATGGACGCCCGATCCGTTGGCAAAGGATTATGCGCCCAATCCATTCGGTGGCGTGAACTCGGTTTGCAGGGTGGGTAAAGGCTGATCCAATGCGCCAGTCGCGAACCATACTCGAAGCTGACACGCTAACCTAGGGCTTCAACGGCCATGACGCAGTCAGTGAACTGAACTGGGTCATCGAGCCAGTCGAGGCCTTCGCCCTGAAGCGGCCCCACGGCGCGGGCAAGACCACGAGCATCAATGGGATCCCCGGCTTTCCTCACGCGGAGTTATCAAACCATGACCCCCATTGAACAGGAATCTATTCTCAACCTGTCGCTGATGGCGGCGTTTGCCGATGGCGCGAAAAACGACGCCGAGCGGACCGAGGTCAAGCGCATCGCCGAAAGCCTGCCGCACGACGCCGTGCAAACGGCGGCGCTTTACCAGCGAGTCCTGCTCAGGCAGGTGACGGTGGCGCAGGCCGCCACGCTGCTCCAGTCGCCTGAACTCCGCCATCATCTGCATCCGCAGTCACACGCGCCCGGGCTTCACCGCCAAGGTGCTCGGCTCCGTCTCGCTGGCCGTGCTGCAAACCGGCCGCCTTCCGGTCCCGGTCGTGTGGCCGCCTGCGAAGTAACTACACATGAAACAACTCCCTGAATCCAACTGGCACGAACTCCCGGAGCCCGAAGTGGTGCGGCTGCTGGAAAGTGATCAAGCCAACGGGCTGACGCAGGCCGAGGTCGAGGCGCGTCTGCGGCAATTCGGGCAGAACGAGATGACCGCGCAGAAGCGGATGAGCGAATGGATGCGTTTCCTGCTCCAGTTCGCGCAGCCGCTCATGTATATCCTCCTGCTGGCTTCGGCAGTAACGTTCGTCCTCGGCGAGTATGTGGATTCCGCGGTGATTTTCGGCGTCACCTTCGTCAATGCGCTCGTCGGTTTCCTTCAGGAGAGCAAAGCCGGGAAGGCAATCGAGGCGCTCTCGAAAATGGTCCTGACCGAAGCCACCGTGCGGCGAGATGGCCGCAAGCAGCGCGTCAATTCCGTGAACCTCGTCCCCGGCGACATTGTGCTGCTCCAGTCCGGCGACAAGGTGCCGGCCGATCTGCGCCTGCTGCATGTGCGCAATCTGCAAGTGGATGAATCCGCGCTGACCGGCGAGTCGGTGCCGGTGCAAAAGCACATTGGCGCACTCGCGCCCGGCTCGGGCCTTGGCGACCGGAAAAATCTTGGCTTCGCCGGCACGCTCGTGACTTACGGACAGGCCGAGGGCATCGTGGCGGCGACCGGCAACCGCACGGAGACCGGCCGGATCGCGCGGCTCATTAACGACGCGGCAGGCCTCTCCACGCCGCTCACACGCAAGATTGCCCAGTTCAGCAAGCTCGTGCTCTGGGTGATTCTCGGACTGGCCTCGCTGACTTTTGCGGTGGGGGTCGCACGAGGAGAAGGCGTCGTCGATATGTTCATGGCTGCGGTCGCGCTGGCGGTCGGTGCGATTCCCGAGGGCCTGCCCGCGGCTGTCACCATCACGCTCGCCATCGGCGTCGCACGAATGGCGAAACAGCGCGCCATCATCCGCAAGCTGCCGGCCGTGGAGGCGCTCGGCAGCACCACGGTCATCTGCTCCGACAAGACCGGCACGCTCACCGAGAACCAGATGACCGTGCAGCAGATTTTCGCGGGTGGAAGATTCTTCGACGTGACCGGCAGCGGTTACGAACCAAACGGCGAAGTGCTCGCGGAGGGCCACCGCGCCGCGCTCGACCGGCACGTGGCATTGCGCGAGACGCTGCTCGCGGGCCTGCTCAACAACGACTCGCAGCTCGTGCGCGACGGCACCCGCCACAAGGTGGAAGGCGACCCGACGGAAGCCGCGCTCATCGTCGCAGCGCAAAAATCGGGACTCTTCCCCGCCGACACGCACGCCGGGCATCCGCGGCTCGACGTGATTCCCTTCGAGTCGGAGCACCAGTTCATGGCCACGCTCCATAGCCGTGGCGAGCGCCAGTCGCGCGTGATCTTCAAAAAGGGGTCTGTCGAGCGGCTGCTGGAACGCTGCTCGCATGCGCTGCGCGACGACGGCGAGCTCGCTCCGCTGGACGCCCCGGCGGTTCACGCCGCCGTTGAGCACATGGCCGCACGCGGCCTGCGCGTGCTCGCCTTCGCACGCATGGAGGTGGCGCACGACCACGATCGACTTCATCACGACCATGTGCGCGAGGGGCTGACCTTTCTCGGCCTGCAAGGCATGATCGACCCGCCGCGGGCCGAGGCCATCGTCTCGGTGCGCAAATGCCAGGAGGCCGGAATCCAGGT
>Ga0255204_1000118_pt1 | contig 25883 bp, 20 predicted proteins | sample Miss_Colum_RepC__2_FD_188418 | JGI IMG/M metagenome (GOLD analysis project Ga0255204, IMG submission 188418) | Freshwater microbial communities from Mississippi River, Louisiana, United States - Miss_Colum_RepC_8h | ecosystem: Environmental > Aquatic > Freshwater > River | place: USA: Louisiana... | reverse complement strand
CTCAACCGGCGCTGCCTCCCGCCCGGTGACTTCCTGCATGGCCAGTTGCTCCGGCGGCGCGGTGGCCAGGCCGGGCTCGACGGTGAGCAACGCCTCGGGCTTCTTGACGGGGATCTTGCGCAACTCATCGGCTGCCGGCAGGTCCTCGAGGCCGCGCAGGCCGAAGTATTCGAGGAAGGCGGGGGTGGTGCCGTAGAGCGCGGGGCGTCCCACGACTTCGGCGCGCCCGGTCTGCTCGACGATGCCACGCTCCAAGAGCGTCTGCATCACGCCGTCCACCGCCACGCCACGGATCTGCTCAATCTCGGCGCGCGTGAGCGGCTGGCGGTAGGCGATGATGGCGAGCGTCTCCAGCGCGGGCTGGGAGAGACGGCCCGGCCGGCTCTTCTCGCCGACGAGGGTTTTGATCCACGGCGCAAACTCCGGCTGGCTGACGAACTGCCACGCGCCCGCGACACACACGAGGCGGAAGGTGCGCGCGGCGGTTTCATGCTCCTTGGCCAGCTCTTCGAGCAGCGCGACGAGCTCCTCGTCCTTCACTTTCTTGAACGACTTGGCGAGCGGGTCTTCGGAGGCGTCGGCGGTCTGCGAAAACACGTCGCGCAGATCCTTCGTGCTGAGCGGTTTCTGGGCGTTGAAGAGGATGGCCTCGATGATGGGCTTCAGTTCCATGGGGAAGGGGAGGAGGCAGGATTAAATTTGGGAGCGGGACTTGAACAGGGCTTCGGGCTCGTAATCCTGGTCTTGCTCCGCTTCATGGTCAGTTCATGCGGAGGTTCAACTCCGGCGCGGGGCCGGGGGCAGCGGGTGGCTCCGGCGGCGGCGCGACGGGCTGCGGTGGGGCCTGGGCAATCTCGATCTCCGCGAACGCTTCGGGTTGGGCGATGATGATTTGCTTCAGGCGAATCAACTCCAACATGGCGAGGAAGGTCACGACGACCTCGGTGCGGTTGGTGGCGGCGGCGAAGAGTTCGGAGAACTTCACGGCTGGCCGCTCGCGGATGAGGTTGACGATGATTTCGATTTTCTCACTGACGGTCCACTTGTCCTCAAAGATGTCGCGCGTGTCGGTCGTGGCGAAGCGCTTGAGGATCACGTTGACCGCGTTGACCAAATCGAAGATCGAGACCTGCATGCGCTGGGCGGGGGCCTCGAAATCGAGCTTTGGCGCGGTGCGCCGATACACGTTCTCCTGCGTGGCCTCCATTTCCTGGAGGCGGCCGGCGGCATCTTTGAACTTCTTGTATTCGACGAGCTGGCGGATGAGTTCCCAACGGGGGTCTTCGCCTTCCTCCTCGCCTTCGACGACGGCCTGCTGGTCCTTGGGCAGCAGTTCGCGGCTCTTGATATACATGAGCGTGGAGGCCATCACGAGGAACTCGCCGGCGATGTCCAGGTCGAGCTGCCGCATCAGATCCACGTAGGCGATGAACTCGGTGGCGAGCTTGGTGAGGTTGACTTCATAGATGTCCACCTCCTCCTTTTTGACGAGGTAAAGCAGGAGGTCGAGGGGCCCCTCGAAAATCTCAAATTGGACTTTGAATTCGGACATCAAATGCACCGCAGTGTTTCGTTTGCGGGCTGGCGGAGAGTAAGGGGGGGGCTGGAACTTTGGCAACGCTTTCGCGGGGGGCTTCGAACTGCTTCCGCCCCGGCTACTCGAGGAACAGCGCCGTGCTGCCCAATTGGCGGAATACGTTTGCGCACGCCTCGAACTCATCCGGGGGGATCTCCATCCCAACGCGCAAGAGTTGCAAGAACGCCGCGACTTCCGGGGACGGTTCGCCGAGGAGATAAGCCTCGCGCAGCACGTTGGCGAGAACGCAGCTTCGTTGTGCGGGTTGGAGCATCCCACTCAGAACAGTCGCCAGCCCATCGTCGCCCAGTTGCTCTAGGTATGTCTGGCCGGAGTTCATGGCGTCGGTGGATTGAACCCGCCGCTCCAGTGCCTTGAGGCGCCGTTGCGCGATCTGGGGCCGGTGCCTGGTCACACCGAGCACGGCGGCGCAGAGGAGGTTGATGGGAGTCCAATCCGGGCCCGAGGGCGTCTCGTTGACCATCACGCCGATCGCGACGCCGGCGAGGATGCTGTCATAACACCGTTGATAATCTTGCTCCGACAGGGGGGCTACCTGCCGCCAGTCCGTGAGCACGCCAATCTCGGCCTTGGACAACTTGTTGTCGCTGAAACCGAGGTCGATCAGGTTGACGAGCAGGCAGTTGCGCTCCACCGGGGTGAGCAGGCGCTCGGCCTCGAGCAGCAGCCTGGCAAAGCCATGCTTGTTCACCCACGCCCCCGCGCGGCGAAACGAGTTCTGGTTCCCAAAGCGCGCCACCACCCAGTCGAGTTCCTCCTGTGCGAAGGTGCCGTCCGACTGCGCCAGCGCATAGACCGCTGCGGCGCAGACCAAATGCGGTGTGAGCGCTGCCGGCGGGCGGATCAGGTTGACCGAGTCCATGTCGGGCTGCAGGGCAACGAGCTTTTCCAGCGCCAGGCCTTCCGAGGGCGGCAACCGCAGGACAAACTCCCCCTCCGGAAACCGGGCTTGAAACAACAGGGTGTCGCCGTCCGATCCTGCTTCCAACGCCGTGGCTGCGGACACCGCATAGTCGAACCGCGTGAACTCGCCGCCGGCAGGTTTGGAGAAGCAGGCCAGCACCGAACCGTCACACGCGACCCACGTCAGCCCCGCTTTGCCCATGATGTCACATGTGGCGCGCAGGACGATCGTGGGAGCGCATTTGAACTGGGCGATGAACTCTTGCTGCAATTGTGCCGGCAAACCCATATGGAGCGCGGAGGATAAGCAGGGTTACGCGGCAAATGCACAAGAAAACCGAGGGAATCGGCGAAGTCGTTCGAGTGGATGCGAACCTTGAGGGTGAGCTGAAGACGCCTGCCCTTGCGGTGAGGAACTGGGAACGTGATTCAACCCAGCCATGGAGGGGGCGGCCTGGCAGCATTTGCCTGAGAGCGGACACGCATGATGGACTGGCGAAAGATTTACGCTGCTGTAACCAGCCAGCGCTTGCCAACATCTGTGACGTGACTAGTTTGCGCCGGTGACGAAACGCGCGCCTCGGGAACGCGCCCGATATTATGGAACACAATGGACGCACTCCAGGCGGTGAGAGCCGCGATGCCTTCACCCTGATCGAGCTCCTGGTGGTCATCGCCATCATCGCGATTTTGGCGGGAATGCTGCTGCCGGCCTTGAGTAAGGCAAAACAAAAGGCGGCGGCGACCAGTTGCATGTCAAACCTCCGGCAGTGGGGGCTGGCGGGAACACTTTATAGCGACGAGCAGGACGAGGTGTTTCCACACGAAGGTAACAACTCGGCCATCAACATGGCCAAGAACCTTTCGGCGTGGTTCAACACCGTTACTACCTACGCCAGCCAGCCCAGGCTGGATACGCTTTACACCAATGGCACCCCGCCGTTGCCGAAGGACCGGTCTATTTTTTCCTGCCCTTCGACCGTGACACAGCCAGCCACCACTCCCACGTTCGGAACGCCGTTTTTCATGATTGGGTTTAACAGTGCGATGGATCCCAATGACACGGTTACAGGCGTGAACAACAACGTGTTTCGCCGTGCCATTGTCAGCCGGCCAGCGGACACGGTGGTTTTCTCCGAGAATAACGAAGGGACTTTTCCATCCGTCACGGGCCGGTTTGCGCCGGCACGCCATAGCCGCTTGGGCAATTTTTCCTTTGCCGATGGCCACGCCAGCGCGGTTAAGACCAATGATTTCAATCGCACGGCGGCGGAGACTGCGTCATCGGCCACTGAGTGGGCCACGCCCCGCGTGGTTTACTGGTATCCGTTTGACGGGGCTCCGCAGTGAGTGTCCGGCGATGCCGCACCTTGTCGGCTCGCCGCCGCTCACTTGTTCCGCGCGTCCCAGTCTTTCCAGAACGTCGTCGGGGTGGTGACGCGGTCCCAGTTGTCCAGCGGGACGTTGTAGCCCAGCCGCTTGAGCTTGGGCAGTTGGCGCAGGGCAACCACGGAGGGGGAAGGGAAGGGGATGCTGAGTTGTTCCAAGTCCTGGCACTCCCAGAGCGGGTTCAGGTCTGGCTGGGTGGGCAGGCCATCAAGCCGCAGCGTCTTCAACGGCATCCCCGCAAGGGGGGCGACAGTGGTCACCTCGGTTTTGGACAGGTTCAACAATTGCAGCGGGGCGCCCCGGAGCGCATCGAGTTTCGAGACTTTGGTGCCCGAGAGATCCAGCTCGATGTTGAGCGGGGCACCTTGCAGGGGGGAGATGTCTGAAATCTGAGTGTCGGCGAGGCGGAGGATGTCCAGCGGCATGCCGGCCAGAGGGGCAATGCTGGCGACGGTGGTTTCCCGCAAGTCGAGATACCGCAAGGAGGTCATCTTTTCCAAGGCGGCGATGCCTTGCACCGGGGCCTTGAAGCAGCTCAGGTGCTGCAACCGCATGCCCTTGAGCGCGGAAATGTCCCGCACGAGTGTGCGATCCATCAGGTTGGTAAGCAGGGGCATGCCGGCTAGGCCGGAGATGTCATCCACCTTGACGTTGTTCAGGTTGAGGAACTGCAACGGAGCGCCCTTGAGGGCCGAGACACTGACGACTTTGGTGTTTTCCAAGTTGAGCCACTTGAGCGGCCGTCCCGCCAAGGGGGAAAGGTCGCGAACCTGGGTGGCTCCAAGGTCCAGCCATTCGAGGGATTTGACGGCGGCGAGCGGTTTGAGGTCCGTGGCGCGGTAGCCGTTTAGATCAAGTCGCTTCAGCGGCAGGCCGGCCAGCGGACCCAGATCGAGCACGTTGATGCAGCCGCGCAGGTTCAGTTCGACCAGTTGCTTGGAGTCTTTCAAGGGGCCGAGGTCCGAAAGGCCCGCCAAGCCGCCAAGATCCAGCCGGGTGAGCGGCATGCCGCGCAGGGCGGAGAGATCGGTGACCTCGGTGCAGCCGGCGAGGTTCAGTGTGGAAAGGGGAATGCCGTTGAGGCCGCGCAAGCTGGTTACCTTCTGGCCGGAGAGGTTGAGATGAAATTCGCCAGAAGTTTCGCGTTCGAGCAGTTCGGGTTTAATGCCTCCCGCCGCCAGATTCTTGCGGAAGGTGTCGATGATCCCGGTGTCCCCGGCGGCGAAGCGGGCAAACATCAGGCCAGCCTCCTCCACCCGACCTTGCTCGCGCATCGCCTCGTAGATGCGGCGGTAGCTGTCCGGCTTGAGCTTCTTCAAGTCGGTATTGTCCCGGAGGGCGGCGGCGATGACGATGGAACTCTTGGTTGCCTCCGGGTGGTCGGGCTTTAGTTCCCGCGCTCGCTCGTAGGCAGTCCGGGCGGCGGCATAGTCCTCCAGGGAAGTGAGGATGTTGCCTTTGATGTTGTGAAAGTTGGCGTTGGAGCCATCGAGCTTGATGGCCTGGTCAATGTTGGTGAGGGCCAGGCCGAATTGCAGCTTGCGCAAGTCACCTTCGGCCACGGCCGCAAAGGAAGGCGCGGTTTTGCGCAGCTCGACCACGGTTTCCTCCGCCCGCTTCAGCGCCTTCTGCGCTTCGATTTCGCTCAACTTCACTTTGCCGAGGAAGCCGAGGATCACCACGAAGATGGCAATCACCGCCGCCAGCGCCATGAAGACTTCCTTCTTGTTGCGTTGCAGCATCAGTCCCAGCAGCGTGAAAATGTTCGCGTCCTCCGCCCTTGTCGCGTAGCCCCCTTGATAAGCCGCAATGTCCGCCTGCAACTCTTCCACGGACTGGTAACGCTGCTGCGAGTCACGGGCCATGCACTTCATGGCCACGGCGGAGAGCGCGGAGGGGATGACGCCGTCCGGACAATGAGGGGCCACCTTGCCAGCGGGATTTTCGACGGGCAGGTCGTTGAAAACGGAAGGCGGGGTGATCGAGCCCTCGGTGACCTTGGTCAGGATCTCATCCAGACTCGAACCGGTGATTGGCGGCTGGGTGGTGAGGATGCAGTAGAGGATTCCCCCCAGCGCATAAATGTCCGAGCGCGTGTCGATGTCCGCCACGCGTCCTTCGGCCTGTTCCGGGGCCATGTAGTTGGGCGTGCCCTTGACCTGCCCGGCCATCGTCGCCATGGCGTCGGCTCCGCTGCCACCCGGAAGCGGCCCGGAGAATTCAGCCCCAGCCTCCTCGGCATCCGCCTGACCCGGCTCCGGCAGCACCTTCGCCAAGCCCCAGTCCAGCACCAGCACCTCGCCGAATTCGCCGACCATCACGTTGTCCGGCTTCAAGTCGCGATGCACCACCCGGCGCGAATGCGCATAGGCGATGCCGTCGCAGACCTTTTGGAACACCGTCAGGAGCCGCGAGAGGGGGAACCGCTGGATGGTGTCCGCATTGCCCTCCCGGATGTCCTTGAGGATGTCGCGGAGGGTCCGGCCCTCGATCAACTTCATCGTGTAGTAGATCGTGCCATCGGCGGCCACGCCGATGTCATGCAACGGGACAATATTGGGATGCTCGAGTTGGCCGGTGATCTGCGCCTCCGCGACAAAACTATAGACGGCCTGCTCACTCGCCTCAGCACTGTTGAGCATCACTTTGAGCGCGACCGTGCGGGCCAGATTGTTGTCCTGGGCCTTGAGCACCGCGCCCATGCCACCGGTGGCAACGACTCCCTCCAGCGAATAAAACCCGGTGCCAGCCTGGGTTTGAGGCGCGAAGGCGGAGTGCTCCGTGGACCCACGCGCGGAGAGGAAATGGCCGATGGTGATATTGCCCCGGCCCGCCTCCGCATCCAGCGTGCGCTTGAGCTGCACCAGCAACTGCTCGGCCGCCCGTCGTTGCGGCGTCGCCTTGGGCTGCTCTTTGGCTTTGAACTTGATCATGACTCGGCGGCGCGAAACCCAGCTCGGAACTGAGTTTCAATCTGTGGCAGTCGCAAAAAAAAAGCCAGCCCCGAGATGGTTTCGGCGGGCATGCTTAACCACAACTCGGTTGGGGTCGGAACACCCTTGGCTGGCTCAGCCCGAACGCCGCAGTAGCGTCCGCGAAGCGGACGGGTAGCACAGGCCACCGGCCTGTGCTGAGCGGCTACCAGCCGCTCGGAACGGCGGTGGGGTGGAAACTGTTTGGAGCGTGCTGACCACGGCTAGCCGGCTCGTCAACCCGTCGGGCTGGTAGCCCGTGCCACCCCGTTCAACTTCGGGCTCCATGCAGTTGCGAGGGAAGCGCAAGCCCTCAGCGTGTTTGGTTCAGCGGGGTCCGAACCCGGCCGCAACCCGAAGCATCCTCAGACAAACAACTCGTCGATCGGAGCGCCGTGGGAGAGGACGGGGAAGGGGCGGCCTTGGTGGTCGAGGTAGTCCACCGTCGTATCCACGCCGAGGTGGCGGTAGAGGGTGGCGAGGACGTCGTGGGGGATTTTCATCGCGTCCACGGGTTCCGCGCCCTTCGCATCGGAGGCACCGACGACGCGGCCGCCCTTGATGCCGCCGCCGGCCATGGCGATGGACATGAGGTTGCCCCAGTGGTCGCGGCCCGCTGCGGCATTGATGCGCGGGGTGCGGCCATGTTCGCCCCAGGCCAGGACCATCGTGGTGTCGAGCAAGCCGCGTTGGTGGAGGTCTTCGATGAGGGCGGAGTAGCACTGGTCGAAGCGCGGGAGGAAGCATTCCTTCATGGACCAGAAGTTGTCCTCGTGCGTGTCCCACCAGCGGAGGTCCACGGTGACGAGCCGCACGCCGGCCTCGACCAAGCGGCGCGCGAGCAGCACGCGCTGCGTCCAGCCGGGCGCGTCGCCACCAGCACGGACACGGCTGCGGAACTGGGTGGTGAAGCCGTAGCGATTGCGGATGGCGGCGGGTTCGGCGTCGAGGTCAAAGGCCTTGCGCGCGGCGTCGCTGCCGAGGATGTCCCAGGCCTGGCGGGTGAAATCGTCCACGGCCTGAATCTCGCCGTTGGCATCCATCTCGCGGCGCACGCGGTCGAGGCCCTCGACGAGCCCGCGCCGGTCGGTGAGGCGGTTGACGGTGAGGCCCTCGGTGAGGGTGAAGTTCGGCAGGGCGAAGGGGCCGGGATTGGCCGGGTCCACGCCGGTCTCGAAGGGCAGGCACTTGGAGCCGAGGTAGGCGGAGCCGGTGCCGGGTATCATCTTCGGGATCATCACGTAGGCCGGCAGCGACGGGTTCTGATGCTGAAGCTGCTTGGCCACGATGGACCCGATGCTGGGGTGGGCGTTGATGCTTTCGTTTGGCCCGTATTTCTTGCCGGTGAAGACGATCTGGTCGCCGTTCGAGTGGTCCACGCCGCCGTCCTCCTTGCGGTGGGAGATGCTGCGGATAATGGCGAACTTGTCCATGACCTTGGCTGACAAGGGCAGGTGCTCGCAGATGTGAATGCCGGGGACCTTGGTGGAGATGGGGTTGAACTCGCCGCGAAACTCGATGGGCGCGTTGGGCTTCGGGTCCCAGGTCTCGTGCTGGGGCGGGCCGCCGCGCTGGTAGAGGATAATGACGGAGTTTTGGCGCTTGGCGGAGCCGGGCTTGGCCTGGGCTTCGGCGCGGAGGAGGTTGGAGAGCGTCAGGCCGGCGGTGCCCAGCATGCCCGCGTGGACGAAGCCGCGACGCGACATGTTAAGGCGGCGAAATTCGTCACAACCCGGATAGATTCTTCTCATTCAGAAAGGCCCGTGCGAACGGGGTGGAATTCGGACGGTGAGTGGAAGAAGGCGATTCAGGAGAAGGCGGGGAAATGACATTCCACATGCAAAGCGGACAGGAGTGTCCGCTTCACTTCACTTGGAGCGGAAGAGGTCGCTCTGCACGACGCCGTGGATGAGCGAGCGCAGGCCATGGTTGTCCTTTGCGCTGGCGGCGACAATGGCGTCGAGGGCGGGTTGGTCGAGGCGGGTGGGCGGAGCGCCCGTGGCGTAGGTGACAAGGTGGCGCGTGACGCCGCGCGCGAGTTGGGCTGGGTTGGAGGCGACGTTTTTTCGCAGCTCGCGGATGTCGGCGAAAGTCTGGCCGGTCGGAGTCTTGCCGCTGCAATCCACGGCCAGTCCGTCCGTCCACCACGGGCCGCTTTTGCGCTCGGGATTCAGCACGCGGTAGTTCTTACGGTAACTGCCGGTGACATCGAAACTCTCCAGCGCGAAACCGTAGGGGTCGAACTTCGCGTGGCAGGCGGCGCATGAGCCCTGGCTGCTGTGGAGGGCGAGCTGCTCGCGCAGGGTCTTCGCGCCGCGAATGTCGGGCTCGACGGCGGGCGTGTTCGGCGGGGGCGGCGGGATAGGGGTGCCCAGCAAGCGCTCGGCGACCCAGACGCCGCGCTTCACGGGGGAGGTGTAAGTGCCGTTGGCGGTGACTTTCAGGACGGCGGGCTGGGTCCAGAGGCCGCCGTAAGCGGAGTCAGCGGGGAGGCTGACTTTTTGCAACGCGAGGCCGGTGACGCCGGGCACGCCGTAGTGCTTGGCGAGCGATTCATTGGCGAAGGTCCAGTTCGCGGCGGCGAACTCGCGGACGCTCAAGTTCTCGTCCAGCACGCGGCGGAAGAAGGCGCGCGTCTCCTGCACGCTGGAGCGCTTGAGCAGGTCGTTGCGCGCGTATTCGGGGTAGAGCTTGCTGTCAGGCGAGGTGTCGTCAATCGCGCGCAGTCCGAGCCACTGGTCGGTGAAATCGTCCACAAAGCGGCTGGCTTTGGGGTCTTTGAGGAGCCGCTCGGTTTGCGCGGCGAGGACCATGCCGTCGCGCAACTTGCCTTCGCGGGCAACGGCGAGGAGCGCTTCGTCGGGCGTGGAGTTCCAGAGGAAGTAGGCGAGGCGAGAGGCGAGGGCGAAGTCGTTGAGCGGGCCGGGCGGCTCGATGACGCAGAGAAAGTCCGGGGAGGTCATCAACTCGACCACGCAGTCGCGCAAGGCATTGTCGGCGGTCACGCCCACGTCAATCTGCTCGGAGAAGCGGAGGTTCAACTTGGCGAGTTCATCGGCCGTGGGGTCGCGGCGGAACAGGCGCGGGGTGATGCGCTGGAAGGTTTCTGCAGCGGCCTTTAGCAGCACGTCGCGGTTCTGCAAGCCGCCGGCGAGCGCGGTGCGGAAGTCCGCGCGCAGCCAGCGGTCGCCGGCGAGCGGCAGCTCCGGCTCCTCGATTTCCACCCATTGCACGGCAAGGCCGGGACCGCGCGCGTTGCTGGCTTGCGTGTTCTTGGGCACGGGGACGCCGAGGCCGAAGGGGATGAGGCGGAAGTTGTCGTTGATGGGGGCGAGGTCGTTGAGGTCGGCGGTGCGGAGATAGACTTCGGTTTCGAGGATGGTGGGCTTGCCGGGCGGCGCTTCGAGGACGGCGATGAGTTCGATGATTTGCGGATAAGCACCCGTGTGCCCGGCGAAGATGCCGAAGGGCAGCGGCTTGTCGGTCTGGTAGGCGTAAACGGAAAGGCGCAGGCGGTGGACGCCGGGGTTGCGCGGGCCGCCGAAGCCGCGCAATGGGCCGGAGGTGGTGTCGGTGTTGAAGGAGACTTTGGTGCCGTCGGGGAGTTCGAGGATGTGTCCCTTCGACTGCTCGCTGCCGAAGGCGAGGGCGCGAACGGTGCGCGCGGGGTCGAAGGGGCTGGCCCCGGACGGCGGTTGCAAACCGCCGGCACTGGGCTCGGGCTTCTTGTCGCCGAGCACGTCGTCGAAGTCGGTCGTCGTGGCCTTCTTCGCGACACGGGGCTTGGGCGGAGTCTTGGGAATCGGCCGGAGCATTCGGGCGAGGATGTCGTCGGCCATCTTGAAGTAGCCGGCGGCTCCGGAGGCAGACAGCGGCAGCGCGGCGGCGACCTTGTCGTAGCCGTCCACGCGACCGTCGGTGGGGAGGTTAAGGCCGACGGCGGGCTTCACGCCGAAGAGGTCGAAGATGGTGTTGGCGTATTCGGTGCGGCTGAGGCGGCGGAGCTTGCTGCGGCCCTCGGCGCGCTGCTTGGCAAGCAGGGTGTTGGTGAAGTCGCCGCGCAACCACGCGACCAACGCAGCGCGTTCAGCGGGCGAGGGCTGCGGCTCGTCCTTCGGCGGCATGGTGCCGGTTTCGAGGGCGTCGAGCACGCGGAACCAGTGGTCGCGCTCGGCGGCGAGTTGGTCCGCGGTGCGCGCGCCGGCGAGCTGGACGCCGGCCTTGGGCTTCGCGCCCGCGTGGCACTCGGTGCAGTAGGTCTTGAGCAGCGGCTGAACGCGGGCGGTGAAGGTGGAGGCGGCGTCTTGGGCGACGGCGACGTTTGCGCTGCCAACCAGTCCAACCGACCACAGCGCGAGCAGGGAGAGCTTCTTCACATCCATAGTCAGGCAACAACTGGAGACTGAGTCTTTCGAGCGAACAACCAGACGATTCCCGCCAACGCGCCGAGGAACAATGCCCCCGCCCCGCACCAACGAATCATGGAGGCTATGCCAGCGTGGCGAGCATAGCGTGCCGACATTTCTGGCGTCGGGTCTTGGTAGGGGATGCCTGCAAACTCCATGTCATAAACGAAGCCGGCAAAGAGCAGGAACAGCCCGGCTGCGATGAGAATGAACGGCCAGAGTTGCCGCCTGCTGGTGGGGTGGTTGGTCATGCTTGCTTCGGACGAATGACGCAGCTCACACCAGCCCATCCATCGTCCCGACGCCGGTGCCGAAGCGATCCGTCTCGACGCCGTAGCGTTGGAGCATGCTGACGAAGAGCTTGCCCAGCGGGGTGTTGTTCTTGCGGTCGCCGGCGATGTGCTGGCCGTGCTTCCAGCCGCCACCCGCGAGGAGGATGGGGAGGTTGCTGGTGTTGTGGCTGCTGGCGTCGCCGAGGTTGCTGCCGATGAGCACCTGCGTCTGGTCCAGCAGGCTGGTCGCGCCCTCCTTCGTGTCACGGAGCGCGATGAGGAAGTCACGGAAGACGGCCATCTTCGCGCGTTCGATGATGCGGAGCTGGTCAATCTTCGCCTGGTTCCGCCCGTGGTGGGAAAGGCCGTGGTGGTCCTCGGAAATGCCTTCAATCGGCGGCTTCAGGTCCATGCCGCGAATGAACACGGTCACGACGCGGGTCGAGTCCGTCTGCAAGGCGAGCTTGGCGAGGTTCAGCATGATGCGGGCGCGACCGATGTTGTCGCTCCGGTCGAGGGCGTCGGAGGGCGGTTCGGCCTCGACGACGGGTTTTGGCTTCTGCACCCAGGCTTCGTCGGCGTGGAGCTGCTTCTCCATGTCGCGCACGGCCTCGGCGTAGTCGGCGACCTGCTGCTGGTCGTGGGCGCTGAGGCGGGTTTTCAGCGAGGCGAAGCTGGAGCCCATGCGGTCGAGCACGCTCTGGCCGCGCTTCAGGCGGGCCATTTCGAGTTCGATGTCGCGGGCTTTGCCGGCGAGGAAGAGACGGGCGAAAATTTCAGAGGGCTTGTAAAGCGCCGGCACGCCCGCGCCGCTGGTGGTGTGCGTGAGCGGGCTGCCGTCCTGCGTGGAAAGCGTGAGCAGCGGGAAGCGCGTGGCGGGGCCGACGTGTTTCGCCGCGACATAATCGAGCGACACACTGTTGCGGAACCCGCCGGCGGTGGGGTGCTTGGCGCTAGTGAGGAAGCACGCCTCGGACGCGTGGTCGCCGCCGATCTCGGGGTGCGCGATGCCGGAGAAAACCGTGAACTGGCTGCGCAAATCGCCGAGCACCTTCAGATACTCGCTGGGCTGGTAATCGCGCCCCGCCTGCTCGGGGAAGAACGAGGGACCGTAGAGGCCGAAGTTCGTGCAGATGCTGACCATGCGCCTCGGTTGCGTGGCGGCGGCGCCAGCGAGGCTTTCGAGCCACGGTAGCGCCAGCAGGGCAGTGCTGGTGCGGAGGAAGTGGCGGCGGTCAGTGTGGGCAACGGGAGACATGGCGTTTGGTAGCTGGGCTTCAGGGAAGCCTTCAATGTGTTGGGAAGGGGGTCGGTGCGATTCCTATTCCAAATCCCACTTGGCATCGGGGGCTCCGACGGTGTTGGGCGTGGCGGTGCCGGCTACCAGAAAGCCGAGCGACCGGGTCAAGGTGGTTTCCGCATGACCGTCCACCCATCCGGTGCTGGTCCTGCCTTCGTGACGACTGATAACCCGGCGAGACCAGGGCTGGGAAAAGCTTCCGCCCGGGGCTGGAGTATCGAAGTTGAGCCGCTCATGTGGGTTCACGGCAGAACCTTGCTGTCCCTGCCACTTGGCTGGGTCCGTTTCGGTGGCCCACGAAGCGGGCACACCGAAGGCCGAGTCGGCGAACACGACAGTTTCACTGGGTTTGTTGACGTTTACTTCTCGGAGCTTGCTGCTGAGGACATATCCATTCCAGCCCAACTGCGGTGCGCTCAGGCCGATGCCAAAATCATTGGATGTCCAGTTCTTGGGCTGTTGGGGGCATTGGAAGAGTAGCTTGTCCGCGACCAGAAATGGCTTGAGCTGGTCCGGCCACCAGAACTCTTGGGTAAACATCGGGCCGCGGGACACGAGGATGGGGGCCGGAGGGGTGCCGCCTGACACGAAGGGCACGAGCACCCCATCGTATTCGTCCGTGTAGAGCTTGTAGGCCAGCGCGATTTGCTTGTGCTTGTTCAGGCATTGGCTGCCGATGGCCTTGGCCTTGGCCTTGGCGAGGGCTGGCAGGAGCATCCCGGCGAGAATGGCGATGATCGCGATGACCACCAGCAGCTCGATCAGGGTGAAACCGTGGCGGAAAAGTGGCGGATGACTGGCTTCTCTGTTTCGCATCTTTCAATCAACGCGGCGCATGGCAGACGTATTCGATTAGTTTCGCAGACGTGCGTGGCCGCAGGCGGGTTGTGGCTTGCTTCAAGGCCGGCAAGGCGTATCACGACTCGAAGAATTCCAAACCCCGCCGCATGAAAGCTCATTCCACACGTCGCAAGTTTGTCGGCGGCACCGCCCTGGCCGGAGCTGGGGCGGCGCTGGTTCCGGACGCAAGCGGGGCAGGGGCCTCGCCCGTGTCTCCACTGCGGGAATTCGGTTGCGACGCCGCATTGCTGGAAAGGGCGGACCGTTTGATCGCGGAGCAGGTTGCAAGCGGGGCAGTGTGGTCGGCGGCCGTGCTGGTGCGTCGGGGAGCGTTTGAGTTCGTTCGCGCTCATGGGCGGGCAGCGGTTCACACGCCCTTTTTGATCGCCTCGCCAACCAAGCCGATGACGGCCTCCGCTGTCTTGCTGTTGCTGGACCGGGGTGAATTGAAGCTGGTCGATCCCGTGCAGAAGTATCTGCCGCAGTTCCGTGGCGGGGAGCGGGCAGCCGTTACGATTCAACACCTGCTCACGCACACGTCGGGTCTGCCGGACATGCTGCCGGAGAATGTCGAGTTGCGGAAACGACACGCGCCCTTGAGCGAGTTTGTGGCGGGCACATGCCGGACGGAGCTGCTCTTCCGGCCGGGGACGAAGGTGAGTTATCAAAGCATGGGCATCCTGCTGGCCGGGGCGGTGGTGGAACGGATCAGCGACCAGAGCCTGCCGGCCTTTCTGGCGGCCAATGTGTTTGGCCCCTTGAAGCTGTCGGCCACGTCGCTGGGCTTGGGCGGACGCAAAATCTCCGACACCGCGCTGTGCCAAGTGGATGTGGCCAACGATTGGGACTGGAACAGTGCCTATTGGCGCAACCTCGGCACTCCTTGGGGTGGCGCTCATTCCACCGTGCGGGATCTGGCGGGCTTCGCGGAGCAGTTTGTGGCCACCGAGAACCAGCCTTGGACCGCAGCCACCCGGCTGGCGATGCGGTCGGTGCAGACGGAGGGACTCAACCAGGCTTGGGGTTTGGGCTGGCTGGTGGAGCCACGGGCATTCGGCCAAACCTGTTCCCGGGGCACGTTCGGCCACTTTGGTGCCACGGGCACGGTGGTTTGGCATGATCCGGTGGCCCACCTGACGTGCGTGCTGCTCACGACGCGGCCGGCGGCAGATTCACGGGGCGGGCTCCTGGGGCCGGTCTCGGACCTCGTCGCTCAGAGCGTGCGGGGGTGAATCAGACTGCCCCAAGCAAAAGGCGCGGAGGTGACTCCGCGCCTTTGGAATTGAGCGGGCTACGACGGCCCGAAGGTCAAAGTTCTGACTCGTCCTCGGCTTTGAGGGTGGTCACTTGCGACGCACCTTCGAGCGCCTGAACCTCGGCGACCAGTTCGTCGGCACGAGCAGGATCGCGCAGCAGGAGGCGGAAGGAGAAATCCACGCCTTCGTAGCCTTGATGCGAGCGCTGGCTGGCGAGATGCACCCGGCGGGAATGGCGGCTGAGCATGTTGCTCAACTCCATCAACTCACCCGGAGAACGCGCCCAGTGGAGGTTCAGGATGAGGTCGTAGCGGTGCCGCGCGCCGAAGTTCGTGAACCAGAGATAGATCATCAGCGCGAAGACAATCAGCGCGCCGACCACCGTGGTGGAAAACTTCTGCGTGCCGCAGCCCATGCCGATGAAGATCGAGGTCAGCACGAAGGTGGTGTCGAGCGTGTCGCGCAAGATGTTGCGGAAGCGGACAATCGCAAACACCGCCATCATGCCGAACGCCGTGACGATGTTGTTCGACAGCACGGTCATCACGAGCGAGACGATGACGGGCGTGACGACGAGGGCGTTGACGAAGGAGCGCGAGTAGCTCAGCCCGGCGTGCGTCAGCATGTAGGTCCATGCCAGCGTCTGGCCGAGGAGGAAGGAAAGCAGCAGGCCCAGGACGACGGCCGGGATGTTCGGCGGGGCCAGTGAGGTGTCACCTTGGAAAAAAATCCACTCGTTCATGCGTTGCGGGTTGGTTGGTTAAGCGATGGGGGGAAAGAATCAGGATCGGAAACTGGATTACGAGAAAAAACTTTGCGACAGGAGCGAAGGGCGGGCCACGGGCTCAGATGACCGTCTTGGTGGCGTGCACATCTTCGATGACCAGATGCGAGTCGTCGAAGACTTCCAAGGCCTGCTTGGTGCGCATGTGTTGCACGGCGTTGTGCCAGCCGAAGTATTTCTCCCCCTTGAGGGCGATGCCATCCGCGTATTTGGCGGCCGTGGTGGTGGTAAGGCCGAAGACGCGGGTGCATTCACGCAGGAAGTCCGGGAAGCGGCCGGTGAACTTGAACTCAAGCACCACGTCTTTGCCGAAGACGCACGTCGGGTTGATCTGGGCGGTTTCCAAGCGCGCGGTCGGCTCCGCGGAGATGAGCACATTGCGGTCGAAGGTGACGCGCAGGGAGTTGTCGTAGGGGCTGACCCACGCCTCGCGGAGGTAGTGGATGTGGGCCTTGGGCACGGCCTTGTATTCCTTGAGATACTGGCTGAAGCGCTGGAGGGCGACGAGTTCCTTGGGATTGCCCTGCTTCACCAGATGGTCCGGCTGGGGCAGGTGGCCGGCGAGGATGTAGTCCACCGATTTGCGTCGCACGCCACCGCGCTGCTTGAGGATGGCGTTGTTCATCCGCCGCTTGATCTCGAAGAAGACCGGCGAGTCGGGCTCGTTGTCGTAGAAGCGCAGACGGAGTTTGAAGCGGTTCTTGTTCCCGTTGATGGTGTGCCAGTAAATCGTGAGCGCCTCGGAGTCGAGGTAGAGGCTGTGGATGGGATACGAGTTGTCCGGTTTGCCGACCCCGTAGTCGTCCAGCACCGTGTAGGCGCTTACGAACCGGCGGACCGCTTGGGCGGTGTTTTCTGGGATGATGTATTTCAGCTCCCAGCGCTGTAGCTGCATTTCCCGGCTCATGGCGTTGCTGTCAAAGGTTCCGTGAACATCCGGTGGAACGGCGCGGTTGTTACCGGCAAATGGCGGCGAGGTAAAGGTTTTCCTCTGTGGGCAGCGGCATTTTCCAAAATGCCAGCAGGCGGGGACAATTCGCGTGACTTCACCATCGGCTGGCCCTACCAACTCGCCCCGTGCTCGGGGCCATCCTCGCAACCATCCTGTTCGCCTTCTCCGCCGTTTCCGGCGCGCGGGTGGCCAAGCTCATGGGCGGCACGGAGGCGAACTTCTGGCGGCTCAGCCTGGCCACGCTGTTCCTCGCGGTGATGGCGCACGCGTTCGGCGCTGGGCTGGCGGGCAACGGGTTTTACATCTTCATCCTGAGCGGTTGCATCGGCTTTGGGCTGGGCGATGTCTCGCTCTTTCAAGCCTACCCGCGCCTCGGTTCGCGGCTGACTATCCTCATCGTGCATTGCCTCGCCGCGCCGTTCGCGGGGCTGGTGGAGTGGCTGTGGCTGGGCACGACCTTGTCGGCGGCGCAGATGGTGTGTGGCGCGGTGATTCTCGTGGGCGTGGCCGTCGCCCTCGCGCCGACCCACGAGTCTCACGAAGCGCGGCGGCAGTTTGGCATTGGCATTTTCTTCGCCGTGCTGGGGGCGATAGGGCAGGGCGGGGGCGTGGTGTTGAGCCGCAAGGCGTATGAGCTTTGCCGGCTCGCCGAGCAACCGATGGACGGAATCACCGCAGCCTACCAACGCATTCTTGGCGGTGTGATTATCTCGGGGATTGCGCTGCTCGTGGTGAAACGGCAGTTCCTTCTCGCCCGTGCCGGCGACTTGCAGTCGCCGCCTTCTGGCAACAGCGGAACCACGCCCGGGGTGGTGTCCACCACGGAAAAGTGGCGCAAGTGTTGGAAGTGGATCGCTTTCAACGCCCTTGCCGGCCCGACGCTCGGCGTGAGCTGTTACCAATGGGCGCTCAAGACGACGCCTTCCGCTGTGGTGCTGCCCATCGTCGCGCTTTCGCCGCTGGTGGTGATGCCCTTCGCACGCTGGATGGAACAGGAGCGGCCTACGCGGCGCTCGACGGTGGGCGCGGTCATCGCGGTGGCTGGCGCGGTGGCGTTGGCGTTGGCGAAGTGAGCTGCGCCGCCGCGGTCCGCAGCCTTGCGCCGTCCGTGCTTCCCGGTAACTTCCGCGCCACCGCGTCAGTCTGGCTCGGTGTCAGTTGCTGAATCTTTGCACTCGAAAACCATGATGCTCCGAATCTTGTCCACGCTGGTCCTCACCACCGCCGTTGCCCTCGCTCAAAGCGGCGACAAGCCCGGCGAGAAACAGGAGCCGCGCGTGCCCAAGGAGAAAATCCCCGCCAACCCGCCGCTCTCCCCCGAGGCCGCGCTCAAGACCTTCAAGCTCCCGCCCGGCTTCCGCATCGAGGTCGTCGCCGCCGACCCGTTCATCGAGACGCCCATCGCCATGCAGTGGGATGCCGATGGCCGGCTGTGGGTCGTCGAGATGCCCAGCTACATGAACACGCCCACGGCGGCGGGTGAGATGGAACCCATCAACCGCATCAGCGTGCTCGAAGACACCGACGGCGACGGCAAGATGGACAAGAAAACCGTCTTCCTCGACAAGCTCGTGATGCCGCGCGCCGTTTGTCTGGCCTACGGTGGCGTGCTGGTCTGCGAACCGCCCGCGCTCAACTGGTATCCCATCGAGGCCGGTCTCAAGCCCGGCAAAGCCGTGCTGGTGGACAAGAACTACGCGCCGAACGGCTTCAAGAACCCCGAGCACACCGGCAACAGCCCGACGTGGCTGATGAACAACTGGATTGTCTCCGCGAACCACAACCTCCGCTTCCGCCGCGTGGACGACGAGTGGAAGCGCTCCGCCACCACCTCACGCGGCCAGTGGGGCCTCACGATGGATGACTGGGGCCGCCCCTACTACAACTCGAACTCCGACCAGCTCCGCACCGACTACGTGCCCAGCGAGTATTACGTCCGGAACCCGCTCTTCCGCACCACCGCCGGCCTCGCCCAGCAGCCGATGAAGGACCAGACCGTCTGGCCCGCCCGCGTGAACCCCGGCGTCAATCGCGGCTACCAGGCCGCCACGCTCAAGCCCGACGGCACGCTCGCCAAATACACCGCCACCTGCGGCCCGGTGATTTATCGCGGCGACAATTTCCCCGCTGAGTTTCAGGGCAACGCCTTCATCCCTGAGCCGTCGGCGAACTTTGTCCGCCGCATGGTGCTCACGGAGCAGAACGGCGAGCTGACCGGAACCAATCCTTACAAGGAAGCCGAATTCCTGACTTCCACCGACGAACTCTTCCGCCCCGTCAACGCCTACACCGGACCCGACGGCTGTCTTTACCTCGTGGACATGTATCACGGCATCCTCCAGCACCGCGTCTTCCTCACGAGCTACCTCCGCAAGCAGGCCGAGGACCGCGGCCTGGACAAGGTCATCAAGCGCGGTCGCATCTACCGCATCGTCCACACCGGCAAGCCGCCCGGCCCGCGCCCGCAGCTCGCCGCCGCCCAGCCCACCGACCTCGTCAACACGCTGACGCACGCGAACGGTTGGTGGCGCGACACCGCGCAACGCCTGCTCGTGGAGAAGTCGCCCGCCGCCGCGCTCGCACCGCTCAAGCAGCTCGCCCTCGACGCCGCCGACCCGCGCGCCCGCCTGCACGCGCTCTGGACCCTCGACGGCATGGGCCAGATGGACGCCGCCACGTTGGTTTCCGCGCTCGGCAAGGAGAAGCACGGCAAGGTCCGCGCCGCCGCCGTGCGCGTCGCTGACCCGTTGCTCAAGTCCTCCGACAAAGACAAAGTGCTGCTCAAGCTCGTCTCGCTCGCGGACACGAAGGACCCCCACGTGCAAGTGCAGCTCGCCTTCACGCTCGGCGAGGCAAAGGAGCCGGCTGCCGAGGCCGCGATGGCCGTGCTCGCCCGCAACGCCGGCACCAACGCCCTCGTCCGCGACGCGCTCATCAGCGGCCTGGCGTTGCGCGAAGTCGAGATGCTGGAGCGCGTGTCGTCCGACAAGTCATGGGAGGACAAGACGAAGGTCGGCGGCGGCGAAGCCTTCATCAGCGCGCTCGCCAAGAACGTCTTCCAGCAAGCGCGCGGCGACCGCGTGAACAAGCTTCTTGAGCAAATCACCCGCAAGGAAACGCCCAAGTGGCAGACCCTCGCCGTGCTCGCCAGCCTCAACGTCAACCCGCCCGCCGCGAAGAAGGGCGAACCGCCGCCGCGCGTGAAGTATGTGAAGCTCGCCGCCGAACCGCCCGCGCTCGCCGCGTTGGAAAAGTCCGACGACAAGACCATCCAAGCCGCCGCCAAGAAGCTCGACAAGCTCGTCGTCTGGCCCGGGAAGCCCGGCGTCGTGCTGCCCGTCATCAAACCGCTCACCTCTGCCGAACAAGCCCGCTTCGACGGCGGCAAGCTCATGTTCGAGGCCACCTGCGCCGCCTGTCACCAAGCTCACGGCTACGGCCAAGACGGCCTTGCGCCGCCGCTCGTGGACAGCGAATGGGTCGCCGGTTCGCCCGAGCGTCTCGCCCGAATCATCCTGCACGGTGTCGGCGGCCCCATCACCGTCCTGGGCAAAAAGTGGGACATGGACATGCCCGGCCACGGCACCTTTGATGACGAGACCGTCGCCGCCGTGATGACCTATCTCCGCCGCGCCTGGGACCACGACTTCGACCCCATCGCGCCCGACTTCGTGAAGAAGGTTCGCGCCGCCACCACCGGTCGCGAGTCCGCGTGGACGGACGCGGAGTTGAAGAAGGTGAAGTGAGCGGGGCCGGAAAGCGGCTTGTCGGCGGCACGGCGGGATGACAGATTTGCCTCATGGAACTTGTGTTTAGCGTTACGCAAGAGGCGGACGGCGGTTTCGTCGCCGAGTGCCTCTCGCACGACATCTTCACGCAGGGTGACAATTGGGCGGAACTGCGGGCAAATGTCTCTGAGGCTGTGTCAGCCTATTTCTTTGACCAGCCCAAGCCTGCTTCCATCCGGCTCCATCTGGTTCGCGACGAAGTGATGGCCTGTGCATGAAGCTGCCGCGTGACCTGAGCGGAGCGGCTTTGGCCAAGCTACTTTGCAAGCACTTCGGCTACCATCAGGTGAATCAGGAAGGCAGCCACATGATTCTACAGACAGACGTTCCTCGTTCCCATCGCCTCTCCGTTCCCGCTCATCCGGTTTTGCGCCCCGGAACGTTAAACGCGATTCTTCGCGCCGTCGCTGAGGCCAAGACCGTCGCCAAGGAAGACATTCTCAGGAACCTGTAGTCCGAATGAGCCACCTCCCCCAAGCCCGCCGCGTCTTCGACATCGAACTGGCTGCCCTCCGCGCTGTGCGTGCGCGGCTGGATGAGTCGTTTGACCGTGCGGTGGAACTCACCGTTGAGACGCTCAAGCGGCGCGGCAAGCTCGTCATCGTCGGCATCGGCAAGTCCGGCAACATCGGCGCGAAGCTCGCCGCCACGCTCACCAGCACCGGATCCACCAGTGTCGTTTTGAGCAGTGTGGATGCACTTCACGGCGACCTCGGCATCGTCAACGATGGCGACCTCGTGCTGGCGCTGAGTTACTCGGGGGAGTCGGAGGAATTGGTCAACCTGCTTCCGGCCTTGAAGCGCTTTGCCGTGCGGGTCATCGCCTTCACCGGCAATCCCAAGTCCACCATCGCGCTCCACAGTGACGTGGTGCTGAACGTCCGCGTGCCCAAGGAAGCCTGCCCGTTCAATCTCGCGCCCACGGCCAGCACGACCGCGATGCTGGTGATGGGCGACGCGCTGGCGATGGCCGTGCTGGAGGCGCGCGGCTTCACGCAGAAGGACTTCGCCCGCTACCATCCGTCCGGAGCGATTGGCCGCGCGCTGCTCGTGAAGGTGCGCGACATCATGCGCACCGGGGAGCGCAACGCCGTTGCCCCGCAGACTTTTGCCGTGCGGGACGCGCTGATGGTGATGACCAAGGCCAAGTCGGGCAGTCTGGCCATCGTGGACAAGGGCGGGAAACTCGTCGGGGTCTTCACCGATGGGGATTTCCGCCGCCGCATGTCCACGGACGAGGCGCTGCTGACGCGCCCGCTCGCCGAAGTGATGACGCGCAAACCCATCTGCATCCGGGACGAATCCCTCGCCGCCGAGGCTTTGAAGATTTTTAACGACCGGAACATAGACGACCTCATCGTCGTGAACGCAAAGCGCGAACCGGTTGGCTTGGTGGACTCGCAGGACCTGCCGAAGCTGAAGCTGATGTGAGGAGGCGCTGGGCGCGGCGGGCGGCGGCGGCTTGGCCTTCACGCTCATGGAGCGGGGAAGGGGCGCTTATACTTTTTCCGGTGCGTTGACGTTGTTTTCCCCGCCCCCCTACAGTCCGCCCCGTGCTGGCACAGCGGCGGTTCACTGCCGCGCCCTCCGCAATGAACATAATTGAGCGAACCTGGAATTCCTCCCTTGGGAAGAAATACGTCATGGCCGTCACCGGCCTGGCGTTGTTCGTCTTCCTCATCGGCCATCTCGTCGGCAACCTGCAGGTCTTCGGGCCGCCAGAGTTGATCAACGGCTACGCGCACTTCCTCAAGTCCAAGCCGGCGATGATCTGGGGGGCGCGCCTAGGGCTGCTGGCCTGCGTTGGCCTGCACATCTTGGCGGCGGTGACGCTCGCGCAGCTCAACGCCGCCGCCCGGCCCCAGCCCTACGCGACCAAGGGCGCTTACGGTGCGAGCAAGGCGTCTCAATACATGCTGCCCACCGGGATCGTGATCGCCTCGTTCATCGTTTATCACCTCGCCCACTTCACCGCGCTGCTGCCGGGCATCAACGGGGTGGGGGATTTTTCCAAGCTCACGGCCACGCTCCACGGTGAGCAGGTGCCGGACGTTTACGCGATGATGGTGCTGGGTTTTCAGGTGCCTTGGGTGGTCGCCTTCTACCTGATCGCACAGGCCATGCTCTTCACCCACCTCGGGCACGGCTTGTCCGCCATGTTCCAATCGTTGGGCCTGCGTGATCATGTGTGGTGGCCGCGCATCCAGCTCTTCGCCAAGGGGGCCAGTCTCGCGCTGCTGGTCGGCTACTGCGTGATTCCCGTGGCGATTTTCCTGCGCGTCGTAGGCAGCGACTACGTTGAGCGGAAGAAATTTGATTTGAAGGCGGATGCCGGCAAACCGGTGCCTGCGCTGGTCGCTGTCCAAGGAAAGGAGGCCAAGTAACATGGCTACGCTGAATTCCAATATCCCGTCCGGCCCGCTCGCTGAAAAGTGGGAGCATCACAAGTTCTACACGAAGCTCATCAACCCGGCGAACAAGCGGAAATACAAAATCATCGTCGTGGGTGCTGGCCTGGCCGGTGCGTCCGCTTCTGCCACGCTCGCGGAGCTGGGCTACGAGGTGCACAACTTCGTGTTCCATGACTCACCCCGGCGCGCGCACTCGGTCGCGGCCCAGGGCGGCATCAACGCGGCGAAGAATTACCAGAACGACGGCGACTCCGTGCATCGCCTCTTCTACGACACCATCAAGGGTGGCGACTTCCGCGCCCGCGAGGCAAACGTGCATCGGCTCGCCGAAGTGTCGGTCAACATCATTGACCAGTGCGCGGCGCAGGGCGTTCCGTTCGCCCGCGAATACGGTGGCCTGCTCGACAACCGCTCGTTCGGCGGCGCGCAGGTTTCGCGCACGTTCTACGCGCGCGGGCAGACGGGGCAGCAGTTGCTCCTCGGCGCTTACTCGGCGCTGAACCGCAACATCGCCAACGGCGGCGTGAAGTCCTACACGCACGCCGAGATGCTCGACCTCGTGGTCGTGGACGGCCACGCGAAGGGCATCATCGTCCGCAACCTCCAGACCGGCGAAATCACCCGCCACAACGGCGATGCCGTGGTCCTCGCGACCGGCGGCTACGGCAACGTTTACAACCTCTCGACCTACGCGCGCGGCGCGAACGTCACGGCGGGGTGGCGTGCCTACAAACGTGGCGCCTGCTTCGGCAATCCCTGCTACACGCAGATTCACCCGACGTGCATTCCGGTCAGCGGCGATTATCAGTCGAAGCTGACGCTCATGTCCGAGTCGCTCCGCAACGATGGCCGCGTGTGGGTGCCGAAGCGGAAGGAAGATTGCGGCAAGAAGCCGGCGGACATCGCCGAGGGCGACCGCGATTACTACTTGGAGCGGATGTATTCCGCGTTCGGCAATTTGGCTCCTCGTGACATCGCGTCGCGTGCTGCGAAGACGGTTTGTGATGAAGGTCGCGGCGTCGGCGAGACGGGGCTGGGCGTTTACCTGGACTTCTCCGCCGCCATCCAGCGGCTCGGCGAAGGCAAGGTGCGCGAGCGCTACGGCAACCTGTTCGCGATGTATCAGGAAATCACGAACGAGAACGCCTACCAGACGCCGATGCGGATTTACCCCGCCGTGCATTACACGATGGGTGGCCTGTGGGTGGACTACAACTTGATGAGCAACGTCCCCGGCCTGTTCGTGCTGGGCGAGGCGAACTTCTCCGACCACGGCGCGAACCGCCTCGGCGCGAGCGCTTTGATGCAGGGCCTGAGCGACGGCTACTTCGTGCTGCCTGCGACCATCTCGGGTTATCTCTCTTCGCAGAATCCGGGCAAGCGTCCGGCGACGGACAGTGGTTCGTTCAAAGAAGCCGAGGAGAACGTGCAGACGATGACGAAGCGGTTGCTCGGCAACAAAGGCAAGCGCACGCCCGACAGCTTCCACAAGGAACTCGGGAAGCTCATGTGGGAGCACTGCGGCATGGCGCGCAACGAAGCCAGCTTGCAGAAGGGCATCAAGGCCATCGGCGCGCTGCGCGAGGCTTACTGGAAGGAAGTCAGCGTGCTCGGCGAGTCGAACGACTGGAACCAGTCGCTCGAACGCGCGGGTCGCATCGCCGACTTCATCGAGCTGGGCGAATTGATGTGCCGTGACGCGCTCATGCGCGAGGAAAGCTGCGGCGGCCACTTCCGCGAGGAATATCAATACACGCCCGACGACCCCGAGACGAAGCAGGGCCTCGTGAACCCCGGCGACGTGAAGCGCCGCGACGACCAGTTCGCCTTCGTGGCCGGCTGGGAATACGCCGGTGCGCCGGACAAAGCCCCCATCCTCAACAAGGAACCGCTCGTGTATGAGGAAGTGAAGATGAGCACGCGCTCCTACAAGTAAGCCACGGCACTCAAAACATTTTCCGACGCATGAAAGTTACTTTGAAAGTCTGGCGGCAGAAGAACCGCAACTCCTCCGGCTCCTTCAAGACCTACGAGTCCCCCGAGCTGAACGACAACATGTCGTTCCTCGAGATGCTCGACGTGGTCAACGAACAGCTCGCCACGCGTGGCGAGGAGCCCATTGCCTTCGACCACGACTGTCGCGAGGGCATTTGCGGCACGTGCTCGCTGGTCATTGATGGCAAGCCGCATGGCCCGCACAAGGGCATCGCGACTTGCCAGACGTATATGCGGAGCTTCAAGGATGGCGACGAGATCGTTGTCGAGCCGTTCCGCGCGAAAGCGTTTCCGCTCATCAAGGATCTGGTCTGCGACCGCAAGTCGTTCGACCGCATCCAGCAGGCGGGCGGTTTCATCACCGTCCGCACAGGCGCAGCTCCCGATGCGAACTCCATTCCCGTTCCGAAGCCCGACGCCGACCTGGCCATGGATGCCGCGCAGTGCATCGGCTGCGGCGCGTGTGTCGCCGCGTGCAAGAACGCGAGCGCGATGCTCTTCGTCGCGGCGAAAATCTCGCACCTCGGCCTCATGCCACAGGGCCAGCCCGAGCGCTACAAGCGCGCCAAGGCCATGGTGGACCAGATGGACGCAGAGGGATTCGGGGCCTGCACCGTGACTGGCTCCTGCGAAGCCGTCTGCCCGAAAGAAATCTCCCTCGACTTCATTGCCCGCATGAACCGCGACTACGGCGTGGCCCTGCTCAAGGGGGATCCGAAGGCGGTCAAGGGCGGCGGCGCAGGCTGACTTATCCCGTCCGAACAATTCTCCCGCGCTGGCGTCGGTTGCTTTGCTCATGAAAAGCAACTACGCCACCGTCCTTCTGTTCGCCCTCGTCTCGACCGTCTCCCTCTCCGCTGCTGACGCCAAGTCCGGGCAGCGCACTACAGATGGCAAGTGGAGGCCGGGGGACATGGCCCGGCCGCGGCCGCCGGTGGTCACGCCATCTGGCTGGGGGGCGGATGAAAAACCAGCCGCGCCGCCGTCCGACGCGATCGTGCTCTTTGACGGCACCAGC
>Ga0255204_1000114_pt1 | contig 26434 bp, 21 predicted proteins | sample Miss_Colum_RepC__2_FD_188418 | JGI IMG/M metagenome (GOLD analysis project Ga0255204, IMG submission 188418) | Freshwater microbial communities from Mississippi River, Louisiana, United States - Miss_Colum_RepC_8h | ecosystem: Environmental > Aquatic > Freshwater > River | place: USA: Louisiana... | reverse complement strand
CTCGCTCATCGCCACCTTGGTTCGTTTTCTTGCCATCCCCGAGCTTGCATTGCCGCCTAGGTTTTGACCAGCTTTACTTACCGATTGTTATAAAGACTTGGTATAAGTCGCGGTCAGCCTGTATCGGCGGCCGAGGAAGCCCGCACTCCTTGCGCCATCGTGGACGCCGCCAAGGTGCGCGACTTGAGCTTCAAATACCGGGCCGACGGCAAAGGCGCGACCGTCACCGCCCGCTTCGGCCCCGACGGCATCACCCTCTGCGATCCGAACCGCGCGGGCGAAGGGGCGGACAAAGTGTTTCAGCGCATTTACAACCGAGCGATTTGAACCACGAATGGAAACGAAGTGACCCGAATCCGGGTGTCATCGACGAGGAAAAGGATAGTGTTGGGCTTCCGCGTCTCTTCGTGGACGATTACGACCTGCCCGAGCAAGGTCGCTGCGAATGCCAGAAGGATCGCCAAGCGCGTCCATGAGTCGTTCATGCGATGACCTCTCTGAGCACCTCGCCCTGAACATTGGTGAGGCGGCGCTCGATGCCGTTGTGATAGTAGGTCAGCCGCTCGTGATCGATCCCAAGCAGGTGCAGGACCGTGGCGTGGAAATCAGGCCATGAAACCGGGTTCTCCACGGCCTTCCAGCCGACCTCGTCGGTGGCTCCATAGACGAATCCCTTCTTCAGGCCGGCGCCAGCCAGCCAGACGGTGAAGCCCTCCGGATTGTGGTCGCGGCCAAGGCCGAGTTTGCCTGCCGGTGCCTGGGTGAAAGGCGTGCGACCAAACTCGGAAGTGAAAAGCAGGAGGGTGTCTTCCAACATGCCGCGCTGCCGCAAATCCTTGATCAACCCCGCAACGGGACGGTCGATGAGTCCCGCCTCCCGGGTGTGATTATCGCGGTTGTCCTCATGGCCATCCCAGCCGTGGCGCGGAGTTCCGCCGAAGGCACCGCCGGAGTAGATTTGCACGAAACGAACCCCGCGCTCAAGGAGCCGCCGTGCGAGCAGGCATCGCCGCCCGCAGTCGGCGGTCTCTTTCTGATCCAGGCCGTAGAGCCGGGAAATGTGTTCGGGTTCGGTGGCAAAATCGATCGCCTCGGGAACGGAGGTCTGCATCCGGGCGGCGATTTCGTAAGCCCGCAGACGGGCGGTGAGCAGGTCCTCGCCCGCTCGTTCTGCGGCATGGCGGCGATTGATTTTTTCCAGCAACCCACGGGACTCGCGCTCCGTCGCCGGGTCGATCTTGCGATCCGGGAAAAGGTTCCGAACGGGCTGGTCGCCGGCGCGGAAGAGCGCGCCTTGATGCTCGGCTGGGAGAAATCCGCTGTTCCAATTGCTTGCGCCGTTGTTGGGCAGGCTGCGGGCATCCGGCAGGACGATGAAGGTGGGAAGCGAGTCCGAGAGGTTCCCCAGCCCGTAGGAGAGCCAGCTTCCCAGCGCCGGAAAACCGTTCATCTGGAAGCCGGTGTTTTGGAGGAAGCTGGCCGGGGTGTGATTCGCCGACTCGGAATACATGGAGCGGATCACGGTGAGTTCGTCCGCCACCGAGGCGAGGTGCGGGAATAGCTCCGAAACCCAAAGGCCGCTCTCGCCGCGCTGCCGGAACTCCCATTCATTCGCGCGCATAAGTCCGGCGCTGCCGAAGAAGGTCTCGGGCTTGACCGAGTCCGGTGGCGCTTTGCCGTGGAAGCGCGCCAGCTCGGGCTTGTAATCGAAGGAGTCCACATGGCTGAGTCCGCCCATCAGGCAGATGTGGATGGCCCGCTTCGCTCGCGGCGGATGATTTGGAAAGGATGCGCGGGGCGTGCCGGAGGAAGCGAGCGCCTCCCGGCCCAGAAGGTGCATCGCGGCGGTGGCCCCAAGGCCGGCGGTCGCGAAATCCAGAAATCGGCGGCGGGAAAAGTTCATCAGTCGATCCAGATCAGTTCACTGCTGTTGAAAAGGGTGCGGGCGAGGGCGGGCAATCCGTGACGCCCGACCAGCGCCGAGGCATCGGCGAGTTCGGTGGGAGCCGGGTCGCGGCCCAAGGCAAGCCGCCACGCGAGTCTCACTTGGGCATCCGCAGCCTTGCCTGCATCCTTGGCCACTCGTTCGGCAAACTGGTCCGCCATCCGCAGGATGAAGGGGTGGTTCCACTGGCTCAGTGTCTGGGACGGCGTGATGGTGGTGTGGCGAACGGGTGTGGTCACCGAGGGATCGGGACAGTCCAGTGTCTCCAGCAGGGCGCTCCGTTCCCCGCGCACTTGCCACGCATAAAGCGTGCGGCGATTGAACTCGGGCCCGACAGGATCGATCGCCGAGTAGTAGGTCGTTGGAGGCACTTGATCCATGCGAACGTCCCGGAAGCCGGGGCCGAACAGCTGCGGGTTCAGCGCCCCGGAAACAGCCAGGACGGTATCGCGGAAAGTCTCCGCATCGGCCCGCCGGGGACTTTGCCGCCAGAGCAGGCGATTGCCCGCGTCGATCTCGTGGGCCGCTTGGTTCCCGCCCAGCGACGCTTGCTGCCATGTTGCCGAGGTGAGGATCCGGCGATGCAGACGCTTCAACGAATACCCGTCCTCGCGGAAACGGACCGCAAGCCATTCCAGCACGCCCGGATGGCTCGGCTGCCCGCCGTTGAAGCCAAGGTCACTCGGCGAGAGCACGAGGCCCCGCCCGAAATGATGATGCCAGACCCGGTTCACCGCCACGCGGTGGAAGAGCGGATTATCCGGCGAGGCAATCCACTCGGCCAGCTTTCGACGGCGTGAAGCGTCGGAAGCGCCCACCGGAAGTCCAAATTCCGGTGAGAGACCCTGCACAGCCCGCAAGCCGCCTGCGGGGACGGCCTCGCGCTGGAGGCTCACGTCGCCCCGATCGTAAACGTGCATCGGGCCGGGTTGTTGCGATACAACGGTGAAGATTCGCCTGGAGGTGGAGGTGTTCTGCTTCTCCATGTTCTTTATCTTGGCCTCGATGCGCTTTTCCTCCGCCGTCTCCGCTGCGAGGACCGCGCCCGGCAGTCCTCCGAAGAGCTGGAGTGCCAGATTGCCCTGGGCCCATTCAACTGCGTGGATGGCATTGAGCCCGGAAGCTTTCCACCGCGAGCTGCGGGCACTGTGATAGACCTTGCCCTTGGTATCGGCCTGCGTTCCGGGTGCGGAAGTCTGCTCCAGATCGTCAAACCGCTCCTCGAATAGTTGGCGGTCGTCCTGACGGATCTCCAAGTCATCGACCGCTCCCCCGAAGCGTCCGGAATTGATCGGAAAGGGCTCAAGCCAGAGACGCACCGGGCCGGAGCCATCGCCGGTATAGGCAAACTCCTTGCGTTCGAATACGGTGGCGTTTCGTCCATCGGCCCACTCCCGCGATTCAAAGTAGTGGGCCGCCAGTTGACCGCCGTCCGACGCCCGGAGGACGCGAATGACCACCCCGTCGTGCTCCGCCGTGCCCTGGGAAGCCGCTGCCCAAGCCGTCGGCGCGAGCCGCAGCGACACGCGATAGGCCTTGCCTTCAACGTTGGCCTCGAGGGCGCCGCGGAGTTCGAGGATGTTCGCCGTCGTCGTCAGCTTTCCTTGGCGGGCAATGACTCGCTCGACCAGCTCCCGCTCAAGTTCATTTCGCTGACGCCGCCGATTCCTGCCCTCCTTGTCAAGCCCCAGCGCTCGCTCCCCGTGCCTCACTCCATCGAGCGCGGCGATGAACTGGTAGTATTCCTTCGCCGAAATTGGATCGAACTTGTGGTCATGACAGCGGGCGCAATGCACCGTCATCCCGAGAAACGCCTGCCCCACCGTGCCAGCTATTTCCGCCAGTTCGTCCTGTCGCCCGGCCATCCGCATTTTCGGATTTGTCCCCAGCACTTCGTTGTGGACACCCGCGACGAGAAAGCCCACCGCCGCCATGCCCTCCATCGAGTCCGGGGCAAGGATGTCGCCCGCCACCTGCATGCGGGCGAACTGATCGTAGGGAAGATCGTTGTTGAGCGAGCGGATGAGCCAGTCGCGGTAATGCCACGCGTTTTCCCTCGGCGTGTTGTATTCGAAACCGCCGCTCTCCCCGAAGCGGGCGACATCCATCCAATGCCGCGCCCAACGCTCGCCGTAATGTTTCGACTCAAGCAGCTCGTCAACCAGCCGCGCCCACGCACCCGCCGACGGATCGGCGGCAAATCTTTCGATCGCCTCAACCGGGGCCGGCAGGCCCAGCAGGTCGAAATAGAGTCGGCGCACGCGGGTCCGCGCATCCGCCACTGGCGAGGGTCGCAAGCCCTTCCCGGTCAGCCCGGCGAAGACAAATCGGTCGATCTCATTTCGAGACCAATTGTCGCCCTGCGTCTCGGGCGGAGCCGGTGCCTTCAGCGGCTGAAGCGACCACCAATCGTATCCGGCGCGGGCCTTCGATGTGTAACGGAAAGGATCAATCGGGTCTCGTCCCCACGCCGCTCCACCCGCGATCCAGTCCCGCAGGATCGCCTTCTCGTTTTCTGGCAGCGGATGCTTGGGTGGCATCTCATTCGCCTGCACAACCTCCCAGAGCCGGCTCCGTCCCGGCGCGCCGGCCACGATCTGCTTCAGCGCTTGCTCCTTCCGGCTGAGGTCGAGTTTGCCCTTGGGTTTCGACCCCGAGTGGCAATCAAGGCAACGTCCCGCGAGAACCGGGGCAACGACGCGGTCGAAAGACGGCTCTTCTGCCGTCGCGCGCAGACCGGCGAGGCTCGCCGCCGCCAACATGAGCCAAAGCGTCGCCTTCATGCCCGCAGCCTCCTCTCGATCTCTCGCGCAGTTTTCATCACCTCCACGGCCACGGCTGTGAACCGGCCTTTGGGCATCCGTCCGGCCACTGCTGAGGCCCACACCGTCGCCAGCAGATGATCCGGCCGATCAAACACCGGCGCAGCCACGCAGTGAATGCTTTCATCCGCCTCGCCCCAGTCCGTGCCGTAGCCCAGTCCCTTCACGCGCTCACATTCCTTCCGCAGCGCGGTTTTGTCCGTGATCGTGCGGCTGGTGAAGCGTTTCAGCTTCAAGCGCCGGATCGCCGCCTCGCTCATCTCCAGAGGCTGGAAGGCCAGCAGCACTTTGCCCGGCGCGTTGTTGTGGAGAGGGAACCGCAAACCGATCTCCGCGCAGATTCGCACCGCCTGCGTGCTCTCGACCTGCTCAATGATCACCCCCTCGTCGCCAATCGGAATGCCAAGCTGCACCGTCTCTCCCACCGCATCCCGCAGCGCCCGCATTGGCTCCAGCGCGCACTGCACGAGGCTCACGCTGCCAACGCGTGGATGCCCCAGCCGCAGCAGCTTGCCCGTCAGCCGGATGATCATCGTGGCCTCATCCCGCTCCACATAGCCGCGCGCCATCAAGGTCTGCACCAGCCGCGAGGTCGAGTTCTTCGGACTGTCGATGACCCGGCTGATCTCCGAGAGATTCATCCCCTCCTGCCTCGCATCCAGAGCCTCCAAGATTGTCAGCCCGCGATCCAGCGCCGGTGCCTCGATGAGAGCCGCCGCTGCTTTCTTCAATTGCCTGTGTTCCATATTTAGAACGCGTCCCACATGTAGAACTACCAATACGCAGCTCCGTGCTCCTTGTCATCGAGATTTCCATAAACACACGCCGGACGGCTGCCCCAAAGGGTCTCGGATGAGATGATTTCGGCTTCAATCTCTCACGAACGCTGCCAGGGGAATCCAACAGCAACCCTCATCGCCCCTATCCAATATCAGAAATGCTGGGATCCAGTTCCGGCATGGCAGGCTTCGCGTGAACTGAGTGCCTGATGACCAATGATACCCGGCTCACATAGCGCAATGAATGCCACGACAACTACTCGACGCCACATTGCTGATGGCCCGCCTGAGGTTCGCAGCCGATTTCCGCGACGCTGTGGCGAGCCTGTATCCGACCACCGAGGAAGCCTGCATCACCTGCGCCATCGTGGACGCCGCCTCCAAGGTGCGCGACTTGAACTTCAAATACCTGGCGGAGGGCAAAGGCGCGACCGTCACCGCCCGCTTCGGTCCCGACGGTGTCACCCTCTGCGATCCGAACCTCGCGGGTGATGGTGCGGAGAAGGTGTTTGAGAAGATCTACGGCAAGGCGATTTGAGCAGATGTCCCGCCGAAAGCATCCATCATCAAGAACTGCCCCTTTCCTCTTGGAATAGCGCATTATCCCGAGGAGTCTGGTTGCCGATGAAACCGGAAACAATGTCGGTCAGGCTCCGTCTTTCAAGCACGCTCACCAACGCCACAGCAGGCTTTATGGCGGTGCTGCTGTTTGGGTTGAACCTCACCACCGATGCCATCAGCGGCGAATGGAAGCCGGTGGAACAACCTAATCTCGCAGCGGCGTTCGAGGGTGCGCCGGAACTCAAATTCGAGGAACTCGCCGACGGGCCAGATACTTGCTGGCAGGGACCGCTTTGGTGGGTGCCCAACTCGGATGGGAAGACCTGGGACTTTGTTTTTCTCTACTATCCCCAATACGGCGGACCGAACGAGGCCGTCATTTATGACACGGCAACCCGGGAGTTGAAAAAGAGCGCGTGCGCCGAGCTTGCCAGCCTGAAGTTTGGCTTCCACCTGAACCGGTTCTACATGCTCGGCGGGAAGGCTTATATCGCGAGTGGATACGGGCCGGTTTCCCTCTTTGTCTATGACCCTGCGGCGAACGAGTTTCGCTTCGGCGGGTATCCCCTCGGAAAGGATGGGGACCGTGCGGTGTTTGGCTCCGAAGGGCTGATCACGGCCAACGACGATGGCACGCTCCTCGCCGGATTTGGTCCGCTGGTGAACCGGCGGAAACAGGCGGCCTTCTACACGATTGACCCGGTCACTTTGAAGGGGGATTTCATCGGTGCGGTCGGCCCGGAGAACCCGAACGCGGCGTGGGAGTATCGTCGGATTGTCGTGGACGGCGATTGGATCTATGCCTCGCTCGGTCACAGCCCCTGGCGACTTTATGCTGTGAACACCAAGACGCGCCAAGGCCAGGTGATCGCCGAAACGGAGCAGTTCATGGGGGACAGGAATACCATCAGGTTCATCCCGAACCGCAACTATCCGGGCATCTATGTGTCCATTACCGGATTGAAGGGCGGCCCGCGGGACAAGACGCGGGCCTTTTGGCTGCGCGACGGCCAGATGACTCCCGGCGAACTGGTGGGAGCCAATGTCATCCCTACCCCGCCTTGGGCGGATGCGAAGCTCGCCAAACCGAAGCAAAATTTCGCGGGCGCCATGGATGAGGCCGATCCGCCACCGAATGGAATGGAGGTCTTTCGCGGCCCGGTTGACCTGGAGGGCCGGGTGCGTTGCTGGTATCGCTTCACGGACCGGACCGTGGCCGAGGCCGCCAAGGTCAGGCCGGGCGAGTGGCAAAAGGTCGAGTTGCCGGCCGTGAAGCTTTATCCGTCAACCATCCGGCGCATGGCACCGCTGCCGGACGGCTCGATCTTTGCCCTGACCGAAGGCTACGGTCGCGCGGTGACGTTCAACCCGGGGACCGGCCAACGCAAAACCCTGGGACCCACCATGTCGGTCTATTCGCTCCTGCCCTTCCAGGAGAAGCTCTACCTGTGCGGTTATCCGGGGTCGATGGTGTGGGTTTATGACCCGGCCAAACCATGGACGGTTGGCGGAAGCCCGGATGAGCCTCCGGCAATCCTGACGGGTAGCCGGGAAATCGTCGCCACCCCCGGAAGTAATCCGGCCAAAGTAGCCGTGTTGAAGGACTTCACGGATGTCCACATGCCCATGGCGGCTGCGGCCGGTGGGGACGGCCGCGTTTACTTCGGTGGCAAGGTGGTCCGCATCGGTAACGGCGGCGGTCTTGGCTGGTGGGATACCCGGGATAACAAAGCGGGAGGATTGCACGAGCCCTTCGACAACTACGCGGTGTTCTGGATGTGTGCAGCCGACCGCGGCCGCTATATTGTCTGTTCCTCGAAGGCTGCTCCGGCCCGGGACAATCCCAATTACACGCCGCCACGTGGACGCCTGTTTGTGTATGACACAAGCAAGCACGCCATCACCCGGCAGGTGGATGATCCGCGCCTTTTCATGCCCGGCCTTGTAACCGAAGCCATGCCGGGAATGGTGATGGGGTATACCGCTGCAACCAAGGAAGGCGGGTTGCTCTATGGATTCGACCCGGCTGCGGGAAAAATCCTTTGGACGAAGGCGGTGCCGCGCGCGCCTGTCACGGGTATCTCGGCGATACGGAAGGCAAAATATGCCTTCACGATCGGTCCGGACGGACATATTTGGGCCACGATGGACGGCGTGCTCGCGCGCATCAATCCGCACACGGTGGAGGTGCTGCCGGTGGGCAGGTTGGAGGAGGGGGAGATCTGCTTTCACGACGGGGATGTCTATGTCGCTGGTTCGACCAAGTTCCGGAGGATCATCGGTATCCCCAAGGTGGTGGCGGCGAAGTGAAGGGTGCCACCGAAAACGGGTCGGTTCTTAATATTGAATCGCAAGAGCCGGTTTGGACACTCCGGTTTAGAGCTGCGCGATTACGCGGTTCGGGCGGCGTGCGACCAGCGGGCCGCGTAACCACGGGACTCCAAGCCCAATCACTCGCGGTTGAAGCGGCTTTTCAAAGGGGTTCTGAGCGGGCGCGGCCGGCTATTCCGGTAGGGCCCGCATGCTGGGTGGCGAGTATCCCCGTGCAAGGTGTTTCAGCGGATTTACGACCGAGCTGTTAGAGCTGTTTTCGAGATCGATGCAGCCTTGATCAAGCGCTGACCTTCTACCGGTTGGTCAGAACGCTGCCACGCAGAGGTAGGCATTCAGCGCCAGATAGAACAGCGCCGGGGTCGCCTGCAGGAGGGTGTCCTTGATGCGGATCCGGACGCCGACGGCGACCAGCATCATCAGGGCAAGGCCGGCCGCTGCTGCGCGCCCCAGCCAAGGTTGGCTCAGGCCAGCCAGCAAACCCAGCGCTGCGCATAACTGAAGTCCTCCGATCAGCGCACGCTGCGAACCAAAACCGTAGCGTTCAAACTCGCGCTTCAGAGAGTCGGAGAAGAAGCACGCCGAGCCGTATCCGAGAAAGGAGATGGCCGAGCAAAGGATCAGAGCGACATTCAAGACGGGCAGCTTACACGATCAGCTCGTCCGCGCACCCTTTGTTCCGGCGAAATCACCCGCTCGCGATCAAACATTGAGGAGCCGGTAGTTGATGGCCGCGATGATCAGGGAGAGCACCAGCAAGGTCAGCGAGGGAACCATTTTGGGCACGGGATTCTTAACGCGCAGATGGGTGACGAACGCGCAGATCATGAGCGCCGCAATGCCGAGCCCGCCGGCCACCGCGAACGGTCGGTGTTCGATCCCGATCAGCAGCAGGAGGGCGAGCGTCAGTTTTAGGATGCCAACCAGATCCCGCAACCAGTCGGGCAGGCCGTAGTGTTTGAATTCCTGCACGATGTTCTGGTAGCGCACGGTCCACACAAAGAAGACCGAGGCAACCACCAGGGCCTGCAATGCGATTGTCAGATTTTGCATATCCCAGCTTAGCGGGTTCGTGGTGAGTGAGTAGTCAAATGTCGGGCCTTGCGGGTTCTTCAGCGCAGCGACTCTTGCAGTCTGGCCACGGCGAGTTCCTTGGCTTTGGCCTCCACTTCGGCCGTGAGGGGCCAACCGCGCCAAGCGGCCGGAAAGTCGTTCGGATCGATGTAGTCGTGGTGCCGTTCCGGCTTTGGCCCACTCCAGCCTTCGAGCGGACTGGAGATGTGGAAGAGCGGTTCGCGATTCCAGGTCGCGCGCGCCGCGGCGGTCGCCTCCTCCACGCTCAAGGAGTCCGGACAGCAGCGGTGATGATGCGCGTCGTAAACCAACGGCACGCCCGTGGCGCGGCACAGCGGGAGCAGGTCGGCCGGTGTGAAGGTTTTGTCGTCGTTCTCGACCGTGAGGCGGGTGCGGGCGCGGGGGCTGAGCCGGTCGAGGTTGCGCCGGAAGCGTTCGAGGGCCGCCGGCTTGTCGCCGTAGCCGCCACCGCCGTGAATGTTGACGGTGTCGGCGTTGGTCCACTCGGCGATCTCGGCCTGCGACTCGATATCCGCGATCGAGCGGCCCACGATGTCCGCATCGGGCGAGTTGAGCACGACGAACTGGTCGGGATGAAATCCGGTGCGGATGTCGTGCGCGCGGGCGAACTCGCCGCAGACGCGAAATTGCGCCACGAGCTCCGCGGCACCGGGCAGTTCCTCGACGCGGTAGCCCACGGTCGGGTGCGACTTGATCGGAAGGATGGAACTGATGATTCGGAAGGACCGGATGCCGTTGGCGGCGCAGAATTTCAACGCCGCGAGCAACGCCGCGGCGTTGGCTGTGGCGAGGTTGGCGAGCCGGGCCAGTTGCTCACGGCGGGGCAGGCGCGCGAGCGCGGTCGCGGTGATGGTGCTGAATTTAATCGGCTGCGCGAAGAACTGGCAGCAGAGGCCCAGTCGCAATGCGCCGGCGGTAGCGCCAGACTCTTTGGCTTTCGGTTTGGCCATGCTCAACTCCTCGCCTGGACACTGCCCAGCCCGCCATCCACGCCGAGGACCTGACCCGTCACCCAGCTTTGCTCGCGGTCGAGCAGCCAGCAGATGGCGGAAGCCACCTCCGCCGGCTCACCGATGCGACCGAGGGGGTGCAAGGCGGCGGAAGTCTTGGCCACGATTTCATTCTGCGTAAGCGCACGGGTCAATTCTGTGCGGGTGAGTCCGGGGGCGACGCAGTTCACCCGCACGCCCTGGCGCGCGTAAGTCGCGGCGGCTGCCAGCGCCAGGCCTTCGACCCCGGCCTTCGCGGCGGCGATGGCCTCGTGGTTGACCAGTCCGCGCCGCGCGGCCACCGACGAACACAGCACGATGCTCCCGCCTCCGGCCTGTCGCATCATGACACGGGTGGCGGCGCGCAGGAGGTTGAAGGCCGTGGTGAGATTGACCGCCAGCGTGTCCGCGAATTCCTGGTCGCTGATGAGGTGCGCGGGCTTGAGCAGGATGGAGCCGGCGCAATTGACCACGCCATCCACGCGTCCGTAGCTGGCCACCACGGACTGCATCAACGCATCCACGGCCGCACTGTCGCGGGCGTCGCAGGTAATGGCCTGAGCGGCGGTCTCGGTGGCGACTGATTGGAGACGCCCGGGTTGCCGGCCGGCCAGCACAATCCGGCAACCACGGGAGGCCAGCCGCCGTGCCACTGCGGAACCGATGCCGCCAGCCCCGCCGACAATCACCATCACTGGAGAAATTTCGTTGTTCATAATTCGAATCGCCCGGTTGCCATCCGCTCTCAAACAGCAGCCAAAAGTAGCGCGAGTTCGAGGGGGTGCTAGTTCGAATCGGGGACAAGTTTCCGGGGAGGGGTGCTGGACGGTTCATCCGGATTCGTGAGGTGCACTTGCCACCGTCCGCCTCGGCCCGACGGCATCACCATCCGGGGCCGCACCGTTCGGTGGGCGAACAGATGGAGTGACGAGTGGATTGGGTGGGCCGCCCAATCCAGCAGGTCAACGGCCAGCGCTCCCCGCCCAACTGCCTCGTTCCGGCCAAGATGGTTTGTAGGGGTTGGCGGGCAAGTTTGCCTCTCTGGATCACGTCGGGCCGCGAGACGTGGTGGGATTCGAGGAGGCGCTGAATGTGGAAGCGAGCACGCGTCGAGCCGGGTCGGGAGTCATGGCGTCGGGCGAAGCACGATGCGACGGAGTTAACCCCGAACTCCGAAACAGCACTGTAGTGGCAGGCATCCTTGCCTGCCGTAGAGCCGGGCTCCCCAGCCCGGCGGAAGAAAGCGCACGCCCGATTCCGGCGCACAGCAAATCCCCGGCCCGCTGGCGCAGGGCGGCGTTTCTTCCGGGCGGCAGGCAGAGATGCCTGACGCCACACAGCTTCGGATTTCGGGTTAACGGCTTCCCCGCCGGGCCGACAACGGGCGGCCGGGGGCCTTCACAACGCCTCGCCCAGTTGATGGATGCGGGCTGCCCAAGTGTGTTCCGCCAGCACACGGCGGCGGCCGGCCTGGCCGATCTCCGCCGCGTGCCGGGGTTCACGGGGCAGTTCCCGGAGCCACTCGGCGGCTTCTTCGAGCGAATGATAGGTGAGCACTTCGCGGCCCACGTCCAGCGCCGCCGCCACATCGTCGTTGTGCTCGGTCAGATAGCAGCAGCCATAGCCGGGGAATTCCAAGTCGCGCAGCTTGAGATAGCTCAACTGCTGGCCGTGCCGGTCGAGGCCCTGGTTCAAACCCACCACGGCCTGACAGCCGCGCAGATACCCGGGCAGCTCCGCGTCGCTCAGCGGTCCGCGCGCCCGGGCATGCACCACGGGCCATTGCGTTTGTCGCCGCAGGTGATCGCCCAGCCCGTGGAACAGCATGGCCTGCCGCGTGGCACCGTCAGCGGGGCCGTCGTCCCAGCCCGGCCCGCGGATTTCCAACTGGCTGCCGGCGGCGATCAACTGCCCGAGTTGCTTCACGCGCGGCCCCGTGGGCATGCCGATGAAGGCGGCCGGACGCATGGGTTCACGACAGGCGCAGTCGGGGAGTTCCAGCGGATTGAACGCGTAGGGCAGGCACGCGAAGGGCACGCCCAGCGCGCGATAGCGGGGGATGGCGGCGTGTTCCACAAACCAGTTGAGCGAAGCCACCCGCGCGAGCGCCTCGACCTCCTCGAACCGGTGCGTGCTGTCGCAGAAAAAATTGATCCACGGCACCCCGGCCGCCTGCACCCGGCGCACCACGTCCGGATGCAAGTCCCGCGCGAAGCAGTAGGAAATCACCGCGTCCAGCCCGTGGCTGGCGTGGGCGCGGAGGATTTGCGCGGCCACCTGTTCACTGGTGCGGGAATGTTCATCCGCCGTGTCCGCCACTGGTTCCGACACGGCCCGGCGGGCCCATGAGTAATCAATGTTCTCGGGGACGATCAGCCGCTCCACCACGGGACGCAGACCATCGTAGAAATGCCGTTGCCAGAGTGAGCGGTAATGGCCGGAGGTGGCGTGGCAATCCGTGACCACGCAGAACACATGGCGCAGCCGGGACTTGTTCATCCGTCCTGGTTTCGCTTGCGCGCCGGCAGAATCGCGCAGGCATCCTTGCAGCCGAACACCCGGCTCAACAGGTATCGGTTGCGGCTGATCCACATGTAGAGGCGCTCGGCGATCCAGATGACGCCGGGCAGCCACAACACCAGCGCCAGCGGCACCAGCAGCGGCATCCGCAGGCCGACAAACCGGATGCACCGCGCGCCCCGATGGATGGTGCCATCGGTCGCGAGGCAATGGATGGCTTCCAGCAGCGCATCGCGGGTCAGCGTCGGCGCGACGCGGGCGGCCTCAGGGTCTGCAATGGGCAACAGGCGCACGACGTGACACCAGTCCAGCCAGGTGAGCAGCCGCATCTGAAACGTGCAGAGCGAGCACTCGCCGTCGTAGAGGACAATATGGCGGGTGGTGAACACGGCGGGAGTTAAGGGGATTAACGCGGGAAGGTCAAACGTCAGCCGGCTCCGTTGCGGGCGCTTCGGGGCGCCGGGCGCGCGGGCCAAAGAGAGCGGTGCCGATGCGCACGCAGGTGGCGCCTTCCTCGATGGCAACCTCGAAGTCACCGCTCATGCCCATGCTGAGTTGCGGCAACGGCACGCCCAGCAGTTGCTCGCACTCGGTCCTGAGTTCGCGCAGGCGGCGGAAGAACGGCCGGACCCGCTCGGGCGTCGGCGTGTAGGGCGCGATGGTCATCAGCCCGTGGATTTCCAGGCGCGGAAGCTGGTTCAACATGGCCAGCTCGGTCAGCAGCGCGGCCGGGGCGTAGCCAAACTTGCTGGCTTCACCAGCCACGTTGACTTCGAGGAGAATGGGCAGTGTCTTGGCGGCCTTCTCGCAGTGCTTGTTCAGTTCCTGCGCGAGCGCGAGGCTGTCCACGCTTTGAATCATGCCAAAGAGCGCCACGGCGTCCCGGCATTTGTTGGACTGGAGGTGCCCAATCAACTGCCAGCGGGCGCGGCCGGGGCATAGGGGGATTTTGGCCTTGGCCTCCTGCACCCGGCTTTCCCCGAAGCAGGTCAGCCCGGCGGTGAGCGCGGCTTCGACGGCTTCAGGTGGCTGGTGCTTGCTCACAGCCATCATGGTGACGGACGCGGGATCGCGGCCTGCGCGAGCGCAGGCCGCGGCGATGCGTTCGCGCAGGCTGTTGCAGTTGGCGGCAATGTCCACGGCGGCAATGTAAGGGAGAACCGGCGCTGGCGGAAGCCGGTCAAAAACAAAAAAGGGCGCGCCGTGCGGCGCGCCCTCGAAGTCTGGTCGGCGAGGACGATTACAATTCCTTGATGCGGACGTTCTTGAACTGGACGGTCATCGGCGGGCCGACATGGATCTGGAGGGCGAGGACGCCTTCCTTGGCGGCCTTGGCCCCGCCCTCGTCAGTCACGTCCACCGTCAACATGCCGTTGATGAAGTGCTGGAGATGGTTGCCTTTGGCGATGATCACGTAGTCGTTCCAGTCCTCGTTCTTGATCTTGGCCTGGATGTCCTCGGACTTGCCGGTGGAGCCGGTGACCTCGACCTTGGTCTTGCCCTCCGCGTCCTTGACGGTGGTCTTCTCGCCGCGCTTGGCCAGGATGCCCCGGCCGCGCTCCTCATACAGGATGCCGCTGTAGGTTTTGCCGGCTTCGAAGTCCGCCTGATAGCCGCCCACGATCGGGCCCCAGTCGCCTTGGGACGTGACCTTGCTGCGGTATTGGATGCCGGAGTTGCCGTTGACGATGCGGTAGCTGAGGCGGAGTTCAAAGTCCTTCACGACGAGATCCTTCTTCACGAGGAAGGTGTTGTGGGTGATGGCCCCCTTCTTGGGATCCTTCTCGTTGGGCGGGGTGATGCCGGTGATGGCCCCGTCTTTGACGGACCAGAGCTTGGGGTTGCCCTCCCAGTCGGCGATGTCCTTGCCGTTGAACAAGGACTTGAAGCCGGCCTCATCGGCGGCGACGGCGGGCCAGGCCAGCAAGACGCTGGCGGCGACTGAGAACAGGGCGGAGGTGAATTTCATAAGTTGAACGGTATTTGCAACGTGTCGGTTTCGCGACGAGTTCAGCGGATGGGGGGACGCAGTGTCAACGGCGAAACATGCCTTCGGGCGGGTGCTTCGGGTTCGGGCACCCGGTCAGGCTTTCCCTCACCCCCGTCTCAGGGAAATCCTGTAATTCTTCACCCTCGGGGATGTTCCGGCTGCGAACTTGCTAATTTCGCAACCATGAAAGCCGCTGTGTTCATCGAACGGGATGGGGTGCTCAACCAAGTCCGCACCGCCGGGCGCACGCAAGTCCCGCCTCTGTGCCTGGAAGATTTCCACATCTGCGAAAATGCCCGGGAGCCGCTGGAGCTCCTCCGCGCCGCCGGCTACCTCGTGCTGGTGACCACGAACCAGCCCAACGTCGCCCGCGGCCTGCTTCCGCGCCGCGAGCTCGACCGGATGCACGACCTGCTCCGCCGGGTGCTGCCGATTGACGGCATCCTGCTCTGCCCGCACGAGGAAAGCGACCGGTGCAACTGCCGCAAGCCCGGGGCAGGCTTGTTCACCGAAGCCGCCTTCAAGTGGCACCTCGACATGGAGCGCAGCTTTGTGATCAGCGACAAGTGGCAGGACGCCTCGGCTGCCTTCGTCGCTGGGTGCAACTCCGGGCTCATCCGCTCCCCATGGAACGGGTCCGTGCACCACGATTTCATGGTGAACAACCTCGCCCAGGCAGCGCAGAAAATCCTCCAGTTCAACCACCCGGTGAACCACATCCACGTGCCGCTTGCACAATTGGAGATGGCCTGAAAATCGCTTAACACAAGGTGTCTGTTTGGTTTGGTTAGTGGTAGTTGGCAGTCCTCCTGCGCAAGAGGCTGCTGCCCGGATTGTCTGCCGGGCGGCAGCCTCCCTTTTTTGCACTGGCGACTTGCCTCGCGTGGCGGGCTTGGCGATCTTCCGGCCCAGTTACCTTGTCGCCATGTTAATCCGCAGCCTCCTCCTCGCCTTCCTCGCCCTTTCAGCTCCGTTCTCACCAGCAGCTCCGGCTCCGGCCCCAACCCGGCTGGAGCTGCAACCTGGCGACCACCTCGCGCTCCTCGGCAATGCGCTGGCCGAGCGCATGCAGCACGACAACCACTGGGAGACGCTGCTCCACCAGCGCTTCCCCAAGCACAACCTCGTCGTCCGCAATCTCGCCTTCACCGCCGACGAGGTGGACCTCAAGACGGAAATCACCATCGACAACTCGAACTACTCCAAGGGCGACAAGGTGCTGCCCGCGCGGCTGCGTTCGCAGAACTTCGGCTCGCCCGACCAACACCTCGCCTTCAGCAAGGCCACGGTCGTCCTCGCCTTCTTTGGGTTCAACGAGTCCTTCGCGGGCCCGGCAGGCGTGGCGAAGTTCAAGGGTGACCTCGCCCACTTCATCGAGCACACGCGGAAGCAGAACTACTCCGGCGCGGGCGCGCCCCGGCTCGCACTGGTCTCCCCCATCGCGCACGAGAATCTCGGCAATCCGAACCTCCCCGACGGCAAGGCCAACAACGCGAACCTCAAGCTCTACACCGACGCGATGGCTGACGTGGCCAAGGAAAAGGGCGTGCCCTTCGTGGACCTGTTCAACCCCACGCTCAAGGCTTACGGCGCAGCCAAGACCAGACTCACGCACAACGGCATTCACCTCAACACCGACGGCCACAAGGCCATCGCGCGGCTGCTGGACGAAGGGCTGTTCGGCAAGGCCGGCGCGCCGACGAATTTCAACGAGAAGCTCCGCGCCGAGCTGAACGAGAAAAACTACCAGTGGTTCAACCGCTACCGCGCGGTCAACGGCTACTACATCTACGGCAAGCGCTCGCTCGTGAAGTTCAGCGACGGCGAGCAGCGCAACGCCGACGTGATGGAGCGCGAGCGCGCCGTGCTCGACGTGATGACCGCCAACCGCGACGCCCGCGTGTGGAAGGTAGCCCAAGGCGAGGCCGTGCCGGCGACCATTGACGACGCGAACGTCCCGCCGTTCCTGCCCGTGAAGACGCACTTCGGCGCAGGCCGCGTGAACCGCGAGCAGGCCGCGAACCCGATTCTTAAAGGTGGCATGAGCAGCAAGTCCGGCGAGGCGGATGCGATTGCTTACCTGCCGTCTGCCGAGGCGCTCAAGCAGTTCAAACTCGCGCCCGGCTACGCGATTAACTGCTTTGCCTCCGAGGAGCAATTTCCCGAAATCGCGAACGCCGTGCAGATGTCGTTCGACGCGCGCGGTCGCCTCTGGGTCTGCACGATGCCCAGCTACCCGCAGTATCAGCCGCTCGTGGACCGCGTCGGCAACCGCTCCATGCCGGACGACAAAATCGTCATCCTCGAAGACACCGACAGCGACGGGAAGGCCGACAAATCCACGATTTTCGCGCGCGGCCTGCACGTGCCGACCGGCTTCGAGTTTTACAACGGCGGCGTGCTCGTCGCACAGCAGCCGGACCTTGTCTTCCTCAAGGACACCAACGGCGACGACCTCGCCGACTACTCCGAGCGCGTGCTCGGGGGCTTCGACTCCGGCGATTCGCACCACTCCATCAGCGCGTTCACGCTGGGGCCGGCGGGCGAGCTTTACATGCTCGAAGGCACGTTCTTCTACACGCAGGTCGAGACGCCTTACGGTCCGGTGCGGAACCACAACGCCGCTGCCTACCGCTTCGAGCCGCGCACGGCGAAGTTCGAGGTGTTCGTCAGCTACGGCTTCGCGAACCCATGGGGCATGACCTTCGACCGCTGGGGGCAGCCGTTCATCGCGGACGCGTCGCCGGGGCAGAATTTCTGGGCCACGCCGTTCTCGGGCCGCATCATTTTCCCGGACAAGCGCCCGACCATGCCGCAGTGGATTCAGATGCGCGTGCGCCCGACGTCCGGCTGCGAATTCGTGTCCAGCCGCCACTTCCCCAGCGAGGCGCAGGGCCGCTACCTGCTCAACAACGTCATCGGTGTGCAAGGCGTGCTCCAGCACACCGTCGAGGAGAAGGACTCCGGCTTCGCGGGCAAGGAAATCGAGCCGCTGCTCCTGAGCGACGACAAGAACTTCCGCCCTGTGGACATGGAGTTCGGCCCCGACGGCGCGCTGTATCTCGTGGATTGGCACGAGCCGCTCATCGGCCACCTCCAGTATTCCATCCGCGACCCGCAGCGTGACAAAACCCACGGCCGCATCTACCGCGTGACCTATCCCGGCAACCCGCTGCTGAAGCCCGCGAAGATTGCCGGCGCGAGCATCGAAGAGTTGCTCAACCTGCTCAAGGAACCTGAGGACCGCACCCGCCAGCGCGCGAAGACCGAGCTTGGCTCCCGCCCCGTGGACCAAGTTATCGCCGCGCTCGTGAAGTGGACCAAGGCGCTTAACCGGGGGGACGCCGACTTCGAGCATCACCGCCTCGAAGCGCTGTGGCTTCACCAGGCCATGAACGTCGCCAACGAGCCGTTGCTGAACGAAATCCTCGCCTCGACCGAACCTCGCGCCCGCGCCGCCGCCGTGCGCGTCCACAGCCACTGGCGTGACCGCGTGAACAAGCCCCTCGACACGCTCGCCAAGCTGGTGAAAGACCCGCACCCGCGCGTGCGCGTCGAAGCCATCCGCGCCTTGAGCTTCTTCCCCACCAGCAAGGCCGCCGAAATCGCCCTCGAATCCCTCGAACTCCCGCAGGACCAATATCTCAAATACGCCCTCGACGAGACCATGCGCACGCTGGAGCGCGCGAAGTAACCACCGTGACGCGGACACTCCTTTCCGCCATTCGCGCTCCCACCATGAACCACCCGATGAGGACCCAAAGATTTGGGGCGGACAAAGAGGGGCTTGGAAATCTTTGTCCGCCCCAAATCTTTGGGTTCTCTCCTCGAACACCGTCTGCTGCCCGCCAGTCACTTATCCTGTGAAACCAGTCCTGTTCTCACTGGCGCTGCTGGCCGCTTGGTCGGCACCCGCCGCCGAGCCGGTGCGCTATAACCGCGACATCCGGCCCATCCTCTCGGACAAATGTTTCTTCTGCCACGGCTTCGACGAGAAGAAGCGTGAGGCCGGGCTGCGCCTCGACACGCGCGAGGGGGCGCTCAAGAAGAACGCCATCGTCCCCGGCAAACCGGCGCAGAGCGAAATCCTCAAGCGCGTGACCACGCAAGACGCAGGCGACCACATGCCGCCCGCGAAGTCGAAGCTCGCGAGCCTCACCACAGCAGAAGTCGAGCTGCTGCGCCGGTGGATTGCCGAAGGCGCGAACTACGAGGCGCACTGGGCGTTTGTGCCGCTGATGGCTGGAGCGCGGACGCCCACGTCCGCAGCCCCTCCCCTTCATCCCATCGACTCGTTTGTCTCCACCGCCCTCGCCGCCCGCAAACTCAAGCTCCAGCCCGAAGCCGACCCCGCGACATTGCTGCGCCGCGTCACCTTCGACCTCACCGGCCTCCCGCCCACGCCCGGTGAAATCGAGAGCTTCCTGCGCGAGTGTGGGCCGGGAAGTGGCAATTCCGCATTCCGCATTCCGCATTCCGCATTTGAGAAGCTCGTTGACCGTCTCCTCGCCTCCCCGCACTACGGCGAGCGCATGGCCGTGGACTGGCTGGACATCGCGCGCTACGCCGACAGCTACGGCTTCCAAGTGGACCGCGAACGCGAGGTCTGGCCGTGGCGCGATTGGGTGGTGAAGTCGTTCAACGAGAACCTGCCGTTCGACAAGTTCGTCACCGCGCAGCTCGCCGGCGATCTACTGCCGAACGCAACCGACGACCAAATCCTCGCCACCGCCTTCAACCGCCTGCACCAGCAGGAGACCGAGGGCGGGAGCGTCGAGGAGGAGTATCGCGTCGAGTATGTGGCCGACCGCGTGCAGACCTTCGCCACGGCGTTCCTCGGCCTCACCTTCGAGTGCGCCCGCTGCCACGACCACAAATATGACCCCATCGCGCAGAAGGAATTCTACGGCCTGTTCTCCTTCTTCCAAAACGTGGACGAGGCCGGCCTCTACTCCTACTTCACTCCCTCCGTGCCCACACCCGCGATGATGCAGCTCGACGCACCGGCGAAGGAGAAACTGGCTTCGTTGGAAAAGTCCGTGCGCGATGCCGAGCAACAACTCGTCGCCACGCGCAAGGCCCGCAGCGCAGCCTTTTCCGCATGGTTGAAGGATGCCAACGCCCGTGCCGGCGACTTGCAGTCGCCGCCCGCCGCGAACAGCACGCCAAACGCGGCGACTACAAGTCGCCGGCACGAGGCCCCCTTCCCCACCCCCGGCGAGTTGGCCCGCTACACCTTCGATGCCCTCACCGGCAACAAGTTCACCAACGCCCTCGGCGGCACGAACTCCGCCACGCTCGTCGGCGAGAACAAGCTCGTGCCCGGCCGCACTGGCCAAGCCGTGCAGTTCACCGGCGACGACCCCGTCAACCTCCCGCTCGGCAACTTTCAGCGACACGAGCCCTTCAGCGTCTCGCTCTGGCTCCGCACGCCGGACGTGAAGGACCGCGCTGTCGTCTTCCACCGCTCGCAGGCGTGGACCGACGCCGCGAGCCGCGGCTACGAGCTGCTCATCGAGGACGGCCGGCTCAAGTGGTCGCTCATCCACTTCTGGCCTGGCAACGCCATCTCCATCCGCGCCACCGCCCTCGTGCCGACGAACGCGTGGACGCACGTCGTCGTGACCTCGGACGGCAGCAGCCGCGCGAGTGGTTTGCGGCTCTTCGTGAACGGCCAGCCTGCGAGCATCGAAATCATCAAGGACAACCTCACGAAGAACATCACCGGCGGCGGCCACGACAACATCTCGCTGGCCGAACGGATGCGCGACCGGGGTTTCAAGGGCGGCGCGATTGACGACTTCCGCGTGTTCGGTCGCGCGCTCACGCCTCTCGAATCCGCCGCCACGCACGACGAGATGGCGTCGAAAGCAATCCTTGCCAAGCCGGAGGCTCAGTTGTCCCCCGCCGAGCGCGCCGCGTTGGAAGATTACTTCCTCGCCACCGTGGACGCCGAGTTCCCCAAACAACTCGCCGCGCTCAAGGCCGCCCGCGCCGAGTTGGTGAAGTTCGCCGACGGCGTGAAGGAAATCATGGTCATGCGCGAGCTGCCGCAGCCGAAGAAGTCTTACGTGCTGTGGCGCGGCGAATACAATCACCGGCGCGAAGAGGTCGGCCCCATCACGCCCGCCGCGCTCTCCCCTTGGCCGGCCGGCGCGCCGCGCAACCGCCTCGGCCTCGCGCAGTGGCTCACCGCGCCGGACCATCCGCTGCTCGCGCGCGTTACGGTGAATCGCATCTGGCAAAGCCTCTTCGGTCGCGGCCTCGTGAAGACGGCCGAGGACTTCGGCAGCCAGGGCGAGAAGCCGCTTTACCCCGAGGTGCTCGACTGGTTGGCGCTGCGCTTCATCCAGAGCGGCTGGGACACGAAGGCGTTGATGAAGACCATCGTGATGAGCGGCGTGTATCGCCAGCGCAGCCTCGCCGACGCGAAGACGATGGCCGACGACCCGGACAACCAGTGGCTCGCGCGCGGTCCGCGCCTGCGCCTGCCCGCCGAGATGATTCGCGATAACGCACTCGCCGCCGCCGGCCTGCTGAAGCCGACGCTGGGCGGCCCCCCGGTGAACCCCTACGAGATGAGCGAGTCGTTCAAACCCGCGAACCCGACCGGCGGCGATGGTGTGTATCGCCGCAGCCTCTACACGAACTGGAAACGCACCGGCCCGCCGCCCGCGCTGCTGGCCTTCGACGCCCCGCGTCGCGCCGTCTGCACCGCGAAACGCGAGCGCACCGACTCGCCGCTGCAAGCGCTCATCCTTCTGAACGGCACGCAATACGTCGAAGCCGCGCGCGTGCTGGGCGAGTCGCTGCACCGCAACGCGCAGGGCGATGTGCCCGCGATGATTGAAGCCGGCTTCCTCCGCTGCCTCAGCCGCAAGCCCGACGCCCGCGAGCAAGCCATCTTGCAGCAGCTTCACCGCGAGCAGGTTGAACATTTCAAAGCCAAGCCCGCCGAGGCAGAGAGTCTGCTCAAGGCCGGCAACACCAAGCGCGACGACAAAATCCCTGCGCCCGAAGCCGCCGCCGCGACCGTGCTGGCGCAGGCGTTGTTGAACCACGATGCGTGCGTCGTGAAGCGATGAGCCATCCTGCAAGCATCAAGTGCCCTTCGTGCAAAAAGGTTGGCGATTGGTTTGCCACACCCTTCGGGCCGTTCTGCTCGAAGCGCTGCAAGCTCGTGGATCTGGGCAAGTGGTTCAACGAGGAGCACGCCGTCACCGAGCCGTTGCGCCCGGAGCACTTCAAGGGTTTCGATGAGCTGCCGCCGGGCGAGCACTTGGACCGGCCCGAGTGAATTGCCTGACCGGGGCGGCCTGCGACCGATGCGTCACTGTCAGGGCGCGGGCGGCGGTTGGACACCGAGCTTGCGGAGCGCCTGTTCCACGGCTTGCAAGTCAGCCGCCGTGCCCTGCACCACCAACGCTCCGGTCTGTGGATTGAGCTGAATCCGCGTGCCGGAGTTGGGCGCACTGAGGCCGCTGACGCCGGCGGATTGGAAGAACTGGCGCACCAGCGCGTTGGCCGAGCTGGCGTTGTTTTGCATCGCCGGAACCACCGGTGGAACGACAGCCCGCACCGGACCAGTCGCACCGGCACCGGCGGCTGGCGCGGCGGGTTGGCCAGCAGCTCCACCGCCGGTGCCCGCCTGACCGGGTTGCACTCCTTGGACCGGGCTGGTGACGACGCCTTGGAGGCCTTGCATGAAGGCATCCGGGCTGACGCGAAAGGTGCGGGAGAAAAGCGCGGACGCGCCCGGGCCGCGCGGGATGAAGGCCACGGCGTATTCCTCCACGTAAATTCCAGCGCCGCCCTCTGAGGTCTTGCAGATGGCGTCCAAGGCTTCACGCAAGGTGAGGCCCTTGAGCGGCAGATTCAGGTGGACCAGGGTTTCGCTCAACGGCACAGGCTGCGCAGCGGGAATCTGGTTGCCGTTGGGGTCCAAGGCTGGCGCGGCGGTGGCGGTGAGAGCAGTGTGGTTGACATCGTGGATGAGAAAGTTCAGCCCCTTCCTGTTCGGGTCGAACCGCTTCACATCAACAATCAGACGGTTCACCACATCCTTGAGCGGCACGCCGTCGAAGTGGATTTCCGGCAGGACGATTTGGTCGAGCTTGCGGTTGATGAGCTGCGCGCCCTTGCTCGAATGCGTGAGGAACGGGCGCTCGGCGTTGGTGCGGAAGTAGGGATTCGGGACGGGGGTGGAGGGCGGCGGCTGGCCCGGACTGGCGGCGCGAACGCTGGTTCCAGCCAGCACCACGAGTCCCACAGTCAATAGCCATGCCCACCAAGGCCCTTCACGCTCGATGGCAGAGGCCGGTGGGGTCACAGTTTTCCGCGTGCTGAACTTGGGCATAGGAACCGGGGGTTTATGCTGGCAAGCCTTGCTCCGGCGGGTGGGGCGGTCAACCGCCAATTCAACTCAAAAACCACGTTCAAAAAAGAGAAGCCCCGCCATTGCCGTGTGCAAACAGTTCCTTTGAACTGCCTAGGAACAGGTGGGGCCGAATCAGCGGTTTCTGCCTTCCAGTGAAGGCCTGACATCCGCCGAAGAAGTTAGGGCCCCGATGTTTTTTAACTTACGGTTCAAGGACTTTGTCTGCGTAGCACGAACAGGGCAGGGCTAAAGCCAAAAGCTGGTTTTTGAAAGAGCCGCCCACCGTCACCACTACCGCATCGGGCGCTTCTGTGGCGGGAGTATCGGCCCATCCGCGCCGCGCTCAAGGGATTTAGTTTTCGGAACCCAACTTTTTTCCGCAGCCAGACGGCGGACTGGCAAAGTTAATGCCTTCACTCCGGAAGGAAGGCAGAGGGGCGGGACGGGAACTCAGTGGTTCGAAGTGAGCACGAGCACCTGTTCGAGGGTGGAGATGCCCTCGCGCACCTTGTCGAGGGCGGACATGCGGAGGGTTTTCATGCCCTGGCTGACGGCAACCTTGCCGATCTCGGAGGCGCTGGCGCGCTGGATGACGAGCTTGCGGATGTCGTCGGTGACGGTCATCACCTCGATGATGGCGCAGCGGCCGGCGTAGCCGGAGTTCTTGCAGCGGTCGCAGCCGTTGCCCTTGAACAGTTGCACGCCGGCAAAGGTGTTGGGGTCGAGATCCAGTTGCTCGTAGATCTTCGAGGGGTAACTGACGGGCTCCTTGCAGGACGGGCAGATGCGGCGCATGAGGCGCTGGGCGCAGGACAGGATCACCGAGCTGGAAATCAGGAAGGGCGCGATGCCCATGTCGTCCAGGCGCGAGATGGCACCGGGAGCGTCATTGCAGTGCATCGTGGAGAGCACCTGGTGGCCGGTGAGCGCGGCCTCGACGGCGATTTCGGCGGTTTCCTCGTCACGAATTTCGCCCAACATGATGATGTCGGGGTCCTGGCGCAGGATGGAGCGCAGGGCGGCGGCGAAGGTGAGGCCGATTTCCTTCTTCACCGGGACCTGGTTGATGCCGGGAATCTGGAATTCGACGGGGTCCTCGACGGTGACGATGTTGTAGTCGGGGTTGTTGAGCTCGTTGAGGGCGGAGTAAAGCGTGGTGGTCTTGCCCGAACCGGTGGGACCGGTGACGAGGATCAGCCCGTGGGGCGCGTCCACGGCGGCCTTGAAGCGCCGGAAGGTGTCCGGGTCGAGGCCGAGCTTGTCGATGCTCGCAGTGAGGTTCGACTTGTCCAGGACGCGCAGCACGCACTTCTCCCCATGCACAACGGGGAGAAAGGAGACGCGGAGATCGATGTCCTTGCCGGAGACGCGCATGCGCATGCGGCCGTCCTGCGGGAGGCGGCGCTCGGCGATGTCGAGGTTCGACATGATCTTGATGCGCGAGGTCAACGCCATTTGCAGGGACTTGGGCGGCGGCGGCATGTCCACCAGCGCGCCGTCCACGCGGTAGCGGAGGCGGACGGATTTCTCGAAGGGCTCGATATGAATGTCGGAGGCGCGGTCCTTGATGGCCTGGACGAGGATCAGGTTGGCGAGCTTGATGACGGGGGCTTCCTCGCCGGCGGCGGCCAGCGCGTCCACGCTGGCGTCGTCAGCCTGCTCGGCGACGAGTTCCGCGCCCTCGGCCTCGGCGTCCATCTCCGCCGATTTCTTGATGATCTCCTCCATGCCTCCGCCCTTGGAGGTTTCGAGGTTGTTGATCTTGTCGAGGATCGCCTTTTCCGAGGCGATCATCGGCGTCACATCCAGCTTGGTGATGCGCTTGACGTCGTCGAGGGCCAGGACGTTGAGCGGGTCCGCCATCGCGAGGAACAGCTTGTTGTCCAGGCGGGAGACGGGGAGCACCTTGTAGTTGAGGGCCACTTCGCGCGGCAGCAGCGCGGCCACCTCCGGCAGGATGCCGGCGCGGGCGAGGTTGACGGGCGGGGTGTTGAGCACCCGGCCCATGGCGACGACCATGTCCGCATCACTGACATAGGCCTTGTCAATGAGCAGCTTGAGGAGGCGGGTGCCTTCCTTCTTTTGCAGGGCGACGAGTTCGTCCACCTGCTGGCTGGTGAGGAGGCTGTCCTCGACCAGCGCGTCGGCGATGCGCTCGCCGAAGGATTTGATGGGGGCCAGGCTCACAGGTGGTTAACGGAAGACCCGCTTGACCGCCTTCACGAGGTCGGGCGGGGAGGTCATATACCAAAGGAGGCGGTGCGGGGTGGCGGCCTGCAACTCGGCGGCAGCCTGCTTGTTGAAGGGATTCGCCGTGGCCACGAGCACGGACTTGCTCATGCGGTCAAAGGGCAGGATGCACCACTTGAGGCAGATGGCGCGCGGGAAGCTTTTGCCCAGTTCGATGTCAATGTCGTAGCGGTCCAGCGGCAGATAGCCAATGCGCGCACGGTCAATCACCAGCTTGAGCGACTTGTCGAGGGGCATCACCCCTTTGTCTGCCATGACCTGCAAAAAGGGCTCCACCGCCTGCGTCGTCGGCTCGGCTCCAGGTGTGAACCACAGGCGGCCAAAATCTTGCGCGGTGATCAGCTTGGCATCCACGAAGATGCGCTGCATGGCGGCCTTGCCGTCGTCGCTCTCGGGGGCCTGTTTGACTCCGAACGTTCCGGGTTTGGCGGGGGCGGGAGCGGCGGGCATGACCGGCTCGGCCCCGCCACGACCGGCGAAGCTGTTGGTCTTGCTCTCGATCTCGGCGAGCGCCTTCTGCACGTCCGGGTCATCCGGGAAGCGCTGCAGAATGGTCTCATACTCCATGATGGCGGAGCTGAGCTGGCCCAATTGCACATAGGCTTCGGCAATGCGCTTGGAGGTCTCGACCACATCCTTCTGCAAGCCCAGCTTCATGTAGGCCTCCTTGAGGATCTCCAACGACTGGTAGTCCAGCGGCTGCGACTGAGTGATCACACGGAACATCTCAATCGTCTGCTGCAACTGGGCTTCTTCGCTGGGTGTCAGGGCGGCC
>Ga0255204_1000113_pt1 | contig 26438 bp, 18 predicted proteins | sample Miss_Colum_RepC__2_FD_188418 | JGI IMG/M metagenome (GOLD analysis project Ga0255204, IMG submission 188418) | Freshwater microbial communities from Mississippi River, Louisiana, United States - Miss_Colum_RepC_8h | ecosystem: Environmental > Aquatic > Freshwater > River | place: USA: Louisiana... | reverse complement strand
CCGCCTCAGCCGCTGGGCGGCGGGATCCAAGTAGCCGCTGAGGTAACGAGGCGGACCTTGAGGTGGAGCCAATCTTCAGGGCGCAATCGCGGACGGCCAAGTCCGGCTCCTCACGTCGGCGGCTACGTGGTTATCGCCGTTTGCCACTTCCGCAAGCCGACCGAGGATTTTCTGGGCCCCTGAATCGGGCGTGCAGTTGCTTCCGCCGGGCTGGGAAGCCCGGCTCTACGGCAGGCAAGGATGCCTGCCACTACGGTTCGGCTTCGGACTTCGGGTTCAAAAGGCAAACGCCCGCTGCCGGAAGCCAGCGGGCGTTTGCGAGAGAGGTTAAGTTGCGATTACTTCGCGGCGGCGTAGGCCTTGGCGACTTCAGCCCAGTTCACCACGTTCCAGAACGCCTTGAGGTAGTCGGCGCGCTTGTTCTGGTATTTGAGATAGTAGGCGTGCTCCCACACGTCGCAGCCGAGGAGTGGCGTGCCTTCGCAGCCGGCGACGGCCTTGCCCATGAGCGGGTTGTCCTGGTTGGCGGTGGAGCAGATTTCCAGCTTGCCGCCATTGACGACGAGCCAGGCCCAGCCGGAGCCGAAGCGGCCGATGCCGGCGGCCTCGAACTTGGCTTGAAAGTCAGCGAAGGAGCCGAAGGCGGCGTTGATGGCGGCAGCGAGATCGCCGGTGGGCGCGCCGCCGGCATTCGGAGCCATCAGCTTCCAGAAGAAGGAGTGGTTCCAGTGGCCGCCGCCGTTGTTGCGCACGGGGCCGCGGATGTTTTCCGGCACGGAGGCAATGTCCTTGACCAGTTCGCAGATGGATTTGGCTTCGAGGGCGGTGCCGGCGATGGCCTTGTTGAGGTTGGTGACGTAGGCGGCGTGGTGCTTGCCGTGGTGGATTTCCATCGTGGCCTTGTCCACATGGGGTTCGAGCGCGTCGTGAGCGTAGGGGAGAGCGGGGAGTTCGTGGGCCATAGTTGTTCGGTTTGGGTTGGTGCCTTTTACGTTTGGGAAAGGCGCGGCAAAACTAGCACTGCGGAGCGGACGCGCAAACGGTTTTATCGCCGGAAAGTGTCTGCCGGGCGCAGCTTTGGCAGACGCACCATCCGAACGAGGAAGCCTGGCCCCTCTCCTCCAGCCCTCGCCATGAACCGGGACTTGGGCAGGAAAATTGAGACTCGAATCTTCCTGCCCTCTGCCTCCGGTTCCAGGTCACGAAGCACGAGCCTTTGCAGCTCCTGGTTTTTCTCTCCCCGCGCCTGCGTCGTAGAGCCCGCGTCCGTCACTTCCCCTCCACCCAGGTCAGCGGAAACTTCGCGAAGTGCAGTTCCGGGCGATACGGCTGGCCTGCGCGTGCGAGTTCGTAGAGCAGGCCAATCTCGCCGTTGGGCAGTTGCGTGAGGCAGGAGTATTCCGTCGCGCCTGGATCAAACACGCGCGCCGCCGACCAGGTGCGGCCTTCGTCCCGGCTGAGGCGGATGGTCAGGGCTCGGCGCGTGGTGCCGGGCGGGTTGCTGAACAGCCACAGTGAAGCCTGCGCCGTAATTTTTCCCGGCGGGCTCAGGGGCGGTCGCAGCGCCAGCAAGGCGGCTTCACAGGCTGGCTCGGTCAGTTGCTTCTCCAAGCGGGGCGCGGACCAGGTGTTCCCGCCGTCCTTGCTCTCGGCCAGGGTGCGGACGAATTGCTTGTTCGTCCCGCGCATGTTGAGGACCACCGTGCCGTCCCGGCGCTCGGCAGCCTGACACTCGGCGGTGTGCTCGCCAACGGTCGCTCCCACCTGCCAGGTGGCTCCGTGGTCATCGCTGTAAAGGGCGTGGCTGCGATACATCTGGTTCGCTTCCGTGTGATAGCTCGGGATCAACAGGCGGCCGGTGGCAAGCTGGATGCCGATGCCCGGCCCCGTGCCATACCAGCGCCAATCACTGCGGCGGCCGGTGGCGGAGAGATCACGCGGAGCGGACCACGTCAGGCCGTCATCCGTGCTGTGCGTGATCCAGACGGTGGTGGGAGCCGGGCTTTCGCCGGCCACAATTTGCTTCTCGGTGGACTTGCCCGGGCTGCGCGTGAAGGGCAGCCAGATCGTGCCGGTGTCGCGGTCCACCACGGGGCAGGGATTGCCCAAGGTGTCTTCGCCGAGGTCCGCCACCTTTTGCTCGGCCAGCCAGGTCTTGCCTCCGTCTGTGCTGCGGCGCAGGACGAGATCGATGTCGCCCACCAGACCGCCTCCGCCCACGCGGCCCTCGGCAAAGGCGAGCACGGTTCCCTTCGCGGTGACGATGAGCGCGGGGATGCGGTAGCGCTTGTAGCCCTCGCCCGAGACGAAGAGCGGCTGCGTGGGCAGCTCGGCAGCGGGCAAACTCAGCGCGAGCAGCAGTCCAATGGCTGCCAGGCGCAACCAACCAAGTGTGTGGGCTTGGGAATTCATGCTGGCCAGCAGCGTGGCGGACAGCCTTCTGCCCGTCGAGATTTCGCCTTTGCCTGGCCTCAAGATTCAGGAGCGAACCGGCCCGGCGGAGGGCACTCCTGCGGCTCGGCCGGGGCGTGAACCAATCACGCCCAATAGCGGTAGTTCACGTCGGGGAAGAGCTGGTCCAGCCATTCGATGCGGGCGATGCCAGCCTCGTCGAGCTGGCCGGTGGTGAGCATCCCGTGCAGCGTGAGGAAGCGGAGGAGATGGTCCTTCACCCGCTTGCGCGCGTATTCCGGACTGGTGCCGGTGCGCAGGATGAAGGGCCAGTCGCTGGACTGTGCGAGGAGGAGTTCGCGGGCAGCCTGGTTGAGCGCGCGGAGGGTGAGGCCGGCGGCTTCGGGATGTGCGCGGGCCAGCGCGGTCATGCGCTCCTGCGCGACTTGCAGGTGCGGCAGGATCCACTCGTTGGTGTCGTTGAGCCAGAGCTTCCAGAAACCTTCCTCGCCCCAACTGGACGGGCTGGGGCGGACGATTTGGAGCGTGGGACCGTCCTTCAAATAATCGCTGGGCGTGACGAGCTGGAAGTCCTGCTGGTCGTAGTAGGCCTTGCGCACGAAGAGGTCGAGGAACTGCGGGCCTTCATACCACCAGTGGCCGAACAACTCCGCGTCGTAAGGGGCGACGATGAGCGGCGGGCGGTCCATGAGCCCGCCCAGCTTGCGCGCCTGCTCACAGCGGGCGGTCAGGAAGTGGCTGGCGTGGTCCTCCACGGCCTGGTGGGCGAGGGCGGGATCATAAACTGCCTTGTCGCACGTGGGCCCGGTGATGCGGTAATACTTGAGCCCGGTGAAGCCGCGCACGTCCGGGCTGGGCAGGTGCGGCCGCACGTAGTCGAAGTCGAGGTCGTGGCCCACGTCCCGGTAAAAGTCCCGGTAGCGCGGGTCGCCGGGATAACCCTCGTTGCGGCTCCAGACCTGGCGCGCAGATTCGAGGTCGCGGGCAAAGGCGGCAATGCCGTTGGGCGTTAGCACCGGGGCAAACACGCCGTAGCGTGGACGCGGGCGGGCGTGCAGCAGCCCGTGGGTGTCCATGATGAACCAGCGCAGGTTCGCCTCCTGAAGCACGGCCTCGACGCCCTCGACGTAGGCGCATTCCGGCAGCCAGATGCCGCGCGGGTCGCAGCCGAAGCAGCTCCGGTAATGGTCGCGCGCGGTGAGGATTTGCGCGCGGACGGAGGGCGGGTGGTTCAGCAGCGGCAGTAGCGCGTGCGTGGCGGCGGTGGTGATGATTTCAAGGAGGCCCTGCTCCTGAAACTTGCGGAACGCGCCAACGAGGTTGCGCCCGTAGGCGAAGTAGGTCGCACGCAGGCTGGTGAACCGGTGGTGATACATCCACGACAGCTCGCGGAAGTCGCGGTCCCAGTGCGTGCGATGGATTTCCTTCTCGCCCAGCTCCAGCAGGCCTTCGAGATGCCGCACGTAGCGGTCCTGCAACAGCGGGTCCAGCAGCATGGCGCACAGCGTGGGCGAAAGGGTGAGCGTCAGGCGTGGCCGCATGCCCAGCGCCTGCCAGCCTTCCAACACCTGAATCAGCGGCAGATAGGTCTCGGTGATGGCCTCGAACAGCCAGCTCTCCTCGAGGAAGCGGTCGTGCTCCGGATGCCGGACAAACGGCAGGTGCGCGTGCAGCACGAGGGCGAGGCGGCTTTGCATGGGCTGATTGAAGCGAAACTTGGCTGTCGGGAAAAGGTTTTTGCCCGGTCCGGAACGTCACTGCGTGCGGCCGAATTTCTTCTCCAGTTCCTTCAGGCTCATCTCGATGAGCGTGGGCCGGCCGTGCGGACAGGTGTAGGGCATCCGGCAGCGGCGCAGATCGGCCACCAGGTTTTCCAGCTCCGGCCCGGCGAGCGGGTCGTTGGCCTTCACCGCGTGGCGGCAGACCGTCTTGGCAATGACGTCCTCGCCGAGCCGCAGGGCGTTGACGCCCTCACCCGCGGCCTTGAGCGCATCCACCAGCTCGATCACGAACCGGCGGGCCGAGGGGAGCTTGGCCATGGGCGGCAGGGCCTCCAGCAGGAACGTGCGCTCGCCAAACTCGCTCAAGCCCACGCCCAGCCGCGCGAGGATGGGCAGGTGCTTCCGCAGAAAATCCGCGTCGCGCAGGGACAACTCGACCGTCTCCGGCAGCAGCAACCGTTGCGCCGCCGCCTCGCCGCCGGCTTCGAGCCGGTCGAGCATCTGCTCGAAGAGAATCCGCTCATGCGCCGCGTGCTGATCCATGAGCACCAGGCCGCGATCGCTCTCCAGCACCACGTAGAGCCGGCCGATGACCCCGACGAGCCGCAACGGCACCGCGAGCAGCGGGGGAGCGGAAGGCGATGGGGAATGGGAGACGGGAGCTGGGGCGATGGGCGTGACGGGCGGATTGCTGACCGCTGTCGGCTGTGCGCTGAACCCCATCGGCAAAGGCGTTTGCTTGGGTGCGCTGGCGGGCCAGTCGGGGATCGGTCGGCTTGGCAGCGCGGGAAAGAAGTCGGGCGTGGCGTTGGTGGCGGCGGGCGTCCCGCCTGCCGTGGAGGGCGGCGTCTCGCCGCCCGGACTTGGGCTGCGGGGTGATTCGGTGCGTGATGTTACTGACGGGGCGTTTTTCCCGCCGGGCTGGAAGCCCGGCTCTACGGCAGGCGGGACGCCTGCCGCCACGGGTCCACTGTGAAAGTTCAGCAGCGTGTCGCGGATGGCCTGCGTGACGAATGCCCGCACGGCGCGCTCGTGATGAAACTTCACCTCGCGCTTGGCCGGATGGATGTTCACGTCCACCTGTGCGGGGTCGAGCTCGAGGAAGAGACAGCACACCGGATAGCGGCCCTTCATCAGCGCGGTGTGGTAGCCCTCGATGAGCGCGAAGTTCAGCGCGCGGTTCTCGATGGGGCGGCGGTTGACGAAGAGGTTTTGATCATCCCGGCTGCCCCGCGACACGCCGGGCGCGCCGATGAAGCCCCAAACCCGAATTTCTGATTTCCGATTTCCGATTTCCGATTGGTCGGCATCGGCTGCATCGGGCAATTCCGCGTAAGTTCCCTGCGTGTCCACCGTCAGCAGGTTCAAGTCCGCGCCGTGCAGGGCCCGGAGCCGCTCGCGGAGCGCGGCGAGCTGGCCGGCGGGATCGGTGGCCGAAGGGCCGGCCGGGAGCTGGAAAATCGTGCGGCTGTCCGTCGTGAGTGTGAACGCGACCTGCGGATGCGCCAGCGCGGCCAGCGTGAGGTAGTGGTGGATGTGCGCCCGCTCCGTCTCCTCGCTGCGCAGGAACTTCCGCCGCGCCGGCAGGTTGTAGAAGAGCTGCCGCACCTCGATGCTCGTGCCGCCGGGCGCGCCCGCCGAGCGGACTTCCAGAATCTTTCCGCCGTGGACAATGACTTGCGTGGCCTCGGGCGAATCGCTGTCGCGCTCGCGCGTGGTGAGGGTGAAGCGGCTCACGCTCGCGATGCTCGGCAGCGCCTCGCCGCGAAAACCCATCGTGCTGATGTGGAACAAATCCTCCGCGCTCCGCACCTTGCTGGTGGCGTGGCGTTCGAGGCAGAGCAACGCGTCATCGCGGCTCATGCCCAGCCCATCGTCCGTCACCCGGACCAGGCCGCGGCCGCCGGCCAGCACGTCCACGGTGATGTGCGTGGCCTGTGCATCGAGGGCGTTCTCGACCAGCTCCTTCACCACGCTGGCCGGACGCTCGATCACCTCGCCAGCGGCGATTTGATTCGCGACTTGCTCGGGCAGCAGGCGGATGCGGTTCATCGGGAGGGGCGCAGTGTCCGCGCAGCCGGGGGAAGCGGGCAAGGCATTTGCAGGCGGGGTGCCCGCCGGTGCGGGCGGCGGACCGGCCTAGTATTTCGCCGTCTGCACCCGGCTGCTCAGGCCGAGCGCGGTCGCGTTTTCCTTGGCCTTGGCCAGCATCATGCCCAGCTCGCTGGCCACGGCGATGAATTGAAACCCTTCCTCGGCACGGCGTTTGGCGGACTGCACATCGGGGACATGGATGCCGGAGGCGATGCCGTATTTCCTGGCCGTCTCCCGCACCGCTTTGAGCGCGTCCACAAACGGCGCGTAGTCACTGTCGAAGGAGGGCTTTTGCCCCATGCTCTTGTGCAGGTCGTTGGGTCCGATGAAGACGCCGTCAATGCCCGGCACGCTCAGAATCGCGTCGAGGTTCTTCACGCCCTCGACGTGCTCGATCATGACGATGAGCAGGATTTCGTCGTTGGCCTTCTCGAAGTAAGTGGCCGGGTCGGTGCCGAAGCTGGGCGCGTGCAACTGCCCGCCCACGGAGCGGTTGCCGATGGGGTGATACCGCGTGTGCTGGACGGCCGCCTCGCATTCGGCGCGCGAATTGACCATCGGCACCACCACGCCCCACGCGCCCAGGTCGAGGACGCGTTTGATGTTCTCGCCGGTGTTCCACGGCACGCGCACCAGCGGCGCAGCCCCGCCAGCGGTGGTGGCCATGAAGCTGTTCGAGACCGTCTCGAAGTTGTAGCCGGAGTGCTCCATGTCGCAGGTGAGCCAGTCAAAGCCGATCCCGGACATGAGCCGGGCGGCGACGGGGTCGGGCAGCGCGAGCCAGGTGCCGAAGCTGGGCTCACCGCGTTTGAGTTTGGCGCGAACGTGATTGGTTTTCATGTGCGCGAATGGCACGCGAAGAGGCGCGAATTTGCGAGTGGATTTTTAATCCAAGCCCCGAGGTTCAGCCGCGCAAGGGCACCAAGAGCACAGCGAGGAAGCGGGGCAGAGCCAGAAAAACTGAGGACAGAAAAATCCGCGCCTTATCTTTCTGTCCGCAATTTTTCTGTCGGCTCCCGCGGCGCGTCGGAGGAATGCTAACCGGACGCCGGGACGCGCGCCTTCGCCCTTCCTCGGAGGAGGGGAGCCCCGAGGTTCAGCCGCGCAAGGGCACAAAGGCACAGCGAGGAAGCGGGGCAGAGCCAGAAAAACTGAGGACAGAAAAATCCGCGCGTTATCTTTCTGTCCGCAATTTTTCTGTCGGCTCCCGCGGCGCAGAGCTAAAAGCCGCAGTTGTGCCCACAAAACACACGAAACACACGAAAGGAGCGGCCGTTGCAAGCGCGATGGCTTTCACCGGCTGGGTGAGTGGGGGCAACTGCCAACCCGTTTCATTTCGTGTGTTTGGTGTGTTTCGTGGGCTCCAACTACTGAAGCTAGGCTCACTTCCCCGACAAAGCCCGGAAGCGTTCCCGCAGCTCGCTGACGGGGCCGATGGCGAGGAATACGTCGTATTCCAGCTTGAAGCCGTTGGTGATGGCCAGCGTGCGAATGGGCGCGAGGTAGGAGCAGCCGCTGCCCGCCGGGCCGGACTGGCCGGCGGCGCGGTAGCAAGTCACCTCCGTCGTGCCGGGGAAGAAGACGCCCAGGCCCCAGTCGCGGCCGTCCACGAAGGCGGCCCATTGCTCCGGGAGTTGCTTCACGTATTCGTTTGGCCAGCCGGGCACGCGCCGTGTGAGCGCACCGCCCGTCCAAGGCGCGCCGCCCTGGTAGTAAACGAGGTTCGTCAGCGCAAGGTCCGCGAAGACAGCCGGCAGCTCCTGATGCGCGGGCGGGTGTGCCGGCGGTTTGGAACCGCCGTCCGTGGGCGGCCGTGGCGTGGCAGACGGCGACTGCAAGTCGCCGGCACGGGCCGCGGAGTAAGTCATGCGGAAGCGCACCTGCGCCACGCGTCCGTGCAGTTCAATCCATTCCTCCATCGTCACCTCCGGCAGGTCCACCCCCGTGGCCCAGTGCTTGGGCAGCGTTTTGGCGTAAAGCGAGGTGGCGGTGTTCGTGAAGGCCAGCGTGCGCGCCGGCTCGCCGCGCCAGCCGCCGCCCTGCACGGGATTCCAGCGCCACGGTTTGCCGTTCCAGTCCGAGCCGTCCTTTGCGCCGTAGTAGGATTGTTGGATGAACCGGCCCTTGTCGTAATGGTTCAGCAGATTCCGTCCCGTCGCGCTCTCGCCGAAGTAGCCGATGCTCCCGCCCGACGCGCGGTCCACGCCGAGGCGGACCTGGCCATTGTCGAGGTAAAGCCAGTCGGCGGCGAGGCTGGCGGCCACGCTGAAACTTCCCGCCAGAACGAGGCAAAGGCCGAGGACAAACGAAGGCCGTTGGTTGACCATCACTTCACATTCGCCCGCAACGCCGCCGACTGGAACACGTCGCCATTCACCACATGCTTCGGCTTCTTCCCGTGCATCAAGTCCACGATGGCTTGTGCGGCGGCGAGGCTGACGCGCTCGCCATTCTCCCGGCCGTTAAACGCCTGGTGCGGCGTGAGCAGGATGTTCGGGCAGCGGCGCAGCGGATGATCGGCGGGCAAGGGCTCGGTGCTGAAGGCGTCCACGGCGGCTCCGGCGATGGTCTTCTGCTCCAGCGCACGGACCAGCGCCGCCTCGTCCACCAGCGCGCCGCGCGCGGTGTTGATGAGGTAGCTCGTGGGCTTCATTTTCTTGAACTGCGCCTCGCCGATGAGGCCGCGGTTCTGCGGCGTGAGCGCGCAGTTGAGGGAGATGAAATCGCTCTTGGCCAGCAGCTCGTCGAGCGAGACGAACTTCACCCCGAGCGCCTCCGCATGAGGGTTCGGCGCGATGTCGTGCCCGAGGACCTGCATGTCGAAACCCGCCGCGCGCTTCGCCACGGCCTGGCCGATGCGGCCGCAGCCGATGATGCCCAGCGTCTTGTTCGACACGTCGTGGCCCCACGCGACGGACCAGCGGTTGTCGCGCATGACGATGTGGCCTTCATGGACGCGCCGGGCGATTGCGAACAGGAGCGCCCAGGTGTAGTCCGCCACCGCCCCGTCGAGCATGCCGGGCGTGAAGGCGACCACGATGCCGAGCCGTGTGGCTGCGGCGATGTCGATGGAGTCGTAGCCCACGCCCCAGCGTGAGAGGCACTTGATGCCGGCGGCGTTGGCGTGTTCCAGCACGGCGGCCGTGTATTTGTCGGCACTGCACAGGGTCGCGTCGCAACCAGCCATGTAGGCTTGGACATCGTCGGCGCTGAGCGGGCCGAACTTGGGGGCGACGACGACTTCGCAGCCGGCATCGCGCAGGAGTTGGTAAGCGGGTTGGCCGACTTCTTCAGCGGCGCGGGCGGTAATGAGGACTTTCCACGACATAGGGGCGCGAGTGTGGAGAAGCCGCCGCTGCCGTGCAAGCGCCGGGCTTTTCCCTCGGGCTTTTCCCCTCGTGCTCGTAATCCTAATCTTAATCCTGCTCCTCGGGTCGCGGCGGGAGGAGCAGGATTAAGATTAGGATTACGAGCAGGAAAAGAACTGCGTTCGGGGACGCACTTCGTATCCTTCGCGCAAAACAATTCCAATGACCCTCCCCGCCAATCTCTACGCCACCTGGCGCGCGGCACGTCCGGGTGCGGCCCCGTTGCGCGAGGAGGGCCCGCCCCCGGAGCGCTTGTTGCAGGCGGTGTGGCAGCATCAGCGGCTGCTCCGCGACCAACTCACGCTCGCGGACGGACGGCGGGTGCGCGTGCTGCACCCCGGCTTCCACAACCGCGAGCCCGGGCCGGACTTTCGCGATGCCATCGTGCAATTCGGCGCGGAGGCGCCGCAGCGGGGTGACGTGGAGGTGGACCTGGCTGACAGCGGCTGGCGTGCCCATCGGCACGATGTGAATCCGAACTTCCGCGCCGTCGTGCTCCATGTGGTCTGGGACGGCGCAGGGGCGGATGGCTTGCCGACCCTTGCCCTCAAGTCCCGGCTCGACGCGCCGCTGGGCGAGTTGACCGAGTGGTTTGGTGGCGAAACCGCGCCGCGCTCCCCGGAGCTTGCCGGCAAATGCTGTGGCCCGCTGCAGGCCCTGTCCCGCGAGCAGCTCGCGGAAGTTCTTCAGCAGGCCGCGCTCGTCCGGCTCCAGTTGAAGGCCGCCCAACTCGCCGCCCGCGCGCGGCAATGCGGCTGGGAGCAATCACTCTGGGAAGGCCTCTTCGCTGCGCTGGGCTACAAGCACAACGTCTGGCCCATGCGCCGGCTCGCGGAGCTGGCGAGCGGGGTCGCCGACAAACTTTCCGTCCAGCATTGGCAGGCCCGGCTGACGGGTTGGAGTGGCTTGTTGCCCGCCGAGCTGCCGCGCGGACGCGGCGCGGACGCAGATTACCTGCGCTGCCTGTGGGACACCTGGTGGCGCGAGCAGGCGCGATATGCCGAAGTGATCCTGCCTCGCGCGGCGTGGCACATGGGCGGGCTGCGTCCGGCGAACCAGCCGCTCCGGCGGCTGGCGCTCGCCGCGCATTGGCTGGCGGGCGGTGATTTGGCAGCGCGGCTGGAGCGGTGGTTCGTGCAGGAGATTGGCTCGGATGAAAAGGCCGCTTCGCTCCTCACGTTGCTCCAGCCCGCCGCCGATGACTTTTGGTCGTGGCACTGGACCCTCAAGTCACCGCGGTTGAAGCAGGCGCAGCCCCTGCTGGGCGCGGCGCGGCTCACGGACCTCGCGGTGAACGTCATCCTCCCGTGGCTTTGGGCCCGCGCCGCCGCCGGTCGGAATCCGCAACTCCGCGCCACGGCCGAAGCCCGCTTCCTCACCTGGCCCGCCGGGGAGGACAACGCCACCTTGCGGCTGGTGCGGGAACGTCTGTTCGCGGGCAGGCCACCGCGTGGACTGCTCCAGTGGGCCTCGGCGCAGCAAGGTTTGCTCCAGATTGTCCGCGACTTCTGCGGGAGTTCCAACGCCTTGTGTGAACACTGCCGCTTCCCGGAACTGGTCCGGCGGGCTCACCCGAAGGACCACACAACGTCACAGGATTGTAACCAGAGTTGACAGGTGTCTTCACCCTTGTTACCCACGCCACACTCATGAGTGCCCAGCACCGCCTGCCCTCGCTTCGTGCTGCCCTGCGCCGTCTGGCTCTGTCCGGCGTGGCAGTGGAAAAACTCGAGCACTGTGATGGTTGCCGGTGCGTGTTTCCGCTGCGCCAGGTGGAGCTGGTGGACAACCAGATGCTGTGCGCAGATTGCGGTGGGTCTGAGCTAGCCGCTTCCCTGCATCCCTTCCTGCCCCCGCACCCGCCCCTGCCAGCGCATCGTCCCCGGGCGAGCAGGTGATCGGAATTGCCTTTGAGCTGCTTTCCGCCGACGCTGTCGCGCGTCTGGTTGTCCGCCCTTGTCCTGCAATACATGTATGAATAGCACTCTCCGCAAAGCCATCGCCGCCCTTCTGCTTCTGGTCATTGTCGCCGGAGTCGTGGTCTTCCTCTCGCTCGGTTCCATGGTCCGGGAAGGTGTGGTGGCCTTCGGCCCGGAGGTGATCAAAGCGCCCATCCAGCTCGACGGCGTGAGTCTTTCGCCGCTCTCCGGCAAGGGCGAGCTCACGGGGCTGGTGATCGGCAACCCCGAGGGTTTTAAGACGCCCCAAGCCGTGAAGCTCGGCACGGCCAGCCTGCACGTGACCCCGGCCTCCCTCCTCGCCGATAAAATCGTCGTGCAATCCCTCAAGGCCGACGGCGCGGAGATCACCTTCGAGGGCAGCCTCAGCAGCAGCAACCTCGGCAAGCTCCAGGAAAACGTGGACGCCTACGTCGCCGCTTTGCTGGGTGCCGCCGAGAAGGACAAGAAGGCCGCGCCGGGCAAGAAGCTGCAGGTGAACGAACTCATCATCTCCAACGCCAAGATCAACCTCAGCCTCACCATCCTCGGCGGCAAGTCCGCCACCGTGCCGCTGCCGGAAATCAAGCTCACCAACCTCGGCCAGGGCGCGGAGGGCATCACCCCCGCCGAGGTGATCAAGGTGGTCATGAAGGACGTGATGAGCAAAACCACCACCGCCGTGACAGGCCACCTCAGCGGCGCGGGCAAAGCACTGCTGGACGGGGCCAAGGGCGTCGGCGGGGCCGCTACCGATGCGGTCAAAGGTGCCACCAAAGGCCTCGGCGATTTGTTCAAGAAGTAGGAGTAGGCGGGCCCGTGCCGGGGACGGGCGCGGCGAGCGAAGGGGCCGCTGCGGATGCGGCAGTGCGGATGCGGGTGGACTTGCACCGCAGGCCCGAGGGCTCCGGTTCCGATGGGTTGAACCCCCGCTCGGCGTCTCTTGATCCGGAGTTCAGGTTCAGCCGTGGTAACCCTCTTCGCCGTGCTCCGTGAGGTCCAGACCAAGGATTTCCACCTCTTCGCTCACCCGCAATCCATCACACGCGACTGCGACGACCTTGGCGATGATGAGCGTGGCCCCGACGGACCAGACCAGCACAATGGCCCCGGCCTTGAGCTGCTCCAGCCAAAGCGTGCCGCCCACGAAGGCTTTGATGCGGTCCGCCCCCAGGTTGGGATTGGCGCTCACACTCGCGAAAACGCCGGCCAGCAAGGTGCCCAGCGTCCCGCCCACGGCATGCACCCCGAAGGTGTCGAGCGAGTCGTCATACTTAAACTTCGCCTTGATGACGTTGCACGCGAACCAGGTGCTCGCGCCGGCCAAAATGCCGATCAAGACCGCCACGCCGGGGGTTACAAAACCACTGGCCGGCGTGATCGTCGCCAGGCCCGCCACCGCACCCGAGCAGAAGCCCAGGACGGAGGGCTTGCCGCGCGTGAAGTATTCGACGGCCGGCCAGGTGAAGCAGCCCGCCGCCGCCGACAGCGTCGTGGTGACAAAGGCATTCACCGCCACGCCGTCGGCCGCGACGGCGCTGCCCGCGTTGAAGCCATACCAGCCTGCCCACAACATGCCGGTGCCCACCATGCACAGCGCGAGGCTGTGCGGCGGCATGGGCTCCTTGCCGTGGCCCAGGCGCTTGCCCAGCACGATGCACAACGCCAGCGCGCTCCAACCTGAAGTCATGTGGACCACGATGCCGCCCGCGAAATCAATGGCCTTGATGCCCGCTTTGTCATTCCACAACCCGTTCATCCAGCCATCCGCGCCCCACACCCAGTGCGCCACCGGGAAATACACCGCGAACATCCACAGGATGCTGAAGAGCATGATGGCCGAGAACTTCATCCGCTCCGCAATCGCCCCCACCGTCAGCGCCGGCGTGATGATGGCGAACATGAGTTGATACACCATGAACAGGCTGTGCGGCACCCACGCGCCGTAGTCGGTGTTGGGCTCGCTGCCCACCCCGCTCAAGAACGCATGTTGGAGCCCGCCCAACCAGCCGCCGCCCTTGCCAAAGGCGAGGCTGTAACCGCAGGCCCACCACAGCATCGTCACGACTCCGGCCAGGCCGAGACACTGCGCCAGCACCGAGAGAATGTTCTTCCGCCGCACCAGTCCGCCGTAAAAGAGCGCGAGTCCCGGCAGCGTCATGAACAACACCAGCGCGGCGCTGGTCATCATCCACGCACTGTGACCGGGGCCGCCGCCGGCGACCTTTGACTCCGCCTTGCCATCCGTCGCCCGCGTGCCGTTGTTCACGTAGGCTTCGAGGTCGCCCACCCGTTGGTCCAGGGTCGGCTCCGGCAGCTTCTTGGCGGAGTCCGCCGCCGATGCCAGCAGGGGCATCCACCAGAGCAACACCGCCAGCCAGGCCCAGGTCAGAGTAGTTTTCATGCGTCGGGAGCTTCGCCGGGAAATCAACTGTCCTGAAATGTCCGCTCAAACCGCCTGGTCACCGCGTTCGTCCGTGCGGATGCGGATGGCATCTTCCAACGGCGAAACGAAGACCTTGCCGTCGCCGATCTTGCCGGTGCGGGCCGCCTTCACGATGGCATCCACCACGGTCTTGACCTGGCTGTCCGCCACCACCACTTCGATCTTGTTCTTGGGCAGGAAGTCCACCGTGTATTCGCTGCCGCGGTAAATCTCCGTGTGGCCCTTTTGGCGGCCGAACCCTTTGACCTCGGTCAGCGTCATGCCGGTGATGCCGATGTCCTTGAGGGCTTCCTTCACGTCTTCGAGTTTGAACGGCTTGATGATGGCTTCGATTTTCTTCATGGCTGTAAAAATAGGCGGTGCGACCGCAGGGAATTCAACGGGCCGGGAGCGTGTCACGAACCAAATCGAAGCCGCAAATCATTTTGATGAACGGAGTTCATTTCTTCGGAGTAAATCCGCAGCGATGGGCTAAACCAGCGGTTGCCACCAGCCGCCAAACCTCCGTTTTGACCCTGTTTCCAGGAGGCTGAGTGGTCATCTACAGGGATGCCGGACTGCGAAGGAAAGCCCCAGCCAGGCTCCCCATGAACCTGTGCCGGCGGCTTCCAGCCGCCGTCCGTGGGCAACTGTAGTTCGAGGGCGCTTCGAGCAATCCACCCACAACGCGGCGACTGGAAGGAGCCGGCACGGGTTCATGGTGCCAATGCGCGGGCTTCGGTCCGTGGTGGCTACCCATGAACCTCGGGAGCGGGCTTGGGGCCTGGGCAGGCTCAACAGCGGTGCTGAAGCCACCGCAGTCCCAACGCTGGCGCGCCCCAGCGAGATCCCCGTGCGGCGCGAAGCGTCTGGACTGCGGCGGCTTCAGCGCCGCTGTTCCCCGGAGCGGGTTCAGGGGGCGAAATCGCGGAAGTTGGCGGGCCGTTGGTTCTCTCCATGAACCTCCCGCAGATTCGAGGCGACCGCAGATGGGATTTTCCATCTGTGGTCGCCTCGAATCTGCGGGAAACCTTCGGCGCTTGGCGGACCGTGGAATCTCTCCATGAACCGCCTGATAAGAGCCCAAAGTGAGGGGCGGACAAAGATTCCAAAGCCCATCTTTGTCCGCCCCTCATCTTTGGGTCTTCAGCCTTTGGTTCATGGTTCCAAGGCGCGGGCTTTGGTCCGTGGCGGCTACCCATGAACCGGTCCAAAGGCAGAGCAAGATTAGAATTAGGATTACGAGTAGGAGTCCGGGCCGCAGCGTTCCGCACAGCTCGTAATCCTAATCTTAATCCTAATCCCTCCCACTCCGGTTCACCGGCCCCAATCGCGAGCCTTGGGCCGTTGGTTCACCGGGCCGACATCGCAGGGAGGCGGCAGCGCGCCGCCGCCGGCACCCACGCCGTGAGCTTCTCCCGGAGCGCGGGTCTGCGACCCGCAGCAACTCCGCCAGACCGCTGCCGTTCGCGCCGGCCAGCGCGGCGGAGGGGTCGGTCGTTACTGCGGGTCGCAGACCCGCCCGCGCTCCGCAGGAGTCGGTATTCCTTTGCGCCTCTGCGCCGTTGCGTCAAACTTTCGCCACCCGAATCACGATGCACTTCTTCTCCCGCCGTTGCCTGCTCCTGGCCGTCCTGCTCGCCCTGTGCGCCCGCACCGTCGCCCAGCCCGCCGGGCCGCAGCCATGGTGGCCGGTGCAGCCGCGGGCGTTGCCCTTCGTGCATTCGCTCTTCACCAGCGACATGGTGTTGCAGCGCGACATCGCCGCACCGATCTGGGGTTGGGCCAAGCCCGGCGACAAGATCACCGTGCAGGTGGATGGCAAGTCCGCCGCGCAGGCCGTCGCGGGTGCGGATGGACGCTGGGCCGCGAAGGTCGGACCGTTCGCGGCCGGCGGACCGCACACCGTCGTGGTGGAGGGCGGCGGGCGGAAGGAGACGCTGACTAACGTGCTCTTCGGCGACGTGTGGCTCTGCACCGGGCAGTCGAACATGAACTGGCCCGTGCGCCTCGCGCAGAATGCTGAGGAGGAGGTGAAGGCCTGCACCAACGCAAACATCCGCTCTTTCACCGTGAACTTTTACTCGGCGCTCACACCCGAGTTGCTGCCGCCGCCCGCGCGATGGGAGCCATGCACGCCGGAGTTCGCCAAGAACTTCACCGCCGTTGGCTACTTCTTTGCACGGGAGATCCAAGCCACGCAGAAGGTGCCCATCGGCCTCATCCACAGCTCGGCGGGCGCGACGGCGGCGGAGGCGTGGGTGAGCGGGGAGGCGTTGCGGCGGGAGATGCCCTTCGATTTCCGCGAGCGGTTCGCGGAGCTGGACCAGACGAACGCGTTCTTCGGCCAGGATTTCGAGTTCTTCCGCGCGGTGGAGCAGTGGACGGCGAAGGCGGACCCGGCGAGCGCGCAGAAAAAGTATTTCTCCGACCCGAATCTCGACACGAGTGACTGGTTGGACATCGCCGTGCCAAAACCGTGGGAGGAAGCAGGCCTCGCGGAGCTGAAGGACTTCGACGGTCTGGTGTGGTTTCGCCACACGGTGGACATCCCCGAGTCGTGGCGCGGAAAGGATCTCGCGCTCGGCCTCTCCATTGTGCGCGATGCGGACGTGGTGTGGTTCAACGGCACCATCATCGGCTCGAAGCAGACCGCCGGCATCCGCAACTACCTCGTGGACGCGTCGCTCGTGAAGCCGGGCAAGAACCTGCTCGTGGCCGCCATCGTGAACACCAACGGCCCCGGCGGCTTCTGCTCACAGCCGTCGAACGTCAGCCTGCGCCCTGCCGTGAATCCCGGCACAAATCAGGTCCGCATCGCGGGCACTTGGAAGGCGAAGCGCGGCCCCGCGATGAAGGACCTCACCACGCCCTTCCCCATTCCGCGCGTTGGCCACTACAAGACGATCACCGCGCTCTACAATGGCATGATCGCGCCGCTCACGCCCTTCGGCATCAAGGGCGCGTTGTGGTATCAGGGCGAGGCGAACGGGCCGTTTTGGCTCCAGTATCGCCGCCTGCTGCCCACGCTCATCGCCGACTGGCGGAAGCGGTTCGAGGTTGGCGACTTTCCGTTCCTCATCGTGTCGCTCGCGAACTTGAACAGCTTGCAAACCAAGCCGGTGGAGCCGGGCTGGGCGGAGATTCGCGAGTCGCAGTGGCGCACCGCGCGCACCGTGCCGAACGCGGGCCTTGCGATGACCATTGATATTGGCGACCCCAAGGACATCCACCCGCGCAACAAACAGGAAGTCGGGCGGCGGCTCTCGCTCGTCGCGCGCAAGCTCGTCTATGGCGAGACGAATCTCGTCGCCTCCGGCCCGGAGTTCACCGAGATGCAGGTCGAGCTGCCCAAGGGCAACAAGATTCGCCTCTACTTCAAGAACGTGGGCGGCGGCCTGCGCATCAAGCCTGGCGACGACAAGCTCAAGGGTTTCATCGTGGCGGGCGCGGACAAGGAATGGGTCTGGGCGGACGCGGTCATCGAGGGCAACACCATCGTCGTCTCCTCGCCCGACGTGCCGCTGCCCAAGTATGTCCGCTACGGCTGGGCGTGGAACCCGGTGGTGAACCTTTTCAACGCCGAGGGCCTGCCCGCGATCACCTTCCGCACTGACGAATGAAATACTTGGCTGGAACGATGCCGATGGAGTTTGGGTGGAACGGGCCACCGGCCCGTTGCGGCGGGCGACTCGCCCGCCGCTCGTGGTGCGCCCAGCCCGCAACGAGGGGTTCGGGGACACGCCGTGCCGAAACTCGGCGGCAGGTTGCCGCCGAGCACGGGCCGGTGGCCCGTTCCACCCAAGCCAAGCTGCATCGCTTCGGCTTGACGCTTCTTCCCACGCTGTTCGCCGTCTTGAGCTCCGGCTTCGGTGCCGAGCCGTCAAAGCTGGTCCGCCTCGGCAATCCCGTGGGCGGCCACATCCACCCAGCCGCGTGCATCAGCGCGAAGGGGACGCTCGTCGTCACCTACGGGCACGTGAATCACCGCGACTTGCGCCTCACGCGCTCGACCGACGTCGGCGCGACGTGGAGCGAGCCGAAGCCCTTCGCGCCCACGGTGGGCAAGACCTATTACCCCGGCTCGCTCACGACGCTGCGCGATGGCCGGCTGCTGCACGCATGGAACCGCTGGAGTGAGCCGACCAACGAGAAGGAGCCGCGTTCCGTCCTCTACTCACTCTCGTCAGACGACGGATTGACGTGGTCCGAGGCAAAGGCCTTCCCCCGCGACGAGAAGACGCCGAGCATCATCCGCCATCCCATCGTCGAGCTGGCCGCGAACCAGTGGCTGCTGCCGTTGAGCGACAAGGCGCAGGTGTTCGATCCCGCGACCGGTGCGAGCCAGCCCTTCGGTGACGGACGCGCGCATGGACTTGTGCCCATCGTCCGCACGCCAAAGGGCACGTTCGTCAGCGGCGCGGGGCTGCGCTCCACGGACGCGGGCAAGACATGGCAGACCATCGCGAACTTCCCGAATGTGAAGGAGCAAGGCTGGCGACACGAGATGGTCTGCCTCGCCAATGGCTGGCTGCTCGCCTCGGAAATCCTCGGCCCCGGCGTCGGCGGCGAGCGCATCCGCTATGTGCTTTCGCGCGATGACGGCATCACTTGGGGCGAGGTCTTCGAGTATTACAATCCCGGCCGCGCCATCGGCGGCCGCGCGTGCCCACGCACCGTGCAGCTCGATGCGGAGAACCTCGGCGTGGTGTTCTACGATGTGGACCCGAAACAGGCCGGCGGACCGGGCCTGTTCTTCCTGCGGCTGCCCGTCGCGCAACTTGGCCGTGAGGCAACCGCCCGTTCCGCACGTCAACCTTTGCTACCATGAAGAAAACTCTGCTCCTCACCGCCGCCTTGTTGTTGCTCCCGCTGGCCCCCGCCCGCGCGGAGTTCAAAGCCGGAGCCGCGGTCATTGACGTCACGCCGCCGGTGTTGCCGGTGCTGGTCAACGGCGGCATGACCAGCCGCTCCGTGGAGAAGATCAAAACCCGCGTCAACGCCCGCGCCATCGTGCTGGCGGACAGCAAGAGCCAGCTCGCCATCGTCGTCGTGGACAGTTGCATGATGGGCCGCCCGCTGCTGGACGAGGCCAAGGCCCTGGCGGCGAAGCGCACCGGCATTCCCACGGATCGCCTGCTCATCTCTGCCACCCACTCGCACAGCGCGCCGGCTTCGATGGGCTGCCTGGGCACCGATGCCGACCCGCGCTATGTGCCCCTCCTGCGCGACAAGCTGGTTGAGGCCATCGCCGCCGCGCAGGCCAACCTGGAACCGGCCCGCATCGGCTTCGCGAAGATTGATGCGGCGGACTTCACCGCGCTGCGCCAGTGGATTCGCCGGCCCGACCGCATCGCGGAAGATCCCTTCGGCAACAAGACCGTGCGCGCGAACATGCACGCGGGCCGCGTCTGGGACGATGTCACAGGCGAGGCGGGTCCGAAGGATCCCGACCTCGCGCTCATCTCGATTCAGTCGCGCGCGGGCCGGCCGCTGGCGGTGCTCGGGAATTTCTCCATGCACTACTTCAGCGACGCGGACATCAGTGCGGATTACTTCGGTCTGTTCGCTGAGGGTTTGAAGGCGCGCATTGCTCCCGAGGCCACGCCGGGCAAGCCCCCCTTCGTCGGGCTCATGTCCCACGGTTGCAGCGGCGACATCTGGCGGCGCGACTACACCAAGCCGGAGAGCGAGTGGAACCCGAAGCTGACGATTGATGACTACACCAAGGGACTGCTCGACTTGGCGATGAAGGCTTACGGGGGCATCCAGTATCGCGCGGATGTGGACCTCGCCATGGCCGAGCGGCGCATGACGTTGAAATACCGCGTGCCCGACAAGCAGCGCCTGGAGTGGGCGCAGCGGGTGATGGCGGGCGTCACGAACCGGCTGGTCAAGACCACCAGCGAGGTTTACGCCCGCGAGCAGATCCTGCTGCACGAGGCGCAGCAGACGGAAATCGTCGTGCAGGCGCTGCGCGTGGGCGACATCGGCATCGCCACCACGCCGAACGAGACCTACGCGATCACGGGCTTGAAGGTCAAAGCCGCCAGCCCGCTGCGGCACAACCTGGTCATCGAGCTGGCCAACGGCGGCGACGGCTACATCCCGCCGCCCGAGCAGCATCTCTTCGGCGGCTACAACACCTGGGCCGCGCGCTCCGCCGGGCTGGAGGTGATGGCCGAGCCGAAGATTGCGGAGGCGGCCATCGGCCTGCTGGAGCAGGTCGCCGGCAAACCACGGCGCGTCTGGAAGCTCAGCGACGGCCCCGCCGCGCGCAGTGTGCTGGGCCTGAAGCCGGCCGCCTACTGGCGCTTGAACGAGTTCACCGGCCCGCACGCCACCGACGCCAGCGGCCTCGGCCATGACGCGGCCTACGAGCGCGAAGTCACCTACTATCTCGCCGGTCCGCGCTCCGCTGCGTTTTGCGAAGCGGGCGAGGTGAACCGCGCCCCGCACTTCGTCGGTGGACGGCTGCGCGCCCGAATGGCCGGGTTGGGCGACCGTTATTCGGTTTCGCTCTGGCTGTGGAATGGCATGCCCAACACCGGTCGCGATGTGAGTGGATGGCTCTTCTCGCGTGACCACGACCACGGCCTCGGACCATTCGGCGATCACCTCGGCATCGGCGGCCAGAGCGGCCACACCGGCAAGCTCATCTTCCTTCACGGCGCAGACGCGAAGTCCGTGACGGCGGGCAAGACGGAAATCCCCCGCTGGCAATGGCAGCACGTCGTCCTCGTCCGCGACGGCGGCACCGTGCGCGCCTACCTCAACGGCCAGCTCGAACTGGAGGCCAAGGTGCCTGCGAACTTCCCGGCCGGGTTTGACCAGTGCTTCATCGGTGGCCGCAGCGACAACGACTCGAACTGGGAGGGCCGGCTTGATGAAGTCGCCGTGTTCAACCGCGCCCTCAGCGCCAGTGAGGTGGCGAAGCTGCTGGCGAACTGATTCCCATGAAAACCAGCCCACTGTTCCTGATCGTAATCCTTCTCGCCCGGTTGCTCACGTCCCCGACGGCGCTCACGGCTGCCGAGGCAGCGCCGGCCAGCTTGTTTGCCAAGCAGGCCCGCATCTTGTTCCAAGGCGACTCCATCACCGACGGAAACCGCGGGCGCAGCGCGGACCCGAACCACATTCTCGGCCACGGCTACGCCTTTATCATCGCCGCCAAGCATGGCGCGGCGTTCCCGGCCTTGCAGCTCGACTTCATGAACCGGGGCATCAGCGGCAACACCGTGCTGGACCTTGAGAAGCGCTGGCAGAAGGACACGCTCGACCTGAAGCCCGATGTGTTGAGCGTGCTCATCGGCGTGAACGACAACGGACGCAATGTGCCGATGGACCAATACGAGCAGGTCTATGACAAGCTGCTCGCGGACACGAAGGCGGCGCTTCCGAAGGTGAAGCTCGTGCTGTGCGAACCCTTCGGCCTGCCCGTGGGCAAGCGCGCGGAAAACTGGGAACCGTGGTTCACCACACTGAAGGAGCGGCAGGCGATTGTGGCCCGGCTGGCACAAAAGCACGGCGCGGTGCTGGTGCGCTTTCAGCGGGCCTTCGACGAGGCCGTGAAGCGAGCCCCGGCCGCGCACTGGATCTGGGACAGTGTCCACCCCACCTACAACGGCCATCAAGTGATGGCTGACGAGTGGGAGCGTGCCGTCCGTTCGGCATGGGGTGCCGGCAGCCGCTGAAGTCAGCGTTGCGCGAGCCGGACGGCCGAATCCCTTCCATGGCTGTGCCGGCGGCTTGCAGTCGCCGTCCGTAGGGAACAGCGGTTCGAGGGAGTGTCGATCAATCCACCCGCAACACGGCGACTGCAAGTCGCCGGCACGGGTTCAAAAAATGCGGCGGCCGAACGGCCGCCGCATTGTCTCACGAGGAGCCAGACGGGTTCAGTCCTTGGCCGATGCCTCCGGGATGCGCATGCCGTAGAAGCTGCGATACACGAAGAACAACGCGACGAGGAAGAAGATGCCGCCAATGACCATGTTCTTCGTGCCGGCAGGGCTTGCCTTCTTCATCTCCACAGCGATTTCCACTGCGAGCAGACCGAAGAGCGTGGTGAACTTGATCACCGGGTTCATCGAGACGCTGGAGGTGTCCTTGAACGGGTCACCCACGGTGTCGCCGACGACGGTCGCCGCGTGGATGGGCGTGCCCTTGGCGCGCATGTCCACCTCGACGATCTTCTTGGCGTTGTCCCACGCGCCGCCCGCGTTGGCCATGAAGATGGCCTGGAAGAGGCCGAAGAACGCCATGCCTACGAGGTAGCCGATGAAGAAGTAGGCGTTGAAGAACGGCAGGGCCAGTGAGAAGCAGAACACGACGAGGAAGATGTTCACCATGCCCTTCTGCGCGTAGATGGTGCAGATCTCCACGACCTTCTTGCTGTCCTCGATGCTCGCGGTGGCGGCGTCGAGCTTCATGTTCTCCTTGATGAAAACCACCGCGCGATACGCGCCGGTCACCACCGCCTGCATGCTCGCGCCGGTGAACCAGTAGATCACCGAGCCGCCCATGAGCAGGCCGAGCATGACCTCGGGCTGCACGAGACTCAGTTTGGCCACTGCGCCGCCGAATTCCTTCTCCAGCAGCATGATGATGCCGAAGACCATCGTGGTTGCGCCCACGACCGCAGTGCCGATGAGCACCGGCTTGGCGGTGGCCTTGAAGGTGTTGCCCGCCCCATCGCCCTTTTCGAGCTGGAGCTTGGCGTCCTCGAAGTCGGGCTTGAAGCCGAAGTTCTGCTCGATGTCCTTGGCGATGCCCGGACGCGACTCGATCCGGCTCAGCTCATAGACCGACTGCGCGTTGTCCGTCACCGGGCCGAAGCTGTCCACCGCGATGGTCACCGGGCCCATGCCCAGGAAGCCGAAGGCCACGAGGCCGAACGCGAAGATGGGCGCGGCGAAGGTGAATTCCGCCGGCATCAGCGCGGCGACGGGCGAGCCCGTGTAGGTCGCCGTCATGTAGCTCACCCACATGAGGAACAGGATGCACAGGCCGGTCCAGAAGGCGGAGAAGTTGCCCGCGACCAGGCCGGACAGGATGTTCAGCGACGCCCCGCCGTGATCGGAGGCGGTGACGACCTCCTTCACATGCCGCGAGTGCGGGCTGGTGAAGATCTTGGTGAACTCGGGGATCAGCGCGCCGGCCAGCGTGCCGCATGAGATGATGATGGAGAGCACCCACCAGAGGTCCGGCATGGCCGTGCCCGCGCCATCCTTGAAGCCCGCCAGCAACAGGTAGCTGGCGATGAACGTGACCACGATGGACACGATGGACGTGAGCCAGACGAGGTTCGTCAGCGGCGCTTCGAGGTCGAAGTCCTTCTTCGTGCCGAAGAGCGATTTGCTCAGGATCTTGTTGGCCTCATACGACACCAGCGAGGTGATGACCATCAGGATGCGCATGGCGAAGATCCAGATGATGAGCTTGCCGCAGATTTCCGTGGTGCCCAGCGCCAGCGCGAGGAAGGCGATCAACGCCACACCCGTCACGCCGTAGGTCTCGAAGCCGTCCGCCGTCGGCCCGACGGAGTCACCGGCGTTGTCGCCGGTGCAGTCCGCGATCACGCCGGGGTTCTTGGGATCATCTTCCGGGAGCTTGAAGACAATCTTCATCAGGTCCGCGCCGATGTCGGCGATCTTGGTGAAGATGCCGCCGCAGATGCGCAGCGCGCTCGCGCCGAGCGACTCACCGATGGCGAAGCCGATGAAGCACGGGCCGACCAGCTCCTTGGGCAGGAAGCACAGGATGCAGATCATGAAGAACAGCTCCACGCACACCAGCAGCAGCCCGACGCTCATGCCGGACTGGAGGGGAATCATCAGGGTGTTCAGCGCGTTGCCCTTGAGCGCGGAAAACGCGGCGCGGGAGTTGGCCACCGTGTTGATGCGGATGCCGAACCACGCCACGCCATAGCTGCCCAGAATGCCGAGGATGGAGCAGAGCAGGATGACGATCACGTCGCCCAGGCCTTTGTGCTGGAGGACGCTGAAGTAGTAGAAAATGCACGCGGCAATCGCGAACCAGAGGATGGCGAGGAACTTCCCCTGCTGGAACAGGTAGGCCTTGCACGTCTGCCAGATGATGTCCGACACCTCGTGCATGGACTGGTGGACCTGGAGCGCCTTGGTCTGCTGATACTGGATCCACCCGTAAAGGGTCCCCAGCGCGCACACGACGATGCCGAAATACATCAGCGCGTAGCCGCTCACCTGGCTGCCAAACAAGTTGAACGACACCTTGCCCAGGTCCGGCAGGTTGATGTCCGCCTCGCCGGCGAAGGCCGGCAAGGAGGCCAGGAAGGTGACGAGAAAGATTCCCCAGAACCGCGATTTACCTTTCAGCATAATGAGTCTTTTGGACTGTTCTGAGCACAACGTCGTGATCGACACTGCGCCCGTTGGTTTTTTTTGTGGCGAACGGGCTTGTGAGTAGAGGGAAGGCAAACGAGGGTCAAGCCCTATTCAAGTTTCACCGCCGTTGCCGGGTCATTCGCGGCCCGGCAAACGGAACGTGGCCAGCACCGGTCGGTGGTCCGAGGCCTCGCGCCACCACGGCAGGGCCAGGACACAGGTCTCGGCGGGGACCAGCCGGTCCGCCAGCGCCCGGCTCGCCAGCATGTAATCGAAGCGCGAGTAGCTGTCCTCCCGGACATAGAAGTAGGTCCAGGTGACGTTCGGGCCGGGACGTTGGAGCGGGGTGTCCGGGGCCGGACGCAGGGCTTCCTCCGGCCGCAGGTCCACCAGCGCGTTGCGGCCGCGACCGATGAGTGCGCGGACGGGTCTGGCTTCGCGGGTGTCATTGAAATCGCCCAGCACGAGGAGAGGGATGGCCGGGGTGGTCTTGAGCCGCGCGTCGATTTTCTCGCGCAGCAGCCGGGCTTCCTGCTCGCGGAGCTCGGCTTGATCGGCCCCGGGAACCGGGCGCTTGGACTTCAAGTGCGCGGCCAGCAGGGTGAAGGAAAAGGCCGGGGTCACCTGTAGGTCCACTTCCAGAAAGCCCCGGCTCACCTGGAATCGCCGGCCTTGCAGGAGAAAACCATCCTCGGTGTGGGGCCGGCGGGCGGTGATGGGGAAACGACTCAGCAGCGCCACGTGGATGTTGGTGTCGTGCCCGCGCACATGCTCCCAGTGCGGATAGTTCAGGCCCCCGGCTGCCAACGCGGAGCGGAGCTGGAGCAGGGCGTTGGTGCCGCCCATTTCCTGGAGGGCGACGACGTCCGCGCGCAGCGCCAGCAGGGTGTCGCACACCCGCGCCTTGGCTTCGGGCGGCTTGGTGGTGCGGCCCGGCACCGGGGCATCGAGGTAGTTTTCGACATTGTAGGTGGCCACGCTGAAGCGATCGGCGGCACCCACCCCCATCCCCAGCAACCAGCCCACGATCATCCCCAACAGGAGACGTGTCTTCATGGCCGACAGCATGAGGGGAAATCGCCCGGCGCGGCAAGCCGGAGCAGCGGCATCCGGCGGCTGCGGGTGCATCTTGGCACACGCACCACGGCCAATAGAGAAGATTGGGGTGAAGAGAAAGAATGGGATTAAGACTAAGAATCCGCCGGTTTTCCCTCATAATCTTACTCGTAATCCTGCTCATATTCTTAATCCCAATCATCTCTAGTGAACTCCCGCGCCCTGCGCCGCAGGAGCGGGGAGAGAATGCACGGCTTGCGAACGGCCGCGATTTCGGCCCCTGAACCCAGAACGGGAACGGGCAGGAAAATGAGGGCAGGAAGGTTTTCCATCCCGCTTTCCTGACCCAAATCCTCCTGACCCCATTGCGGTTCCTGGGTAGCCGCCACGGGCTGTGCTGCCACGCAGAACGGCGGCATCCAAGGCGCAGGCGGCGAACATGTCTCCCGCGTTTACTTTGAGCGCTTCGGGCGAACACTGCCTGCACAGCCGCAACCTGAACGCCGACTATGCCTCGCCCCGTGCCGGCGGTTGGCAACCGCCGTCCGCGAAGTCCGGCAGCAACGAAAGCGCCGATCGCAAATTTCCGGCACGAGCCTTCGGCTTCGTGCTCGTCGCGGCGTGCCTGCTCGCCTCCCGCGCGCGATCTTCGCGAGATTGCCATCGGGGGGACGGGGTGAACTTCATCTGCACCGCCGCCACGCGCCAGCGGGCTGGCGCACTCCGCCCCGTGGCAGCCGATGTGAGGAAGCTCTGACTTTTCACGCTTTCAACCTGGATTCCGCAGTTAGACCTGAGCAACCACGGATGAACACCGATGAACGCGGATGAAAACAGCTTGCGGCCGCTTCACTCGTTGGGTGAAGGCAGACTTGGCGGATTCTCTTTTCCTATCCGTGTGCATCCGTGTTTATCCAAGATTCCTCAGTTGGAACCCACGAAACACGCTAAGGAAGCGCTGGTTAAACCACGAATGGACACAAACCAACACGAATGAGCTGCGGAAAGCCTGGCTTTCATTGGTGTTTCTTTGTGTCCATTCGTGGTTAAAAAGATGCTTC
>Ga0255204_1000112_pt1 | contig 26471 bp, 24 predicted proteins | sample Miss_Colum_RepC__2_FD_188418 | JGI IMG/M metagenome (GOLD analysis project Ga0255204, IMG submission 188418) | Freshwater microbial communities from Mississippi River, Louisiana, United States - Miss_Colum_RepC_8h | ecosystem: Environmental > Aquatic > Freshwater > River | place: USA: Louisiana... | reverse complement strand
TTTGGTCGCACAAGCCTCAGTGGTTGAAGACGAACTCCATCGTGTTCATCAGGCTCCACGCGAGGTCTTCCACCGCCTGCTGCCGGTTCGGGTGCGCCGCGAAATGCCGGCGGGCAAGCTGCCGCTCGGCGTCGGTCGGGAGCCGGTTGAAGAAGGTCAGGTAAAGTTCCTCCGCCAACCGCTCCGGGTCGGGCTGCGCGGCGGCCAGCCGGGCCATCCGGCCGTCGGCATGGGCGAGCTTGGCCTGCAAGGCGGGCGAGTTCATCAGGTGCAGCACCTGCGCGATGCTGGCCTCGCTGTTGCGCTCGCACTCGCACGCCGTCGCGCGCACGGGACGGCCGAAGAGCTTCAGGAAGTAGTGCTGCGTCTGGCTGTCCCAGAGCTGGATGGCCCGCGCGCCAGCGGGGACGCCGTCGAACTTCTCCGGCACACCCGTCACCTGGCTCACGGCGTCCAACAGCACCTCGGCGGGCAGGCGCTTGAACAGGGCGCGGGAGTAATTCTGCTCATCTTGCGCGTTCGTTTCGTTCGGCGTCGCCGAGAGCTGGTAGGTGCGCGAGGCGGTGAGCGTGCGGATGAATTGCTTGAGGTCAAACTTCGACTCCGCGAGCGACTTGGCCACCGCGTCGAGCAGCGCCGGGTTGCCGGCGGGGTTCGTCGCGCGCACGTCGTCCACCGGCTCGACAACGCCGCGCCCGAGGAAATGCGCGACGAGGCGGTTGGCGAGGTTGCGTGCGAACCACGGGTTTTCCGGGGCGGTGAACCACTCGGCCAGCACGCGGCGGCGGTCGCCGGCCGGCGCGGCGGCGGGCATCTCCGTGCCCAGCGCGTAAGGCTGCACGGACTCGCCCGTGCGCGGGTGCTTCACGCCGGGATTGCCCTCGGCCAGCAGCATTTCGCCCAGCGCGCCCTTGCGGACGCTCACCTGCGAGAAGAAGCCCGACATCCCGTAGTAATCCGTCTGGCTCCAGCGGTCGAAGGGATGGTGGTGACACTCCGCGCAGGCGATGCGGATGCCGAGGAAGACCTGCGAGACCGCGTTCGCCATCTCGCCGGGCTTGCTCACAACCTTGTAGAAGTGCCCGGCCGGTGCGTCATCCAGCGGCCCTTCGGCGGTGAGCAGCGCGCGGGCGAACTGGTCCATCGGACGGTTCGCGGCGAACTGCTCGCGAATCCAGCGGTAGTAGGCGTAAGCGTCACGTTGCCCCAGCTTCTGCCGGTCCACGCGCAGCAGGTCGGCCCATTTCAGCGCCCAGAAGTCGGCGAATTCAGGCCGCTTCAGCAACGCGTCCGCGAGCTGCGAGCGCTTGTCCGACGACTCGTCCGCGAGGAACCGCCGGGTTTCCGCCGCCGTGGGCAGCGTGCCGATGATGTCGAGGTGCGCGCGGCGGAGGAACGTGGCGTCGTCGCAGACTTCGCTCGGTCGCAAGTTGAGTTTCTTCAAGTGCGCGTTGACGTGCCGGTCAATGAAGTTGAACTCCGCGAAGCCCGTGTTGCCCACCGGCTTGCCCGGGCGCGGCACGATGGCCATGAAGGAAGTCACCTCGCCGAGGTAACGCGCCATCACCGATGTCTGCCCCGGCAGCGAGCCAATGCTCACCGCGCCATGCTCGTCCACCTTCGCGAGCGAGTCGTTGTTCGACTGGAAGACGCAGTAGCGTGTCACGTCGGCCTTGCGGCCGTCGGAGTAAGTTGCGTTGACCCGGAGCTGGAGCTTCGCGCCCGGCGTGAGGATCTTCTCCCGTGGCTCCAATTCGACCTTCACCACGCGCGCGTCGTTGGTCGAGCCGAACGGCGCGCCCGCGGCCAACCACGCGCGGATGGTTTCGTAATCTGGCGAACCAACCGGGATGCGCGCGCCGCCCTGGTGCGGCATCGTGCCGCTGGCCTTGGCGAGAAAGAGACTCTGCTCCGGAGCCGCCGAAGAAGTGCGCCGCCCCTTGCTCTCCGCCGTGAACGCCCGCCAGTCTGCCAGCGCGTCGTAGCCGAAGACGGAGAGCTTGAAGCCATTCTGCCCCTCCGCCTTCCCGTGGCACTGCGACGCATTGCAGCCGTGGCGCGTGAGCAGCGGGCTGATGTCGTTCTCGAAGTTGAACGCGCGTGGCAGGGTGCTCTTCGCCGGTGCGCCGCTTACAGACGTGGCTGCGAGCAGGATGACGGCTAAAAGTGATTTGAGCAGCAGTTTCAAGGCTTCGACGATGGGTGTCAGACGGCGGCTTGCAAGGGGGGCTTCAAGCGCTCTCGCCAGGGCGGAACAGCCGCTCCTCACCCGCATACACATTCATCCCCGCGCCGCGCAGGAAGCCCACGAGCGTCTGCCCGCTCGTCTGCGCGAACTCCACCGCCAGACTGGACGGTGCGGAGACCGCCGCCACCACTGGCACGCGCGCGGCCAGCGCCTTTTGCATGATCTCAAACGACGCGCGCCCGCTCACGAGCAGGATGTGCTCGGCGGGCGGGAACGGTCCGTTGAGCAACGCCCAGCCCAGCACCTTGTCCACGGCGTTGTGGCGGCCCACGTCCTCGCGGAGCACGAGCAGTTCGCCGGTCGCGGTGAAGAGCGCGGCGGCGTGCAGGCCGCCGGTCTGATCGAAGGTGGGTTGCTGCGCGGCGAGCTTGGCCGGGAGTTGAAGCATGGTTTCAGCCGCGATGCGGACGGAGGAGCTGATTGGTGGAAAGTGCTGGTGGACGGACTCAATCGTCGCCTTGCCGCACAGCCCGCAGCTCGACGACGCGAAGACATGCCGCGTGAGCTGCTCGAAGTCCACGACTACCGACGGCGCGAGGAAGACATTGAGCGTGTTGCCGAGCTGCGCGGCCTCGCCCTGCTGGCAGTGCGCGATCTCGACGATGTCCTCGCGGCGCGTGACCAAGCCTTCTGTGAGCAGAAAGCCCGCCGCCAGTTCCGCATCGCGTCCCGGCGTGCGCATCGTCACCGCCACGCTTTGCCCGCGCACGCGAACCTCCAGCGGCTCCTCGCGCGCCAGCACGTCCAGATCGCGACGCGGCTCCTCGCCCCGCCGCCAGCGGAGGATTTCGGCACGGGAGATTTCAGGAGAGTCAGGCATGAGTTTCTAACCACGGATGGACACGGATGGACACGGATGGACACGGATGAAGAACAGCATTCCGCGCCTGTAGCGGCGGTCTGTAACCGCCGACGAAACCATTTGGTGTCCGAAAGAACGGCGGTCGCAGACCGCCGCTACATCCGTGTTCGTCTGTGTTCATCCGCGGCTCAAAACCAGTTGTAGTTGAAGCTGATGCTCACGCGCTCGGCTTCCACCGGGTTGGCCGGGACTTCATGCCGCAGCCAGCTCTCGAAGAGGATGACGTTGCCCGCCTCCGCCGGGTAGTGGACGAAGGCTTGGTTCTCCCGGCTCGCCCCGGCCTTGCGCGGCGGCGCGGCCATGAAGCGGTCCAGCCGCGGGTCCTCGAACTTGATCGCAGCGCAGCCCTTCGGCGTTTTCACGTAATAGGTGCCGCTGAGCGTCGAGGTCGGGTGCAGGTGCAGGCCGTGCGCGGTCTGGCGCGGCATGATGTTCACCCAGCAATCGGTCATCTCCAGCCGGCGGTTCGCGAGGTCGAAGTCCAGCTTGCGCGCGAACGCCTTCACATGCCGGTCAATGCGCCGCTGCAACTCGGTGAACGTGGAGGAGAACTGGTGCAGCTTGTCCAGCGAGCCGTAGGTGGTGAAGCCGCCGGGGTAATTCTTCTTCGACCACTTCTGGCCGTCGCGGTCGAAGTCACGGAGCTGGTAAGCCTCCTTGAGCAACTCCGCGTTGAACCGCGCCGCGCCCGTGCGGAGCAGCGGCGCGCAGTAGATGAACGTCGGGAACCAAGCTTTGATACGCACGCGGCCAGCGTAGCAAGCCGCCGAACCGAAGGACAACCCGCGAGTAGGAGACGACGTGAGGAGTCTCACTCTGTTTCTGAGGGGTTCCCAAAGATTAGGGGCGGACAAAGATGAAGCAGGCGTGAAGAGGAATCTTTGTCCGCCCCAAATCTTTGGGGAGCCTCTTTCCGTGGCAATATCAGAGACTCCTCACGTCGTCTCCTACGTGGGTTTGATGGGCGGGCTTGCCTGCCTGCGCCCTCCGTCTAGTCTCGCGCGCGTGAAAATCCTCTTCATCGGCGACGTGGTCGGCTCGCCCGGACGCAAGGCCGTGGCCGAGCTGGTGCCGGTGCTCCGTGCGCGCCACCACCTCGATGTCGTCATCGCCAATGGCGAGAACTCCGCGGGCGGTTCCGGCATCACGCCCGAGACGGCGGCGGACCTCTTTGCCGCTGGCGTGGACGTCATCACCAGCGGCGACCATCTCTGGGACCAGAAGGAAGTCTCCGTGCTGCTCACGAACGAGTCGCGCTTCGTGCGCCCGCTCAACTACCCGCCCGGCTCGCCCGGCCAGGGCAGCACCACGCATCGCCTGCCCGACGGGCGTTTGCTCGCGGTCATCAATCTGCAAGGCCGCACCTTCATGCCACCGCTGGACAACCCGTTCATCCGCGTGCGCCCCGAGGTCGAGCAGCTCCGCCAGCACACGCCCTTCATCTTCGTGGACATGCACGCCGAGGCGACCTCGGAGAAAATCGCCATCGCCCGGATGCTCGACGGCCAGGTCAGCGCGGTGGTGGGCACGCACACGCACGTGCAGACGGCGGACGAGCAAATCTTCCCCGGCGGCACGGCCTTCCTGTGCGACGCGGGCTTCACCGGCCCGCACGAAAGCTGCCTGGGCCGCGACATCCAGCCCATCATCGAACGCTTCATCACCAGCCAGCCCCGCCGCTTCTCCGTGGCCCGCGACCGCGTGCTCCTGCAAGGCGTCATCATCGAACTGGATTACACGACCGGCAAGGCGAAGGCCATTCAGCGCGTGTCGGAGGCGCTCGCGCAGCACCTTGAGCCATGAGCGGGCATCTAACCAACTCTGTGAACCGGACCGACCGGGACGCTCTAGTCCAACTGATTCAACGTTACTTGGCAGAGGAAATCACCGCGTTCGAGTTCGATGAGCGACTGTCTGATATTCGGCGGCGGACAACCGATGCCACGGTGGATTGGAGCGTGGATTGTCTCTGGGGGTTCTACGACGACTGCGAAGACCACAAGGTTGTGGCGACCAAGCAGGAGTGGGATTCCATCCAAAGGTTGCTCTTGGTGCTGCACTCAAACGGAACGGTCAAATCAAGCACGCGGCGTGAGTGGACGCCTCGACAGTTTGTGGCCGCCTTCGGCCTCATTGCCTTCTTCTGCGTCGTCTGGCAAACAGGCTTCGGCAACCATCTGATTCTCGCCGCGCTTCCACTGGGCATCGTTTCCATGCTCCTAAACCGTTGGCAGGAGAGGCGCGAAATATCAGCTTCAACTGAGAAGCAGGCGCGACTGGTGCCGTTCAGTTCAGTATCCGAGATGCTAGGATTGCGCAGGAGTGTCCGAGGTTTCTGGAAGGCCAAGTATCCAGTTCGACTAAGTGGTCGGCTAATTCGTGGCCGTTCGGCTCAGGCGTTGTTACGCGCCCAAGCCTTCATCATGTGGTTGGTTTTCTCACCGATAGTCTTGTTGTTTCAGAGTCTGCCTGAAAGGCACTCGGAATGGTCTGTGACTACAACGCAAACCTGATGTCTCGCACAACGAAAAGCCAATCGGACTTCGGCGAGCTCTTCCCGACGGAAGCGGTGCAGAAAGCGCGTCGCACTCCAACCGGGCAATGGGCGGTCGCCCCTCCCATTAGCACCCGGCTTCAGCCGGGTGTCAGCGGCGCGCGATGGAGCAAACCGTTTCAACGGTTTGCTCCCGGGCACGGTGAAGCAGCCGACGCGGAAGCCGTTGAAACGGCTCCCGCTTGCGCCCGCACCCACACCGGGCTGAAGCCCGGTGCTAATGAGAGGTCGAAGCAATTCCTCCCCGCCTTCTTCTTTGCGCCTTCTGCGCCCTTTTGCGGCTAACCCTCGTTCCTACTCTCGTGGTCAAACCTTCCAAATCGCAATGGGACTTCGGCGAACTCTTCCCGACGGAAGCCGTGCGCAAGGTGTTGTCCGTCTCGGAGCTGACCGGGAACATCAAGCGGCTGCTGGAGAAACAGGTCGGGCAGGTCGCCGTCTCCGGCGAAATCACCAACCTCCGCGCGCAGGCGTCGGGGCACGTTTACTTCACCCTCAAGGACGCGGGCGCGCAGCTCGCGTGCGTGCTCTTCCGCAACACGTCTGTCCCGCATCGCTCGCTGCTGGCGGACGGCCAGAAGGTGCTGCTCACCGGCGACGTGACGGTCTATGAGGCGCGCGGGCAGTATCAGCTCATCGTCAGCAGCGCGGAGCTGCAGGGCGTGGGCGCGTTGCAGGCGGCCTTCGAGCGGCTCAAAGAAAAGCTCGCGGTGGAAGGGCTCTTCAAGCTGGAGCGCAAGCGCAAGCTACCGCGCTACCCGCAACGCATCGGTCTCGTCACCTCGCCCACCGGCGCGGCCATCCGCGACGTGCTGCACGTCATCGCGCGCCGCCAGCCCGGCTTGGAGATCATTTTCGTCCCGTGCCGCGTGCAGGGGGACGGAGCGGCGGGCGAGGTGGCGAGAGCGGTGCGGCTCTTGAACCAATTCTCCCTCAGTAGCAGCCGACGTGAGGAGGCTCCATCCAATGCGGAACAGGGAATGCGGAGTGCGGAATCAAGTCAGAGCCTCCTCACGTCGGCTGCTACGAGGCTCGACCTCATCCTCGTCACTCGTGGTGGCGGCTCGCTCGAAGACTTGTGGGCCTTCAACGAAGAAGCCGTCGCCCGGGCCATCTTCGAGTCGGCGGTGCCGGTCGTGTCGGCGGTTGGGCACGAAATTGACTTCACCATCGCGGACTTCGTCGCGGACCTGCGCGCCGCCACGCCCAGTGCGGCGGCGGAGTTGATTACGGAAGGCGCATTCGCCAGCCGGGAGTTCGTGGCGGACGCAGCGGCGCGGCTGAACCAGCTCGCGCGGCAGCATTTGGAGGCGGCGGAAGAAAGCTTTGCGCAGGTCCGCCATCGCCTGGCGCTCGCGCACCCCCGCCGACGCTTGCAGGAATGGGCGCAGCGGCTGGATGACGCGGGTATCGCGCTCACCCGCGAAGCCAAGACCCAAGTCCGCGAGCGACGGCATCGCTTCACCCAAGCCGCGTCGCACCTCCAGCGCCTCAAACCCATCGCCCAACTCGCCTTGCGCCGCGAGCAACTCGCTGCGCTCACCAGCCGCCTGCGCCTGCTCTCGCCGGACAACGTCCTCGCCCGCGGCTACTCCATCACCACGGATGCCGCCAGTGGCGAAGTCATCCGTGATGCCAAGGCCGTGAAGGCGGGGCAGGTGCTGAAAACACGCTTGCGGACCGGCGAGGTGGAGAGCGTGGCGCGCAAGGTTTAAGCGCCTGCGGCGGCCGTGCCAACGTCCCGGCTAGAGTGCAATGGCTTCGCCGATCAGCAGCACCGGCACGTTGTTTCGCACCGGATAGAGCGCCTTGCCATCAGCACGCACCAGTCCGCCGTCCAGCTTCACCGTGACCGGCTGGCCTGCGGCGTTGCGCAACGAGCCAGTTGCCACCTGCGCATTGAGTCGCGCCACCACCGCAGCATCCGCGACGGCGAGTGCCTGCCGCGTCTCCGGACAGCGGAGAATGGAGAGGAGTTCGGGGTTCATGGGCAAGCTGGGTCAAAGCATTTGGCTCCGCTCACCGTAATCAGCGGTTCCTTCCCTGTGAACTTCCGAGTTGCCCCGGCCCCGCGCGGGCTTGAACAATCCCCGCATGGAAATGCTCCGCGCCAAAGTGCCCGATGACTGGCTGCCGCGCACGCTGGCCAACCTGCCCGCCGTGCTGGTGGACCACGCGCATCTCGAGCGCAAGGCCGCCACCACCGCCATCACGTTGGAGCGCTATCGCGACCTCTTCGGGCGCGTGGAGGAGTTGAACGCCATCGCCATCGAGGAGTTGCAACACTTCCAGCTCGTGCTCGCGCTGCTGAAGCGCCGCGGCATCCCGTTCGCCCAGCCGCATCCCAGCCCTTGGATTTCCGGCCTCATGCACGCGATGCGCAAGGGCATGCGGATGCAGGTCATTGACCACCTCATCTGCTGCGCGCTCATCGAAGGCCGGAGCTGCGAGAAGTTTCAGGTCCTCGGCCGAGAACTCCAATCGCTTGATCCGGAACTCGCCGCGTTTTACGCGAGTCTGGTGGAGTCGGAGGGGAATCATTACGCCACCTTCATTCTGATGGCGCGGGCAATTGATGACGCTGAGACCTCGCGCCGCCTGGACTACTTCCTCGATCTCGATGCGGAGCTTATCCGCCAGCCGCACGATCTGCCAATTTTGCATTGAGACCCGTGCCGGCGACTTGCAGTTACCGTCCCCGGTCTGCAACCAGCCCCAACGCGGCGACTGCAAGTCGCCGGCACAACCGGCTGGAATTCCCGCGTTGTCTTGGCCGTCCAAAGCCCGCCCATGAAACTCCTTCTACAGCTCGTCTTTGCCGTCCTCCTCGCTGCTTCTGCCACCGCCGATCCGTCTCGCGATCACATGGTCGTGCTCATCAGCGTGGATGGACTGGCGTCCTACTTCCACGACGACCCCAAGGCCAACCTTCCAACCATCCGCAAGCTCGCCGCCGAGGGCGCGCGCGCCGAGCGGATGCGCGCGTCCACGCCCACCGTCACCTGGCCGAACCACACCACGCTCGTCACCGGGGTGCCGCCCGGACGGCACGGCGTGTTGAACAACTCCTACTGGGATCGCGCGAAGGGGGCTTCCGTGCCGCTCATCCCCGACCCGCTGTTCAACAAGGAGGAAATCGTCAAGGTGCCGACCATCTACGACGTGGCGAAAGCCGCCGGGCTCAAGACCGGCGCGATCATCTGGCCCGCCTCGCGCGGTGCGAAGACGCTCGACTGGCAGGTGCCCGACTGCTTCAGCAACTCGCTTTGGGAGGCGCACAGCACGCCGTCACTGCTCGCTGAGTTCCGCGCGGCGAAGATTCCTTACGAGCGGCAGGAGGAGTGGTGCAAGGCTCCCGGCGGCGGCATCCCGCGCGACCGCATGTATGCGCAGATGGCCGCGCACGTCATCACGAAGCACCGTCCGAACGTCATGCTGCTGCACCTCGTCGAGCTGGATCACGTCAACCACCAGAAAGGCCCGCGCAGTCCGGAAAGCTACGAAGCCGTCGCCTTCCAGGATGAAATGGTGAAGCAGGTGCTCGACGCCGCCAACGCCGCCTTCCCCGGAAAGCACACGTTCATCGTCGCCAGCGACCACGGTTTCATGCCCTACCAGCAGCAGATTCAGGCGAACGTGCTGCTCAAAAAGGAAGGCCTGCTCAAGGTCGAGGGCACCAAGGTGGTGGAGCGCAAGGCGTGGGCACTGGGCCAGTTCGTCTATGTGCTCGACCAGCCACGCCGCGCCGAACTGGTGAAATCCCTGGCCGCGAAACTCCGTGCGTTGGAAGGCGTCGAGTCCGTCGTCGAGGAAAAGGACTTCGCCAAGATCGGCCTCGTCACGCAGGAGGTGGATCCGCGCATGCCGAACCTCGTCATCAATCCCAAGCAGGGCTACTCGAACTCCGACACCGTCGCCGGCGAACTCCTCGTCTCGCCCAAGAGCGAGATCACCAAGGGCGCGCACGGCCACGACCCCGGCCATCCGCTCATGCAGGCGTCGTTCGTGGCGTGGGGCGCGGGCATCAAGCGGGGCGCGGTCGTGAAGGAAATCCGCAATCTCGATGTGGCCCCGACGATGGCGCATCTGCTGGGCCTGGAGATGAAGAACGTCGAGGGCCGTGTGCTTACCGAGTTTCTCGCTCCGCAGGCCAGGTAACGCCCGCTACGGCCGCAAATCGAAGCACGCCATCTCGATGGCATTGCGCACCAGCAGCTTCCCGCCCGCCAGCGCGGGATGGTTCCACGTTTTGCCCTTGATGGCGGGGACGCGGGCGATTTCCGTGTGCCGTTCCGGGGTCGCCTTTACCAGGGCGAGGTCGCCGTCACCGCACAAGATGATCAGGTGGCCGCTGGCGAGGAGGACCTGGCCGTAGCCGTAGCGCCCATCCTTCCACCGCCGCTCGCCGGTAGTGGCGTCCAGGCAGACAAGGATGTCCTCATCGAGCCCGTAGAGATGGCCCTCGTGCAGCACCGAACTGGTAAACTTGTTCTTCAGCAACTTGTTCCGCCACAGCTCCTTCACTGCGAAGCCGCCTTCGCTCCGGTTCAGTTCCAGCCCCACCGCACCGGTGCCGTAGCCCGCGCTGAGCACGACCCGGTTGGTGCCGGTGATCATGGGCTGCGCGATGGTGTTGTCGAACTCCACGCGCCACGGGAAGCGCCAGAGCGGCTTCCCGTCCGTGGGCGAAACGCCGAGCAAGTGGCTTGAGCTGTGGACGAGCAACTGCCGTTCGCCCGCCAGCGTGACGAGCATCGGCGAGGAGTAACCTGCCTTGCCCTCGATCGCCTTCCACGCGAGCGCGCCCGTCACTTTGTCGTAAACAACCAGCATCCGCGCGTCGCGGCCTTGCGGTTCGCCCGCGAGCACCAGCACCTTGTCATCCACGATGAGCGGCGCGGCGCTGAGGGCGAAATAGAGATTCGTGCAACTGTGCTCCGCCAGCAGGTCGTGCTGCCACAGCAGCTTGCCTGTGCCGGCCTCAAGGCAGCGGAACTGCCCGGTGCCGCCCAGCGAATAGAGTCTTCCCGCGTGCCAAGTCGGTGTGGCGCGTGGCCCTTCGCCGCCCATCCATTCGTGAAAGCGCGCCGGGTAAGCATGTGCCCATACTTCGCGACCGGTCTCGACATCGTAGGCAGTTACCGCCTCTTGTTCGCGCCGCTGCTCGATGGTGAACGCCAGTCCCTCCGCCACCACGAAGGACGCGTAGCCACCTCCGACGGGCTGCTTCCAGAGCAGCTTGGGCGGGGACTTCGTCCAGTCCACGTTGATGGGCTGCTCGGCGTAAAGGCCGTCGCGGTTCGGGCCACGGAAGTCAGTCCAGTAAGGGGCGGCCAGTTTCTTTGATGCGGCAGCCGGAGACTTCGCGGCGGGGGCAACGCCGTTCGCTGCGCGGGCCTTTTCGAGGCGCTCGTAATCGGTCACCTGCCAGGTCGGCACGGGAATCGGCCGGCCTTGCATCTCGAAGCGAAGCCCGGCAAACCGGTGCAGCAGGAAAAGGATGGCAGCCGCATACACCAGCGAGAACAGCGCGACACCCAGGGTGCCGAGCAGCTTGCGGCCCAGCGTCCCCGGCCCCAGCCACAACAGGCACAATCCGGCGGGCGGAAACGCCAGCGTGGCCAAACGCAGCCGACGGGCGGCAGAACGGGAATCCGAAGCGGAAGGAGATTCGGGGCTCATGTGTGAGGTGAAGGTTGGTGGCCGTTCGCCATCAATCGAACGTGATGGCCAGCATACGTTGCTCCAGCTCGCGACGGCAGGCTTCGCGCTCCGGGGCTTCGGCGGCGCGAGGCACGGTGAGCGCGGGGCCCAAGTGGACCGTGCAGCGGGCGAAGGGAATGGGCACTTGAAAGCGGTCCCAGCTCTTGACGCGCCACTTCCAGCTCAGTTCGAAGCACGCAGGGACGATGGGCCGTCCCGTGAGCTGCGCGAGGGAGATGATGCCCTCCTGCACCACGTAGCAGGGGCCGCGCGGACCGTCGGGGGTGATGGCCAGATCCCGGCCCCGCTCCGCTGCCGAGACGAGTTCGCGCAAGGCTTGCGAACCGCGCCGGCTGGACGAGCCGCGCACCGGGTCCACCTCAAATAATTCCAGCACGCGCGCCAACATGCCGCCATCCCGGCTGGCACTGACGAGCGCCGCCATTCGCCGCTGTGGCTGCCGCGTCTGCACGTAGCGGCGAAACAAAATCAGGGAAAGCGCCAGGCGGTTGTGCCAGAGGCAGAAGATGACCGGTTCCTTGCCGCCGTTCTCCAGCACGCCCGAGTGGTCCACCCAGCGCCAACGCAGCGTGGCCGCCATCGAGTTGGTCGCCAACCAGATCAACCGCGCCGCCAGCCGCCCGTGCCATTTGGGCTGCTGCGGCACGACGACGCCGGAGGTGGGAGGACGGGCTGTGGCCATGGCTCGTCAGATGAAATGAAGCAAACGCCCGCGGTGTCCCGAGGTCGCCGCGCACGCCGGATTTTGCGTTGAACGTTGAACGTTGAACGTTGGGCGTTGGGCGTTTAGGCCTTTGCTCATTCAGCCTTTCTTCAAAGCCGCGCGCACCAGTTCTTCCACCGTGGCCTTGTCCCCGAGCATCGCCTGCGCCGCGCGGACGGTTTCGTGCGCCTCCGGTTGTTTGAAGCCCAGCGCCATGAGCGCGAGCACCGCGTCGTTGACGCGCTGGTCCCCAGCGGACAACGCGCGTTCCGCGCTGCTGGCCTCCCACGCCCCGGCCGCGCCCACTTTGTCCTTCAGCTCCACCACGATGCGTTCCGCCGTCTTGCGGCCCACGCCGGAGATGGAGGAGAGCGCCTTCACATCGCCGGTGGCCACCGCGCCCCGGAAGGCGACGGGATTCATGCCGCTCAGCACGTTGAGCGCAATCTTCGGGCCGATGCCGCTGACGGTGTTGATCAGCATGCGGAACAGTTCCCGCTCCGCCACCGTCATGAAGCCATAGAGCACATGGGCGTCCTCGCGGACCACCAGGTGTGTGAGCAGCCGCACCTCGCTGCCGGGGGCGGGCAGCTTGTCGAATGAGGACAACGGAATCAGCACCTCGTAGCCGACGCCGTGGACCTCCACGATTACCAAGGTGGGCAAGGCCTCGACCAGCTTGCCGTGGAGAAACGCAATCATGCCCGGCTGTTGTAACGGATGCGCGCGCGGCCTAGCAACGGGGAAGGGCGGGAAACGCGCAACCGAAAGGCCGTGGGGCCTCCCGTTTTACCCGCAACCGGAGCCGCCATCCGGACTGGGGGAAGGGCTGCCGCAGTCGGGTGTGGGGCTCGGGGCGGTGCCGCTGTCGAAGGATGGCATGCTTGCGGCGGCGGCTGAGTGGTGACGGGTTGCCTCGTCCGGAATCGGACTTGAATGGTGGAGCGAATGGAGTGGAAGAGCGGGATTCGTCAGGCTGTTGTCTCCCAGCACGGGGGGAACCGCCGTGTTCGTGGTGTCGCTGGAGCCGCCTTGCTCCGGCCCCCGGCCGTTGGCGCGGGTGGCGGCACGGAACATCATCACCAGCACGACGATGACAATGGCCATCCCGCAAAGCGCGGCAAACACCACCAGCAGAAATGCCCAACTCGTTGCCATGCTGGCAAATTGTCAAACCCGCTTCGGGGCCGCCAGTGAAAACCGTCCGCTGCTCTGCGCGTGCGTGAGCGCCAGCGCCAGCGCGTCGGCGGCGTCGGGGGCCGGCAGCTCCGCCAGTTTCAGCATCCGCTGCACCATCTTGGCCACGGCGATTTTTTGCGCGGCCCCGTAGCCGACGATGGCCTGTTTCACCTTGCGCGGTGCGACCTCGAAGATGTCCAGCCCCGCCGCCGCGATGGCCGCCAAGGCCGCCCCCCGCGCTTCGCCCATGATCATCGCGGTCTGCAAGTTTTGCGCGAAGAACAGTCCTTCGATGACGCACACCGTGGGCTGGTGTTCCCGCAGGACGTCGCGCAGGGTTTCATGAATCTTCGCCAGACAACGCGAGCGTTCCCAAGTCGCCGGGCAGGTGATCGTCCCATGCGCCAAGGCCAGCAGGTCGGGCTTGGCGATGCGGATGACTCCGTAGCCGGTCCCGCGCAGCGACGGATCCACGCCCAGAATGATTTCGTGCTGGCGCGCCGGGCCGGGTATCCCGCACCGGCGTCTGACTCCGTCCCCCGCCGTTGCCGGCCGCGCACGCGGTTTTGCAACTGCTCAAATTGCTTCGGCGAAATGCCCACGGGCGGACGATGCCAAATGCCGCTCCGGCTGCGAAGCTTGGAATCTAAATCAGCGTGTTGTTGTGAACCTGCGCTGCCAGCGCAGCCCGAGCAGCCGGGCTTCAGCTCAGGCGGCGGCGAAATGTGCCGTAAGCGAACGGCTGGCGAGCAGTTCGTTCACCGCGGCTGGCACCGACGCGGCCACCTCACTGAAGAGTTCATCACCCACGGCCACCGGCAGGCGCAGCGCGGCGCTGGCGGATTCGAGGAAGCCGTCCAGCGTGCGGTGGCTGTAGCACAGCAGGCCTTGCCGCAGGGGCAGGGAATACTGCGCAAGGAACACGCCGAACACGAACGTGTGCCAGCCGTGCGCCTCGCCGTTCTCCACCGCGCGCAGATAACGCTGCACGAGTCGCTGGTCTCGAAGCGGACGCAGCTTGCTGAGTTGCCGGCGGCCCACAGCCGCGCTGGCGATCCTGAATTCCTTCAGACGCGGGTCGGCGGCCAGATCCCGGTCCAGCGCCACCAATTCCCGGGCTTCGCCCCGGCAAGCGTGGCCATGGGCGGCGAGAATCGCGGGCAACTCAACCGGCAACAGGACTTGCTCCCGATAGCTGACGAGAAAGCGCCGGAGGGACGCTTCGTCGCGCACCGCTTCACGGCTCAGCGCGGGGGCGGCAAGGGAGAGCGGGGGCAGGGCGGCAGGTGATCCGAGTTGCTCCACAAATTCGCGCGCATCGCCGGTGAGGTCCGGGGTCAGCAGCTCGGGGGACAGGTTTGCGCGCGTCATGCGTTGGCCGGAGAGGCTAGCTGGCAAGGTCCGGCCAGCAACGGAAATGTCAGCGGGCGAAACTATGGGTTGACGCCTGTCAGGGGATCTCGCAACGGGCGTTTTCCGGACCCCCGGTCCTGTCAGGGCAACAGGAGCCGCAGCGGTTCGGCGGTGCCTTCGATGGCCAGCACCACGGCCCCGCGATCAATTTCCGTGCAGCGCGCTTTGCGGTTCACGCCGCCGGAGGGGAAGACGATCTCCATGCCGGGCGAAACGGTGTAGGTGGATGTCCCAATCTGAAGCAGCGCCGTGCTGCGCTTGGCTCCGATGGTGATGTTTTTCAGGCTGATGGAGTTGTCTCCGAGCTTGGTGTCGGGCGGGCGGGGAGCTGGCGGGGATGTGGTCGTAGTTGCGTTGGTGGGAGCTTTCGTTGCCGAGGAAGCAGGCGGCCGGGCGAGCAATTCCGCGCCCACGGGCGGGTTCGCCTTTGGTGGCTCGACCGCAGGCGAGGCGGCAGCGCCTTCAGCTATCAGGCGTGCCACCTTGTCATTCAGCGCCACGGTCCCGGTCACGTCGCGGATGATGCCCTGGCGGTCCACGAGCCACATGCTGGGGAAGTGGCGGATGCCATAGCGTTGCAGGTTTGGCGTCCCTCCGGAGCGGCCCTCGAAGAGTTGCGGCCAGCCGAGCTCCTTCTGGCGCACCACACGTTCCAGATCGGCGACATTTTCGTCGGCGCTCACGCCGATGATGTCGAAGCCCTGACTGTGGTAGCGCGAGTAGGCCGCCTTCAGGTTCGGGATTTCCGCCATGCAGGGCGAGCACCAGGAGGCCCAGAAATCAATCAGCAGCACCCGGCCGCGCAGCTTGTCCGTGTCCACTTCCCGGCCGTCAATGGCCTTGAACTTCAGGGGCGGGAACGGTTTGCCCAGCCAGTGCAGATAGGCGGGATCTTGGGGCGCTCCCGGCGGTGAAATAGGACCGCGGGCGACCGGTGCGGCAGCGGGTTTCGCCGGCTCCTCGCCGCTTGTGTCGAGCGCGGCCTTGGCGTCGGCCACCGCCTTGGCACGGATCAACGGGTTGGCCTCCTCCCGCAGCAGGGAGGCGATCTTCCGGTCGAGGCGCTGGCCGGCGCTGATGTAGCGCACGACGCCGTTGCGATCCAGCAGCCACATGCTGGGCCAGTGCTGGATGCCAAACGCCTTGCCGGGCGCGGCATCGCGGCCCAGGCCGTCGAAATACTGCGGCCACGCGAGCCGCTCGTGCTTGACCACTTCCTCCAACTGCTGCTTTTCCATGTCAAAGCTGATGCCCACGACTTCGAAGCCCTGCTTTTGAAACCGCTCATACGCATCACGCACGTGCGGCAATTCCTCCATGCAGGGCGGGCACCAGGTAGCCCAGAAGTCGAGCAGCACGACCTTGCCGCGCAGTTGCTCCAGGTCCACCTCCCGACCATCAAGGGCCTTGAACTTCAGCGGTGGCGAGGGCTTGCCGACCCAGTGTTGATAGCGTTCATCCGACTTGGTCCGCAGCTCCTCCTGCTCGCCACGCTGGCAGCCAACCACCGCCAACACCATCGCCAGTGCCAAAGCCCACAAGCCTTGTGGCCGCCGACGTGAGGAGGCGGATTGGTTTCGGCTCAGCGAAGTCCGCCGCCTCACGTCGGCGGCTACCCAAAGTTGGTTTAAGGAATGCAACAGGTGCATGGCAAACTACGTGGCGTGAGCGGGCTTCGCGCCGAAACCGCAGAGTTCGGCGATGAAGCGACCGATGGCTTTGAACCCTGCGATGATGCCGATATCGCGCACCGCGCCCCAGCCATACAACTGCGAGAGCGCCTCCTCATGGGTGCTGTAGCGCGGCGGCAGGGTGAAGATCGCGGATTGCTCCTCCCCGTCCACCGTGACGATCTCGCTGTGCAGGATGCCTTGCCCGACGGCGTAGGTGGCCTTGGGCAAGGTGAGCGTGCGCGGGGCCAGCACCAGCCAGGGACGATAGGTGAAGATCAACTGCCCTGTCTCATCGCGGCGCAAAGTTCCGTAGGTGCGCGTTGGAACTTTATCCACCGCGCGGGCGAGGAACATGGCGTTGCTACGCGCATCCGGCTGGAAGCGGGTGCGGCCGAAGGTGAAGTAATCCCAGATGAACTGCGTGCCACAGACCGTCAGCCGGAAGGCCCAGCCGGACAGGAGGTAACTCACCAAGATGATGATGAGGGACCAAACCAGCCCGGTCATCGGGTCCACAAATCCCGTGACGGTGACGGTGGAGAGGAGAAAGGTGCGAAAGGCCTTGAGCCCGGCATCCACCGTGGCGAAGGGACTGATGAGGATCAGCATGTTGATCGCGTGGCCGGCCAGCCACACCACGACAAAGGCGATGACGGCGAAGGGAAGCAGCAGCAGATCCAGCACGCCGGACACCGCCAGCGAAGCCAGCAGCGGGCTGCCCGCAGCCGCCTGCTGCACGGCATCCGAGCCAAACACGGAGGTAATCAGCGGCACGAAGGCCCCGGCGGCGACGAGGCCGCTGACCTTGTTCTCCAAGGCCTCGGCGACATCGAGGGGCTTCTTGAGTGCGGTGGGCACGACAACTCCGCCGGTGTCCTTGAGGGCGACTGCGCCGACGAGGACGAGCGCCGGAAACCAAAACCAGGCCTGGGCAAACCACGGCAGCTTGTCGCGCTGGCTGGACTCGGTCTGAAACCACTTGAAGGCCCCGTAGGCACCGGCACCGAGCAAGGGCGAGATGGCCACGCCGGTGATCGTGGTGATCGTCTGGGCCAGCTCCATCCCCGGGGTGGACTTGGCCGCTGGTTTGGCCGCCGGTGCCTGCGCGGCGGGAGCCGCGACCAGCAGGAAACAAAGGGCCAAGGTCAGCCAGAGCCAGAGCTGCTTTTTCACGCGGCCAAGGTTTGCCAGCACCGGACCTTTGGCAAGCCGCATGTCTTGTGCTCAGCGAATGAGCACTTCGGCAATCTGCACTGCGTTGAGCGCCGCGCCCTTGAGGAGCTGATCGCCGCAGACCCAGAAGCACAGCCCGTTGTCCAAAGCCCAGTCTTTCCGCAGGCGGCCCACCTCGCAGTGGTATTTCTCCGCGGTGAAGAGCGGCATCGGATAAATCTTGTTGGACGGGTCATCCACCACGTCCAGACCGGGGGCGCGTTTGAGCACCTCGCGGGCGGCCTCGGCGGTGACGGGCTTGGCGAATTCGGCGCTGACCGCCACCGAGTGCGCGCGATAGACGGGCACGCGCACACAGGTCACGCTGGCGCGGAACTGCGGGTGGTGCATGATCTTGCGCCCCTCGTTCTCCATCTTCATCTCCTCCTTCGTGTAGCCGGTGTCGAGGAACGAATCCACCTGCGGCAAGACGTTGAAGGCGATTTGGTGCGGGTAAACTTCCTTCGTGACCGGCTGCCGCTTCACGATTTGGTCCACCTGACGTTCCAGCTCCTCAATGGCCTTGGCCCCGGTGCCAGAGACGGCCTGGTAGCTGGACGCGAAGATGCGGGTGACACCGAACGCCTGATGCAGCGGATACAGCGCCATCAACGTGATGGCGGTGGTGCAGTTGGGGTTGGCGATGATGCCCTGATGCGCGGCGCAGTCCGCGGCATTGATCTCCGGCACGACGAGCGGGACGGTGGGGTCCATGCGGAAGGCGCTGGAGTTGTCCACGACCACGCAGCCCGCCTTGGCGGCGACGGGGGCAAATTCCTTCGAGATGCTGCCGCCGGCGCTGAAGAGCGCGATGTCGATGCCCTTGAAGGAATCCTTGGTCAGCTCGGTGATGGCCACGTCCTGGCCGCGGAACTTGAGCTTCTTGCCCACGGAACGGGCCGAGGCAAGCAGGGTGAGCTTGCCCACGGGGAAATTCCGCTTTTCGAGCGTCTTGATCATTTCGACGCCGACCGCGCCGGTCGCGCCGACCACTGCCACATGAGGGTTTCGGTTCATACCAAAGGGCGCGCACTATAGCGGCGGGCAGGGGACTGTCAAACGCGGCCCAAGAAAGCGCAGCAGCCCCTTGGGAAGGGTGTTCGTGCGAAGCCTGCGAAGTCAGTGCCGGGCAGCGTTGCCTGTCTGCATCACGCTCGCGAACTCTGCCCGGTTCAAATCAATCCCTTGATCGGCTCCCCGCCCGTCAACGTGTCCACCAGTGACTTGGGCAGGCCGTCCATGACGCGCACTTCGCCGAGATCGAGCAGCGTGTGCATCACGGTGGCGATGAGGTTCTGCATGGAAACGGGGTTGTCGGACGGTGTGCCGCCATCCTTGGCCGAGGCACCTATGACCCGGCCCATCTGCAAACCGCCGCCGTAGAGCATCAACGGCGCAAGCCCGCCCCAGTGGTCGCGCCCGCCTTTGGCGTTGATGCGCGGCGTGCGCCCCATCTCGCCGCAGCAAACGAGCAGGGTCTTATCCCGCAGGCCCCGCGCCTCGCAGTCCTCGATGAACGCTGAAACCGCATGGTCAAAGGGCCGACCCACATAGTCCATGCCGACGGTCATCGGCGCGTTGTTCACATCCGCGTGCATGTCCCAAACAAAGCTGGTCGTCACCGTCACGAAGCCTGCGCCGCGCTCGCACAATCGCCGCGCCAGCAGCAGCAGCTTGCCCAGCGAGGCCGCGTGATCGGCGTAATGCTCGCGGTTGCGCCATTGCGGGCTGATCTTGTCCTTGGGCAGCAGATGCACAGTGTCGTAACGCGCCACGAGCCGCGGGTCTTCCTTGGCCAGGTCGAAGGCGTCGGAAACCCCGCCCAGCAAGGTGTCGAACGCTTGTTGCTGGAACGCATCCAGCCCTTCGAGCACGCCGCTGCCGTCGGCCCGGCGCTTCCATTGGTCCAGCGAGCCCAGCAGTTCGCGCCGGTCATGGAGCCGCGCCTGCGGCAGGTTCAGCTTCATGTCCGCCTGCAGGCCGCCGCCCGCGCCCGGCACAAACGGTGCGTAGGCCATGCCGAATTCCCCGGTGGACTCGAAGTTGCCAAACTGCGTGATGGCTGGGCCGGCGGCCGGACTCACGGCGCGCGGGAAGAGGGCGACGTTTGTGGGCATCGCACTGTCCGGCCGCAGCGCGCCCGCCACGCGGGAGTAAAGCGAACCCATGTTCGCGCGCAGCGTGTCCCGGCCCACGATGGGCTTGATATCATGGTTGCCATCCCCGGTGTGGAAGGACCGCACGATGGAAAACTTGTCCGCCAGCTTCGCCAGCCGCTCGTAGGTGGCTCCGAAGTGAACGCCGGGAATGGCCGTCTTCACCGCCCCGGTTGCGGAACGAATCTCCCGCGGCGCGTCCATCTTCGGATCAAAGGTCTCAAACTGTGACGGTCCGCCATGCTGGAAGAGAAAGATGACCGATTTGTTCCGGAGGACGGACGGATTGCTCTTCGCGTGGGCCTTCAGCGCGAACCAGTCCGCCAGCGTCAGGCCACCGAGCGACAGTCCCCCGACGCGGAGGAATTCGCGCCGGCGCAGGTGCGCCGGCCCGCGCGCAGAGTCTTGCAGGGTTAGCATGGGCGCGAGTTGGACGCAGCCGGGAACAAACTTATTGAGGGAAGTATTTGCCCGGAAGAGCCATGGTGCGCCGCACGGAGCGAGCCGTCCGGTGTGGAGAAAACTTCCAGTTGGCCGCGTGGAAGTGGTGGGCTGGCGGGGACTCGAACCCCGGATTCGATTCTTCACCAACAATTTGCGAATGTATTGAGTAATTTAACACATCAGAACACTATTGACACCGGCACTTGTTGTAACAAATGCTGTAGCTGTCATGGCAAGCTTGCGACGTGTTCCCCGGTCACCATATTGGATCGCGTGCTTCACCCTTCCTGATGGCACTCGCACCAACCGTTCGACCGGGACGGCGGACAAACGGCAGGCCCAACGCATCGCAAACGACTTCGAGGACGCAGCCGATGAAGCCCGAGCGGGTCGCCTGACAGAAGCCCGCGCCCGCAAAACCATCGCCGACATTTTTGCAATCGGGAACAAGGAGGCGCTCCCGAGCTCCACCGTGAAGGACTACTTGGAATCGTGGCTCAAGCGGAAGGAACTGGAGGCCGGAGAAACCACTCATGCCCGCTACGCCGTAATTTGCCGGCAGTTCCTCGAAAACCTAGGGCCGAAAGCAAACCGTGATCTGCTCCAACTTACCGCCAAGGAGTTCGTCAGCTTTCGTGATTTCCAGGCGGGCAAGCTTTCTGCGAATTCGGTGAACATCTGCTTGAAGGTGTTGCGAGCAGCCATGGCCCAAGCGGTGCGCGATGGGTTGATCGATACCAACGAAGCGGCGCGCGTGAGTCTGCTGAAGCGCGAGGACAAGTTCCAGCGTCGTCCGTTCACGCTCCCGGAGTTGCGCCGAATCCTGGAGGTTGCGGATGAGGAATGGCGAGGGCTGATCTTGTTCGGGCTCTACACCGGTCAGCGTTTGGGGGATTTGGCAACCCTCACCTGGCAAAACCTCGATCTTGAACGACGTGAGTTGCGGCTCTCCACAGCAAAAACTGGACGCCGTCAGATCATCCCTTTGTCGAAGCAGCTCGTGCAATACGTTGAAAGTCTGCCCGCCGGGGACGACCCCAAAGCACCGCTTTTTCCGCGTGCTTACCTTGCCGCCACCGATGGGACCACCAGTGGGAGGAATTCGAAGCAGTTCAACGCAATTCTGGTGCAATGCGGGCTAGCTCGTGCTCAGACGCACCAGAGCACCGGGAAAGGACGCTCCTCTCGCCGGGAGCAAAACGAACTCAGCTTCCACTGCCTCCGCCACACTGCCACCAGCCTGCTGAAGAATGCCGGCGTTTCAGAAGTGATCGCACGGGACATCATCGGCCACGAAAGCGCAGCCGTGAGCGCCAACTACACCCACGTCGATGAGGCCACGAAGCGCAAGGCCGTGGATATGCTGCCGGACATCTTCCTGGGCAAGTAGCCGTTGGACGCTTCCAGGTCCCAGGCTCGGTGGCGTTGATTGTGGGGCAGTCGAGAGCGTCCTTTCGTTGCCTCATTTCAGGACATCCTTGTAAGAATCCACCCTGCTTTCCCGCTGGTGAGGACATGAAGATGAACGCAACCACGACAGCCCCGGTTCAACCCAGCAGTTCCCACGACGTCACGCCCGAGTTCATCCGCCTGCCAAAGCCAGGGACGTTGTGTCGGTGGACCGGCCTTTCGCGCAGCAAACTCAATGAACTGATCCTCCCCAGCCCGGTGAACAGCTTCAAGCCACCCGTCCGCTCATTGTCGTTGAGGAATCGAGGGCAGTTGAAGGCAGTCAGGCTGATCGTGCTGGATTCGCTGTTGGGCTATCTCCGCAGCCTCCTTGAGCAGCAGTCGATGAATCCCAGCGATCAGTCTCCAAGTTGCAGTTGATCAGCCTAGACCTATTTGCTGATCACTTTCCCCCTACTGGTCAGCACGAAAGGGCCAGCAATGCGAGCAGCCAACAACGCCCCCTTCTCCTTCCGCAACTTCGCCAGCCACTCCGCTTGAACCTCCGCCATTGCCTGGGGAGCATCTCCGCTGGCCATCGCCTTGTCGTAAAACGACTTCATTATCTCAACCGACCATTTGTCTGAGATCGGCCACAACGTCATCAGCAGGTTCTGTGCGCCGGCTTGGACAAATCCCCGCCTCAACCCCAAGACACCCTCACCGTTGCGCGCTTCACCAAGGCCGGTGTCGCAGGCTGAGAGCACCACCAGCCACGTATCCTTCAGGTCAAGCAGGCCAACCTCTTGTGCCATCAAAATGCCATCATCGTCGGGATCGGGCACCTCGCCTTGCTTCCACGCTGCCAATGTCGCCTGCGCTCCTGCCAATGCCAACCCGCTTCGCTGCATGGGGTTGGAGAAAACCACCGCCTCTGAGGGGCCACCCTTTGCGGAAGCACTCGGAAGAACGAAACCGTGTGTCGCCAAGTGAAGGATTTGGGGTGAGCGCAATCGTCTCAGGCTGGCCTCGGTCGCATGCTGCGCAGTAAAGGACTGCACTGTCGTTCCCCATTGCTTGCCGCGTTCCTGTAAATAATCTGCTTCTCTGGCGGTGTTGGGTAGGACCGCTAAGGAAAGCCCATTGTAATCGCGCCAACTGGATGTGCGTTCGGCGGTCGAGAGCAGGCGGGAAGGCGGTGGACTATCGAGCTTCCGCTTGAGATCAAAAGCGGGGTTAGCGAACACCGCGCAAGTTCGGCTTGTTGGCGGCATCGTGGGTTTCATCAACAAATCACGTCCGCTGGACACGTAATAAAAGCGATACCGTTCAGCCAAAAAGGTTCCGTGGGCTTCAAGGAGTGTGCCGAAGTTTAAGAAGTTTAGGTCGGCGGAGGCGGAGATTATCCAAGTCGTGATCCCGGAGGGCAAATGCGACTGGATGGGTTGGACCAACTGGCGCGCTAGGGACTGCAACAAGCTGGCCTCCCCATGCCGTTCACCTCGCATAGCCGCCAAGTAATCGGCGACGTTTGTCTCAATGGCGGAAGCTGCCCCCAAGGAAACCCAAACCACTTCGTCCATGCCGCCACCCTTGAGCGTTACTCCTTTCGCGCCAAATACCACGGCACCATACCGATTTTCCCATCGCTCCATTCCCAAGTAGTGCCGGTAGCGAACAACCTCCACAAGGATGGCATTGGAGGGTAAGGCGCTTTGAACCTCGGGGATCGTGACCCGTAACGCACCATGCACTCGATCTCGATCACCAAGGTTTCGGGCCAGCATGGCCTGCAAGGATTCGACGGTTTGTTCCAAAGCCTGCAGTTCGTCCCGTCGCTTGGACTCAACCACCGGCTGCTCCCGGTCCCCAGCTTCGATTTGCAGTTTGGTCAGACGGCGACCAACCGCCATGAGTTGGTCACGAAGTTGATGGAACGCCGCCTCCGTGCTGGAAGCAGCCAACCAGTCATCCTCCAGCAGCGAGTCCAGCACGATGCCCTTGGTTCGCAAAACAATCTCCGCAATGTCTGACGCACTCCCCAGTGTCCCCATGATCGCCAGCGGGCTCAAACCCCTCGCGTTTTGGTAACCGAAGCGCTGACGCTCGGAGGCGAAGCTGAGGATCATCCTCCAGTTCTTCTCGGTGATCTTGCGACAGCGACGCTCCAACGCCAGAGCTTCAGCAGGGCGCCCGAGGTCCAGCTTCAGGCTCGCCAAATTTTCGAGGATAGAAGCTGCGTCGTCGTGGTCTGGGCCTTCGGCCGCTTCGATGATGGAGAGACCGCGTTGGAATAGCGGCTCCGCCCGTGCGAAATCACCGGTTTGAGCATACAAATGGCCGAGATTTCTCAATATGAACGCTACGCCGGGATGGGTGCGGCCTAATGTGCGTTCGTGCATAGCCAGGCTCTTGGTCAAAACAGCCTCTGATTCTTGGTGTCGCCGCAACTGGCAGTAGACGTTCCCAAGGTTCGCTAGCAGCGTGGCCGTCGTGGGGTGGTCGGTGCCAAAGCGAGACTCGTTGATGACGACTGCGCGTTTTAGTAGCGGTTCGGCCTGCTCGTAATCACCGCGTTGCTCATGCAGGAGGGCAAGGTTGTTGAGCGCCCTAGCCGTGGACGGATGTGTTGAGCCAAGGTGGCGTTCATACGCTTGCAGACATCTGGTGAGCAGCGGTCCGGCTTTCTCGTAGTCCGCCATATCGCGGTAGAGCAGCCCCAAGTTGTTCATGGCCAGCACGGCATCCGGCGCCTCCGTTCCGATGGTCCTTTCGTAGCCTGACAGACTGGCACGCAGAAATCGTTCAGCCTGGTCGTAATTGCCCAAGGCGTGTAGCAACAGGCCAAGGTTGCTCGTGGCCTTGAGCGTCTCGTGATGGAGCGGCCCCAGTGATTTTTCGAGAGCTAGCAGGCCTTGCCGGCTCTTCGGCAACGCTCGTTCGAATTCTCCGGCGGTGCGGTAGAGTTCCCCCAAGCTGGTGAACACCACGGCAGTCTGAGGGTGCTCGGACCCTAAGGCTCCTTCGCATATCTTTAAGCTCTTCGTCAGCCATTCTTCAGCTTGTTTCAGGTCGCCCAAGTGAAATCGCAATACGCCGAGATTCTTCATCGCTTGCGCTGTTTCGGGATGGGTTGTGCCAAAGCGCGCTTGGCTGGCTCGAAGACTGCGTTCAAATGCTTCCCCCGCTTTTCCCAGTTCGCCTTTCTGCTGGAGTAACAAACCCAGACCTCCCAATGCGCTGATTGTCTCGGGAGCGCTCGGCCCTTTGGTTGCCTCGAAAATATCCACACCCCGAATCAGCAAGGACTCGGCCTGGTCGAGCTCTCCCTTTGCGTTATGCACCAACGCGAGGTTGAAGAGCGCTGTGGCCGTGTCGGGATGCCTGCCACCGACCGACTGCTCGTAGATTGCCAATGCACGGCGATGCATCCGTTCGGCCTCCCGGACATTGCCCAAGGCCTGACAAGCAATGCCCAAATTGTTCAGCGAGAGTGCCACAGGTGAACCCCCTGCATCCAGCAGGCGCTCTCTGATTTTCAGGCTGTAGGCAAAGAAGACAGCCGCCTTGGAAAAGTTCGCCGCCTTGAATTGCATCCCTCCAAAAACATCCAGCGTGGTCGCGGTGGCGGGCGTTATTCCAGCGGAGTTCGTGCGGGTTCGCTCCAAGAGATCCAAGGTAAACTGCCGGACGGCTGCGAACCGCTCCTTGTCGAGTATGCCCTCCAGCGTTCGTAGCAATTCAGGTTCATAGGACGAGGCCTCGGCAGCCGGAGCGGCAGCCAGTTTTTGGATTTCGGTCTGATCGAAAACCAGCAGCAACGCAACCAGTGCGGGGACAATGCTACGAATGGCTGTCATGCCACCGAACGCGTCCGGGGAAGCCCCGTCGTGCCGTTGCCTTACTTAAGAGCCATACCCACATACAATTCAGCCTCAGCCACCATTCTGGGTAGATCGCGGAGTTCTTTGAGGGCGAAAACCTTCTCGCTGACCGCGCCCGTTGCGGAGCGAATTCTTACCCGCAATTCCAAGCGGTCTTGATTGAACACAACCTTCACTGCTGGCCGTTTGGCTTGGCTTGGCCAATCGTCCTCCCATCGTTTGAGCTTGGCAGCATCATCAAACTCTTGGGGTTTCGCTTCTTTCCACTGCTGTTGAAGCAACTCCATCGGCTGCGGCCCGGTTCCCCGCACCGTTCCGACCGAATCCAGCATGGCGACTTGAATGACCGCTGGGAGGTTGGGACCAGGCTGGTTAAGGACAACAAAAAGCACCACTGCGGCAGTAGCGGTGGCCAGCCCGATCCACCACCGCCACACCTCCAGCCAAGACGGTTCCCGCCCCGTATCCTGACGGCGAGTCGTAGCCGGTTTCGCTTCAACAGCGGCCTGTTGATTGGACAGCGGCATCTTGCGGTCCAACGCCGCGTTCAACCGCGCCCGGACGTGAGCGGGCAGCGGATCGTTGCCCTCACCTAGACGCTGGAGCAATGGGGCTGCCTTCTTCAGCTCCTGCTCCAACTTCAATTGTTCTTCATCATTCATCCGGGTAGATAACGGAATCGTTCATCAGCTTCTTACAACGCTACGGCCAACCGGGCGGGAGGTTTTGTTTCAACGCTTTCAAGCCCCGGTCCAGGTAAACGCCAATGCTCCCCAGCTTCAGCCCCAACTTGTCCGCAATTTCCTGCTGGGTCAGGCCGTTGAGATAAGACTCTTCAACCACTCGGCGATACTGCTCGGGCACCCCCAACAGCGCGCGCTTCAAAATCATCAGGTTCTCACCTGTAAACGCCGGTTGAAAAGTGAGACGGGGTCACGGATGTGACGCGGCGGTCCAAAAGTGCAGCCCCTTCATTAACCATGAAGCATGTATCGCACTATGGCAGACTGGGCAGACATACGACGGCGGG